>ERZ773239.170-NODE-170-length-79025-cov-5.283513_pt1 | contig 79025 bp, 66 predicted proteins | sample MGYA00580521_ERZ773239 | MGnify/ENA primary metagenome ERZ773239 (study PRJEB29015, sample SAMEA2737801) | human gut metagenome | biome: human gut; feature: human-associated habitat; material: faeces | place: China | collected 2012 ... | reverse complement strand
TTTCTGCATATCAACAACAACAAGATACTTACTCATATATTGATCCTTCTTTCTTTAATTTGGAGTACACAAAATAAGGAACATCCCCTACATTTAATGGTAGTAACGCAAAACATGTTCCGGATAAGATGTGTCACCGTAGATATCCCATCCCAGAGATTCTTTCATCATGTCTGAAAAATCCTGCGCATTCTGCTTTGTATAGCCGCCGTCACGTTCAATGGCCCAGTTGATATAATTGTGACCGTAGTTATACCCCTGCAGGGCAAGCTTCAGACGGCTGAGATCGCCGGGACCCCTGCATCCGGCAAGCTCAAGACAATCTGCAAAATAATGAATGCCTGTCTTGATAGAATATTCAGGGTCTTCGATACTGCCCGGAGACTGGGCATATTCTGTATTGTAATAACATTCCGAACACTGCATGACATCTGTACCTTCACCGCTGCTCTCCTGCTGCATGATCGCTTCGATCACGGAAACATAATCACTGATATGATATTCGTTGGCATATTTTTCTATCAGGGGTTCATAAGCAAGGACTTTTTCATTTACTGACGCTGAACCGGAAGTACCGAAATTCTGAAACCACATGTGGCCTCCAAACCCTCTGGTCCAGACGTGTCCGCCAATGAGTGCCAGTAACGTACAGCCGACAATAATAATAATATCTCTTCGGCTTCTTGCCAATTTCTTTTGTCTGTTCATATTTTAACTCCTGTATTTTTTCCATTCTATCACATCATTCGCAGTTTGTCATCCGTAAAAAAATATGAAACTACTTGACACTGTCAAAGGGCAATGTTATAACTGATGTTGGGCAAAAGCTCATTGAGTTAAAAGACAGTTCGATTGCACCATCCTGTCTATAAATAAAACCAGGGCTATGAAACCGGATATTTCAGGGACATAGCATTGCTGTGTCTCTTTTTCTTTACACGGATAATAATATAAAAAATCAGGAAGGAAATGACGATGTATTATTTAAAGACTGAACAAAGTTTTGATTCTGCACATTTTCTGGCGGGTTATAACGGCAAATGCCGCAATATCCATGGTCATGAATGGCGTGTTGTTATAGAGATCTGTCGTCCGGATCTTGATGCAGAAGGACAGACAAGGGATATGATGTTTGATTTCGGTCAGTTGAAAAAGGATGTTAAACGTGAAGTGGATGCCATGGATCATGCACTGATTATCGAAAAAGGGAGTTTGATGCCGGCAACTCTGGCAGCACTTCAGGAAGAAAAATTCAGAATTATCGAACTTCCGTATCGCCCTACAGCGGAGAGACTGGCACATTATTTTTATGAAAAGCTGACATCCTGCGGTTATCAGGTGCATCGCGCCACTGTTTATGAAACACCGAACAATTGTGCATCATACGAGGAATAAGATATGGACAGAACATATGAAGTTGCAGAGTATTTTGTCAGTATTAACGGTGAAGGGTCTCTGGCCGGCCAGTTGGCTGTATTTGTCCGTTTAAAGGGCTGTAATCTTGCCTGTGAATATTGTGATACAAAATGGGCCAATGAGCCGGATGCAGCCTTTACGGCCATGACGGCGGAAGAAATCCATCAGGCAATTAAAGAAACAGGTGTACACAATGTAACACTGACAGGCGGCGAACCCTTGGCAAGACCGCATATTGCAGGACTTTTAGAAGAACTGGCTGCGGACCCGGAATTACATGTGGAAATAGAAACAAACGGCAGTGTCAGTCTTGCACCTTTCTGCCGTATTCCGAATGCACCGTCTTTTACCATGGATTATAAATTATCCTGCAGCGGCATGGAATCATTCATGGATACAGATAACTTTTCATTACTGACACAGAAGGATACTGTCAAATTTGTCACGGGTTCTCTGGCTGATTGTGAGCGTGCCCTTGAAGTGATGAAGCAGTTTCAGCTGATCGGGCGCTGCCACCTTTATTTCAGTCCTGTTTTCGGCAGTATTGATCCGGCGGATATTGTAGAATTTATGAAAGAGAATCATTTAAATGGCGTCAATCTCCAGATTCAGATGCACAAAGTCATCTGGGATCCCGACAGGCGCGGCGTATAGGAGGTTTTGAAAAATGGCGATTGATACAGAAGCAATCAAGAAACATATACGTGGTATTCTTGTTGCACTTGGGGATGATCCGGACCGTGAAGGGTTGAAGGATACACCGGACCGTGTGGCAAAAATGTACGAGGAAGTATTTGAAGGTATGAATTATACCAATCATGAGATTGCACAGATGTTTGATAAGACCTTTGAACAGGATCTGGAGTTGTCAGGCAAAAGTGATGACATGGTTTATGTCAAAGATATCGAGATTTTCAGTTATTGTGAGCATCATATGGCGTTGATGTATGATATGAAGGTATCTGTGGCTTATATTCCGAATGGCAAAGTCATCGGGCTCAGCAAAATTGCCCGGATTGCAGATATGGCTGCAAAACGTCTTCAGCTGCAGGAGCGGATCGGTTCTGATATTGCGGAGATTATGGAAGAAGTTACCGGATCAGACTCTATTGCGGTGAAGATTGAAGGCTGTCACAGCTGTATGACTGCACGCGGTATTAAGAAAACAACAGCAACAACAATCACGACAACCTTTACAGGTCGTTTTAAGACAGATGCATCTTTGCAGATGCGTGTTATGATGCAGTAGTTACAAAAGGAGGCAGATATTAATGAAAGCACTTGTATTAGCCAGCGGCGGTGTTGACAGTACAACATGTCTTGGGCTTGCAGTTGATCAATACGGCAGTGAGAATGTTATTGCTCTGGCGATTACCTATGGTCAGCGTCATACAAAAGAAATCGAAGCCGCAAAAGCGGTGGCGGCTCATTATCATGTGGAGATGCTGCACCTGGATCTGACACCGATTTTCCAGTACAGCGACTGTTCACTTCTCAGTCATTCTGATCAGGAGATTCCTGAGGAATCCTATGCAGAACAGCTTCATCACAGCGACGGCAAGCCGGTTTCAACCTATGTACCTTTCCGTAACGGTCTGTTTCTCTCTTCTGCTGCCAGCATTGCACTTTCAAAAGGCTGCGATGTGATCTACTATGGTGCTCACAGTGACGATGCGGCAGGTAATGCATATCCGGACTGCAGTGAAGTTTTTAAGAATGCTATGAATCAGGCCATTTATGAAGGCAGTGGACGACAGCTGAGGGTTGAAGCTCCTTTTGTGAATCTGACAAAGGCAGATGTAGTTAAAAAAGGACTGGAGCTGAATGTGCCTTATGAGTTGACATGGAGCTGCTATGAAGGCGGCGAGAAACCATGCGGTAAATGCGGTACCTGTATTGACCGTGCAAAAGCATTTGCAGCCAATGGTGTTGCAGATCCGGCACTGTAGTACGCAGGGTTATTGTATCTGTGAAAAAATTTTTTGATGAAAAGGAGAATGAATGATGTCAGGACGCACAAAAGAAGAAACCGACGGTATCACACATTTGGGCAGTAAGGGAACTAAATATGATTTCAACTATTGCCCTGAGGTGCTTGAAACATTTGTCAATAAGCATCCGGATCATGATTACTTTGTAAAATTTAATTGTCCGGAATTTACAAGTCTTTGCCCAATGACAGGACAGCCGGATTTCGGCAATGTTATTATTTCATATGTCCCTTCTGAGAGAATGGTGGAGAGCAAGTCTTTGAAACTGTATCTGTTCAGCTTCAGAAATCATGGTGATTTCCATGAAGACTGCATGAATATTATTATGGAAGATCTGATCAAACTGATGGATCCGAAGTATATTGAAGTATGGGGCAAATTCCTGCCAAGAGGCGGTATTTCCATTGATCCGTACTGTAACTACGGAAAGCCGGGAACAAAATGGGAAGAGATCGCAGCAATGCGCCTGGCCAACCATGATCTGTATCCTGAGCGTGTTGATAATCGTTAAAATCAGGTAATGACAGATTAGAATATAAAAAGATGACGCACAGAAATCCTCCATAATTCCTGTGCGTCATCTTTTTATATAAAGTCGGGTTTTATTTGTCCAGAGTCATATGAGACTCCAGTTCACTGTAGCTTCCATAGAACAGAGCGGATGTATCCTCTCCTGCTGCCTCTTTGTTCAGAACATCAGTGAACATTTTTGTAAATGTGCCGGCACCTTTATTGCCGAGATGGAATTTATCCGAGAAGGCTGAGCTGTCCGGGAGCTTCTCTTCTTTGTCCCTGATCAGATTAAAATCATAGTACTGAAGCCCATTTTCATTTGCAACATTCTCATACCATTCTTTGAATGTATCCAGATTGTCATAACGGCAGACGGTTACTTTGGATAATGGTGTTGTAACAAGAATAAGCTGAACATTTTTCTCCTTGCATAAAGCAATGATCTTATTCAGATATTCAACATTGGGCTCATAGACGGTTTCTTCAAAAGATCTTGTATGATAAATCTTTTTGAGATCCTGATTCAGCTCATCATCATCTCTTTTGTAAGCGGCATATCCCTTTTCAAGTTTTGTGTTTTTGTTCGTCCATGTGCCGTGGATGATCTTCTTGATGCAGTTCACACCGTTATCAATGTAGTTATAATACATACGGCCATATTCTTTAGGGCGGATAGCTGAAAAGAAATATTTGATTCTTGGCATAAAACCGCCGAGTTTACCAAGCATATACATATCGCCTTCAGGTCCCTCTTCATCTCTGTTTCGTGTCATGGAATCATAGGAAAGTTCCAATACCACTGTTTTGGCCGGGTTGCGGTTCAATTCGAGATTTAAAAGTTCATAGCGGCCCTGCATGGTCTGACGTGAACAGGACAAATTGTAGCTGTTGACGCCAAGTTCCTGATCGAGAATATCCGGTCTGAAACCACGCATGGCATGGGAAGCACCACAGACAAAAAAGTCAAGGGTACCGCTCAGTTCGGCTCGCTCTCTTGAATCCTGGTAGTAATAGTTCTCACCGATAAAAAAGGCGGACATAATGGCTGCACTTAAAATTGTCAGTACGATCAGGAAAATAATACATGTCCGGATGGCTGATTTAAAATTGTTCATACATAAATCCTCCTCCATTTCCTGATGCCGGATAACCAAAGTATACGATCACAATGAATAAAACGGCAAAAATAAGTACTCTTACGGCATAATTGGTATGGTCTTCCAGCCATTGTCTGATCGGCTGGCGTCGCTGGATCAAACTGGTCACGAAAATCAGAATAGTGCCGATCATAACAGCCAGAAGCGGCATTTTCTTATCAACAAACGGCAGCAATGCATGGAAAGATCTCGGAATGGTATGGTTTGTAAAGATCTGTTTCCATAATCCGAAACCATCGGAAAGGGTTCCGACTTCCGGAAGTACTTTGATAAATGTGACAAGAATAAAGGTTCGGATCGTCTGAAAGGCGCGCCATCCCCAGGAAGCTTCATTAATGCCCAGCTTCTGTTTCCAGGAAGCATAGACTGTTTCCATCCAGAGAGAAACAATGATAAAAATACCGTTGACACCGCCCCAGGCAATATAAGCCCAGCTGGCACCATGCCATAAACCTGTTGTCAGCCATACAACAACAAGGGCAACGGAGGCCGGGACAGTCTGGCCGAAGGTTTTGCCTAGTTTTTGTTTGGCCCATCGGCCAAGCTTCTGGTTCCATTTGACCATCGCCATGGGATAATAGATATAGGTTTTGAACCAGGCACCGAGACTGCTGTGCCATCTTCTCCAGTATTCTGCAATAGATTTTGAGAAATACGGACGCTCAAAGTTCTCTGTAAGACGGATATCCAGTACTTCACAGAAACCGCACATCATATCCATATAACCGGAGAAATCGGCATAAATCTGAACACTATACATAAATGCGCCGATGAGTGTTGTAATGCCTGAGTAAGATGCATAATTGGCAAATACATCCTGTACATAGGCGGATAATACATTGGCAACAACCATTTTCTTAAAGAAGCCCCAGAACATTCTCTGGGCACCCCATGAAAAACGATGATAGGTAAAGGCATGTTCTTTGAAAAGCTCTGTTGTCAGATCTTTGTAATTACTGATCGGTCCCTGTGTCATCTGAGGAAAAAATGAAACAAACAGGAGAACCCTGCCAAAATTCTTTTCTGCCGGATATTTATTCCAGTAAACGTCCACAAGGTAGCCCATTGTCTGGAAGGTGTAGAAGGAAATACCAAGAGGGATGATCAGTTTTAATGTGTCGTTAATAGGTGACGCACCGAAAGAAGAAATAACGGTATTGACCTGCGCAATCAGGAAATGCAGATACTTGAATGTGCAGAGAATACCGAAATTCAGCAAAAGAGCAGCCACAAGGATTGCACGGCGTTTTGCCTGAATATGCGCCTTATAGGCTGCCCGTTCTTCTTTACTGGTTGTCTTTTTGTTGGCTTTGATCCATTCTTTCTGGCGGTCTGTTAAAGACTGTATCATGCGCGTGGCTGCATAGGTTGACAATGCGGTAATGAGCACATAGATCATATTTTTGATGCCGGACATGGCATAAAAATACAAACTTGCTGCAAGCAGTACCCACCACTGCATTGCCTTCGGCACCAGATAATAGATGATCACCAATACAATACAGAATAAAAGGAAACCGAGTGTCAGAAGATCCATATAAAATTAGTCCTCATCTTCCTGGATCTTCTGGATCATTTTCCACATTGCCTCAGCACTGTTAAAGTTTTCAGGTACCAGATATTCCGGTCCGATTTCAATATCAAATTCTTCGGAAATATTGGAAACAAGTGTAATGATGCTGAAGGAGTCATAGACTTTGCCGTCGATGAGATTTTTCTCTTTGGAATAGTCTACATCAGGGTTGATATCATTCAGTATTTCAAGTAATTCTTCCATTGTAACTTACCTCTTTCTTTTGTTAAGCCTTTCATTGTATGTGCAGGCTTTCCTGGTTAAATTTTATAACATAGTTTTCAGTTTGTTCCTGTCGATTTTGCCGTTGGCATTAAACGGCATTGCGTCAAGAACAGTGATTCTTGTCGGCAGCATATAGTCAGAAATTTTACCTCTCATGGCATGCTGTACTGCCCTTCCATCCCAGTCACATCCCGGGATCAGTTCACAGAATAAGTGGATCAGTTTGCGCTTCTCATTGTAAAGACAGCAGCATCGTTGAATCTCCGGAAGTGTATCCGCCACAGACTCAATTTCTCCCAGTTCAATACGACGGCCCATATGCTTAATCTGGAAATCCTTTCTTGAGACGAAAACAAGGTTCCCTTCAGCATCATATCTGGCCAGATCCCCGGTCATAAGTGCTCTGACTTTTGTTCCGTCCGGAAGGGTCAATGCTGTAAATGTCTTTGCAGTCTTCTCAGGATCATGGAAATATTCCAGAGCAAGTGAATCGCCGATGACACAGATTTCACCGATGCCGGCATCCTCACCCTCGGAAGGGATAGATTCCTTTGGATTGATGAAAACACCGTCACGCAGCAAAAGCACCTTGCAATTTGGCAGTGGCTTGCCGATCGGCAGAATATCCGGCTGATGATCAGCATCCGGAATTTCATAATAGCAGCAGATACCGGCCAGTTCAGAAGAACCGTACAGGTTCACGTATTGGATATCCGGCAATGTTGTCAGCCATTTATGCAGCTGTTTGGTCGGGAATACCTCTCCAACAAAGAAAACTTTCTTCAATGTTTCCGGAAGTACTTTCTTGAATGTATTCATCTGGGTTACAATAGCAAGGGCTGTCGGTACCCAGCATACATAAGAAACTTTGCGTTCATTCATGTACTCGATCAGAGTAACCGGGAAAATAAACATCTCCGACGGAAGTACTTCCAATGTAGCACCGGTATACATCATGAGATAGAGATCCTTGGCAGAGGCATCAAAGAAAAATGGTGTCTGATTGCCGATGATCTCATCGGAGCCAAGGTGAAAATAACTGGAATAGGCCATAATAAAACTGATCACAGCCCCATGGCTTTTGAGAACACCTTTTGGTTTGCCGGTGGAACCGGATGTGTAAACCATATAAGCCGGTGAGTCCACATCGATAGATTCACATACAAGGCATTCTTCAGACGAACGATCATCCAGTGTGTAAATGGTGCCTGAATAGTGAATTTCTTCCAAAACCGGTTTGTTCTCTTCACCGCATAAGATTACAGATGGTTCAGCATCTGTAAGAATGGATGAAATCTTGGCTGACGGCATATCCGGATCGATAGGTATGTAATAGTTACCGCTGTATAGAACAGCCAAAAATAAAACAGCCGTATCTGCACCGCGGTTAACAAATACACCAACAGGTTGTCCTGTCTGACCTGCCTGAAGAATCTGTTCTGCAAGACACTTTGCCTGATGGGAAAGTTCAGAAAAGCTGTAGGAAATCTCCTTATAGGCAATAGCTGTTTTCTGAGGAAAACGTTGTACCGTTTCTTCAAAAAATTTAAGAATATTCATTTTGGTGAGTCCCCTAACAAATATAATTGTAAAAAATTGGTATTATATCAGCAACTTTGCTCTATTCTGCAAAGAGCCTCAATAATCATAACATTATCTAATGTAAAATGCAATGGCGATTCTCTTAAGAAAATGTAAGAAACAGTGAGAAAAATTTCTGGATTTTTCCCACTGTTTTAGTATACATAGCGGACTCAGGATGTTTCTGTGAATCTGTTATACTTCCTGCTCTTCTTCGGAGGAAGTAGTCTTTTCAGCAAGTTTGGCACCGGCAAAACCGGAAAGAACTGAGGCAATATCGATACCTGTGGATTCTTTCATACCATCAGTAACCTGATTCAATGTGTTCATGATATCTTTCATCAGTTTAGCTGAGTTGCCATCGCCGTACATTGTAATCTTATCCACTTTGGATAATGGCTCTGCAATATTTTTGGCAATCTCCGGCATAGCTTTAAAATACATTTCAAGAACAGCTGCTTCGCCCATCTGCTTCATAGCTTCGGCTTTCTTTTGAATACCTTCAGCTTCTGCCAGTGCTTTGGCTCTGATAGCATCAGCCTCTGCCTGACCTTTGCTTCGGATACCTTCAGCCTCCTGTTCCATGACATAACGGTTGGCATCAGCAGTTGCCTTTAAAGCTTCAGCTTCTTTTTCGCGTTCAAACTTATCCGCTTCAGCATTTTTCTGACGTTCGAATAATCTGGCTTCTGCTTCACGCTGGGTTTCATATAATTTTGCCTCAGCTTCCTGCTGTTTGGCATATTTGTCAGCGTCAGCCTGTTTCTTGACAGTTGCCTCAAGAGAACGCTCTGTTAATTCGACTTCCTTTTCCTTTAAGGAAATAGCTTTCTCCTGTTTTGCAAGGTTGGCATCGGCACTGGCAATTTCCACGGATTTACGCTCATTTTCCTTCTGGATATTGTAAGCAGAATCCGCAATGGCTTTCTTTGTATCGGCATCTTTCTGAAGTTCTGCCTTACGAATCATTAATTCGTTTTCTTTCTGGGCAATCTGTGTATCCGCAGCAATCTGTGCTTCCTTGGATTCTCTCTCTGCGTTGGCCTGAACGATGGCCTTGTTTTTCTGGGCCATCGCTTTGGCATTGGCAATTTCCAGTTCAGAAGAAACTTCTGCATCGTTGGCTTCTTTCCTTGCCATGGCTTTCGCCTTAGCAATCTCCTTCTCGCTTTCTGCCCTTGAAATAGCTGCTTTTTTCTGAATCTTAACGATGTTGTCTACACCGAGATTTTCAATAACGCCGTTCTCATCAACAAAATTCTGAACATTGAAACTGATGATATCAAGACCCATGGCTGCAAGATCCGGTTCAGCATTCTCTTTCACCAGTTCAGCAAATTTCTGACGGTCGGAAACCATTTCTTCAAGGTTCATCTTACCGACAATTTCACGCATATTACCTTCCAGGACTTCTCTGGCCACCTGTCCTATGTATTCTGTCGGTCTGTTCAGAAAATTCTCTGCTGCGAGGCGTAAACGTTCACTATCACTGCTGACTTTGACATTGACTGCTGCATCCACATTGATATTGATATAATCTGCTGTCGGCACGGCACTGGAAGTCTTGACATCAATAGGAATCAGCTGAAGATTCAATTCATCTTTTTTCTCCAGAAACGGAATTTTAAGTCCGGCTTTACCAATCAGAACCTTTGGTGTCTTACGTAAACCGGAAATAATATAAGCTTTGTCCGGGGAAGCCTTCACATATCCGGCACTGATGATACCTATAATGCACCCCACAATAATCACAATAGGTATAATCGTCATTAAATCTGGCATAAACAAAATCCTCCTTCATAAAATGGTTCTATGTTACATTGGTAAAAAGTAACATAATTGTTTAAGATGATTTTATTTTACTAAACAAAAAGAATTGTGTCCAGTAGATGTCTGATATCACAAGAAAAAGTTAAGAAATGAAATATATTTTTAATTTGTCATATGCAAGGTATAGTGAAAATCCTTGTATATATTCAGAAGAATTAATAAATAAGTTAAAAACACAGATTTCTTGCCAAAATGTTATTTATAATATCGCTACTTTTGGTTTTTTCGTATATAATAATAACATCGAACAACAGGTGTTAGAGAATATTGGATTGTTAATCCACTCAGACGTACTGTTCAAGTATATTCCTTTGAAGGCTCTGCGCTTCCACACTGGGAGGACTGGAGCGTCAGATGCCGTACTGTTCAAGTATATTCCTTTGAAGGCCCGGAAGACTCTATTCAATATGCATTTGAAGATGAAATTCCAGTTGGGATTTATAAAGATTTAAAGATTTGCATTTCTGATTTGTTGAATAATTAAAAAATAACGGTTTCCATAAGGAAACCGCTAATAAGCAGATAAGGGGAATCGAACCCCCCTCTCCAGCTTGGGAAGCTAGCATTCTACCGATGAACCATATCTGCATGAAGATATTCTAACGCAAATAAAATATTTTTTCAAGAAGTTTATAATAATTATTTGAAGAAACCAGGAGAAAAGAAAAAACGATCTCTTGGTTTCTTTAAATAATGCTGCTGCTTTTTGAAATGTTTATTTGATCAGCTGACCATTGATGAGAACGTGGACGGTCTCTGTCAGTGATTCGAAAGCGGAACCATTCATAATCACTATGTCGGCATCTTTGCCCGGTTCAAGGGAACCGACACGGTCTTCAATGCCAAGATGTTTGGCAGGGTTGATAGTGATGGCCTTTAAAGCATCGAAAGGTTTCATGCCTGCTTTGACGGCAAGACCTGCAACCATTGGCAGGTATTCCTGAGGTATGACCGGAGAATCTGTGATAATAGAGACCTGACAGCCGGCATTGGCAAGGATGCCCGGTGTTGTAAAACTCTTATTGCGCAGTTCGAATTTGGTAGCATGAGTCAGAGAAGGTCCAACAGCCAGCGGATAGTTCTCGGACGCCAGCTTATCCGCAATTAAATGACCCTCTGTACAGTGTTCCAGAGTCAGTCCCACACCAAATTCTTTGGCAATACGGATGGCTGTCAGAATATCATCTGCTCTGTGGGCGTGAGCTTTTAACGGCATCTCCCCTTTAATAACAGGAATCAGGGCTTCGAGTTTAAAGTCATAGGCCGGCGTCTTGCTGATGTCACCCTCTGCAGCTTCTTTTCTTGCCAGATAATCCCTGGTTTTGTATAATGCTTCTCTCAGTTTGGAAGCAATCGTCATACGTGTATAAACACTTTTGTTTTTATAACAGTTTTTCGGATTCTCGCCGAAAGCACATTTCATGGCAACCCCGTCTTTGACAATCATGTCATCGACACAATGTCCGACTGTTTTGATCGCTGCAAATGTACCGCCGAGAACATTGCCGCTTCCGGGACCGGTGCCGACACAGGTAATACCGGCCATCGCTGCCTTTTCAAATGTCGGATCCAGAGGATTGATACTGTCTATTCCCCGCATCTGAGGTGTCACCGCATCATTCAGTTCGTTGATATCCATTCCTTCATAGCCGATGCCATATTCCTCCAGACCAAGGTGGCAGTGAGCTTCAACAAATCCCGGATAAACTTCCATTCCTCCGGCATCTATGATATGGGCATCTACAGGTACAGAAAAATCAGAACCAATGGATATAATCTTATCTTCTTCAATCAGGATATTGCCAATGTAAGGTGTTTCATGGACAGCATCATGGATGCGTCCGTTTTTTATACAGATCATCGTTTGTTGTTTCCTTTCAATTATTCATTAGGGAATGATTCCCGGATTTTTATATGGCAAAATATTTTGGTTTGCCAATCAATTGATATACAGATTACTGCAGCAGATCCAATATGGATTGGCCGATGGTGCCCTTTGGCATGGCAACACCGAAATTATCTGTAATCGTTGTGCCGAGAACGGCAAATGTATGAAAAGCCTCACGGTCTTTGAGGACACCGGAATTCTTCATGGATGGTGAGTAGGCAACCATAGGAACCGTTTCCCGGGTATGGTCGGTACCTGTGTAAGTCGGATCGTTGCCGTGGTCTGCAGTGAGGATCAGCAGATCATCTTCACGCAGAACTTTGAGCAGTTCACCGAGTTTTACATCGAATCTTTCGATTTCTTCTCCGTATCCGATGGGGTTCCTGCGATGACCCCAGAGGGCATCAAAATCCACAAGATTTGTAAAGCAGAGGCCTTTGAACTCTCTTTTTGCAATATCAATGGTCTGTTCCATTCCATGGACGGAACTCTTGGATTTGTTGGATTCTGTCAGCCCTTCACTGTCGAAAATGTCATAGATCTTGCCCACGGAAATACAGCTGTAACCGGCATCTTTTAAAGCATTTAATGCGGTCGGGCCCGTCGGTTTAAGTGCATAATCATGGCGGTTGCTTGTGCGGACAAACTCACCGCGTTTTTTGCCGACATAAGGTCTTGCGATGACACGGCCGACGCGCCATTCGTCTTTCATGGTCAATTCTCTTGCAATTTCACAGCAGCGATACAATTCCTGAAGACCAAATGTCTCTTCATTGCCGCAAATCTGAAGAACGGAGTCTGCGGAAGTATAGACGATCATATGCCCTGTGGCAATCTCCTCTTCTCCCAGCTCATCCAAAATTTCTGTGCCGCTGGCGCTCTTGTTGCCGATAACTTTATGGCCGGTCCTTGCTTCAAGTTCTTTGATCAGTTCCGGCGGGAAACCATGTTCTGTAAATGTGATAAATGGTTTTTTTGTTTCGATCCCCATCATCTCCCAATGACCGGTCATGGTATCCTTGCCGTTGCTCTTTTCGTATAATCTTGCCAGGCAGGCAAGAGGATGTTCTGAAGGTTCAACCTGCTTTAACGGATGCAGATTTGCCAGTCCGAGTTTCTTAAGATTCGGTATATTCAGATGGGGTACGGTATCACTGATATGTCCCAGGGTATCAGTCCCGGTGTCTCCGAAACTTTCAGCATCAGGCATGGCGCCGATGCCAAGAGAATCCAGTACGATCAGAAAAACTCTTTGATATTTTCCCATATAATTCATCCTTCCTTTGATAAGATCTATTCAAAAAACACAGTGGATTTTTGAATGTATCCCTTCCGTTTATATGATACCACAGAGGCTATTATCTGGCAAACATCCTTTTGATAATTCAGGATTTGTCCTGTGAGTTTTCTAATATTTAGATAATTTGGTGTAAATAAATAAAAAAATTGGCCGCAGATGAAGCATGCGGCGCCAGAAAATGGCAAAGAACTGCCATCTGGGATCTTCTGCTTTGAACCACTGCCCTTTGCGGCATACGGCGGTAACTACGGCAAAAATCTGTTTCGGAGGGACAGGTCCCTCCAAAACGGTCTGATTATCCCCGGCCAGATAATAAAAGCCGTTTTTAATCCTGCAGATACGGTGCAGGATAAACTGACCATTTTCTCGTTGATACAAAACGATGTCACCGGAAATGGGCGGATGCTCGGGTCTCTGCAGACGGACAGAGTCTCTTTGGTGGATCAGGAATGGTGCCATACTGCTGCCGGAGATATTCAGACAGACCGTTTTGCCATCAAGAATCAGTGCCTGCAGAATGGGCAGATAAGTTCCGGCAGAGATTGTTTTCATAAGAAGCCTCCGTTATGAACTGTAATGCATGATCCAGTTTGTCAACAGCGTGACCGGAAATGGTACATTGGAACTGAAAAACAGGGACTGTCTGCAAAAGATGCTCTGACAGACAGATTGTGCGTCGGACAGCATTGGCCTGCCAGCTGTTAACGGTGATCTGTGCATAGAGAAGTTTAAAAGTTTCTGATGATTTGGTAAAAGAGACTTTGTCATGTGTTCCCTGCGACAGAAGTACAATGGCTCCAAGGGGCAGAACTTCGTTACGGCATATGCCGGATGTTCCGCAGACAGGCCAGCCTTCAGCATGCCATTGTCCATCTTTTATCCGCAAAAGTGCCCTGTCCCCGTTGACAGTCCGGCTGCCGCGATATTTTTCCCAGAGACGTGCCTGCGTTGTTTTGCCGATCCCTGATGGTGCGGAAAACAAAATAGCCTGATTTTTGTAGCTGATATAGGCGCAGTGAAGGATTAGGGCGTTTTTGGCAGGCATTCGGCGTTCCAGGGCGAATAAAGATACAAAAACCGGATCACTATTCAGGTTTTCAATGCGGTCCGGATGAAGGAATATCCGTGCTTCCAAGTCAGAGTGTTCCTGACAGCAGCCATAGTAACCGGGAATTCCACTAATACCGATATAGCGGCATTCAAGATGGCCGGACACCCGGAAAACGGTCAGATCAGGGCGCCTGACAATGCAGATGCCTTCAGGTGCCGGAAAATGGCTGGATAAAGAAAGTTGATAACGGTAATCTGCGGGAATATGACGCCTGTCTGTTTCAAATAACATAAAATGTTCCGGTAAAGTCAGTATGTCAGGGTAGATTAATTCAAAATAAAAATTGCCAATTAAAAAATATTTATGCATGAAGACGTACATTCACTTCCTGTTTCATCAACTGATAAAGTTTTTGGGTATAGCGGCAGATATAATCCGGTTTTGCATCATACTGTCCTGTTTCAAGATAAGCACCGGCGGCGCAGTTTTTGCACAGGGAACGCAGAGAACATTGGCTGCATTCCCGGTTAAGACAGATTTCCTTTATCCCTCGGCTGACAGATTGCCAGGCATTTTCAAAATCCAGAGTGAAGGTATCAGCAGAGGGTTCTGCCATAATAACACAAGGTCGGAGCTTTCCCTGCCAGTTCACAGAAAAAGAACATCGCCCGGCGTAACAGCTGCTGTGGTTCAAAGAATGCGCATCCGGCAGCAGATGGTCGGCTTCCCATACATATTTGCGGATCAGTGCATCAAAGGTATCATCAGAGAACTCAATCCGCAGTGCTTCCAGCTGACGATCTGCGGCAGATTCCGGATCCAGACGGACTTGCTGCGGAAAAGAATGGACTCGTTCACGGATAGCCGGCATCATATACGTGTCTATACGCACAGGAATTTGAAGGCTGTCACCAATGGCGATTATCTGTTCCATCTGCTGCTGATTGATGGAAGTCAGACTGCTGCTGATTTTAAGATCAATGTTCCGGTCTTTCAACAGCTTCAGCCCTTGAAGAACCTTTTCAAAGCCTTCCGGATAATGACACAGATTGTTATAGACATTCGCATCTGACCCATAAAGAGTGATATTGATGCGCCGGGGCGGATTTTTGGCAAAGAAATCTGCCCATTCTTCATCAATCAATGTGCCGTTGGTGTTGACAGTTAAGATCATGCCTGCTTTTTTCAGATGAGTAAACAGTTCTTTAAAACCCGGATACAATAGAGGTTCTCCGCCGGTCAGCAGAAGAAATAAAACGCCGGCACGCTGCATCTGTTCACTGAGTGCTATCCATTCATTGACAGTACGAAGCTTCCCACGGGCAGCCATTTCCGTCGGGCTTAACCGGATATAGCACATATCACAATTCATATTGCACAGCGGTGTTAATTCCAGACTGCCATGGATGGGCCGCCTCATGGCAGCTGCTTTTCTCATCATGGCAAGTTCCATAGAAGATAACTTCTCTCTCATTATGATTTTGCTGTGGACCACTGGCTCATATCCAGATTTGTGGTGCAATGTACATCTGTGCCGTGATCTGTCCATATGATGACAGGGATATTCTCATTTTCAGAGGTATAGATATCATCTATATAGCCATTAAGAAATTCATCATCGGAATCTGCCTGATGGGTGGCACCGCAGGGACCGTAATAGCCGGAATTCCGGTCAGTCAGTACTCTCCCACTGCTTGTCCAGACATTATAATGATAATTGCGGTCGCCGCGGTATTTAATGCCGGCGTTGCATTCAAAATTATAAACGGTTCCGCTGTCACCGCATGCAGCAATATATTCATTCGGAATAAACTTTTCAATAACCGCCCTTGGACGGCACCAGATCATTTGGCCCATCTAATCAACCTCCTTTAATAATCCATAATAAAGTGCTTCTGATGTAAAACGGCAAATATCTTTGGCAATGTCTGTTTTATTTCCAAAGTAGCTATGTATCATTTCATCAATCGCTTCCTGCATGGTATGGGGTTTTTGGTAGCATTTCCAGATGGATGTACATGTAGGGTTTAATGTGATCATTGTATTGTTGAGGACACCGGCCTCATTTACAGGAATCAGTAAATTATCTCCGGCTATTTCACGAAGAAGAAAGTTTTCATTCGTCTGATAATAAATGTCTTCGGTCTGCTTTTTCGTTTCAGATTCCCCCTTTCCCGGCCATTATACCGCATTTTAATAAGTCTATGAAAAACTGTCGGCTATGATCTGTCCATCATCTCATACTTTGGTATGATTCGCGGCCATATCCGTATTTACCGTAACTGTATTTGTCTGAGCTATAGCCGGCAGCAGAGCGATTGGTCATGTTGATGGTGTATCCGATGATGGGACAGCCTGTTTCCGACAGCAGTTCAAGACTGGTTAATATATGTTCTCTGACGGTATAATCCTGGCGGATCACAAATAAAGCACAGTCACTGTATCTGGCAAAACGAATGGCATCCTGCATCATACTGCAGGGTGGTGTGTCAATGAAAATATAATCGTATTTTGGACGACAGTGTTTTAGAAATGTTTCAATACCGGTATCATTCAGCAGTGAAGAAACAGCGGCATCCATGACAGGATGTTTGCTACCGAGTATATCCAGATAATCACTGGGATGCCCAAACAGGATATTTTCAGAAAGACCTTCCTCCTGTAGGGTATCTTTTGCCCTATTTTCTGAAGATATATGCTCCGATGAAGGTGTTTTTTGAAAATGCAAATGCTGAAGAAGGGAAGGATTGCGAAAATCACCATCAATCAGCAGGGTTTTGTAACCCTTTTCTGCACAGGAAAGTGCCAGATTGGCGGCTGCGGTTGTCTTCCCTTCGTTCTCCCGACAACTGGTCACAAGAAGTACCTGATACTGTTTTTGCTTCATTCGCCTCAGAATACGGACGCACAGCGTGTGAAAAGCCTCAATAAAAGCTGGCGTAACATGATCGCTGATCAATGGGTCAGAGACCTTCTGATGACTTCGCTTTTTGATCCATGTCTTTGGAATCGATGCCAGACAGCGGATATTGATATCCTGTTTTAAATCTTCTTCCCCAAGAACCGTGTGGTTGGACCAGACAAGAAAAGAAAGTATCAGGATATACAAAAATATGGAAAAAAACAGTCCCGCAGTGATTTCCTCTCGGATGGATATCCGGTTGACAGGTTCAGATGGAACGTCACTCTGATCCAGCATATGAAGGGTTGTATCGCCGATAATATACTTGGCCACTGTAGGATAATTTTCTATTACGGATGTCAGGATTGTTTTGGCCGTCTGAGGATCGTCTGAGGTCACACTGATCTGGAAAAGATTGGTGGAATCCAGCACAGAGGCTGTGATGGTCCCGGGTAATGGGTCGATGCCGATGTCTTCACAAACAATTTTTTTCAGAGCACCACTTTCAAGAATGTAAGGGAAGGTGGCATTCAGCTGATCCAGTGTTACAGAAGCGGCATAATCGCTGTAGCAGGCATTCCCGCCGCTGTTAACAGAAAAGGAAGCAGACACTACATACCGGGGCGTATAAAACCAATGGATTTTTACAGATAAGATGCCGAAAGCCAGTACGGACAGAAAGATGAAAAGCCACCAGGTACGCTTAAGCATTCTGCCAAATTGTGACAGGTAATAAAACAAATCGATTTTTTCTTTTTTTATTTCATTCATTTGGCAGATGTCCTTTCTTCCGGGATGGCGCCGCTTTCCTGCTGTAAGCATAACCGTTGTGACGGTATCGGCTGTAATATTTTGAATAACCGGAATTTTTTAGAATAGGATGGTGAAGAGCATTCAAAACACAGCCGATGACGTGAGTACCGGCATCATTGAGTGCATCAATGGTGTCGTTGATGCAGCAGGCTTCTATTTCGTTTTGATGAATGACCATCAAAGCGGCATCAGCCAGTGATGCATACTCTTCTGTGTCGGAAATCAAAGCAGCAGGGGATGTATCAAGGATGACATAGTCTTCTGAGCTTTTAAGCCGGAGCAAAGTTTGTCGAACAAATTGCAGTTCTGTTTTATTCCATGGTCGGGCCATTGGTTTCTGTGGGAAAAGTATGGATAATCCCGGGATCCGTTTTAATTTTTCCGGATCAACTGGTGTCTGATTCTCAATTGCCTCTGTAAAATCTGGACTCTCCGGATATTCTGATGAAAATATTTTGTACTGGGACGGCTTTCTGAAATCACAATCACACAGGAGCACTTTTTTGCCGCTTTGAGCCATGGACACCGCGAGATTGGCTGCAATGGTGGATTTTCCTTCATTTTCGGCTGTGCTGGTGACCATCAGGACTTGCTTGTCAAGGCGGTCTAAGGTCATGCAGATCCGCGCAGACAGCATATGACTGGTTTCAACATAATCGAAACTGAGTACCGGCGAAGTCAGGAGCAGAGACTGTCTTTTCTTCTCATAGCAGATAGTGCCTAATAGACGGGCATCCACTTTTGATGAAACATCTTCAGGCCTTCTCACCGTGTCCCGGCCAAGGGACATAAGCCCGAGAATCAGCATCATACCGGCCATACTGACAAGTCCTGCTCTTTCTCCCCAGAGAAAGAAATTCACAGGATTGGAAGGAGCGGTGGGGATTTGTGACTGCTGAAGTTCCTGCATCGAAACATCATCAAGGAAGTAAGCCATTAATTTTACAGCATGCTTAATAATCGAACGTGAGATCAGATAAGCCTGTCTTGGTGAAGCGGCAGTGACGCTGAGCACCATCAGATTGCTTGAGGGAACAGTGGCAACAGTTACTTTAGCTTCAAATGTATCCAGTGATAAATCCTCACAGACCTGTTTTTTGAGAATGGAGCTTTCTACAACCTGCGTGTATTGTCTGCAGGTTGTCTCTGCCTGTGACAAATTTTCGGATATGGAGTGGGCATTCAGTCCGGAAAGTCCGATCACAAAGGCACTTTCAGATGTATAGGCCGGCCGATAAGCAAATTGCATCACGGCAGCTGTCATAAGAAAAGCACCTGCACCGGATAAAACGATTATCCACCATTGTCTGAGAATATCCCTCAGAATACAACTCCAATCAATATCTGTGTTTTTTCGTATGAATTCATTCATTGTCCGCACCTCATTCTTCAACAACAACGATCAAAGGGATCCTGGATTGATCCTGTGTTTCATTTTCCATGGTGTAAAGGATTTCATATGTTCCCGGTACATCGGTATCGGCATTATTGAAAATGTGAATATCTTCTGCTGTATAGGGAGCATCTTCAGGAGGATCATCAACAGGCCATGTCCGGCCTGAAAACAGGATGCTGTCAATATACTTTGAAGGCTGCAATTTCGTGCCTGTCTTGATATAAATCAGATAATCCGACAAGACCACCTTCGGACACTGGTTATCCTGGGAAGGTGTGTACAGTTCAACTGTGACAGGCAGCTGGACGCAGTCACCGGCACTGTTGACAACAGAGAGCATATATGGATAATTCCCGGGATTAAGATCCGTATAGATCATATCGTCATCATTTTTCCGGATCGTGATGCGATCAGTAATATCTCCGTCCAGCACATCATAGGCCGTAAGATTTTCAATGATGGATTCATGGCCTGTGATGCTGAATCGAAGTGGCTCTTTCAGTGAAAAATGCGGTGAATGATAATCGGTATAGATGATATCCCGGGTCACTTTAGTGACATGGTTATCCTGATCAAAAGCCGCGATGACTGCCTGGCGTCGACCCTTTTCTATAAAATTGGACAGGCTTTCCACAACAAGTGTGTCTGAAACATCACCATCCTTACTGTCTGAAGCAGCAACGCCATTAAGGATGGCGGATGCATCATCCCTTACACTGATTTTTATACTGTCCCGATCCATATGGATCACAGGGCCCTGGGAATCACTGACTTTATTTTTCTCCCACAGGGAAATACAAAAAAGGACAACAGAGGCTGTAAAAAACAGGATTAAAAAGGTTTGTATCATTTTCAGCATTTGATCGCTCCATTTCTTTCGCCGGTATTTTCCATGTATTCTGTTACTATGCCATCCACAGTTCGGTAGATATGCTGACACATATTAAGGACACTTGGCCGATGGGTGGTGATTACACATGTTTTATTAGGTTTTTGCCGGATAATATTTTTGAGGACCTGTTGTTCAGTTTCTATATCAAGGGCAGAAGTCGCTTCATCAAGAAGCAGGACCGGAGCATCACGCAAAATTGCACGGGCAATGGCAATCCGCTGGGCCTGCCCTTCTGACAGCCCCAGGCCCTGCTCTCCCACTGTCCAGTTGATGGTTTCCGGCCGGGTTCTGACAAATTCCCAGGCACAGGCTGTTTTCAAGGCATCGATGATTTCTTCATCCGTGGCATTTTCCTTGGCCATGCGCATATTTTCAGCAATGGTCCCGGCAAGGATCGTATTCCCCTGGGGAACATAGGAAAAGTAATGTCTTGTATCTGCGTTCATCTCTACCCACTGTCCATTGGAGGCAATAAGCCGGACATCTCCGTATTCAGGATGGATCAGTCCAAGCATCAGTCGAAGCAGCGTCGTTTTACCTTCTCCGGAGGTCCCGATAATGGCCACAATCTCTCCTGGGCTGGCTTTGAAGGAAGCATTCATGCAAAAGGAATGATCCTTATCATAGGAGAAAGAAACAGCATTCATCTGTATTTCGAATCCCTGCCCTTCATATTTGGAAAAATTATCGCTGACGGGAAGATGTACTTCTTTCCTCAGTTCTGTCAGTTCGCGGATTCTGTGGGCGGAGACGGAGCTGTTCATAAAAGCAGGAATGATCCCGGCCAGATTGTTGAATGCCGATGATAATTTTGAGCCCTGGCCCAAAAATAATGTCATCGTACCGTAGGCAATAGTATGGGTCCATAACAGATACAGGCAATAACAAAAAGCAATCATCCGGACAAAATAAGCCATCAAAGAAATGAGGATATGTGTCCGGATACTGAAATGATTGTAATCCAGATAAAGGTCTTTGTACTGTTTTTGCCATGTCTGCATCCTGTTTCGATAAGCACGGAAGATGCCGAAACTTTTGACGAGATCATAGTTATAGAAGGTTTCCACTTCAAAAGCCATAAGATGGCTCCCCATCTCCTGCACCTTTTGAGTATAATCGCGCATCCGGTACAAGCGCCATTTGGAGACAAAAAACATAAATGGGGCTCCGGATAAAGCGATGAAGGCCATTTTGGCATCGTAATGAAAAATCACACAGAAGACTGCGATAAAATGAAAGACGTTGATGACTATGGCAGGCAGCCAGGTGATGGCATTGTCAGCAACGGTTTTCACATCGTTATTAAACCGGTTTAAAATATCACCGCTGCTGTATTTATTCAGCTCAAGCCAGTCAGAATCAATGATTTTCTCAAAGATGTCCAATTGGATATCCTGATAAATACGCAGGCTGATTTTGGCAGAGATCCGGGTCAGAAGACTGGAAAACAAAAGGTTCAGCACGGATGAAGTGATCATGATGATTAAAAGCAGACCAAAACGGCTGGCGTCATAGCCGGTAATGATATCGATGAGATATTTGGAGGCAATGGCTGATAAAATTCCCAGTAATGTTCCGGCAATGCCGATGATGGTGTCATAAAGAATGGCGCCTTTGTACCTTTTGCTGTAAGAAAGAATCCATTTCCAGTCATCAAAAATCTCTGAAAAGGTTCCCTCCTGTCTTTTTTTCATTAAATTTATAAATATCCTCATCCAAAAGACCTCCTGCTTTCTTATGTTTTTCAGGTATCAACCGGTAATACTGCATCAGACGGGTTCGGTGGACACCGGTTTTTATGGCAGATAATCCTGCTGAAATCTGCAGGGATAACTTTTGTTCCGAAAAATAGTGCTGCCATCGTTGATACCATGCGGCGGGAAGGAGCCATGGCTTTGAATGAAGCCATGGATATTGACGTTCCATTTCCTGAAAAGTCGGAAAAAATACAGGGATCCATCCCCGGGACAGCCTCTGCCAGGTACTTTGAGAGGGGGTCTGCTGTATGGCATGCAGGGTGATCCGGCTGCTGTGTTTTCGTCCTGCCGGGGCATCTCCGTATAATCCGGCTGCCAAAAGATCTGCAAGCAGCGGTGTTTCGTTCACAGAAAGCTGCTTCCACTGATGCGGATAACCGGCACTTTCAGGATCAAAGTCCAGATAGTCGATGCCTATTTGAAAGATTGCTGCCGCAAAGCAGAGGGAGTGAAGCTGCCGGCATTGATCAAAGATCTGCTGCCAGTTGATCATCGGACCATAATGGCCTGCAAAAAGAAGAATATCGCAGACCTGACGGATACCAAAACCGCTGTGATAAAAGTGTTTTAATGCATGGCAGATCAAATAAAAAAGATGATCCGATGCATTCATTGTCCTAATGGCCTGGCCACAAATATTGATTTTTATGGCATGATCGTAAATGTCACGGAAAAAAATATTCCAGTCCCCATATATTTCGGCATCCGGCGGAAATAGCGAAGGATGCAGTTCTACATAAACAGGGTGTCCCTGCCTGCCATAGGCGATATCCCGGGCATTTTCAGAAGGTCCTTTGCGAATCCGGCTGATTTTTTGGAGCCCCATGGCGCACAGTGCTTTTTGACAGGCTTCAAATTCGTCGGGCGGTACCAAAAGATCTTCATCCCCGGAGTCTCTGTAATCCGGCTGCGGATACAGATTGCGGCAGATCAGCCCTTTGACAGTCAGGGGGTGCAGGCCAAAATCTTCGAGATAACAAAGGATTCTGAGGAACTCTTCGGTTTTGATGGCCTGTACGGTAACGGCTTTTTTTGTTTCTGATTTGTAAATAGCCAGCATTTCGGGATCCATCCTACAGATAGCCGGGCAGTTGTATACAGCGTCATAAATCATTGGCAATATATGATGTGCATATGCCATTTTAAAAATCTGCTGCCATTGCAGATCTGAAATTTCAAAGGACCATGAAACACTTCTTTTTTGCAGTGAAGCCTTAAGTGCTTCAAGAAATAATTGATGGATTATTTTCATTTCTATTCAAGCCCCCAACAGGTTTATCTCAGGAGAGAATCTGTTTTTTTCGTTGTAAATACCGGCGACAATAATAAAAGGATGTTTTGTCAACAAGGGATCCAAGGATAAAAAACTCAGGAACAATGATCAGGCAGATGATACCGGCGGCAATAATGAGACTGCCGTAATCATTGAGCTGGTTTATCGGATGATTCCAGAATACAGCCAGATTGACAAGATATAGAGCCATATAACTGCCCCACTTTTTTAGGGTGATCCATGGAGGACGACCCAGAAGATTTTCCGAGGCATATCGGATCATCTCGTTAGTTCTGTACAATAATGCGGCAATGGTTCCGAGAAGCACACCATAAATACCGAATCTGAAAACACAGATCAGTGAAACAAAAATATTGATGGCAGATTCAATAAGAGATTGCTTTTGTGTTTTTTGGAAATGACCGGCATATTCAATGACCCGCTGTGCGGCAGATCTTCCGTTGGAAAGTAAATAGGTGGTCGTAAACAAAAAAGGCAGCCGGGGATCGATATAGTTGATATCTGTAACACCGCGTGTATATATTTTTAAAAATGGCAGGATAAAAATATGTGCCGTGCAGTACAGGGAAAATGTCAGGGCCATATTGTAAGTCTCAAAAGCATCATACAGCCTGAAAAACTTTTCCCGGTTGGTGTGATAGGTCTGCCCCATGACAAAAGACATACCGCTATTGACAGTTGAAATGACTGTGGCAATCATGCCGAAAAGCATGACATACATAGTGTAGACGCTGACTGTTTTTAATCCACAGGCAAATGTCAGGATCAGGACGTCCGTATTCTGGAAAATCAGACCGGAGATCTGATGGATCAAAACCGAATGCTTCTGTGACAAAGCCCCATGATTCGGCACCGCAGAAAAATTCAGCCACGGATGCTGCCTTTTCATATAAAACCGGATGAATGCAAACTGAGATAAACTGACGGCAAAGTACATGGTCTGTATGGCCGCCAGATGATATCCCTGAAGAAGCAGGACAATTTTTCCTATGGCAGTGAAGACAGAGACAAATGTCTGTACATTGTTCAGAACATAATTCTGGCCTTCGGCCTGTATCAGCAGGCGGCAGGTGCCGCATACAACAAAAGATGCTGCCTGGGTCAGTCCACTTAAAAGAACAACCGGGCAGATGACGGAAAATGGCAGGTCCGCCTGCAGAAATAAAGGAAATAAAAGTGCCAAAGCAGAAACTGTCAGCAGGTACCAGATACCGATTCTTTTGTAAAAACGGTTGACGGCAGATAAAATGCTGTTAATTTTTGATATATTTTTTTCAGCCACCGGGCGGTAAAGGGACTGCAGTGCTGCCGTTCCGACACCTGATTCCAGAAGATTCAGGTAAATCAGCATCTGATTGACAGACGAAAGCAGACCATTTGATTCAGAGCCCAGATTGACAATAACCAGCCTCGGAATCATGATGCCCAGAAGAATGGCAATGCCCTGTCCCAGCAGTCCTGATAAAATATTATAGATACTTTTTCTGGCATTCATGATCTTAGAACCCCGTATGAAGCTTTTTGATTAGCCGGCGACAAAATTTGACAGGTACTGTCCGGTACAGCCGCATATAATTGCCGGCGGCATGACAAAGAGAGACAATCGTCGGCAGAAGATAATTTTCTTCCAGAGAAATCAGGGAAGGATCAAGGGCAGCTTCTGCCTTTAACAGCAGAGCAAGTATGTCATAATTATCGGAATAAAGGAAAGGTTCTGCATAATAGCAGGCCTCATGGGCAAGCCGGTTAAAAGCAATTTGATGGAGCTTTGAAAGCTGGTGTTCAGAAGATAAAAGCAGTTCCATTCGAAGGCCCGTCAGATAATCTCCTGCTTTTTCCCGGGTCATTTTCTGTACCTGATGCGTACCATGATAACAATAAACAGGATCCGGGACGGCGTAAAATGTTTTGGCTGCGATCAGCACCCGGGATAGGAAAACCGGATCTTCATAAATTCTCAGTTCAGGAAAACGGAGTTGATAACAATTGATAAACTCGCGGTTGTAGATAAAACGGCCAAAAAGAGTATCATATTGATAATCAGAAAATTTTATCAGTTTTTCCTGTGAGAAAACACATTTCATATCTTCCGGCTGCGGATGATTATAAACAGCCGAACCGCCGCATATAAAGGCACCCTGTGATTCGGCGGCCTGATACAGTGTTTCAAGGGCATGTTCATTCGGGTATGAATCATCCGCATCCATGAATGCAATATATTCTCCTGCTGCCATATCCATACCTCTGTTTCTTGCGCTGCCTGCACCGCCATTTTGCTGTCTGACACAGCGGATGTTCGAATGAACGGCCTGCCAGTTCTTTATAATTTTGAAACTCTGATCTGTTGAACCGTCATCCACGCAGATGATCTCAATGTCTGATAAAGACTGAGCCGCAGTACTTTTCAGTGTATCCGGCAGTGTCTTTTCAGCGTTATAAACCGGGATGATCACGGATATTTTGTACATATGCATTCCTTCCACCTGTCTTTGAATTTGTAATATATTTTCCAGATTACGTAACGGTTTCTGAGGTAAAGCATGCGGTCAGCGGATGAATTTCCATTGTTCCTTACAAGAAGCAGATACTGCTTCTTTAACAGTTTCCGGTCTTTGTAATCGATGGCTGTAAAGAACCGTTTTCTGGCATATTGGAGCTGGAGTATTTTTTGGTACTTTCGTCCTTCTTCCTTTGTCAGCGGAATTTTTGACAATGTATGCCGGATAATTTCTTCATGCTCATAAATACGCTGCAGTTCTTTTTCTTTGGAATCATCTCCGGAGGACATACTGTCCGGATACAGAACATAAGCATACAGAGGTTCATCCAGATAATAGCGTTTGAAACAGTAATAAACAGGAAGCAGCAATTGCCAGTTCTGACCGCGCCTGGCGGGATAGATATATTTTTGCGGATTGACTTTCAAAAAGTCTTTCATCCGGATCATGTGGCATCCGGCACAAAAATGTGATTTTTCAGTCAGCAGCCATTCGAATTGCTTTGGATCATATCGATGTTCAAATCGGGCAGCTTCCCGCTTGATGGGATGATGAAGATCATCGGATGAAAAAACAAAGGCATCACTGCTGACAACGGCACATTCAGGATGTGCCTGAAAGGCCAGCCATCGTTTTTTCATGGATTCCGGAAAATAAAAATCATCCGGATCCGACCAGCACAGATAGTCGCCGGTCACATATTGAAGTCCGAGATGGATGGCGGCACCAAGGCCGGCATTGGGCTCAAACAGATATCTGAGGCACATCCGGTGTTCTTTGAAAATGGGTCTGTATTTTTTGAGAATATCGGCAGTGTGGTCAGTTGAGCCGTCATCCACTGCAATGACTTCAATGTTCGGATATGTCTGGGCAAGCACAGACTTCAGGCAACGCTCCAGGGTGGTTCCGGCATTATAGCATGGGAGGATGATACTGATCTTTTCATCCATTACAGACCATCTCCTTTGCACTGTCAGTGTCATTGTTTTCGGCAAACATTTCCCGGATCATGCGGCCTGCGGCGGCAATCTGTTTCTTACATAATGCTGTTTTGGCGATAGAAATTTTTTTGATTTCATCTTCGTGTTCAGTCAGCCAGTACCAGTTTTTGATCAGACAATTTGGGGATGTCAGCTGACTATAATGCAGAACATAATGCGTATCGCTGCCAAACAGATCTTCGGCGATACCTTTGGATTTCACAGAGTAGCCAAGGGCAATGGCGGGAACACCTGTGGAATAGGCTGCGATTACCGCATGGGTTCTTGCACCTATAAAATAGCGGCATTTTGAGATCACCCATTTCAGCTCCGGTGCAGAACGGTCTCTGACCATGCACACTCTCCCGTTGTCTTTAAAGCCTGTATAAAGATTTAAAAGCGGGAGCCGGTCATCATTATCCGGCCGGACAACATGGGGGATCAATGCGACAGATAAATCTGTCTTTTCAAGAATTTCCCGGATAAGCCGGCGGATATTTTCCAGGATCAGATTGTCTTCGCCGGCTCTTTTCAGGATTAGCGGACTTACATTGATGCCGACGGTCTGATAGAGACGAAAATCCTTCGGCAGGGGTGTTCTTTCAGGCTGCAGACAAAAGGCTGTATCCGGACAAAACTGTACATTTTTCAGGCCGGCTTTTTTCAGGGCATGTAAAGTAAGATGCTCCCTTGCAGTGATTAGATCAAAGGATTCAAGATCCTTCAGCAGACTGGGATCCTTCAGCCTTTCAGCGTCAATGGAGCAGCCGATCAACAGGCTGCGGTGGAGGTTTTTCATCAGATGCCGGTGCAGAAGAATGTGTTTGGGATAATCGTCATAGCAGAAAATGTCACCGCCAATGGATACAAGAACATCTGTTTTGTAAAGTTTTTCGGTCAGGTTGTGGTACGGCATCAGATCCATATAAAAATAATTGTGTGCCAGTTTCAGCTGAAGGTAGGCCATTAGAAAATAACCATCAACAGAGTAAGCTTTCTGTTTGGCCGGATACGTTTTTAGCTTCCGGTTTACGCCGTAGCGCTTCTCTTCCTCCGGGGCATCAGATAACAGGAGGATGCAGGAGTCTCCAAAGAGCCGGGGGACAGTGCGGGCTAACGCCTCACAGCCGTGATTAGCACTGCCGATATGATTGTATAATACAAATCGCATAGGTTTATCTTCCTTTCAGTTTTCTGTAAATCCTTCGTATGCTGCTGCGGATTACCAGATAGCTGTGCATAAGGTGAAACTGTTCCGTTTTCAGACACCAGACAATGGGTACAAGGGCCGGTTCGATCCCACGAATATCAAGTTCCTTTTTTACGGTTTCCATTGCATACAATTTTCGGGCCAGAAAGGCATCATCTATATGGGATTCATAGCCGTGAAAAATGATACAGGCAGCATAAGTACTGATGATTTTCCTGAAAAAGGGAATATACTGCCTTCGATGAAGATCATTGATGATCCAGTCTCTGATCAGCAGCTGGATTCTCAGTTGTGCAAAGTAATCGACCCTTCCCCTGGATGCGGAATTTTCAGCATTGACTCTGTAGCAAGTCGCTGTATACGGAAGAATCAATACCCGGATCCCGAGACGGTACAAAGAGACGAGAAATTGGAGATCTTCTGCCAGGGTCAGATTTTCATCAAAGTAACGGGCGTTTAGCTGAATGATTTCACGGCGGATCAGTTTATTCCAGAGATAACCAAAGTAACCGGTCCGGTACTGGTATTTCATAAACAGGGATGCTAACTGGGCTGTTGACTGAATCCCTTCTTCGGTGATACTTATCCGGCAAAGCCGGTGATTCTCCAGCTGTTCATAATGGCCGATGATCAGGTCAGCACAAGGATCGTCCCTGTTCCTGAATACCCGTTCCAGGAAATCGCTGTCAGGCACATCATCTCCATCCACAAACCAGATCCATTCACCACAGGCCAGGGCAAGTCCACGGTTTCTTGCAGCAGATACACCCTGGTTTTTCTGATGGATGATGCTGACCCGGTGGTCAATGGCCGCATAAAAAGCAAGAATGGATGCACTCTGATCCGTTGACCCGTCATTGATGATGATCATCTCCCAATTTTCAAAAGACTGGGAAATGAAGGCTTCTAACACTTCTGGAAGATATTTTTCCTTATTATAGACCGGCATAATGATAGATACGATCGGCACGGTGATTCCCCCAGTAAAAATGTGAGTGTGCGGGCACACTGATGTTTCATCAGCCACAGCTGGATTTTTAATTTCAGAGAAACATCAGGCATCCTGAAATGATCAAAAAAATGTGCCTGATGAAGATCCTTTAAAACATTCCGGATACAGGCCTCCTGTCGCTCCATGCGGATGACATGGCAGGCATAATAAAGCAAATGCAATTGAAGCTGCCGTCGGAAATCATAGTCACTTCTGAATGAAAAATAATTTTCAAGATACCGGTTCATCCTTTTATAGACGTTCCAGGCACCGGGAGGACAACTTGTTGTAATGGTGCCTGGATTTTGAAAGTAATTATAAAGTCCCATGGATTTCAGGTAAAAAAAACGTTTGGCATGGTAACCGGCCATCGCACTGAAAAGATTGTCTTCTGACCATGGGATATCATCAGCAAAGGCCAGATGATATTGGTTTAGAAATTTTCGGCTGTAAAGACAGTGCCAGACAGAAAGCAGCGGCCCGTAATCCAGATTTTCACCCATGATCAATGAAGGATACAGGTATTTGATGATATCTGCTTTCTTATATAGTCCGGGACGGAGTGCTGTTGTCATCAGCCGCCGCCTGCCTGTTCGTAAAACACGGATATAATCGCACATGACAATATCTGCATCAGATGTTTTAGCAGCTGTCAGCATAATAGCGAACATATCCGGGGCAGCAACATCATCTGAATCCACAAAACCGATATAATCCCCACGGGCAGCGAAAAGGCCGGCATTCCTGGCACTGCTGAGACCGCCGTTGGCTTTATGAATGACACGGATATTGTCTGTACATGCAGCCAGTTCATCACAGATTTTCGGACAGCTGTCCGGTGAACCGTCATCAACCAGAAGGACTTCATAATTTTCACAGGTCTGTGCCATCAGGCTTTTGACACAACGCCGCAGATAGGGTTCTACTTTGTAAACAGGAACAATGATACTCAGGTCCATGCTGTCACCTCCCGTGTCAGAAAATGGTTGGACTCACAGAGGAGCTTTCGAATAATTGATCGATTTTCAATGCTTCCGTTTCAGTGGAAAAATCTTCGGACTGACAATGCCGGATTAATGCCAGCTGTTTTTTTGGATTACCCAGAAGCATTGCAATACCCTCTGCACAGTCCTCGTTATTCAAAGGAACGATCAGACCGTCGATGCCGTCTTTTAATTGACTGTCTGCTGTAGGAAAACGGGTAATGACAACAGGCTTATGCAGGATCTGTGCTTCTCTCACAGCAATGGATTTGCCTTCATACCGGGAGGGCTGGATATAGAGATCGCAGTGCCTGATGTAGGGATAGGGATTCGCCTTTTCTCCCAGCAAAAAGACATTATTTTCCATCTGTGCTTCACATATCCGGTCTTCGATAAGGGATTGGTCACTGCCGAAACCGATGATGTACCATTTGACAGGCCAGCCGGCATGAATCAATCTGGCACAGATATCAGGTACATTGTCAAAGTTTTTGGCTTTTGTCAGTCTGCCGATAGACAGTAGATGAATAGATGCTGCACCATCGGAAAATTCCGGAGGTATGTCAAAAAGATCAGCCTGCTTTCTGATCAGGTCCGGTGAGAGGATATTTTCCATCAAAAAGATTTTCTTTGCAAGGGAAGGATAAACGCTTACAAAAGACCGGGTGACCGCTTCTGAAATAGAGATAATGTGATTATATACATCCCATACCTTCAGCTCTTCTTCCCTGTCTCCGTCGATCATGGCGTAATCGGTATGTATCCATGCAGCCTTTTTTGAGGCCTGTACCTTTTGATCAACAAGATAATAAGGAATGGTAAAGCCAATGGCCAGATCATAGAGGGTATCGCTGATGACCGGCAGATAAGGCAGCGTATATTTGAAACTGTAATGAATGCTGACGGAATTGTCTTTTTTTAATTGATGTTTTGCTGCATATTGTCCTGCTTTTATTTTTCCTTTCAGACGGCCGTAAAAGATATCCAGGTGACCGTGTTTCAGTACTTTTTGAATCGGAATACCCAAATCTGCATATTTCGGGATTTCAGGAAGCAGCCGGATCTCTTTTGGGATCAGCTCCATCAGAGGGCCGCTGTGATGCAGCAAAAACAGATCAATCTGATATTTTTCTTTATCCAGGGCATTCAATAGTCCAAGCAGTGCCCGCTCAGCTCCGCCGATGGCCATATCAGTGGCTGCGATGAATATTTTTTTCATTATTTTTGATCATTACCTTTCTTGTTGCGGTACAAAAGACTGTCTATTTTATTCGGTTCGTAAAGCAATCTTCTGAAATCACGGTAAACATTCAGAAGCTTTTCTTTTGGTCTGTTAAAATAACCGAATTTTTCCTGATTGCTCTGTGTCCAGAGTGTTTCGCCGATCAAAAGACAGTCATGCTTTTGAAAAGCTTCGGGATATCTGACAAATCGGTTTGGACAGATGATAAAATGCTCCGGATCGATGCCCGGTTCCACATGCATGTGCCGTTTCTGAAGGTGGATATACATGCATTCTTCTTTGACGGGTGTGCCTTTTTCATAACAAATCCGATAAAGTTTTCCCCGTTCATAAAGGTAAATGAATGGGCCGCCGAAACGGTGGATCTCATAAAAAGGAAAATGCCTGAAATCAATGTCTGCGATAACTTCTTCAAGATCGGTAAATGTAAAACCTTCCCTGATCAATTCACCTGTAAATCCGGGATGATAACCATTGACGGTCTCATCGTAGCCATAGACGACAGGGGATGTCAGTACTATTTTGTGGGTCTCATATTTCATAAAAACGTTATTGACCGCCATTGAATTCCTGATCACGCTGAAATGGCCGGTGCGGATACATTTGTCATAGCCTGTCTGTATCTGCCGGGTAAGATATTTTCTGATATTCCCGAAAATCAGGTCACAGTCACAATAGCCCCAGTAATCGTATCCATCCAGATGTTCAGATAAGAAATAGCCATAAAAAGGTTTATAATCACATAATTTGTAAGGCTTTTCAAGGGACAGGGGCAGGTCTGTTTTTTTCTGAAAGTGCTGTTTTAATTCTGACAATGTACATTGAATAACTTTCACATTGTCAGGCGGCGGACATGGTAAAGGATGGTCTGTCAAAATCAGCCAGTCAAAATCCTGTTGATACCCGCAGGAATGCAGCCACAGGTTAAAATAGGCGGGCCTTTTTCCGAAATAAGGCAGAAAGATCAATGTCTTCATGAATTTAGTCACCTGCCTTTCTGAAATAATCTTTTCCAAAAAGCCGGTGAAAGGGCCTGCCGACTCGGTTTCGAAGCTGTTTGGCCGTGGACATCCATGAGGCGTTGTACCAGTGGATGGAATATGTCTTTGTTGTCAGATGCAGATGTCCCGTGGCAGGATCAAAAGGATTAAAGTATTCTGCAGGAAAGACGGCAGCCCCTCCGATTGTTTGAAATTGTCCGGTGGCCCTGAGACCGCATTTTAACAGTGCACCGGTATTTAAGTGAGGACAGCCGATGACCTGGAAGGGGTTTTGCTGAAGGATCTCCTGATATTCATCCAGCATCTGGCTGATCAACGGATGATGTGCTTCGGCACCGAAACCGATGCCTGTATTGATCAGATGATCTGTCTCGAAGCCGAAGAATGCGGACCATGAAAGCAAAGGGTCAAAAGAGCGGATAATCTCCACATCGGTATCAAAATATATGCCTCCATAAGCTTCAATGACAAAAAGACGAACATAATCACTTAAAAAAGCATATTTTTTATGCTTCCGGCACCACTGAAGATAGGGAATCTGAAGAATTTCTGTATTTTGCTCATTCCATTGGATTATTTCGTAATCCGGACAATATTTTTCCCAGCTTTTCATGCATCTTCTGGCTTTTGCAGGAAGAGGGGCGCCGCCATACCAGCAATAATGTATTTTTTTAGGGATCATGGCACATGAACCTTTCTGTTGATCATACATGTAAGCAGCCATCCCATAGGGGCGCATAAAAGGGTCAGAAATTTTCTGGGGGATTCCTCAACGAATCTTGGGTTGCCGGCGATTATACTGCTTGAACAATAGTGAATGCAGTCTATGACCATACGGCAGGGGCTTCTGGGATAGATCATGGACAGCTTGCGAAAACAGGCAAACCCCTTTGGATTTTTGAGATACTGCAGCCACATATTTCTGGTTGATCCATCTGCCTGGTATTCAACGTTACAGAGTACCTGATTGATCACATAGAGTCTGTATTGCTGATCTGCCAGTATGTATTTGTAGGCAAGCCCCATATATTTTTCACCATCGAATACCGGATACGGCGGAAGTGATTGCATGATATCTGTCCGGTAGATCAGTTTCTTGTCTCCTGCACCACCCCGGGCATAATAACCGCCCAGGGTTGTGGCGGTCAGTCCCGGAGGAAAAGCCCTGCCGATAATTTTTCCGGTATTTAAGTCTGCATCCAATCCGATCATTCCGCCGTAGCCTTTGTGTCGGACCTGAACCCAGGTGTGCCTGATCCGGTCAACAGCATCAGGCACAAGGCAGTCATCGGAATCCAGACACATATTTAATTCAGTGTGGATATGGGCATAGGCTGTATTGTGGGCTGTATGCATACCACCGTTTTTTTGATAGAGATATTGTATCTGAAAGGGACTGCTCTGCTTCCATCTTCTGACACAGGCAGCGGTACCGTCCGTTGAGCCATCGTCCACAATGAGCCACAGAAAATCCATACAGGTCTGATGACACAAACTTTTATAAACCCGCGATAATGTATGGGATCGGTTATAGGATGGAGTAAAAATTGTCAGAAGAGCCATGATTGATTCCTCCTTTTGGCCTCTGCATAAAATGTTTCAAGTTTTTCGGCTGCCTGTGCCAGATCATAGCCTGCCTGTCTGATCTCATCTGTGCGATCTTTTCTTGGCAGATGAAGAAGGGATGTTATCTTCTCTGCCCACGCATCAGGCGGTTTTTTCAAGTCATATCGGACAACCAGATGCTTTGTGACAATGCATTCTGTAGGAATGGTATCTGAAATAAGACAGGGAAGACCGGCTGCCTGTGCTTCAACAATGGAAATACCCAACCCCTCATAATGGGATGGAAAAACAAAGACATCCATGGCCTGCAACAGATCAGGTACATCCCCACGCGATCCGGTGAAGCAGACATGACTGCTGATGCCAAGCCGGTTAATCTTTCTTCGGATGGCTGCTCTCCCGCTGCCGTCTCCCACCAGAAGCAGGATACTCTCCGGATGGTGTTTCAGAAATTCATAAAAAATATCAATCAGAAAGCTATGATTTTTTTGGGGATGAAATCTTCCTACATGTCCGATGACACAAGCCTGGATATCAATATGCAGTTTACGCCGTATAGCTTTGGCGGCTTCCGGCCGGTATGTAAAACGGGCAGCATCTATGGCGTTTGGAAGCACAGAAAAAGAATGTCCCTCAAACATCCATTCGCCGGCTTTCTGACTACAGGCAAAAAAGTCAGTGGCAGCGGAGGGGATCTTGTTTTTGTAATAGCATTTCAATGGATATTTCCAGTTTTTGTCCTGACTGCTGATATGACTATGGGCAATGCGTACAGGGATCCGGCATTGTTTGGCACACTCTAAGGCGACGGCGCTGAAACAATCCTGATGGACATGAATGATCCTGTATTCAGGATGGCTGCCAAGGAAGGCCGTTAATTGCCGGCGATATCTGCGGCTCCATGGAATTAGTCTCTGAAAATGATAGATTTTGCCGCCCAAGGACAGGATTTCTTTGTCATAATCTGCGTTAAATTCACGGTGAACCAGGAAATCGAATTGAATCCGGTCTCTTGGCATGTGCCGGTAATAGTTCATCAGCATGGTTTCCAGTCCGCCTAGGCCCATATAAGTAACGATATGCAATATCCGGATCATTCATTTTCCTCCTTTAGATCAGCTGCCATGCAATATGCATCTGATAATAGAAAAATATCAGGTAGACGCTGATAAAAACAATTCTCACCAGCCAGGCAGATGTCCTGGTAAACATCCGGTCTATCAGCCATGGAAGGATAATATATCCCTGAAGTGTTGTTAAAACAGGAATTCTTCCTATATAAATTCCAGAAGAAAAAGCACTGAGCAGATAGACGGCTGCGGTGCAGATGCTGCAGTTGACACAGAGATTTAAAAGTGGTGAATCAGCCTCATCAATATAGGATTTTCCTGCCAGTGAAAACAGAGCCGGAACAGAATAAAACAAAACACGCAGCATATTGGTGCCATCATCCTGCTGCCAGATATCATTGGTGACAATATCGTTATACTGGGTATCTCTTAGCAGCTCTTCAATGATATCGGTCAGCGGATGAACAAACAGGATCATCATGATCACTGTCATCAGAAGCAAAATGGTTTTTTTATTCCATGCTCTCCCATATATGATCAGGAGGATCGGAAGCACCAGCAGGGCGGATCCATGAATGGAGGCAGCCAGCAAAATCAGCAGCAGCATCAGAAAGTAGTGACGATTGAGCAGACATCGGAAGCTGATAAGGATAATGGATACGGCGATAAACTGGCGCATACCATTGAACATCCAGGAAAGATAATCTGTGGATGCGACAAACATAAAGAAGCATAACCAGAAATCCTTGGAGTACTGTCTGAAAAAGGAAGCCACGCAAAACAGCTGAAAGACCGCGATGATCAGGAAAAAAGCCTGATCGTTATTGCCGATCCAATGTTTCAGAAGCCAGATGAGGATAAAAAAGCCACGATCCTTGGTATGCCCGGATAAATAATTTGTGAATGCTGATGCCGGCAACGGTACTTCCAAAAACATACTTCTGTACACTTCTGTATCCGCAAACTCTGAACGGTTCATGCACCAGAAAATATAGGGCAGAACAAGTATCCATACAGCAACCAGGTGCCAGCGTTCCAGGGTGATGCCGAATACAGACACCTCTGTTTTTGGCAGTGTCAGTGCAAGAATCGGCCCCATCAGAATCGGCCACAGAATCAGCCACCAGTAATTTGTCAGTATCATTTATTTTCCCTTCATGTCATGGTGCGGAGTATCTGGGATGTCTTTGCCACGACGTTTCTTCGGTCAAAATTGACCTCCATATGTTGTCTTCCTGCCAGCCCCATTAGTATACGATGTTCTTCATCCAGCTGCATAAAAGCATCCATTTTCTGATAGAGTGACTGGGAATTTCCCGGTTGACAGAGATATCCGCTGACCTTGTCCAGAACAGCTTCACGGCATCCGGGAATGTCACTTGAAATAACAGGTCGTCCGATAGCCGCCGCTTCAAGAAGAACATTGCTCATGCCTTCATGGTAACTTGGCAGAAGGACGCAGTCGGAATTGCAGTAAAAAGGAATCGGATCCTTTTGAAAGCCATGAAAAATGACTATGCCCAATGATGTCAATTGCCGGAGTTTTTCACGATAGGCTTCTTCAAAAAAGCCGACAACATCAAGCAGCACACGGCTTCCATATTTGTGGTGCAGAAAACAGAAAGCAGTAAGGAGTTCATCAATGCCTTTTTCTTTCATCAAGCGGCCGAGATAAAGGAAGTGAATCACCTTTCGTCCCCTGTGGCAAGGGTGGTAGGCATACTGCCGGAGATTTACACCGGCACCGGGCAAAACTTTGATCTGTCTGGGAGCAGCAATTCTCTTTTCCAAAAACAGATGGGCATTTGCACGATTTTCAAAGAAGATAACGGAGGCTTTTTTCAATGCATATCGATAGAGTGCCGTTACCCATTTTTCAATAGGTTCTTTTTGAAAAGCGGTGCCAAGCCCTTGGATATTGGTACAATACGGAATATTCAAAATCCGGCAGAGGATGCCGGCATAAATATTAGGCTTGATGGAATATGTAATGACCAAATCCGGTTTTTCCTTTCGAAAAAAACGCAAATAATCAATGAGTAGTCTGGCGTCGTTAAAAGGATTGCAGCCCCGCCTGTCAATGACTGTTCTTTTGCAATTTGCCCCTGCGTCTGTCAGTTCTTTTATATGGCCGGTAAATGGTGTGATCAGCAGGATCCGGTAAGAATCTGCTAACGCTTCGATCAATTCACGATGAAACTGATAAAACATATACGAATGGTTAGTGCAGATGATTAGTTTATGTTTAACAGGCTGGTCTTTGTTTCCGGTTCCTCCTTCCATGAAGCCCTTTCTTTCAAGAACGGCGATGACTGTGTCAAAAAGACATTTCAGGTCAAGGAAAAATGAAAGATGCTGCACATAGTAGCCATCGTAGGCAGCCTTGTCTTTGATTTCCAGTGTATCTCTTCCGTGAATCTGGGCCCATCCGGTGAGCCCCGGGGAAATGCTGTTGGCACCATAACGTTCTCTTTCCCGGATCAGATCCGGCTGATTCCACAGTGCCGGTCTTGGACCTATAAGGGACATCTCGCCTTTTGCGATGTTGATGAACTGGGGCAATTCATCCAGACTGTACTGTCTCAGAAATCTTCCGACCTTTGTCAGATATTGATCCGGGTCATTCAGTAAATGAGTGGGACAGTCATGAGGCGTATGCCGTTTCATTGTCCGGAATTTATAGATTTCAAAGAATGAACGGTTGATGCCGAAACGTTTTTGCTTAAAGATCACCGGAAATCCATCTTCTATGACAATACTGATTCCGATGATCAAAAATAAAGGTATCATCAAAACAGATAAGATGAAGCCAATGAAAATATCTGTCAAGTGTTTGATTTTATAGTAACGGTGTCTGTTCCTTTTATGACGGTGCATGATTTGCCTCCTGTGTTCTTATCCGTTTAGAGGAATCTGGGTATCTTCTTTTTCCGGTATATGATATTCCGGCAGCAGTTCTTTCAACAGCCATTTCATGTCACTGCTCTCCTCCTTTGCTGCATGGTAAAGCAGTTTCATTTTTGACTTCAGCTGGAAGATATCAATGGGTTCCTGTTGGCAGATAAAAATTTTGTCATTGGATGTCCGGTTCAGATGTCTTTTATCAATGACCAGTTCCTCATAAAGCTTTTCACCGGGTCTCAGACCAGTGAATACAATCGGAATATCCTGTCCGGGAATCAATCCGGCAAGACGAATCATCTTCTTTGCAAGTTCAAGAATATGTACAGGTTCACCCATGTCGAGAATAAATATTTCTCCGCCCTTTGCGAAGGCTGCTGCCTGGAGTACCAGTGTCACAGCTTCCGGAATCGTCATAAAATAACGCGTCATATCGGGGTGTGTGACGGTGACAGGACCGCCATGGGCAATTTGCTTTTCAAACAAGGGAATGACACTGCCGTTGCTGCCCATGACATTTCCAAAGCGTACAGCCGCATAATCGGTTCTTGATTTTTGTGAGAATTCCTGAATGATCATTTCGCAGATCCGTTTGGAAGCACCCATTACATTTGTTGGCCGGACGGCCTTATCTGTGGAGATCAGTATCATTTTGGATGCATGGTATTTGTCGGAGGCACTGGCAATATGGAAAGTACCGATAATATTATTCTTCACAGCTTCACCGGGACTTGTCTCCATCAATGGGACATGCTTATGTGCGGCTGCATGAAAAATAATTTCGGGCCGGTATTTTCTAAAAATAGTCATGACCCGCTTCTCATCCCTTACAGAACCGATCAGCACGATCAGATCCAGCTTTGGATATCGGAATTGAAGCTCCATCTGCAGTTCATAGGCGTTGTTTTCATAAATATCAAAAATGATCAGCTGTTTTGGATGATATCCGGCAATCTGTCTGCACAGTTCGCTGCCGATGGAGCCACCGCCGCCGGTGACCAGTATCCTGCGATGGGTGATGCATGCCATCATGCCGGCGGTTTCCGGATGAATCGTCTGTCTGTCAAGTAAATTTTCAATCATCGTCCCAATCCTTCTTTTTTCTGAATTTGTCCTTATTATAGCGGGGATTTTTTATTGGCTCGTCATACTAAAGAATGAGAAAACAGCCTTATTTTTGCCGGACCTGCTGTATTTAAAATATTTTGTCAGTGTGAGTTGGGTATTGGATGATCATGCATGGGAAAGAATAGAAAAAAAGGCTGCTTGTGTCTGTTTTTTTAAACGAATTACTGAAAAAAGGGACTTGATTAATATTTATACTTATTGTATAGTTTAATAGATATAATGTTGATTTGTATACATAATAAACAAAATCGATCAGAGTACCTCATGTTTTGAAAGGCTTTAGGATATAAAATTGGGAGGAAATGAAATGGCTGAAAAGATGGATCGCCGAATTAGAAAGACAAAAGCGCAGCTCAGACATGGTCTGGCTAAATTATTAAAAGAGAAAACCATCAAAGAAATTACAGTTAAGGAACTGGTGGAAGAAGTGGATATTAACCGTTCGACTTTTTACCTGCATTATACAGATATTTATGATCTGATGGAGCAGACGGAGAATGATCTGAAGAGTGAGATCCTGGAGATTATCCATAATGATGAGCCGGTGAAAATTGGAGAAACCATGCCGCATATTACGGAATTGTTTGTTTTTATTGCAGACAACAGAGAAATTGCTTCTGCCCTTCTCGGTCCGAATGGAGATGTTGCTTTCATGCGCCAGATTGAACAGATTATTTCCAGTCACTGTATGAAATATCTGAAGCCTTATCTGGTACACTTAGATGAGCGTACCCTTGAAAGAGTCAACAGCTTTTGTATTGCCGGATGTCTTGGGCTGATCATCAGCTGGATGAAGAATAATTTTGATGATACACCGGAAAGTCTTGCAAAGATTTCTTACACCCTTGTATTATCAGCCTTAAAACCTTATATGACAAAAATCGCCGAGTAAACCCTCGGCGATTTTTTTAATCTGCAGCTAAAATGTTTGTGTTCATTTGATGTTAATTTCTATTCAGTTTGACATTTAAAAATCGATCCATATCTAAGTATACTGAACATGTCAAATTGAGTGTATCCGTGTCTTTGGTGATCCGCATGGATGTTGCTGTATCAGATGTTGGATACCATTCTGCGGATTTGTTTTTGACCGGCCATCCCACATACTCTGCATAACGTTTCAGGAAATAGCATCCTGCAAGATTTTCAATCGTTACTTCACCAATATCTGGATACTCTGTATCGCTCCATGCCGCATCTGTAATATCATACAGATTGGCAATATCACCGATATCCAGATTATAAATTTCAGCCCCCAGTAGATAGCCGCTGCTTTCGTCATAGTAGAGTTCCACGTAAGGCAGGGAAATGTATGCGGATGCATAAGCCTCTGCTTGAATATTATTTAAAAAGTCATAGTTCATTTGAAAACAGATGGTCCATATGATTGTTGAATTTCCTTCTTGATCTGTAACAAGAACCGCTTTAATAGAACCTGGCTCAGCAAAGTAGGTGATGGCGTCATTGTAATCCTGCAGCAATGATATATATTTATAAAATTCAGGCATAATCGATTCAAGATCATCAGCCAGTTTCATGAATTCTGCTATGATATTATTCCAGGCCTCTTCTTTGGTTAATTTGTAGCCTCTGCTTAGAATAGCTGCATCCAGGTCTGCACTCTCTTCGTTTAATGCGGATTCTATCTGATCCAAATCCTGGATCATAGTGATTTTCTCACTGAATGGCATGCTGTCGATGCTGAGCCCGGAGGCATTGGCGGATTTTTCTACCCTTTTGCCGGTCCATTCCTGATCATAGATCTGAAAAAATATAGATGGAAGCAGAAAGCAAAGCAGGATAACAGCAAGCGTGACCACGGGCAATAACAGATATTTCTTTTTTAATCTCATTTCATGCTGCCTCCATTTAAAATAGCTTTGACAATGGTTCCCTTTCCGGGGGTACTTTCGAATAACAGTCCGCCATGATGCAGCTGGGCAATTTCCTGGCAGAGTGCCAGGCCAAGGCCGGCACCGCCCTGGGCACGGGAACGGGATTTATCAACACGATAAAAAGCTTCCGTAATACGGGCCAATTCTTCTTTTTTCATACCACGACCGGTATCTGTTACCGTAATTTCACAGCCTTCTGATGTCAGTCTGCCGGTCACAAGGATGGAACCTCCGTTATCTATGGCTTTTCTGGCATTGTCGATCAGATTAACGATCAGAGATTTTGTAAGATCCGGTTCTAATAGGCAGAGCCCTTCATCTGACCGTTCTTTCAGTCGGATCTGTCTTCCTTCCATAGACGGCAGTGTTGTTCTGACAGCACTTTCTATGAGAGCCTGAAGATTTGTCGGACGAAATTCAAAGTCTCTCTTTTTGAGGACCAGCAGATCCAGCAATTTTAATGACAGACTTTCAAGGCGCTGTCCCTCAGAAAAAATATATTCCGCTGCTTCCTGCTGCTCTTCTTTGGTGAGTGCCTGACTGCGCATTAGATCGGCATAACCGATAATGGATGTCATAGGTGTTTTTAACTCATGGGCAAAGCTTCCCATAAATTCTTCCTGTCTGCGGATACTGTCTGCCATTTTGCGGATATTGTCCTCAAGACTGTCTGTCATGTGATTGAAATCTCTGGACAGCAGTTCAATCTCATCACCGGAATGAATATTCGACCGAATAGACAGGTTGCCTCCTGCAATTTTACGGGATGTTTCCGACAGCTGACGAATAGGTTTCGTTAATTTTTCGGAGATCAGCAGTGCACCTATAGAACCAGCCGTCAGGACAAAGGCAAGAATGGCTTTGTAGATTTGAAGCTGTGTCTCCCGAGCAGCATAAACCTGTGTCACATCCTGGGAAATCTCCAGAACAAGGGAGGTGCTGCCGGTATCTATGAGCCCTGAAATCTGGATAAAATGACCTGTGCCTTTTTGGATGTACCGGATCAGACAGCAGCTCTCCTCTTCCATCGTCTGAATATCATCCTGTGTCAGTAAATAAGGCATATAGCCACTCTCATAATAAAGGATCCGATTTTTGGCTTCTTTGAGACGGATGCCTTTCCACATGGAAGCATTCTGGCTGGCCAGCTGATTAAGGGTATATTGATAGGCTCTCTGATTCATATCCTTTGAAACAAGCAGCATATTCTGGATCATTCGATGGGTGTTCAGTGCATTGGCCTTTTCTTTGTTCAGTGATGTCTGAAATGAGACAAAGATCAAAAGACAGGCACTGACCACATAGAAGAATGAAAGAAAGGCTGTCATATAAAGCATCACTTTGTATTTGAATTTCATGTTGTGTCCACCAATCTGTAGCCCACTTTCGGGATAGTAACAAGGGCTTTCTCCCAGCCGACTTTTTTGCGCATACGCTGTACATGAAGCTCTACTGTTCTTGATCCCGGAACATATTCACCGCCCCATACCCGTTCGTAGATCGTTTCCTTGTAGAGGGCAATACCGGGATTCCTGGCGAATAATAATAACAATTCATACTCTTTATTAGTCAGCTGGATTTCATCGTCCCCTCTTTTGACTGCCATACTGACGGTATCAATATCAATACCGGCCACATGGAGATGCCGGATCATTTTGTTGTAACGTCTGAGAACGACTTCCACTCTGGCCAGCAATTCAATGATCTCAAAGGGCTTGATGATATAATCTTCCGCTCCCATTTTCAATCCTCGGACACGGTTGACTACAGAATTGACGGCGGTAAGAAAGATAACAGGAATCCCCAACGGTCTGATGTAATCCATCAGTTCAAAACCGTTAGCTCCCGGCAGCATGATATCCAGCAGAATTAAGTCAAAGATTTCCTGATCCAGCAGTTCCACAGCGGCATTGCCGTCATAAGCACACGTACAGTGATAACCTGCTTTTGTCAGACTCAGCCTGATCAGGTTTGAAATGGGTTTTTCATCTTCCACAATTAAAATGCGTATCATGTGGCGTTCCTCCTGTCGGATGATTTTAATAAGATAAATTTTAAACAAAAAATGCATCAGAAAAGCATCTTAATCGTTGAGCCACTGATTGAGCTTGAAAATACCTTCTTTGGATCCGGAAACAAAGAGAATATCCCCTTCTTTGAATCTATAATCCGGTGTTACAAGATTGATAACGATATCGTCACTTTGAATGGCAATGATATTCAGGCCAAAGCGTTCTCTGAGGTTGATATCTCTGACACTTAACCCAATTGCCTCATTTGCCACAATTGTTTTGGATATATTGATCTGTTCGCTCAATTGAACTATATCAAGATTATGTGAATTTTCAAGGCGGCTTGCAAGGCGGATGGCCATATCCCGTTCAGGAAAAACAACTTCCGCTCCCAGTTTTTCAAGAATAATCCCATGCTCTGCGGTTGCTGCTTTGGCAATGACTCTTGGAATACCCAGTGAGACAAGGTTGAGGGTCGTCAGTATGGATGTATCCAGATGTTCGGCAATGCAGACGATGGCGGCATCACAGTTCTGGATACCGGTTTCAATGAGCGTTTTTTTGTCCAGATTTGCAACAACGTAGGCATGTTCAGTCATTTCACGCAGGGTCCGGACCCTTTCCTCGTTTTTATCCATTACAACGATCTCTGCTCCGGCTGAAGCCAGATCCATGGCCAGTGCCGAACCGAAACGGCCGAGACCCACGATACCGTAAGTCATGTTTTTATTTTTTGAATTCCTGGAACAATATGAATTATTTTTTAAATTTAACATTTTTATCTCCTGTCTGTTGAAATATTGGTCTGACGTTATCCGACAACAATATTGCCATCGGGATAAAGTGCGAGTTCTCCACGTGAAAAATACCATAAAGAGGCAATGGTCAGTGGTCCGAGTCTTCCGGTAAACATCATCATGATTGAAAGTATTTTGGCAGGAAGATGCAGACCGGATGAAATACCGGTTGATAATCCCGCAGTTGAAAAGGCACTGGTCATTTCGAATAATGCATCCAGCAGATCCACCTGCGGTTCCAGGATCATCAGAATGTAGGTGGATGTGATGACGACACCTGCCGCCAGAATGGAAATAACGGCGGCTTTTTTGAAGGCATCTTTCGGAATAGAATAATGAAAGGCCTTTTCCGACTGGTTGGTGGCTGCTGAAAAAATCCCCCGGATCAAGACAAAAAAGGTGCTTGTCTTGATACCACCGCCTGTTGATCCCGAAGATGCACCGATAAACATCAGCACGATCATCACAAGTAATGCAGGAGCACCGAAATCACCGATAGGACGTGAGGCAAAACCGGCTGTTCGGGTGGAAACACTGTGAAACAGCGCACATAACCACGAAACGGGTTCTGTTAATTTGATCAATAAAGTACCGATAATGATCAAAGTCAGACTGACAGATAAGACGACTTTGGTATGCATGGAAAGCTTCTTCCATTGACATTTCTTTTGCCATAATTCCTGAATAACAAGGAAGCCGATGCCGCCGAAAAAGATGAGGACACAGGTAATGATATTCAGAAAAATATTATCCGCATAGGGAACCATACTCTGTCCGCCGCCAAAAATGTCAAATCCGGCATTATTAAAAGAGGCAACGGAATGGAACAGACTGACGCCGATGGCCCTGAACAGGGAATAATCCTGTATAAAAACGATGAAACTCAGTGCTGCGCCGATCAATTCGATTAGCAGGGTAGTTTTAAAAACTGTATAGACAAAACCGATCAGTCCCCGGCCTGCATCCAGATTCATAGACTCACGAATGAGCATTCGCCCTTTCAGGTTGACACGTCGGCCCATGGCCAGAATGACGCCGGCGCTGATGGATGTGACACCTAAGCCGCCGATCTGGATCAGCACAGCCAGGAAAAATTGCCCGAGAGCCGTGAAAGTATCACCGGCATCCACCACTGTCAGGCCGGTGACACAGACGGCACTGGTAGATGTGTATAAGGCATCAATGTAATTCAAATGAGTGCCGGGCTGAATGCTGCATGGCAGCATCAGCAATAACGAACCGATAAAAATCACCAGGGCAAAGCCGCTGGCAATAATCCTGGGGGCGGATTGTGTTTTCAGTAGTTTATTCAATATGATTTCCTCCCATCGTAAACAAAAGATCTGCAATAGGTTGCAGACAAATATAAAAACAGTATAATCCAAATTCCGGAATAACGGAAGAGGAAAAAGGGAAAAACCGCATTTGCACAGAAAAGTACAAACACGGTTTTTCATAGAATGAATTTATTTATAATGATAATTTGTGGGCAGTTAGAAAGAGTTCCTGTTTATTCCGGAGTGACGATTTTACCGGCAACTGCACAGGCTGCTGCTGTTCTCGGGGATGCCAGATAAATTTCGACACTGGATGTCCCCATACGGCCCAGGAAATTACGGTTATTGGTAGCAACAACACGTTCTCCGTCAGACAGGATGCCGCCTGTTCGGCCGCAGCAAAGACCGCAGCCAGGATGGGTAATAATAGCACCTGCATCTGCCAGGATTTCCATGATGCCCTGGTCCACAGCCTGCTTATAAATCTTGCGGCTGGCAGGGGTAACGATCAGTTTAACATAATCAGCGACTTTCTGTCCTTTTAAGACCTCTGCTGCCGCTGAAAGGTCTTCCAGACGGCCATTGGTACATGAACCGATAAAGACCTGATCGATCGGTGTGCCTTCAAGGGTGCTGACATCACGGATTTTGTCCACTTGTGAAGGACAGGCCATTACAGGCACGAAATCCTCGGCACGGTAAGTGATGGTTTTCATATAAACGGCATCCTCATCGCCTTTAAGGCTCTTCTGATAATCGTTGAGAGTGACATCACAATATTCAGCTGTTTTTTCATCCGGTGTAAATAAGGCACATTTGGCACCGGCTTCAACGGCCATATTGGACATGGTCATACGGCTTGCCACAGACATATTGTCAACCGTGCTGCCTGTAAATTCAAGTGCTTTGTAAGTCGCACCGTCTGCACCGAGATCACCGATCAGGCGAAGGATGATATCCTTGGACATGACATTGACAGGAAGTTCTCCTTCAATGACAACTTTGATTGTCTCAGGCACTTTGATCCACATCGTACCTGTGCCGAGAATGCTGGCCATTTCTGTATAGCCGATACCGGATGAGAAGGCACCAACACAGCCGTAAGTTGTTGTATGGCTGTCTGTACCGAAAACAACGTCTCCCGGTTTAACGTAACCGGCCTCTGTCATCAGCTGATGGCAGATACCATCACTTCTGTGGACGTGAGGCATGCCGTATTTGGCTGCAAATGCATCACCGATACGAAAATGCCTTGTATCATCCAGCTGGCTGGCGGGAACCAGATGGTCATAGATCAGAATCACTTTTTCCGGATCATAGAGTTTTGTAAAACCCATTTCTTCAAATTTTTCTGCTACAAAAGGAATAAAAATATCATGAATCATGACGCGGTCTACATTCACTGTGACGATATCGCCAGGTTTGACATTTTTTCCTGTATTATGTCGGATAATCTTTTCAATAATTGTCTCGCCCATTGTCTGCTCCTTTCTCTTAATCCAATCCGTTCAGCTTTCGCATGGCACCTACAAGGCCGCCTGCCTGAATGATGTTCATGAGATTTTCAGGCAGAGAGGCGATGGGATATTCTTTGCCGCTGTAGTCAATATGCTCATTCATATGAACGGTAATGGTATCGCCTTCTTTGATATCATCATGAAGATCAGGCTGTTCGATCAGAAGCAGACCGTTGTTGATGGAATTTCTGAAAAAGATTCTTGCAAAGGATTTGGCAATGACACACTGGATGCCCAATGCCTTGATGATCTCAGGTGCCTGCTCTCTCGAGGAACCGCAGCCGAAATTCTTGCCGGCAACAATGATGTCGCCTTTTTGTATCTGCCCTGCCAGTTCAGGACGCAGGGGACTGAAACCATACTGTTTCATATCGTCAATTGTTTTCATGGCCAGATACTCTGTGGGAATAATGATATCGGTATCAATATCATCGCCAAGTACCCAAACCTTACCTGTCATATTTTCCATATCTGTTACACCTCATCGTCATTTCGCTGTTGTTATCCGGATCGTTACCCGCAGTCAGCTGATTGCCGTATCTACTCTGGAGATTGCTGTAAATCCTGCGAATCATTCTCCGGATACTGTGTATTTATCAATTAATGAATATCTTCAGCTAAAGCAATCTTTCCCGCAATGGCGGATGCTGTTACTGTTGCTGCGGAACCGAGATAAACTTTGGAGCTTGGATGGCCGGCACGCCCCTTGAAGTTGCGTGTACCTGTGCTGATCAGTACTTCATTCTCACCGATGACGCCCTGACAGCTTCCCCAGCAGACGCTGCAGTTCGGGTTCATGACAATGGCACCGGCATCCATAAAGATATCGATCAGACCTTCTTTTAATGCCTGTTTGTAAATTTCAAGGCTGGCAGGTACAACAAGGAAACGAACACTGTCTGCAACCTTATGGCCTTTGATAATAGATGCACCCACCCGAAGATCTTCAATACGGCCGTTATTGCAGGAACCAAGGAACGCTTCATCAATCTTAATTCCCCGGACTTCCTCAGCCGGACAGAGATTATCTACGAAATCAGGTTTGGCCACAACAGGGCGGATTTTTGACAGATCAAATGTATATTCTCTTACATAAACTGCATCCGGATCACTGTGATAAATGGCCTTTGGTTTGCGTCCGTGTTCTTCAAGGTAAGCAATAGCTTTCTCATCCGGCTCAAAAATACCTGTTTTGGCACCGGCCTCAACAGCCATGTTGCACAGAGCAATACGATCTGAAATGCTCAGTGTCCTGGCACCCTCGCCTGTAAACTCCATAACCTGATAGTTACAGCCGTTGGCACCGACAGTGCCGATGATCTCAAGAATCAGATCTCTGGCATAGACACCTTCAGGTAATTTCCCGACAAGGTTAAATTTGACAGTTTCTGGCACCAATACCCATGATGTACCTGTGACCATGCCGTAAAGGAAGTCTGTACATCCTACACCGGTACCAAAAGCACCGACAGCACCATAAGAACATGTATGGCTGTCTGCACCGAAGATCAACTCTCCTGAACGGACATAATTCTCCAGCATGATCTGATGGCAGACACCCTTTCCTTCCCAGAAATCAATGCCGTTTTCTCTGGCAAAATCTCTCATCTTCTTCTGAGATGCAGCTGTTTTAGGATTGTCAGAAGGCACATTGTGGTCAACAATAAAAACCAGTTTCTTCGGATCCGCAATATGCGGATGCTTCAGCTGATTGTTGTACATGTCAACGGTCAGATGTGTTGTACCGTCATTACTCATCATTTTGTCAAGATTTACTGTATGGATATCGCCGGGACGTACGCTTTCAACACCTGCAGCTGCGGCAATAATTTTCTCTGCAATTGTCATTCCCATCTTATTTGTCCTCCTCTTTATTTAAAGAAGCGATCAGACCGCCCTGATTTAAAATATGCTGCATATATTCCGGAAGTTTTGTACATGTGTAAGTCTTTCCGTTGGCTTCTACAGTACCTTCAGACATGTGAAGGATCATTGTATTCCCTGTCTGGACATCATCCGGAAGATCTTTGCAGACGATAGCCGGCAGTCCGATATTGATGGCATTTCTGAAGAAAATTCTGGCAAAGGATTTGGCAATCACTGCTTTCACGCCAAGGGCTTTTAACACACCGGGAGCCTGTTCTCTTGAAGAACCGCAGCCAAAATTCTCACCGGCAACAACAAAGTCACCAGGCTGTACCTTTTTGGCAAAATCCGGGTCCTGAGACTCAAATGTATGGGCTTTCATTTCTTCCAGATTCGGCAGCAGCAGATACTGGGATGCGATAATCTGGTCTGTATCAAGATCATTATAAAATTTAAAGATTGTTCCTTTATCCATCATGAAAATTCCTTTCTCTTCTTAATCACTCTGATACTATTTTACCACAGATTGATATATAATAAATATGCATATTTTAAATAGACGTTATAACATTCAGTTATAGCGTCCGAAAAACTTCTAATTAATAATTATATATTTTTTTTGATTCGGAGGATATTCTGCCCGTCCTTATATTCGTAATCAATGCTGTCCATGGATTTCTTTACCATGAAAATACCCAGACCGCCAATCTCCCGCTCTTCCGCGGAAAGGGTGATATCGGGATCTTCCTTTTCAAGGGGATTGTAAGGGGTACCGCCGTCAATAAAAGTAATCACAACGGACATAGGTTCTTCAATCACTTCGATTTTGACAGTTGCAGATCCGACAGAGGGATGATAGGCATAATGTGCAATATTGCTGAATACTTCATCGATAGCGATATCGATCTGCATCTGTGCTTTCATGGGACAATCGATTTTCTCCAACTCTTCATCTACAAATGCCGTAACAGTTGAAATGTTTTCTACGGTTGCATCTAAGGTTAACTCTTTCATTGCGCATCAACCTCCATTTTCTTTTTGTAATCCAGACAAAGCATGGTTATATCATCAAACTGCGGGGCATCTCCCACAAATGTATCAATGCCGTTTTTGACAGCGGTCAAGATCGCATGGGTATCATTTTCTTTGACAGAGTTTAAAGTTGTCTGAAGACGATCCATGCCAAACAGTTCATTCTGTGCATTGGTTGCTTCTGTCACACCATCTGTGTACTGGAAAATCATGTCACCGGGTTCCAGCATCATGGAACCGCTCTTATAACGCATGCCTTCCATACCTGCAAGGACAAAACCCGGACGGATCTTATAGGCTTCAAAACTTTCGTTTTTCTTGCGGATAAACGGCATTTCGTGTCCTGCATTGACATAACGGAATTCTCCTGTGACAAGATTGAGGACACCTTCAAAAGCTGTGATAAACATATCCTCGCTGTTGGATTCACAGAGAAGATTATTGACCTTTGAGAAAATATCGCCAAGATCTATGCCCGGCTGTGTATGATCTTTGATCAGCGTTTTGCCGATAACCATAAACAGTGCGGCAGGGACACCTTTACCGGAGACGTCTGCCATAACGATGGCGATATGACGGTCATCCACCATAAAGAAATCATAGAAGTCGCCGCCAACTTCTTTGGCAGGTGTCATGGATGCATATATATCAAATTCCTCACGGTTCGGAAACGGCGGGAATATGCATGGAAGCATGGAAGACTGAATCTGTGTGGCAATATTCAATTCCGCACCAATGCGTTCTTTTTCCGCAGTAACAGCGGTAATATTCTGAATATATTGATTGATGTCTGTTTCCATCTGACGAATAGAATCATAAAGGTCGCGGATCTCATCATTGGACTTGATGGTGAGATCTGAAATAGCTGTTTGTACCGGTTCCTTTGAGCCTTTCTCCTCTCTTCTTGCAACAAATGTCTGGGCCGATCCGGCCAGCTTCTGAAGCGGTTTTGTCAGTGTATAACGGAAATAGCATATGACCAGAATCACAATGATCAATGTCAGAATAATGAGCCATGTCAGCATCTGCTTCAGGAAATCCATCTGCTGACCGACAACTTCGTTCATGCTGATATCCACACCGATCAAAGCGATAGCCTTACCATCTTCAGAATAAATCGGTTCATAGCCGGAACAGAGCCATCCGTATTCACCTTCCGATACTGTCGGCGGGATTTCTTCATTGGATGTGTACTGTTCAAAACCAGCTGTATTGTCTTCTCTTTTTCCGAATATGGTCATATCTTCATCAGGATCTGCCAGATATGTTGAATAGTTGGCCTGATTGTTCAGAACATAAACATAAGTCATACCCATATTATTGCGGAAATCTTCGAGAATAGACAACACTTTTTCATAATCATCGTAAACACCCTTTTGGATCATCCAGTCTTTGACAAGATCCGGGTTATCAGATGCAATGGCTTCTTCTCTCACGGTTTCCAGTTCCGGATCGGATGCTGCCTCCTTTAATTGTTCGATATAATCAGCAGGGATATATTTGGAAAGGGTTTTGCTGATATTGACAACCTGATTCTTGTAATACTGATTCATGGTGGTTGAATGAAGATAATAGCCGGCATAGATGGCAGTGGAACCGATTAAAATTGCCATGACAATGACAATGGCAGTAATCTTCATAACAACGGAAAACCTTCGTTTATCGGTTATTTTTTTATTTGATTGCATATGATCGCTCCTTTTTATACGATAATCGTTGTGACATTAAATCCCTGATAGCGTCGATAATAAAATTCTTTGGCTTTCTTCTTGATCATCAGGATCCCCATGGCATCAATGGCGGCATGGTCTGATGCAGAGTCGACATTCAGACGTTTAGTCTGCATCTCAAAAGGATTAAATGAAACCGCACTGTCCCGGATGTTTACTACGATATTGCCTGTCTCCTCAGGTGTAATGGTAAGCTGTATGTATTCCTCCGGATCGTTTTTAAAAGCGTGTTCAATGATGGCGGTACACAACTCTTCCACAACCATGGAAATCACATAGGACTGTTTGATGCCGGAATCACTTTGTTCAAGGTAATCCTCCACCTGACTCAGAAGACGAGATACATCTTTCTGATCATTTGTCAAGGTATAAGAAAAGACATTATCATCCTCTTCCGGAATTGCTTTAAAGATCACAAATGAAGCTGCCAAGGCCGTAAGAATTTCTTCTGCCGGCAGGGCATACCAGAAGTATTGTGTCCAATATATGCCGATAATGGCAGATATCGGGAATAAAATAACAAAATTTCTCAGCAGCGTAATGATGCCGGCTGCTTTCGGCTTTTCGATGGCCTGATAAAAACAGGCGGATATCTCAACAAAAGCCGTAAAAGAAATACTGATGCAATAAGCGCGGATAGCAGAAACGGAAAGGGCATTGTTCAGACCGAACATGGAAGCAACGGGGTCTGCAAAAACAGCAATGACAATGCCCAGCAGGATACTGCCGATACAGCCATACAGGAGTGCCGTTTTAAGCAGTTCGATGAGATTTTCTCTGTTATGTTCTGCATTAAATGTAGATGCCAACGGGCTCATTGTCTCGCAGGCAGCCGTATAAATAAAACATCCGATATAAGTCACATTCATGACAACATCAAAAACCGCTACATATAAATTGCCGTCGGGAGCAAAATGCATCAGCAGATTGTTCATCATGATCAGATAAAGGCATTGAAAAAAGTATCTTGAGGAAGTTGACAGGCCGATTTTGAATGATATTAGTGTCTCTGCAAAATTGATCTTACTAAGGGCCATATGCAGATGATATCCGGGCTTAAAAAAGTGTGTAGTAAGAATCAGAACACTGACGAACTGACCGATGACAGTTGCCCATGCAGCACCCTGTACGCCTATATCAAGACCAACCACCAGTATCCAGTTCAAGGCAACATCCGACAGACAGCCGATGACATAGGAAATGGAGGCAATTCTCTGATCATCATCGCAGCGGACAAATTCATAAAAAACGAAATTGATCATAAAGATGGGGAATGTCCATAGAATTAGGGAGGCATAGTCCTTACACATTTTTATAACAGCTGCATCCGCTGCTGCTCCTCCCAACAGATGGACGATCGGCGTCAATAACAGGTTGCCGGCAATACCTATGAAGGCTGAGACAAGTACAGACAAGAGCAGGATCTGATTGAAATGACTGACTGCAGCTTCATCCTTGCCTTTGCCCATTAATTTGCTGAAGGTAACAGCACCTCCCACGGAAAAGCCGTAACCGAGAATATTGTAAAGGACATAAATCGGGCTGACCATACCAATGGCAGCCAGACCGGATGCCCCCATCTGTCTTCCGACAACAACTGCATCCATGATATTAGCCGCCACAAGGCCAAGGGACGCCAGATTGGTCATCCAGAAAACTTTATGAAACATTTTCCGGCAAAAAAACCTGCCTTTTCCAGACTGTAGATTAATGATATTTGAAATCTGCATTGTATGCCTCCAATATAAAGACAGGAAGATATAATTGCTTCATCCGGCGTAGGCCTTTGATGCCCATATCCTCTTCTAAATTGATGTATTGATAGTGTCCCTGCAGGCGGCTGGCCATTTCATAAATACAGGCAGCGACGGCAGAAGAGCCGAACCCTTTGGTATAATCTGTAGCTGCCATGGTGAAGGTATCCGGAGTGTTTTCATAGCCGAATAAAAAGGCCCGTTCATTCTGACACCGGATCTCAATGCCGGTCATCCCGTATTCTGTGTAATGGTCCAGCATATAGATGACTTCCGGCAGCTGCTTTTCAAATAAATCATAAATCCGCTGATCCAGCCAGTCCGGATCGATCATTCGGACTGTATACGGATACTGCCTGGAGAATTTCCTGCATTTCCTCTTAAAATTAGAAGATATATTGCCGGCTGTCAGTGACAGTGCTGCTGTCTCGTAAATATATTCGCTGGCATCACAGTCTTTGCGAATTTCATACCCGGATTGCTGCAGATACGCAGCCTGGTCTGCACTTAAATAGGCAAAGTTCTTCTCTGATTGGGGCCAGTTAAGATGATTGATAAAGTCCAGGCCATGTCCGACATTGCCGAAAGGATATAGAAAGCGCTGCAGGCGGCTGCTGTAAACCAGAAAAAAATCACCGCCGTCATATCCGGTAAAACCATAATAATTCTGCCATGAAAAAACAGATTGCTCACTGGTTGCTGTCAGCGGACGGTGCAGGGTATCTCTTAAATTATGGATTTTCGTGTAATCACTTTTTTTTAGCGGCGTCAAGTGATTCTTTATTACTTTGATAACGATCATCTCCTCTATGATGTTATTATAACAGAATTTCAACCATATTGTAGCAAAAAAGAGACAGGATATGCTTCCTGCCTCTTTGATGAATTCTTGTTCTAAATTCCCGGTAATTTTTTATACTTGGACAATTTTTAGATTGGTTGGCAATTTTACCCTTTAATAGGATAGTTTGCTTTCCCCTCTAACACGGATCTTTTAGTGACGTGACTCGGCGATAGCTGCCTGTGCTGCTGCCAAACGTGCGATTGGCACTCTGAAAGGTGAACAGGACACATAATCCAGACCTATTTTATTGAAGAATTCCACAGATGACGGGTCGCCGCCATGCTCACCGCAGACACCGATATGCAGTTTCGGATTAACCGGACGACCAAGGTCAATGGCCATCTTCATCAGTTTGCCGACACCCTTCTGGTCTACCTTGGCAAATGGATCACTCTCATAAATCTTGGCATCATAGTAAGCGTTCAGGAATTTGCCTGCATCATCTCTTGAGAAACCGAAGGTCATCTGTGTCAGATCGTTGGTACCGAAACTGAAGAAGTCCGCCTCTGAGGCAATCTCATCCGCTGTCAATGCTGCTCTAGGGATTTCGATCATTGTACCAACTTCATACTTCAGATCAACGCCGGAGGCTTTAATCTCTGCATCAGCTGTTTCCACAACTGTCTTCTTGACATACTTCAATTCCTTAATTTCGCCTACAAGCGGAATCATAATTTCAGGTACAAGTGTCCATTCCGGATGTGCTTTCTGCACTTTGATGGCTGCACGGATAACAGCCTTTGTCTGCATAACTGCAATTTCAGGATAAGTCACGCTTAAACGGCAGCCCCGGTGTCCCATCATCGGATTAAATTCATGGAGACCCTGAATGATGCCTTTGATATGTTCAATGCTCTTGCCCTGGGCTTTGGCCAGTTTCTCAATATCCTCTTCCTCTGTCGGAACGAACTCATGCAATGGCGGATCAAGGAAACGAATGGTTACCGGCAGTCCTTCCATTGCTTCATAAATCTGTTCGAAATCATCCTGCTGGTAAGGCAGGATCTTTTCCAGGGCTCTTTCACGTTCCTCTTTCGTCTCTGCACAGATCATCTCACGGAAAGCATCGATTCTGCCTTCACCGAAGAACATATGCTCGGTACGGCACAGACCAATACCCTGCGCACCAAGTTCACGGGCTTTCTTTGCATCACGAGGGGTATCTGCATTGGTACGGACACCCATGGTGCGGTACTTGTCTGCCCAACTCATAATACGTCCGAATTCACCGGCAATGGTTGCATCAACCGTCGGGATAATACCTGCATAAATCTTACCGGTTGAACCATCAATGGAGATGGCATCACCTTCGCAGTATTCTTTGCCGCCAAGAGTAAAACGCTTATTCTCTTCATCCATCACGATGTCGCCGCAGCCGGATACGCAGCATTTGCCCATACCACGTGCAACAACTGCTGCATGGGATGTCATACCGCCTCTGACGGTCAGAATACCCTGAGCTGCTTTCATACCTTCGATATCTTCTGGAGATGTTTCAAGACGGACAAGCACAACCTTCTCACCGCGCTCTGCCCATTCTTTGGCATCATCGGCTGAAAATACAATCTTACCGCAGGCAGCACCCGGAGAAGCACCCAGTGCCTTGCCGATTGGAACTGCCTCTTTCAAAACATTCTGATCAAACTGCGGATGCAGTAATGTGTCCAGATTACGCGGATCAATCATGGCAACTGCTCTTTCTTCTGAAATCATGCCTTCATCTACCAGATCACAGGCAATCTTAAGGGCTGCCTGTGCGGTACGTTTGCCGTCACGGGTCTGCAGCATATAGAGATGGCCATTCTCAATGGTAAATTCCATATCCTGCATGTTTCTGTAATGATCTTCAAGAGTATGGCAGATGCCCACAAACTGGTCATAGACATCCGGCATAATTTCCTGAAGATGAGAAATTTTCTGCGGTGTACGAACACCGGCAACAACATCTTCGCCCTGGGCATTCAGAAGAAATTCACCCATCAGATGATTCTCACCGGTGGCCGGATCACGGGTAAAGGCGACACCCGTACCGGATGTCTCTCCCATATTGCCGAAAGCCATCATCTGGACATTGACTGCTGTTCCCCATGAGTACGGAATGTCATTGTCCATACGATAAACGTTGGCTCTTGGATTGTCCCATGATCGGAAAACGGCTTTGATGGCATAAATCAGCTGGTCTGTCGGGTTATCCGGGAAATCTTTGCCGACTTTCTCTTTGTACTCTGCCTTAAACTGGTCTGCCAGCGTATGCAGATCTTCTGCTGTTAAATCAATATCCAGAGTAATACCCTTTTCTGCTTTCATCTTGTCGATGAGTTCTTCGAAGTATTTCTTGCCGACTTCCATAACGACATCAGAGTACATCTGGATAAAACGACGATAACAATCCCATGCCCACCTTGGGTTGCCGGATTTCTTCGCCAGAACATGAACGACTTCCTCATTCAGACCAAGATTCAGGATAGTGTCCATCATACCCGGCATGGAAGCTCTGGCACCGGAACGGACAGATACAAGGAGCGGATTCTCTTTATCACCGAACTTCCTGCCGGTGATTTCTTCCATTTTCGAGATAGCTTCCATAATCTGATCAAGAATCTCCTGATTAATATATCGGCCATCTTCATAGTACTGTGTACATGCTTCGGTTGTAATTGTAAAGCCCTGCGGAACAGGCAGTCCAAGATTCGTCATCTCTGCCAGGTTGGCACCTTTTCCTCCAAGCAGTTCTCTCATACTGGCATTACCTTCTGTAAACATATAAACCCACTTGCGCATTATAAAGCCCCCTTAAATGTTTGCGTATTCGGGACTTAACAGGAAGTCCCGGCGCAGATTTCAGATCCGAACACAGATATATGCTCTGTTCAAATTCCTGTGCAAAATACACTACAAATTGATAAGTACAATAAGTTTCAACAACTATATTTTAGCACTATTTTCTTAAAAAGCAAAGCCTATATAGTGAATATTTAACAAATATTTGCTATATAGGCTTCGACATATGTATACATTTTTAAATAGCCAATACAAATTTTTGACCATCAATATGGGGCATCTTCAATTCTACACCGTACAGCCAGTAAAAAGGCATGTAAAAAATTCTCATTTTTCACATGCCTTTTATCGTTAATGATGCAGCAATCTGCCAGAAATCAAGTTTGATTTTAGTAGGCCAGTTTTTCCATGAAGTATGCTGTCAGATCTTCAATCTTCACACGTTCCTGTTCCATAGTATCTCTGTCACGAACAGTTACACAGCCGTCTTCTTCAGAATCAAAATCGTACGTTACGCAGAACGGAGTGCCGATTTCATCCTGTCTTCTGTATCTTTTACCAATATTGCCTCTGTCATCATATTCGCAGTTCCAGTTCTTGGAAAGTTCTGCATAGACAGCTTCTGCTTTCTCACCCAGTTTCTTGGATAATGGCAGTACACCAATCTTAACAGGTGCCAGTGCCGGATGGAAATGAAGGACTGTACGCATATCAGGTTTCTCTTCTGTGCCGATATTCTCTTCATCATATGCACCGCAGAGGAATGCAAGGACAACTCGATCAGCACCCAGAGATGGCTCAATAACGTATGGGATGTATTTTTCTTTCTTTGCTTCATCAAAGTATGTGAGATCTTCACCGGAAACTTCCATATGGCGGGAAAGATCATAGTTTGTTCTGTCAGCAATACCCCATAATTCACCCCATCCGAATGGGAAGAGGAATTCGATATCGGAAGTTGCCTTGGAATAGAAGGAGAGCTCTTCTGCTTCATGATCTCTGACTCTCATTTCATCTGGTTTGATGCCTAATGTCTGAAGCCAGTTAATACAGAATTCTTTCCAGTATGCAAACCATTCAAGGTCTGTATCCGGTTCACAGAAGAATTCAAGTTCCATCTGTTCAAATTCTCGTGTTCTGAATGTAAAGTTGCCAGGAGTAATCTCATTTCTGAAGGATTTACCAATCTGGCCGATACCAAATGGAATTTTCTTACGGGATGTTCTCTGAACATTCTTGAAGTTGACAAAGATGCCCTGTGCTGTCTCAGGTCTTAAGTAAACGGTATTCTTGGCATCTTCTGTAACACCCTGGAATGTTTTAAACATCAGGTTGAACTGACGGATATCTGTAAAGTTATGCTTGCCGCATGTTGGACAGCAGACATTCTTCTCATCAATAAACTTAACCATCTGCTCGTTGGACCAGCCATCAACAGAGCCATCCAGTTCAATACCGTTATCCTGACAGAAATCCTCGATCAGCTTATCTGCTCTGAATCTCTCATGACATTCTTTACAATCCATCAGAGGATCAGAGAAGCCGCCCAGATGGCCGGATGCGATCCATGTCTGAGGATTCATCAGAATCGCACAATCAACACCTACATTATAAGGATTTTCCTGGATAAATTTCTTCCACCAGGCTTTTTTTACATTGTTCTTTAATTCAACGCCAAGGTTACCGTAGTCCCATGTATTGGCAAGTCCGCCGTAAATTTCTGAGCCCGGATAAACAAAGCCGCGGGCTTTGGCAAGTGCTACGATTTTTTCCATTGTTTTTTCCATGTTCTTTACCTCGCAATTTTAATTTATGCTATCAAGTGAATAATCACTTGAAGAGAACCACTGAAGGACTATCTGAAGTCTGAATTGTATAGTCATCTGTCAATGATGCATCTTTACTGTAGTACATAATCTTACCGCCAGTCTGAATGTGTACAGAACTATCTGTATAGATCAGATGAAGATGCGTGTGCTCCGTTAAATCTGAAAAAGATTTCTCTTCACCACTCTTCACCTCAACCAGACCATTCATATCCGATATGCTTTTGTCTGAAGCAGCCTCTTCCATTGAAAGAAACTTGAAATTCGTTTCATTGAAAGAATCATAGATATCCATATTCAGATATCCAAGTGCCATCGTCGCAGTCTTTGCATCTTCGTCGGATTCAACATACTGAACCGTCACAGCCGTAATCTCCGGATCATCTGCCTTTTTATTCTCCGGCTGTTCCTGAGGATTCGCCTGATTGAATGCATCTACCTGCTTATTGACATACGCTGTCAGTTCCGTCAGAGAATAATAATCTTTGTCAAAAGTCTCAACCACCACTTCTTCAACAGAACCGTCTCCATTCACGCCGATCGTTGAAACTGTCTCATTTGACAGATCAATTTTCCTTCCGCTGCATCCGGCCAGAAGAGTCATGCACAGCAATACAGCCAGTAATACACGGTGTCTCATAATATTACCTCCAGTCTGTGTATGTCCCATTCATTGTATCCTTAAAATACCAGTTTTTCAATCCCTTTTTGATAAATTTATGTATCTTCCATGGATCACATGTCTTCCATCATGGTCAAGATCTCAAGGGATTTAAAACGTCTGTCAATATATTGGTTACGGTATCGTTCAATGATATTTTTAAGATTTTCCAGAACTTCATCTGATACGGTGAAGGTATAAAGCTTTTCAACAGGTGTACTGATGATATACTGCATTGTGTAAACAGCTGCAGGGCTTACAGGAATCGTCGTCATCTTCTCATGAAAAGCGCATTTACTGCATAAAAGTCCACTGTACCGGCTGCTGAAAACTGTTAACGGGTCTGTACAATGACAGCAGGCACATTCGAAGCATTGAGGACACTCTCCGTTGACAGCCATAATTTTCAATTCATAAATGCACCGAATCAAAGGATAGGCAATTGTCTTTTTACAAAGTGCCCGCACGGTCTGATAAAGGAGCTTCAGCATCTCCAGATCATCGGCATTCTCCCGGCCGTAATAATCTGCAAATTCCAGAAAATAGCATCCATAGCAGGTGGCATCCATATCCTTTCTGAACTCTTCAAAATAATTCAGCACCCGGACACTTGAAATAGTGTAAGCACTGCGCCCTTCAAGCAGCATAAATTCACCGAATACAAAGGGTTGGGAAGCTGCCATCAGGCTATTGCCGGGACGTTTGGCGCCCTTGGAAAACCCGTGGATCTTGCCCCTTTCCTTTGTCAGAATGACAACCCGTTTATCATATTCTCCCACAGGCATCGTTGAAATGACCATGCCCGTTACTTTGATCAGTTCTGCCATCTAAAACCGTCTTTCTTAGTATTCTTTCTTGTCGTATCCAAAATTTTTGATCAGGAAATCACTGTCTCTCCAGTCTTTCTTGACCTTGACCCAAAGTTTTAAATTGACTTTTTTGCCAAGCATATCTTCGATTTCAGGTCTTGCCTGAGATCCGATTTTCTTCAGCATTGCACCCTGCTTGCCGATGATAATACCTTTATGAGAATCACGCTCACAAATAATTGTCGCATCAATATCAATAAGTTTTCTGTTGCGGGCCTTCATCTGATCAATGGATACGGCAATACCATGTGGTACTTCTTCATTCAGGGAGCGAAGCGCCTTCTCACGGATCAGTTCTGCCACGATCTGTCTCTCCGGCTGATCGGTTACGGTATCCTCATCGTAAAACTGCGGGCCATACGGCAAATATTTCATAATCGCATCGATCAGGTCTTTTGTATTGTCGCCTTTAAGAGCAGAGCAAGGTACGATTTCCGCAAAATCACAGATATCTTTGTAGGCATCGATACTCTTGAGAATCTCTTCTCTTTTGACTGTGTCAATCTTGTTGATAACAAGGATAATCGGTGTCTTTGTCTTCCTTAACTGTTCTGCGATATGCTGTTCACCGGCACCGATGAATGTCGTCGGTTCAACAAGCCAGAGAATAACATCTACTTCACTCAGTGTACGCTCAGCAACATTTACCATATATTCACCAAGTTTGTTCTTGGCTTTATGGATACCCGGTGTATCGACAAAAACAATCTGTCCTTCTTCACTCGTGTATACAGTTTGAATACGATTTCTTGTTGTCTGCGGTTTGTTGGACGTAATAGCAATCTTCTGTCCGATCAAATGATTCATTAATGTGGATTTGCCTACATTCGGACGGCCGATCAATGTGGCAAAGCCGGATTTGTACTGTTGATTCATAAAATCTCCCCTGTTTTATTTGATAAGTGTTTTTTATATTTTCAATTTGCTATCTCTGAATGAGTAAACCTACTGAATAAGCTGTTCTACATGCTCAAATCGTTCTTTTTCTTCTGTGATCTTACTCTCACTGCCGATAACACAGATATGTCCTGCTTCAGTAATGGCGGCAACTGCTCCTGAAAGCTTCCTTAAATCTTCGACTGTGGTAGAAAGAAGCTCATCCCTGTTCTTCTGGATCTGTTCAAAGCTGCGTTCCCCAAGATATGCAGCCAATGAACGGCTGCCCTTCATTGAGGCTGTCATCGGTGTATCAATGGCACCGATGGCACCGATGATATATTTGGTCAGTTCTCTCTCATCTAACTCTAAGGACTGGACATAAGCGGCGGCATCTGTATAAATATCATAAGTTTTTGCCAGATTCGGATCTCTGTAGGATGTAAAGTACCCATTGCCGCTTGGTGCAAATCCGCACATACAGCCATAAGCACCGCCTTTGACTCTGACATTGTTCCAAAGATATTCATTGCCCAGAACATTCTTCAAAACATTCATGCTGCCATTGTAGGTGATGCCTGATTCTGCAAAGCTGCCTGTGCAGGCGTTATACTGCACCATGCCGGCTGTAATGAAGGCTTCTCCATGTTTCGGACATATGCCGACTGCCTTGATGCTGCAGTCTGTTTCTGACATCGGCGTTGTATAAAGCTTGCCCTCAAAGGCTGCAAGAGGTTTCAGGCAGAGCTGCAGCCCTTCCTGATTCATTGTCATGTCTGCCAGAAGATACGCTTTTCTGAAAATCTTCTGACCAATGCTATTCAATCTGCGGATAACTTCAACTTTCCTTGTCTCATAATTTTTCAGTGTATCACACAGAAATTGATAGAATGCGATACCCTCAACAAGTTCTTTGTACCAGCTTCCCTGGCTAAAATAGGACATGGCTCTGTTGACCGCTGTTGAATGGCCATTGGACATAAAGCCCATCTCCAGCCGGGATTTCAGTTGGTTCAGAATTTCCTTCAGACGTTTCTCATCGTCAAAATGGGTATGAAGCAGGATTTCTTCAAATAATTCGAACAGCTTGGATACTTTGCTGTATAATACTTTTCCTGATAATTCAAATCTCGGCTTATATGCATTCTGACCCTGCAGTCCGTAAATATTCACAGCTGTCCGCAGACCGCCGGTATATAAATTCACTTCATCAGTCAGTTCCTGATACGTATAATGATCCGTATCCATATTGCCAAGGACTTCCGTCAGGATGCCAAGATAAGGGACATCTTCAGCGGCGATATGGTGAATGTCAAAAAGCATATCCACGTAAGCAATGCCGTTTGTTTCGATTTCATGCTGAAGAATAGGAATCTCATGTTCTGATAATTCTTTATTATAAATGGGTTCAGCTTCCCTGCGGATATCATCAATTGTCAGAAGCGGAATTGTTTCGAGGATTTCTTTCGGTGACGGTTCACTCTGATACTGTTTGAGTTCTGCAGTGGCTGTAATCAGCTGTTCCTGTTCTTCTTCGGAAAGAGACGCTTTGTATTCTGCCAGTTTGTCAGCCAGTGCCTGTTCCTTCCTTGCTGCGAGCCCCTTAGACGGACAAAGCAGATACAGGGAACAATGGGTATTGTCAATCATATACTGTTTGATCAAACCTTCGAAATAGTTCTGTGAGAGACCTTCTCTTAACTCATCATAAATTGCCTGGAACTTCAGATGTACAAAAGGCTTATTGTCATCATACAACCAGCTGTCCATCAGCTGAAGACCATACATCAGTCCTTTAGGCCAACGACCAAAATCGCCTTCTCTGGACTTGAATTCATAATAATTAAGCACACCTTCCAATGTCCGGTGGTTTAATCCGCCTTCTGCCAGTTTTGCCAGCTCTGTACGGATGATCTGAACAATCTGATCTCTGTCAGCTTCATTCATGTTCTTGATAATGATGGAGAGATACGGCTGAAGCAGGCTTGTCTCAAACATTCCATAGATATCCTCACCCAGTTTCTGGTCTAAAAGTGCCTGTTTCAAAGGTGCACCCGGAGCATCCATCAGTGCATATTCAAGAATCTGGAAGGCAAGGCAAAGTTTGGCATCAAGACTGTCACCGATCACCCAGCTGTAAGCCATATAGACTGCATTCTCTTCACGGTCATCATTGCCGATGGGATATTCACCGCGAGTTACAGTGCTGTGTTTAAATGGCAGCTGTCTTGCTATGGCGGAATCTACCTGTGCATTATCATAATGGCACAGGTATTCTTCGTCAATAAAAGCAAGCTTTTCTGCCACGTCCATATTGCCATACAGATAAATATAACTGTTAGAGGGATGATAGTATTTTCTGTGGAAGTCAAGGAACTGTTCATAGGTCAATTCAGGAATAACATCCGGATCACCGCCGGACTCTACACTGTAGATCGTATCCGGGAACAGGGAGTCTGTGATCTTTCTGTATAAAATCTGTTCAGGTGATGAAAAAGCACCCTTCATTTCATTATAGACAACACCGTTGTAGATCAGCGGTGCATCCTTATCTGTTAATTCATAATGCCAGCCTTCCTGTCTGAATATCTTATCATGAATATAAATATTCGGATGGAAAACCGCATCCAGATAAACATGCATCAGATTCTGAAAATCCGCATCGTTACAGCTGGCAATCGGGTAAACAGTTTTATCCGGATAAGTCATGGCATTCAAAAATGTATTCAGAGATCCCTTGGCCAGTTCTACAAAGGGATCCTTGGCCGGGAATTTCTCTGAACCGCACAATACAGAATGTTCCATAATGTGAGCAACACCTGTGCTGTCTTTTGGCGGGGTCCTGAATCCGATATTGAAAGTTTTGTTCTCGTCATCATTAGCAAGAACTGCTACTCTTGCCCCTGTCTTCTTGTGACGCAAAAGGGCTGCCTGGGATTTGATCTCATCTATATACTCCAGACTGACAATTTCATAGGCAGCCGGAATATTGGTAAATTTATCTGTCATTATATGCCTCCTGATCATTTTCGCATTCGTGCCATCTATTATAACACATTTTGATATTAATCGTAAACAAGGGTCATCCTTTTATTATCCGGCCACTAGAAAAAAATATGCAAAAAGCTGCTGCAAAATTGAAAATTTTTCTTCAATCCTGCAGCAGCCGGCTTATTTCATAAGATTAAGATAACTGTTCAGAGCTTGGCTCTGAACAGTTACAGATTAAGCATCGACACTGTAGTTTGGTGCTTCTTTTGTAATGTGGATATCATGTGGATGGCTTTCTTTTAAAGCTGCCGCTGAGATCTTTACGAAACGTCCGTTCTCTTTCAGTTCCTCGATCGTTCTTGCACCACAGTAACCCATACCTGCACGGAGACCACCCAGAAGCTGGAAGACGGTATCTTCAACAAAGCCCTTGTAAGCAACACGGCCTTCAACACCTTCTGGAACCAGTTTCTTGGCATCTGACTGGAAGTATCTGTCTTTGCTTCCATTTTCCATAGCAGCGATGGAACCCATACCACGATATACTTTGTATTTTCTTCCCTGGTATAATTCGAAGCTGCCCGGGCTTTCATCACAGCCTGCAAACATGCTGCCCATCATGCAGACATTGGCACCGGCTGCAATAGCCTTTGTTACATCACCGGAGTACTTGATACCGCCATCGGCGATAATCGGGATATTATACTTTCTGGCTGTTTCATAGCAATCCATAACAGCTGAAACCTGTGGAACACCGATACCTGCAACAACACGTGTTGTACAGATAGAACCAGGTCCGATACCGACTTTGACACAATCGACACCTGCTTTGATCAGAGCTTCTGTTGCTTCTGCTGTAGCAACATTACCTGCGATAACCTGAAGATCTGGATAAGCATCCTTCACCATATGAACGGTACGAAGCACATTTGCTGAATGGCCATGGGCTGTATCTATAACGATCACATCGACATGAGCTTTAACAAGCGCATCCACACGATCAAGAATATCAGCTGTTACGCCGACGCCGGCACCGCAGAGAAGACGTCCCTGAGCATCCTTGGCTGATAATGGGTACTTGATCTGTTTCTCAATATCCTTGATTGTGATCAGCCCCTTCAAATTGAAGTCATCGTCAACAATCGGAAGCTTCTCCTTACGAGCCTGACCGAGAATCTTCTTGGCTTCTTCAAGAGTAACTCCTTCTTTAGCTGTAACAAGTCCTTCACTTGTCATGCATTCTTTGATCTTCTTGCTGTAATCTGTCTCAAATTTCAGATCACGATTTGTCAGAATACCAACGAGCTTCTTGCCCTCTGTAATCGGCACACCCGAAATTCTAAACTTAGCCATCAGACGATCTGCATCTGCCAGTGTATGTTCAGGGGATAAATAAAATGGGTCTGTGATAACGCCATTCTCAGAGCGCTTTACCTTATCTACTTCTTCCGCCTGGGCTTCGATTGACATATTCTTATGTATAATACCAATGCCTCCCTGTCTTGCCATTGCAATTGCCATGCGGTGTTCTGTAACTGTGTCCATACCTGCACTCATCAGAGGTACATTCAATCTGATCGTATTCGTCAGCCAGGTAGAAATATCTACCTGATTTGGAATAACTTCAGAATAGGCTGGTACAAGTAAAACGTCGTCAAATGTGATACCTTCGCCGATAATTTTGCTCATTACGTATTCCTCTCTTTCGTTATATAAGTTTGACAACCTACATTCTGTTCAGATTATAAGTTGTCATTGATAGTGACTTGCTTTAATTTTTAAAAAGTTTAACAAACTGTAAAAAAAAAGTCAACCATTGTTTTATTAGTATTATTAATACTATTTATTTTTCCGCCATGGGGCGACATTTGTCTATCTGCGTCTGACTTTGCCTGGGGAGATTCTGAACATATCATCTAAAAGACGTTCATTAGGTGTAAATTTAACAAAAACCTGCTGATTATTCCAATTCCCTATAATGATGTAATTTGTCAACATAGCATCATTGGCACTGAAATCATAATGACGGTAGTTTGGATTCCCCTTATAGCCATCCAGATCATGGGAATTCTCAGGCGCAATCAATGTCATATGCTCCATAGAAAGGCTAAATATATTCTTTCTCTTATAATCTCCGATCAATGCGTCAATATCCAGATCTCCTGATGTAAAGATATATTCATATTCCCTTTTCTGCATTTTGATCACGAATACAATCAGTGCCCATACCGGAACGATCAAAATGAAAAACATTGGTATGAACATAAAAATGAGTATGGATACGACCATTCCTGCCAGTATGGACAGAACCATTTTCACTGTTTCCGGAGTACCTCTCCTGCGTTTGACAAGAACTTCGCAAAAGGCATCTCCATTTGTGCTGTTGTACATCTCGTCTGCTGCTCCTTTGTAATTTTTCTTCTATTATACACGATAAAAGACGCAAGAACAAGCAAAGGGCTGCCGCAATATGCGGCAACCCTCATCTTTTGTAAAAGTATTATGTGATTACATCATACCCATTCCGCCGCCCTGTGGCATTGGAGCTGGTACGTCTTTCTTGATTTCAGCAACAACGGATTCAGTTGTCAGAAGTGTAGAAGCAACACTTGTTGCATTCTGCAGAGCACTTCTTGTAACCTTAGCAGGGTCGATAATACCTGCTTCTACCATGTTGACATATCTTTCATTCAGTGCATCAAAACCAACACCAACTTCACTTTCACGAACCTTGTTGATGATCACGGCACCTTCAAGACCTGCGTTGGCAGAAATGTGGAACAGAGGTGCTTCAAGTGCTTTCAGTACAACGCCTGCACCTGTCTTCTCATCGCCTTCAAGTGTTGCAGCATATTCAGCAACTTTCTTGGATGCATGGATATAAGCAGAACCACCACCGCAGATGATACCTTCTTCAACAGCAGCCTTTGTAGCAGCTAAAGCATCTTCCATACGGAGTTTCTTTTCTTTCATTTCTGTTTCTGTAGCAGCACCTACACGAACAACGCCTACGCCGCCGGACAGTTTAGCAAGTCTTTCCTGTAATTTTTCTCTGTCGAAATCGGATGTTGTCTCTTTTTCCTGAGCAGAAATCTGATCAACTCTGGCTTTGATTGCTTCCGGAGCACCTGCACCATCAACGATGATTGTATTCTCTTTTGTAACCTTAACGGATTTTGCACGACCAAGCATATCAAATGTTGTATCTTTTAATTCGTAGCCAATTTCAGAAGAAATCACTGTACCGCCTGTCAGAATAGCGATATCCTGAAGCATTTCTTTTCTTCTGTCACCATAGCCCGGAGCCTTAACAGCAACAACTTTGAATGTACCTCTTAAGCTGTTCAGTACAAGTGTTGTCAGTGCTTCACCTTCTACATCTTCAGCAATGATGAGTAACTTCGCACCGTTCTGAACGATCTGTTCAAGTACAGGCAGGATTTCCTGAATGTTGGAGATCTTCTTATCTGTGATGAGGATGTATGGGTTGTCAAGTTCAGCAACCATCTTGTCCATATCTGTGCACATATAAGCGGACAGGAAACCTCTGTCAAACTGCATACCTTCTACCAGATCAAGTTCTGTATGCATTGTCTTGGATTCTTCAATTGTAATAACGCCGTTGTTTGTAACCTTTTCCATAGCATCTGCAACCATTTCACCGACACTGTCATCACCGGCGGAAATAGCAGCAACTCTTGCAATCTGAGCCTTGCCTGTTAATGTAGAACTCATCTCCTTGATAGCGTCTACAGCAACTTCTGTTGCTTTCTGCATACCTTTTCTCAGGATGATTGGGTTAGCACCTGCAGCCAGATTCTTCATACCTTCATTGATCATAGCCTGTGCAAGAACAGTTGCTGTTGTTGTACCATCACCTGCTACATCGTTTGTCTTTGTAGCAACTTCTTTGACAATCTGAGCACCCATGTTCTCAAAAGGATCTTCAAGTTCGATATCTTTGGCAATTGTAACACCATCATTTGTAATTAATGGAGCACCAAAAGATTTGTCAAGGACAACATTTCTTCCTTTTGGTCCAAGTGTTACTCTAACTGTATCTGCAAGCTGATTCACGCCTGCTTCCAGGGCTTTTCTAGCCTCTGCGCCATATTTAATCTCTTTAGCCATTGTAATTACCTCCAAATCTATAATTCAAAAATATAGGAATAAGTCTGTCTGAATAAATGATTATTCTACAACTGCAAGAATATCATTCTGTCTTACGATGATATATTCTTCGCCATCCAGCTTCACTTCTGTACCGGCATACTTAGAATAAATAACCTTCTGTCCTACAGCTACCTGCATTGTAACTTCCTTGCCATCAACAACACCGCCAGGACCTACAGCAATAACTTCTGCTTCCTGTGGCTTCTCTTTAGCCTGACCAGCTAAAATAATACCGGATTTTGTCTTCTCTTCTGCTTCACACTGTTTTAATACAACTCTGTCACCTAATGGAACTAACTTCATATTAATAAGCCTCCTTAATATTCAAATGGATATATAATCATTATTATCATTTGCTAGCACTCACTTGATCTGAGTGCTAATCGATGGTTATATATTATTTAATTTTTCAAAAATGTGCAACTTTATTCAGAGGCGATTATTTGTGATTTTTATTAGTAAATATCACTTGTTCTCATTTTTACTCACTATATCTCTCATTTTTAAATTGTTAAATTGAGCAAAAAACTCAAGGATAACTTTTGTATTAGAAGAACTCGCATTCAGCCCAAAGGAGTATGCTCTGCCAACTATGAGAAACACGCTCCGCGAGTTTCTCAAGTTATCGCGGCCTCTACACTCCGTTTCGGTCGTTGCTAAACAAGCGCCACTGGCGCTTAGCAACGCCAAGGTTTCGTGCAAGCACGGACTTTGGCTCGTTGCTTGCGTAAATAACATAAAATGGATGTTGAATTGCTTATTCAACATCCATTTTCAGTATTCTTGGAGCGCACTCCACATATTTTATTTATTCAATTTAAATGAACTCTTCAAAGATACGATGCGGTTGAATACAAGGGCATCCGGTTTGGAATCCTTACTGTCGATGCAGAAGAAACCGTTGCGGACAAACTGATAGCTGTCTCCGCCCACAGCACCTTCAAAATTCGGCTCCAGACAACAGTCTTTCAGAACAGTCAGTGAATTCGGATTAATATTCACGCTGCCGTCTTCATTGTAAACACTGCCTTTTGACTCGTCAACAAGGTTCTCATAGAGACGCACTTCTGCCTTAACAGCTGTTTCTTTAGCTACCCAGTGGATTGTTCCTTTGACTTTGCGTCCTGTAAAGCCTGAACCGCTCTTTGTCTCTGGGTCATAAGTACAGTGCACTTCAACCACATTGCCTGCTTCATCCTTCACAACATCTGTGCATGTGACAAAATAAGCACTCATCAGACGAACTTCGTTGCCGGGATAGAGACGGAAATACTTCTTAGGCGGTACTTCCATAAAGTCATCCTGCTCAATGTAAAGTTCTCGGCCGAACGGTACTTTCCTTGTACCGAGGGCTTCATTCTCCTGATTATTCGGTACATCCAGGTATTCAATCTGACCTTCCGGATAGTTGTCGATCACAAGCTTCAGCGGATGAAGAACAGCCATCATACGAGAGCGTTTCATCTTCAGATCTTCACGGATACAGTAGTCAAGCATTGCATAGTCAACAGAGCTGTTGCTCTTGGATACGCCCACCATCTCCATAAACATCTTGATGGATTCAGGGGTATAACCTCTTCTTCTCAGCGCTGCGATGGTTACAAGACGAGGATCATCCCAACCATCAACAATACCCTGATCAACCAGCTTCTTGATATAACGCTTGCCGGTTACGACATTAGTCAGATATAATTTTGCAAATTCAATCTGTCTTGGCGGCATCGGATATTCCAGTTCGCGGACAACCCAGTCATAAAGCGGACGATGGTCTTCGAATTCCAGTGTACAGATAGAATGGGAAATACCTTCAATGGCATCTTCAATCGGATGTGCAAAATCATACATCGGATAAATACACCATTTATCGCCTGTATTGTGGTGAGTCATTCTGGCAACCCGATAAAGGATCGGGTCACGCATGTTGATATTCGGTGAAGACATATCGATCTTCGCTCTTAATACCCTGGATCCATCCGGGTATTTGCCTTCTTTCATCTCTTCAAATAACTGAAGATTCTCTTCAACACTTCTGTCACGATAAGGGCTGTTCTTGCCTGGTTCCTTTAATGTGCCGCGGTATTCACGGATCTGGTCTGCTGTCAGATCACAGACATAAGCCTTGCCTTTCTTGATCAGCTTTACGGCTGCCTCATACATCTGATCAAAATAGTTGGATGCGAAACGCACTTCTCCGTCATAAGCTGCGCCAAGCCATTCCACATCGGCAATAATAGACTGTACGAATTCAGTTTTCTCTTTTGTCGGGTTCGTATCATCAAAACGAAGATGGAACTTACCGTTATATTTTTTAGCCAGTCCATAGTTTAAAAGAATGGATTTGGCATGGCCGATATGTAGATAGCCATTTGGTTCCGGTGGGAATCTTGTACAAATCTCAGTATATTTGCCTTCTGCAAGATCTTTGTCAATTGCCAGTTCAATAAAGTTCTTCGTTACTGCTGGTTTTTCATTTAAATTGTCAGTTGCTTTTTCCATTTTGGGTCCTCCTGAATGCAGCAGGCCACTCCACCTGCCTGCATATTGAAAATTCAAGTCTCTCTGTTAGATATTGTACTCCGAACGAGAGAATACTACTAAATCATACCATATTTTTACCGATTGTAAAGCAAAAAAAAGCTGCTCTTTGGCTTTTATCTGAAAATATATACTATCCTAAACTAAATCATTCCCAGATAAAAGCTTTCGCAACAGCTTTCAATTATTTTTTTATTTGTTTATTTTACAGCTCTAAGGACTGTACATTTTTAAAATTTATTTTACGGCTTCAAAAGCAGTGTCTAATGCAGCAATCAAGTCTTCTACTTTTTCAATACCGATAGAAAGACGGATTGTGTTTGGTTTGATACCCTGATCAATGAGTTCCTCTTCTGTACACTGGCTGTGTGTTGTTGTTGCAGGATGGATCACAAGAGATTTAACGTCTGCAACGTTGGCAAGCAGCGAGAAGATAGACAGGTGATCAATAAAGTTCTGTGCCGTTTTCGCATCGCCTTTAATTTCAAATGTAAAGATGGAACCGCCGCCATTTGGAAGATATTTCTTGTATAATTCGTGGCTTGGCTCTGTAGGCAGTGAAGGATGATGGACAGCCTCTACCTGTGGATGTTTTGAAAGGTAGTCAACAATCTTTAATGCATTGCTGACATGACGTTCTACTCTCAGTGATAATGTTTCAAGTCCCTGAAGGAAAATAAATGCGTGGAATGGTGAAAGTGTTGCACCGGTATCTCTTAAGATGACTGCACGGATGTATGTAACAAATGCTGCAGGACCAGCTGCATCTATAAATGCAACACCGTGGTAGCTTGGGTTCGGATCGGAAATCCAAGGATATTTGCCGGATGCTTTCCAGTCAAAGTTACCGCTGTCAACGATGACACCGCCGATAGCTGTACCGTGGCCGCCGATGAATTTTGTTGCTGAATGAACAACGATATCTGCACCGTATTCGATTGGACGAATCAGATAAGGTGTTGCAAATGTTGAGTCAACAACCAGTGGAATGTGATGTTTGTGAGCAATTTTTGCAAGTTCTTCAATATCCACAAGATTTGAATTCGGATTGCCAAGTGTCTCTATATAAATCGCCTTTGTATTTTCCTGGATTGCTGCTTCAAATGAACCTTCAACCTCCGGATCAACAAATGTTGTCGTAATGTTGTTAGTCAAAGGAAGTGTATGAGCCAGAAGGTTGTAGGTTCCGCCATAAATTGTCTTGGATGCGACGATATGTTCACCATTTTTTGCCAGTGTCTGGATGGTATAATCAATGGCTGCTGCGCCGGATGCGACAGCTAATGCCGCAACGCCGCCTTCAAGTGCTGCGATACGCTGTTCAAAAACATCCTCTGTTGGATTTGTCAGTCTGCCGTAAATATTGCCGGCATCACGAAGACCAAAACGATCAGCTGCATGCTGTGAATTATGGAATACATATGATGTGGATGCATAAATCGGAACAGCTCTTGCATCTGTTACAGGATCTGCCTGTTCCTGTCCGATATGTACCTGCTTTGTCTCAAAACCCCAGTTCTTTGAATCTTTAATATCTGCCATTGTAATGTCCTCCTAAATAATCAAAATATAGTTTTATTTTTCTTGCTTTTTTCTTTCATATATATATTTTTTTAATTCTGTCACTCTTTTAATCGGATCGCTGAACTTAGCCTCACATTCGGTTCCTGCTAAGCATAATTGCAAATTGTTTCATGTCTTGCAGCTCCTTTGTTAATTTCTGTATTTATACTAACATGCTAGGAATTAATTGTCCAATATGCAAAAAAAATACCCGGTTATAAATTCAGCTTATAACTTGCTTAGCTGATTTGATAATCGGGATGAAGCTGTGCCCTGGGTCTTACGTCTGATATGCTGTAACATGACGGATAGCTTTGATTCGATACAGACACACGCTATTCTATATTCAGATATTGTTTAATGTAGTGTATATAACGCTCTCCCATCTGGCTGAGTATGGTATTCTTTCGGGTTACATAGCCAATTTCCATCAGGCTGTTGGGATTTTGCTCATCTGCATGAAAAGGCACCGCAATACAATCGCTGCCGTTGAGTTCTTCACAGATAATACCGGAGCAAAGGGTGTAGCCATTTAACCCGATCATCAGATTCAGCATGGTCGCCCTGTCATTGGCCTTGATCACCTGCGGATATTCATTGGTGGACAAAATTTCTTCGGCCAGATAAAAGGAGCTGTTGTCTCCCTGTTCAAAGGAAAGACAAGGATATTTCTCCAATTGTTCAAAACGAATAGATAATTCCTTTGCCAGCGGATGATTTTTCCACAAATAGACATACGCCTGGCAGTCAATCAGATGATGAAATTCCAGATTAGCGTTCTTCAGCAGCTTCGTCATAGACTTACGGTTGAAATCACAGAGGTATAAAACACCGATTTCACTCTTCATGGTATTGACATCACTGATGACTTCACCGGTTCTGGTTTCGCGGATGGCAAATTCGTATTTGGACATATCAAATTCTCTTGCCATATCCACAAAGGCCTTGACTGCAAAAGAATAATGCTGGGTGGATACACCAAACTTCTTCTTATAAGAGCCGCCTTTGCCGTATTTCTCAAGGACACTCTCGTACTGCCCGTAAATCTGTTTGGCATAAAGCAAAAATTCTGTGCCATCATTAGTCAGCACCGCTCCTCGGCCATTGCGGTAAAAGATAGAAATGCCCAGTTCCTTTTCAAGCTCCTTCATGGCGCTGGTCAAAGATGGCTGAGAGACATAGAGTTTCTCTGCCGCTTTATTAAAAGATTTTGTTTCTGCAATTGTAATAACATAATGAAGTTGTGTCAGTGTCATAATAGGTGCCTTTCTGCTATTTACATATATGGTTTCGTTTTTTATACTATAGGGCAGGATTTTGGATTTGTCAAATAAAAAACATTTTGTGTCAGTCTCTCTGATGTCTAAGAAATCTTTTACATAGCCGTATTTTATCATCATTGTCTCTGCATTTTTGCAGGCTGTTTTAATTCCATTGTCGTCTAAATACTTTTTAACTCTAAGACTAAGCAAATTTTATCTTCCTTTCATATCACAATTTATGAAATATCAATATCCATCTTCATATTTTATGAAGTCTTTTCTAGTATTTATACATATAATGTGTTAATATCCTATTAAAAGGATGTAGCAATAATGGGAGAAAGCATTAAAGAAACTGTCGCGAAAAATTTACTCTACTATAGGAAATAAAATAACTCAGAAAGAACTTGCTGATAAATTAGGCGTAAAGCATAATGCCATTTCTTCTTGGGAGAATGGAGTAAATTCTATTGATATAGATATTCTTTTCCGGGTGTGTCAGATTTTTGGTGTTACAGTCAATGATATGTATGGGATACATAATAATTACCAACCAAGCACTATCGCTGTACACTTCGACGGTGATAAATTCACCCAAGAACAAATTGAAAGAAACAAAGCCTTTTATAGTGGTTGATTTTACTGCATTTACAGCAAAAAAGCGGCTTTCCTAAGAAAACCGCTTTCCAGCTGATGACGGGAATTGAACCCGTGACCCCTTCCTTACCAAGGAAGTGCTCTACCTCTGAGCCACATCAGCAAACAAAATGAATTGTCCGCTGATTACTATATCATAGATCCTTACTCCCTGTCAAGCAATTCTTTTTATTTTGTGGCTATTTATTTTCGGCAGAGAAAAAATATGCCGAAAACCGTGAGCACAGCCAGGGCATAAAGGGCACTGCTGGAAAAGACAGGAACTAACACAGTCGGTGATTCTTCTCCCTCTATCGGAAGAAGTCCTTGAAGACAATACCTTTAAAAAGACTCCAAAAGCCATTGTGAAACAGTTAGCAAGTATCCGTATGATCTTAAATGTAACGGAATATCATGCTGACGTTTATTATAACAGTCAGACCGTTGAACGTGTACATGCTGCTTTCTCCTGTTATACATATAGACTCTACAAATGGAAAAGCGGATGGCAAAACTGTTACGGACAGCTGTTTCATAAACAGCAATGGCTGTACACCTTCCACTCTCCGGCGGATAGATACGGAGCTACTTTATGTATTCCATATTCCTGAAAAATCTGTTTTCAAGATATAGAAGTTTTTCATGGATCACATACTCCTTCTCCACATAGATTTTCAGTTCCTTGGTCAGAGATATCCGTACCCTGTACCAGTTTCGTGCACGTTTCCTGTGCCGCTTGGGATGGAAGCTTTCATCTCGGCAATTGAATTACCGAGGATTTTCGCTTGTTATCCTATCCTAAAATATGATAGTATAAATGTAGAAGACAAAATTGTAACATATCACATTAGAAAGGCAGAATATATTCTTTTGAGATAATGAAAATGGAAAAAATAAGTATTATCGTACCAGTATACAATGTAGAAAAATACCTTAAAACATGTCTGGATTCAATTATAAATCAGACATATCAAAATCTGGAAATCATATTAGTCGATGATGGTTCTACAGATAATTCAGGAGAAATTTGTGAGGAATATAGAAAAACAGATTCAAGAATTATTTTGATCCATAAGGAAAATGAAGGTTTGTCAATGGCAAGAAATTTTGGATTGGATATTGCCAGCGGAGACTACATTTCTTTCGTAGACAGTGATGATTTTATTGCCAGGAATATGATGGAAGCATTATATAACAGACTGTTAGAAACTCAAAGTGATATGGCTATATGCAGTATCCAGCATGTTGATAATACAGGAAAGAATTTATATTCAGAATTTACTTTTAATGATATTGTTTTTGGAAAAGATGAATTTTGGAAAATTTATACTTCTGTAGGCCATACAGAATGTGCAGTTGCATGGAATAAATTATATAAAAGAAAAATATTTGAACATCTTTATTATCCAAAAGGCAGGACGCGGGAAGATGAATTTTTACTGCCCTCTATTGTAGAAAGATGTTTTAGAATTTGTTCGTTGTCAGACAGATTAATATTTTACAGACACCGCAATGACAGTATTATGGGAAACGAAAGTAAGAAGAGTAAATTGGATTATATAGAGGCATGTTTTGAAAGAATGGATTTTTTTATAAAAAGAAAAAATAGTTTTATGATAGAAGACACTGCTCTTCGAATAATTGCCTGTATTGAACGATACCATTTAGAAATTGGTGAAAATTACAAAATATTACGCACCAGAGCAAAAAGTAAAATACAAGAAATAACCCCTTTAATGTATTCTAATAAAGGAAAAGTTGTGCTGTTCTTATATAAATATAATATTTTTCCATATAAAATCGTCCATAAAGTTCTTTGTATGAGAAAAAGGAAATAAAGAAAATCGTATACCATTACTGAGTATGTGACAATCAGCAAGGTGATTGTCACGGGAATGAACCGACGGTATTTAGATAACACTCCGAGTCAAACGCCATCAGGGGTCTAACAAAAAAAATTATGTTTACTTGACACACGAGCCGAAATATGTGGCTGCTCTCGCTACTGATATTTTTTTAGAGAGCGAGAGCAGCCCTTGAATTTCTTACCTTATTTTCTAAAGGGCTTCTTCAACCAAATGTGAATGGCTTGACTTTTTTCAGCTATCTCCTGACACACCCTCTGTTTCTGCCTTAAATCAAAGATGTTTCCAGCTTAAAACCGTCAAATTTCAAAGGAAGATTTATCCGGAAGAATCTGTCGAAATGCAATGTCCAACTGTTTTTTTACGTGCTTGTACGGAATAGAATGATTGCTGTCATTAATACAGACAGCAGGACACTTTTGTCTCGTTATCGTGGAGATGAGTTTTGTATTCTTCACATCCAGATTATAATACTGGCAAAATTTTTTGGTATTTCGCGGAACAAAATTCTGATTCAGTTTCTCATACTCACGTAAAACATATTGATTCACATCCTCTTTGTGCCGGAAAGGATGCGAGCATACATGATCCAGCAATTCCGGTTCCAGCCGCCAGAGTGTCTCATAAGTCTGCTTCATCAAAGGTGATGGTCCATGGACAGTGTAAAATCCCGTAAATCGTGGGAAAGCCATTTCCAATGCATTGTTCACTAGATACATCAACGGATACCCCGGATGAAAATAAGCCCATGGCTGTTTTCTCACATTCTCCCTCTTATCAAAATATTTTGCCAGGACCATTGCATTATTCAGATAGATATATGGCATCACCGTATCATCGGCATTAGCTACATCCGGCTGCAGGGCCAACATATCAACGGGTTTGCTATCTATAAAGAAATCTGTTGGTTTAACAGTATTTAATAAAAGCATGTCATCGTTAAAATATACAAAATTATCAGAAAGCCCTTGAATTCTGTGAAAGTTCCATTCAATAACATGTGAATTAAATGTCGGCAGGTATTTTTCGGAAATATAATCTGTGTGTTTAACAATATGAAGTTTAGGATGATCAACATTCAGCCACTCAGGCAAATGTCCCCATGTAACAAAATGGATTTTTCTTACCCAGGGTGCAAACATTTCAACGCCCCTGAACCAATAGGGTAAAATACCCCAGTCACGATAACGTTCTGTACGATCGTCTGTTTCTGATATTAAACAAAATTGCTTCATACAATTATTTTTTTCTTGTTTCCACCTTGAATCAGCACCATTCACCCACGTAATGACAAAATCAATTTTTTGCTTTGTCATTTGTAAACCCTCCTAGATAAATACTTCCAAAAAGGATTAAAAAACATTCCATATGGCAAAAAGTTAGTATTGTTTTAGCCTTATCGAACAAACTTTGTTTTTCTAAATGATAATATTTCTTATACTGATCAACCTTAAATAGTCGTCGGCCACATCGCATGACATTTAACTTTTCCTTATATTTTAATGTGCAAGTTGGCAAACACAGATTATACACAAGAGATGCGTAGCCATTAATAACTTTATCTGCCACTAACTCATGTTCTTCCTTTTTAGTAATATTAAGTGATCTTAAAAAAACTTGTATGGCCGAAAAAGTTTTCATATAGCAAGCTATCATTTTAGGCTGCCATTTATATGCAGCTGAGCCCGCACGAACATTGTAATGATAACCATAGTTATTCAAGAAATAATATACATTCGTATTTCTTAAGACCTGCATTGCAAATACATTATCCTCTGAATATGGCATTCTTGTATCAAAACGTATATTCCGCAACAATTCCCGTTTATATATATAATTAAAAACATTTACGCTTACAGAGCTATACATATCCTGTATACGTTCACCTAATTGTTCTTTTGTAAGGCATACTGAATCGGAAATAATATATTTTTTAGATGAGGATACTTCCTCTCCATTTTTCCAAATAGAACGTGTCATCCCATGATGCAGGATATCCGCACCGTTTGACTCAATTGTATCAATACAAATTTTGAATAAATCTGGTTCAATCCAGTCGTCTGCATCTACAAAACATACATATCGCCCCGATGCAGCTTCCAACCCTGCATTACGTGCTGCTGAAACACCTTGATTCAATTGATGAATAACATTTATCCTGTTATCCTGTTCAGCATACGTATCACAAATATAACCACTACCATCTACAGAGCCGTCATCTACCAAAATCAATTCATAATCCCAGAAACTTTGTCTAATAATACTTTTAATACATTTTTCAATATATGTTCTGGCATTATAAATTGGAATGATAACACTTAATAATGGCATATTTATTCAGCCCCTTTACATATTGTTATGTTTATTTTGCCATTCTCTGTCTGACAATCTCATAAGCCAGTACACCTGCAGCCACTGAAGCGTTCAGAGAATCAATATCACCTTTCATAGGAATGGATGCCGTAAAGTCACATTTCTCACGAACAAGGCGGCTGACACCTTCGCCTTCGTTGCCGATGACAAGACCGATCGGGCCTGTCAGATTCTGACGATACATCACTTCACCCTTCATATCTGCGCAGACAAACCACAGACCCTCTTTCTTGAGCTCATCCATGGCTGCTCCAAGATTCGTCACTTTGGCAACCGGTGTAAAATTCAGAGCACCTGCGGATGTTCTGGCCACGGTGGCGGTCAGACCTACGGCGCGGTGCTTCGGAATGATGACACCGTGGGCACCGGCAAGATTCGCTGTTCGGATGATAGCACCCAAGTTGTGCGGATCTTCAATGCCATCCAGAAGAAAGATAAAAGGTGCTTCACCTTTTTCACGGGCTTTGGCCAGTATATCGTCTACGGATGCATAATCATAAGCCGCTGCAATGGCAATTACTCCCTGATGATGATGTGTCTCAGAAAGCTGATCCAGACGTTCTTTGGATACGTAACTGATAATGGTATGCTGTTTCCTGGCCTCACGTGTAATCGTTTTGACAGGGCCATCCTGGCATCCGTCCAGAACAAAAAGCTTATCGATGGTTTTGCCGGAACGATACGCTTCAATGACCGGATTTCTGCCTTCTATTTTTAATTCTGTATATCCCATATTTACC
>ERZ773239.162-NODE-162-length-81487-cov-6.713786_pt1 | contig 81487 bp, 78 predicted proteins | sample MGYA00580521_ERZ773239 | MGnify/ENA primary metagenome ERZ773239 (study PRJEB29015, sample SAMEA2737801) | human gut metagenome | biome: human gut; feature: human-associated habitat; material: faeces | place: China | collected 2012 ... | reverse complement strand
CGGTTAAAGCTTCTGTTCTGGCCATTGCCGTCGCGGTTAAAGCTTCTGTTCTGGCCATTGCCGTCGCGGTTAAAGCTTCTGTTCTGGCCGTTGCCGTCGCGGTTAAAGCTTCTGTTCTGACCATCACGTCCGCCGTTTCTGTTCTGGCTATTGCCGTCACGGCTGTCTCTTGATGCAGAGCTGTAGTTGCCGCGACTGTCTATGCTGCCCTGACCTGCATTGCTGCTGCGGCGCGGTGCTGCATTTCTATTATCCTGAGCCGGTTTGGATTCCTGCTTCTGAGCTGGTTTTGCTACCGGCTGTGTAAAGAACTTTCTGATCTTATCTGCATTCTCAGATGAAATGGTACTCATATGGCTCTCTACATCTACTCCATGTCCCTTTAAGGCATAGATCACATCTTTGCTGCTTTTATTTAATTCCTTTGCCAATTCATGTACTCTGATTTTTGACATAGGCTACCTCCGTTAAAATGGCGGAATCACTGATTGATTCCTGTATCAATAAGTTTCCTGATGGACTTTCCGAAACCGGCATCAAGCACTGCCAGGGAAGCCCTGTATCCACGTCCCGTATGTGTACCGAGACTCTCTTTTGTTCCATAAATGCATACAGGTACATGATAATACGCACCCATATCATTAAATGATTTCTTCGTATTGTCAGAGGCATCCGAGGCAATGATGACAAGAACTGCCTTGCCTTTTCTGACAGCGGACTCTACCGCAAATTCGCCGCTGGCGATCTTGCCCGCCTTTGTTGCAAGTCCGATCATGGATAAAGCTTTATCTGTCAATATTCTCCATCTCCTCTTCCAGTTGTCCGTAAACCTCTTTTGGTATCTGCATCCTCAGTGAGCGCTCCAGGCCTCTGTTCTTGATGGCTTTCTGAAGGCATTCACTTTTAGGGCAAATATAAGCACCGCGGCCATTTTTACGGCCTGTTGCATCGATACAGATTTCATCCTCCGGTGTCTTGATAACACGGATCATTTCTTTCTTGCTTTTCATTTCCTGACAGCCAATACACTGTCTCATAGGAATCTTCTTCATAGCCGTCACCTTTTTAGTAACCGTAAGCCTGGGATTCGCTCTTGATATCGATCTTATAACCTGTCAGTTTTGCGGCCAGTCTTGCATTCTGGCCTTCCTTGCCAATAGCCAGTGATAACTGGTAATCCGGAACAACAACTGCCGCACTCTTCTCTTCAGGATCTACATCTACAGAGACAACCTTTGCAGGGCTAAGTGCATTCTCGATGAGAACTGCAGGATCTTCACTCCAGTTGATGATGTCGATCTTCTCACCGCGAAGCTCATCAACGATGGCATTGACACGGGCACCATTCATGCCGACACATGCACCGACAGGATCAACATTTGGATTGTTGGAGCTGACAGCGATCTTTGTTCTGGAACCCGCTTCTCTTGCAATACTCTTGATCTCAACTGTACCGTCTCTGACTTCAGTTACTTCTGCTTCAAACAGTCTCTTCACCAGTTCAGGATGTGTACGAGATACAGTTACCTTCGGTCCCTTTGTTGTGTTCTTTACTTCTACGATGTAGAGTTTGATACGGTCTGTCGGCTTGAACACTTCTCCCTTCACCTGTTCGTTCTCAGTAAGAACTGCATCTACTTTACCAAGATTCACACTGATGTTCTTGCCGTTATATCTCTGAACAACACCTGTCACAATATCCTTCTCACGGCCATAATATTCATTGTACAAAGATTTTCTCTCTTCTTCACGGATCTTCTGCACAACGACCTGTTTGGCTTTCTGTGCAGCAATACGTCCGAAGTTCTTCGGTACGATCTCCACATGAACAATATCACCCGGATCATAAAATTTATTCTTCAGTCTTGCATCGGCAACGCTGATCTCCATCTCCGGATCTTCTACTTCTTCCACTACTGTCTTGTCTGCAAAGACTTTGACTTCACCGGTCTCACGATTCATTGTCACACGGATATTGTCTGCTTTGCCGTATTCATTCTTACAGGCAGCAACAAGAGAATTCTCAATGGCTTCAAGCAGAATATCTTTGCTGATGCCTTTCTCTTTTTCTATATCATCCAATGCTTTGATTAACTCTTTACCTTCATTCATTTTTTGTAATTCCTCCTCTATATCTATTCCATCAGAAGAAGAATGCAAGCCGGATGCGTGCAATGTCAGAACGCTTAAACTGCATCTCGGTTTCATCTTCCATCTCCAGTGTCACCGTATCTTCATCGTATGCTTTCAAAATACCGACGAATTCTTTTTCTTTGTTAATTGCTTTGAATAATTTTACTTCAACATCCTTACCGATGCTTCTTGCAAAATCCTTCTCTTTCTTCAGAGGACGATCAAGACCCGGTGAACTGACTTCCAGAATATAATTTTCCGAAATAAAGTCCTCTTCATCCAGCAAATCACTGAGTGCCCGGCTGACTTCCTCGCAGTCATCTACTGTGATCCCGTTCTCTTTATCAATGTAGGCACGCAGATACCAATTGGCACCTTCTTTCACCCATTCTACATCGACAAGTTCAAATCCTTTCGTCTCGACGATTGGCATAAGCATTGCCTCTGTCCTGCTTTCATAATCTTTCTTTGCCATGTAACTCACTTCCTTCCCGAATTAAGATTCCTTAACACGTACAAAGAGTGGACTTACGCCCACTCTTTGCTAAAGTTAATATACTATCTTATTCATTGTAACACCAGTTTGATTATTTGGCAATAGTCAAATATTAATAAGAAAAGAAATTCTCAAGCCGGTGTTTTGTATCAAACAGATCATTGTACAGCAGTTTTTTGTAGACTTTCAGCAGATTGTCTGCTGTATCTGTACTGCTTTCTGTTTCCTGATTCTCCTTCAGAACATGTGCCGACACAAACGGAACCTCCTGCTCTAAATCTGACAGATAGCTCTGGAAATCCGTCAACGGCAGTCCTGCTGCTTTCAAAAGACGTACAGCCAGATAGTTGGCACTTGTCTCTTCTCCCTGACTCTCATCAATATCATAATTGGCCCACATAACAAACGGCACAATATAACGTTCTTTTCTGTCACTGCCCGTACCAATAGATGAGATGGAATCATCCCCTTCATCCATCACCTTTCCTGTATCCACCACATTGGTAATATAATCCGCCGGCTGATGATCTCCGAACATCATGATGATCGTCGGCTCCGACTGCTTTTCAAAATAATCCACCAGCTGTTTGAAAGCTTCATCCGAGCGTTTTATCAAAGACAGATACTGTTCTGTTGCTTTCAGATAGGTCCCTTTGCCGCCCAGGATACTGACATCCGGTATAAAATTGCTGTAGCGCTTCACATAACTGCCGTGATTCTGCATGGTCACATCAAACATAAATAGCTTCTCATCCGAAGATTTCTGTTCGTATCTCTCGATAATCTTCTGATAAGTCGCCCAGTCACTAATATAAGTGCGCAGAATCTCCGGATTCCGGAAATCATCTTTAAAATACTTTTCTTCAAATCCAAGATCATCATACACGGTATCTCTGTTCCAGCCCTTCGGATAATACGGATGCATAGCCACCGATGTGTAACCGATGGAAGATAACTGGCTCGGCAGTGCCGGCAATTCCGATTTGATATACTGCTGATAGGCAATACTGCCTGTAGGAAGGAAATACATACTGAGACCTGTCAGAAATTCAAATTCTGTATTGGCTGTATTGCCGCCTTTGACAGAGGAATACATCCATCCCTTCTGCGTATTTTTCGTCAGTGAATTAATAAACGGCAGAACTTCCTCATCGGTTTCATAATCTCCGAGAACAGACAGATCTGAAAAAGCCTCATTCATAATGACAATGATATTCGGCTTTTCAGACAAGTGTGTATTTGCTTCACTGTCCGCCCCGGAAATATTTTGTGCCGTATACTCTTCCTGTATTCTGGCCAGTTCCTCCTGGGAATACCCCTCCGGTTTGTCAATCTTCAGATAACGGAGATTGACAACAAAGCTCAATGCCAGACCGTTATTCCGATAGTAAACTGTCGGTGTAAAAAGCGTTGTATCCATCTTAAATGACGCAATTGCCGCATCTGTCTGGACATAACTGCAGAAACCGAAAAATGCAGCACACATCACTGCAATACCGGCTCCTCTGAACTTTGACATTTTAAATTTCAACTGCATCTTCAGGCACAGAGACCAGAGCAGCATAATCAATAAAATGACATTGCAGGCTCTGACAGATAATTTATACTCAAAATTGTCTGCCACCGTTGCTGCCACGCCCACAGAAAAAAGGTCCCATGGCAGGATCGGCGAAGACCTGAACATCAGCACAAAATAGTTGGCAAGTCCTGCCGCGCCAATCAGCAGGGAGCCAATCATAATGGCTGTTCCTGTCCGTCCCGTAATAAACAGCAGGACACCAAAAAACAGATAGTACATGACCAGATTCAAAATAACCGGGCCATCCCACATCTGGCTCAACAGATGTGTATAGCTCTCCACCATCATGAAGACTGCCGCCGGAGCAAAAGCTGCCAGAAGCATTTCAATCAGCTGTGAATAACGGAATCGAAACAGGTTGACGAAAGCAGCTGCCATTATGAAGATAACCGACAGCCACAGCCATTCCTGGCTTTTTTCTGCCGTCTGCATGGAATAAACAGCCGTTCCTGCCATCACAATGCCGAATATCACCGCCAGTATCACTGATTTCTTATCTATCCATTTGTCCTTCTTTTGAATCGGCCGTTTCAACTGCCCGCCGATCCATGATAAATATTTTTTTGTTTCGGAGGACCGTTCTGATTTTTTATAGGTTCTCTTCTTATGTTTTTTGTTCTTCAAGTCAATCCTGCCTCCTAAAAACCAAAATCAAAAATTGACAGCTGATTGCTCTCCGGAAGTCCTCCGAGGAGCCCCAGCTCAGCCATTGTATCAAGTACCGTCTGACTGACTTTTGCCTTCTGACGGATATCATCCTTCGACAGGAACTTCTCACCGCGCTCAGTCTCGGCATGTGCCGCCACAGCCAACGCTTCCGCAGCAATACCGCCCATGCCTTCAATGACAGAAAACGGCGGCAGTAATTTGTCCTCCACAACCTGGAATTTGATGGCATCCGACTGATAGAGATCAATCTTCAGGAATTCAAATCCCCTGGCATAAAACTCCTGTACGATCTTCATATCACGCAGCGTATCCTGCTCCTTCTTGGAAAGATTCGGGTTTGCTTTATAAGCTTTGATATGATTATCAATAGCCGCTTTCCCCTGACACATCAGACCATAATCAAAGGCCGTTGCTCGAATGGTGAAAAAGGCTGCATAATAAGCCAGCGGCTCATGGATCTTAAACCAGGCAATACGGATACCCATCATAACATAAGCCACCGCATGGGCTTTCGGGAACATGTATTTGATCTTTTTGCAGGACCAGAGATACCAGTCCGGCACATCATGTTCTTTCATGACTTTCTCATAATCCGGTGTCAGGCCCTTCCCTTTACGGACACTTTCCATAATCTTGAAAGACTGTTCGGATTCAACCCCTTTGTCGATCAGATAGATCATAATATCATCTCGTGTACAGATGGCCGTGGAAATCTGGGCTTTACCTTCCTGAATCAGTGTCTGCGCATTGCCCAGCCATACATCCGTACCATGGGACAGACCGGAGATACGCACCAGATCCGAAAATGCTTTCGGTTTTGTATCACGGAGCATCTGCATAACGAATTCCGTACCGAACTCAGGAATACCAAGAGAACCCAGGTCGGTACCGCCGATGTCCTCCGGTTTGATATGGAGCGCCTCAAGACCATGAAACAGCGATAATACTTCCGGATCATCCAGTCGTATCTTCGTGGCGTCCACGCCGGTAATATCTTCCAGCATACGGATCATGGTCGGATCATCATGTCCAAGAATATCCAGCTTCAAAAGGTTATGGTCAATGGAATGATAATCGAAATGGGTGGTGATAATCTTGGTTGTCTGGTCATTGGCCGGATGCTGAACCGGTGTGAAGGAATAAATCTCTTCACCATGGGGCACAACAATGATACCGCCGGGATGCTGACCGGTTGTACGTCTGACACCGACGCATCCGCTGGAAATCCGGTCCAGCTCGCAGGAACGTTTATGCTGTTCATGCTCTTCGTAATAATGCATGGCATAACCGTAAGCCGTCTTATCTGCCAATGTACCAACGGTTCCCGCACGGAAAGTCTTGCCTTTACCGAAGATAACCTCCGTATAAGCATGCGCCTTACTCTGATAATCACCGGAGAAGTTCAAGTCAATATCCGGCTCTTTGTTGCCCTTGAATCCAAGGAAGGTTTCGAAAGGAATATCATGTCCCTCCTTCATCAGCGGTTCTCCGCATACCGGGCAGACCCTATCTTCCATATCACAGCCGGAACGGCCGGAAAAGCTTTTGACATAGTCTGAATCAAAATCCACATAGTGACATTTCGGGCACAGATAATGGGCCTGCAGGGAATTAACCTCTGTAATACCGGCCATATAGGCAACGAAAGATGAACCGACAGAACCTCTGGATCCTACCAGATAGCCGTCTGCAACGGATTTCCACACCAGTTTCTGCGCAATGATATACATAACCGCAAAACCATTACCAATGATGGAATTCAGTTCTCTTTCCAGTCGCTCCGTTACGATATCCGGCAAATCCTCCCCGTAAAGCTCATGGGCACGATTGTAACAGATATCTCTAAGGATGCCTGCCGAATTCTCAATGACCGGCGGACATTTATCCGGCCGGACCGGAGAAATTCTGTCAATCATATCCGCAATCCTGTTGGTATTGGTCACAACCACTTCTTCTGCTTTCTCAGCTCCCAGGTACTGAAACTCCTCCAACATCTCCTCTGTGGTCCGAAGGTACAACGGCGGCTGCAGATCCGCATCTCCAAATCCCTTATTGGACATGATGATCCTTCGGTATACTTCATCTTCCGGATTCAGAAAATGCACATCACAGGTGGCGCAGACCGGCTTGTTGAATTTCTCTCCCAGCTCCACAATCTTCCTGTTCAGATCCTGCAGATCAGCGACCGTGCTGACCTTTGTCATCTTCGGATCGCGGATCATAAATTCATTGTTGCCGGTGGGCTGAATCTCCAGATAATCATAAAAATCTACAATTCTTGCAATTTCTTCTTCCGATCGTTCATCCACAACGGCTCTGAAAAGCTCTCCCGCCTCACAGGCAGATCCGAGGATTAGTCCCTCCCTGTATTTTGCAAGCACACTCTTTGGTATTCTCGGACGTCTCGCGTAATAATCCAGATGGGACAATGACACAAGACGATACAGATTAATACGGCCGATCTCATTCTTAGCCAAAAGAATAATATGGTAAGTTTTTAATTTCTTAATGGCATCCACAGACATGGCACTGTATGTATTCAGCTCATCCAGATCCCTGATATTCTTTTTCTTAAAACGTTCCAGAAAACGCACAAAAACATCCGCTGTCGCCCCGGCATCATCCACCGCACGATGATGGTTGGCCAGAGTACATCCCATGGCTTCAACTACGGTATCCAGCTTGTAATTCTTCAGACCTTCCAGAAAGCTTCTGGCAATCCCCAGTGTATCCACATAGGTGTAATCATAGGGCAGTCCCAGAACCTCACAATTGTGACGGATAAATCCCGTATCAAAATCCGCATTGTGAGCCACCAGAACGGAGCCTTTGCAGAAATCCATAAATCTCGGCAGGATCACCGAAATATTCGGGGCATCTTCCACCATTCTGTCATTGATGCTCGTCAGTTTCTCGATTTCAAAAGGAATTGGCCTTTCCGGATTGACAAATTCACTGAACTTCTCCGTGATGACACCATTCTCCACCTTGACGGCACCGATTTCGATGATACGGTCATTCACCGCACTGAATCCCGTTGTCTCAATATCAAAAACGACAAACGTAGAATCCAGGCTCTGCCCTCTGGAGTCCGTGACAATATTTTTGATATCATCCACCAAATACCCTTCCATGCCGTAAATGACCTTAAAGTCCTTGCCTTCCACACAGTGATTGGCATCCGGGAAAGCCTGAACAACGCCATGATCTGTAATGGCCATGGCCTGATGTCCCCATCCCATAGCCGTCTTCAGAAGCTTCTTCACATCCGTTACACCATCCATATCGCTCATGGTGGTATGGCAATGCAGCTCCACACGCTTAACCGGGCTGTGATCCATGCGTTTCTCCGTGAAATCCGGAATGGTCTTAATACCAGATACAGAGCCAAGGGCAATATCATGCTCAAACTGGTCCATCATGGCAACGGCCTTCATTTTGATGAAAGCCCCTTCCTTTAACTTGTCCAGAAGCTCCGGCAGACGTTCATTCTTGGTGAACACCTTTGCTTTAATGGTATCGGTAAAATCCGTTACGGCAAACATCACGATGGTCTTCTCGTTGCGGATCTCTCTTGTCTCCAGCTGAATGATCTTTCCCCGGACAACCACTTCGCCCATCTCATCGATAATCTCATGAATCTCTGTTTCTTCGCCTTCAAAATTGCGTCCATAAAAAATATCTTTATCTTCCGGAAGCCGCTGTTTCACATAATTCTTCTTGAAAGCAGGCTTTTCCCTCTGCTGGACTTCCTGCTTTTCGACCTCTTTTTGGTCTTCTTTTGCCTGCTCATAGGTCTGTACAATCTGTGCGATTTCTTCCTTCATGGCAGAATCAGCATAAACCGCATACTTACTCTTTTTCTTCGGCAGCCATCCGAGGACGATCCCAAGAGGCATATCAAAGCGCTCTGAAAAAATATGTTCCAGCTTATGCTTCAACTTCTCCATTTTCACTTGCGCAATGCAGTTTTCTTCCACCTTCAACTCCAGAACAAAAGGTTCCAGAAATGTTTTCTCTGCCTTTCTGAAAAGATTGGCAGAAAGTTCTCCCTCTTCTTCCAGTTCATCGATCAGACTTCCAGTATACACCTCCAGCAGTCTCGCCGGCGTATACTGCCGGGACAGGTGGTATTTTTCAACCAGGCATACATCTACCTGGTCCTTAAACATCTGGCTGCGAATAGCCCGCTCCGTCTCCCGGATGGCCTTATGGGCAATCAAACGATCACTGTGGATATAGATCTTGATGCGCGAATGATCTCTGCTAGCCGCCACCTTTTCACATTCCACAGTTTCAAACAGCTCAGTCATTTCATGACTGAGCTTTAAATCAGGTAATATATTCAGAAATTTTTTCACTTAATCAAATCCTTCTATTTGTTCCAGTGATCAAGCTCATCTTTCAAAACAGCCAGAAGCTGGTCTTCCGGCACCTTCTTCACAATTTCACCTTTCTTGATCAGCAGGCCTTCACCGATGCCGCCTGCGACGCCGATATCAGCCTCTCTGGCCTCTCCCGGTCCGTTGACAACGCACCCCATAACAGCCACTTTGATATCCAGATCATAATTCTGAACAAGGTTCTCCACTTTGTTGGCAAGGCCGATCAAATCTATTCTTGTACGGCCACATGTCGGGCAGGATACAACTTCAATACCGCCTTTTCGAAGTCCCAGTGTCTTTAAAATGAGTTTGGCTGACTTGATCTCTTCCAGAGGATCCCCGGTCAGGGAAACGCGGATAGTGTGACCAACTCCCTCATTCAGCATAATACCGAGACCGACGGCTGATTTGATATTGCCGGAGATCAAGGTTCCGGACTCTGTAATGCCCACATGCAACGGATAATCCGTCTTTGCGGCAATGAGTTCATGGGCTTTCACACACATCATAACATCTGAAGACTTAATACTGATGACCATCTGGTCATAACCCAGATCTTCGATCAGATGCACCTTATCCAGAGCACTTTCCACAATGCCTTCCGCCGTTACATGACCGCCGTATTTGGCGATCAGATCCTTCTCAAGAGAACCGCTGTTGACACCCACGCGGATCGGCACATGGTAAGCCTTTGCCTTATCTACAACCGCCTTCACGCGATCCACACTGCCGATATTGCCCGGATTGATACGGATTTTGTCAACCCCGTGTTCAATGGCCGCAATAGCCAGACGATAGTCAAAATGAATGTCTGCCACCAGCGGAATATGAATCTGCTTCTTGATCTCCGTGATGGCCTCTGCTGCCTCCATGGTCGGCACTGCCACACGAATGATCTCGCATCCGGCCGCTTCAAGAGCCAGAATCTGGGCAACAGTTGCCTTTACATCTTCCGTTTTTGTATTACACATGGACTGGATCGCAATCGGATAATCGCCTCCGATGCAGCGATCGCCTATGCGAATCACCTTTGCTTTTGTTCTATCAAACATAACTGCTCCTTTAATGTCTAAAAACCAAAAATTCTCGCAAAATCATTGAACATGACAAGCACCATGATTCCCATAAGAATCACAAAGCCGATCATATGCACAAACCCCTCTTTGTCTCTCGGTACCGGCTTGCCTCTGAGGGCTTCCACAATAAGAAAGACAAGACGTCCGCCATCCAGTGCAGGAATCGGCAGCAGATTCATCACGCCAAGATTGGCTGACAGCAAAAGAATCATATCTGCAATGGTCAGTATCACACTTCGAAGGCCGTACTTTGCCGCAGATTCATAGCTGTCACCGATCACCTGAAACATACCTACAGGCCCCGCCACATCGCTTCTTGATACCTGTCCCTGGATCATCATCTCAAGGCTCTTGATCACCAGATCAATATTGGACTTCACTTCATAGAAACTGCTGATAAGAAGTCCGCCGAACTTCGGCTTCTCCTGAACACCGCCCACAATACCGATGCGGTATACACCATCATCGGTCATCTCCGGCGTCACCGTGGTCTGATGCTTCTCGCCGTCTCTGATGTAGGTGATCGTACATTTCCGTCCCTGATTCAGTGCAATATGCATTCTGAAATCAGAAAATGTATGCACAGATGTTCTGTCCGCCTTCGTAATGATATCTCCCGCTTCAAGGCCGGCTTCCATGGCTGGTGAGCCATCCTCCACCTGAAGGATCTCACCTGATATATAACCATTCATACCGATAATGATTACAGCACAGACAAAAGCCATGATAAAGTTAAAAACCGGTCCCGCTGCTACAACAGCCATTCTGGCCCACACAGACTTCGAATTGAATGACCCGGGAATCACTTCCTCTGCTGTATCCTCACCAAGCATCATGCAGGCACCGCCAAGGGGCAGCAGCCTCAATGTATATTCTGTCTCACCGCGGCGGACACCAAAAAGCTTCGGTCCCATGCCCACGGCAAACTCTTCAACAACAATACCGTTCTTCTTTGCAACTATAAAATGTCCGAACTCGTGGAATATGACGATGATGCCAAATACAAGAAGTGCCACGATCAGCTTCAATCTACCACCTGCTTTCTATATAACGATAGGTCCACTGTTCAGTCTCAAGTATATCTTCAAGAGACGGATGAGCAATCCACTGATGGGCTGCCATACACTCTGAAATAATCTCGGGAATATCAAGAAAGCGAATCTTTCTGTCAAGGAACATGGCCACAGCCTTCTCATTAGCCGCATTCAATGCTGTCGGCATGCTGCCGCCTCTGCGTGCTGCTTCATAAGCCAGTGCCAGTCCTCTGAATGTTCCAAGATCCGGTTCTTCAAAGGTCATTGTATGCAGTTTGAACAGATCCAGGGCTTCCGACTGAAGCGGCTTTCTCTCAGGATAAAACAGTGCATACTGGATGGGCAGACGCATATCCGGTGTGCCGAGCTGGGCGATCACTGCATGATCCTGGAATTCCACCGCAGAATGGATCACACTCTGCGGATGAACAACTACCTGGATCTGATCAAGGTCTACACCGAAAAGCCACTTAGCCTCGATCACTTCCAGCCCTTTGTTCACCATGGTCGCTGAATCAATGGTAATCTTGTGTCCCATAGACCAGTTTGGATGCTTCAGGGCATCCTCCACCTGGACATTGGCAAGTTCATCCAGGGTTTTCCCTCTGAAAGGGCCGCCGGAAGCTGTCAGAAGGATTCTTCTGATGCCTGATGCATGTTCTCCCTTTAAGGACTGGAAAATCGCTGAATGTTCACTGTCTACCGGCAGGATCTGCACATGATAATCCTTTGCCATCTGCATAATCAGATGGCCTGCCGTAACTAACGTCTCTTTGTTGGCCAGTGCGATATCTTTGCCGGCTTTGATAGCTTCCATGGTCGGACGGATACCGATCATACCCACAACGGCGGTCACCACAATATCTGCTTCCGGAAGCGTCACAACTTCGATCATGCCTTCCATGCCGGAAACAATCTTCACATCCAAATCTGACACTGCAATCTTTAATTCTTCTGCTTTCTTCTCATCCCAGACAGCAGCCATCACAGGATGATACTGTCTGATCTGCTGTTCGAGAAGAACAATATTGGATCCTGCTGCCAGAGCGGCAACCTTCAGATCCTTCGAATGTTGAGAGACAACATCCAGTGTCTGTGTACCTATGGAGCCTGTAGACCCCAATATAGCAATATTCTTCAAAAAAATATCTTCCTTTCTTGCTCAGAACGCATCCCCCGCGCCCTGATATAGAATGCAGGTCTGCCCAGCAGACATCATTCCATGTTCTAATCCTTGTTCTAATCTTTATGCACCCAGACATACTGCCAGTATGTACACAACCGGTGCTGTAAATAAGATACTGTCAAAACGATCCAGAATACCGCCGTGTCCCGGTATCAGCCGGCCGTAATCCTTGATGCCTGTATCACGTTTAATAGCTGATGCTGCAAGATCACCTACAACAGCGATCAGCGCACCTACGCCTGCGATAATCGCACAGTCACGCATCGGCACACTCAGCGAAATCAGGTGTGCTCCAAAAATACGTCCATAAATCAGTCCCAGAATCACAGCACCTGCAATACCGCCCACAAAGCCTTCAAGGCTTTTCTTCGGACTGAGTCTCGGGAACATCTTGTGTTTGCCAATAAGCATGCCCACACAGTAGGCGCATGTATCATTGCCCCATGCACAGATGAAAATCAACGGAATAATATATAATCCGTCATTCAGCATACGCACCTTGTAAATAAATGACATCAGCACAACCACGTAAGCAAGTCCTGCCACTGCACAGAAAATCTCATTGACCTTGTATTTTGGAAAACTGAAAACATAAACCGCCATGATAAGCAGTGTTCCCACTGCCACGGCCATCAGTTCACCTTCCGGAACAGCCGCCCACAAAAGGATCTCATACAAAATGGCACCGATATAACCCGCGATCGCCGGGCCCTTCTTCTCAATTCCTGAAGCTCTGTATAATTCAAACAGGCCTATCATGGAAATCAATGCCACAAATGCAAATAAAATATTGCCGCCAAGAAGCATTGCCGCCACCGCAATAGCCAATACGATCACGCCGCTGATCAGTCTTGTAATAAACAATTTAAACACCACCAAATCTTCTGTCACGTTTAGAATATGCCCGAATAGCTTCAATCATTGTCTCTTTGTTATAATCCGGCCAGAGAACAGGCGTAAAATAAAATTCTGAATATGCCAGCTGCCAGAGCAGGAAATTAGAGACGCGCTGTTCACCGCTTGTACGGATCACCAGATCCGGATCCGGCATACCGGCAGTATCCAGATAGTGCTCAAATAATTCTTCTGTCAATTCATCCGGATCTGTATGACCATCCGCCATCATCTTCTTCATTGCGCGGATCATCTCATCACGACTGCCGTAATTAATGGCAATTGTAAAGTTCAATCCCGTATTGCCTGCAGAAGCCTCTTCCACATCTGCAATAGACTTCTGAATATCTTCACTTAATCCCGTCTTGTCACCGATGACACGCACACGCATATTGTTCTTTGCTGTACGCTCCAGACAGTCTACCATATACTTTCTCAAAAGCTTCATCAGCGCATCCACCTCAGACTGCGGACGCTTCCAGTTCTCCGTTGAAAAAGCATACACCGTAAAATACTTGATGCCAAGATCTCTGCTCACTTCACACATATCTTCAACGGTCTTGGCCCCCTGCATATGACCGTAATTTCTCGGCATAAAACGTTTCTTCGCCCAACGTCCGTTGCCGTCCAGAATAATTGCCACATGTTCCGGCACATTGAGCATTTCTCCATCTATCATCTTCTCCATCTCATCTTCACCTTCTGTTCATCAAATACATATATCTTTACAGATATATACGAGGCTGTTGCATCCTCCGTCAAACACACAGATTCTGCAGCAGCCCCATCTACTTACACTATAATGACAGCTTATGCCCCGTCAGCAGACTCTGATAACGGGCGGTCATCCGGCCTGTTAGACTGTCATAATCTCTTTCGTCTTTGTCTCTACAGCCTTATCAACCATAGCAACATATTTGTCTGTGATTTTCTGAAGCTTCTCCTGCAGCTCTGCATATTCATCTTCAGAAATCTCTTTGGCTTTGTTGCTCTTCTTGAAAGCATCATTGCCATCACGGCGGATGTTGCGGACTGCAGTCTTCGCTGCATCACCTTTCTTCTTCACATCCTTTGCCAGCTCTTTACGACGTTCCTCTGTCAGTTCAGGGAATACAAGACGAATAGACTTGCCATCGTTGGTTGGTGTAATGCCAATATCAGAAGCAAGAATCGCTTTCTCAATATCCTTGATCAGTTTGCTCTCCCAAGGCTGGATCATCAATACACGTGCTTCAGGCACTGTTACATTGCCCACCTGCTGAAGCGGTGTCGGTGTACCATAGTAATCCACCTTCAGTTTATCAAGAATATGTGGATTGGCACGACCTGCACGAATCGTTGTATATTCGCGTTCCAGTGCATCCAGTGATTTCTGCATCTTTGTCTCATATGGCTGTAACTTCTCATTACTCATAAATATATATCCTCCTGATATTATTCGTTATTAAATCCGCACGCAGCACTCAGGCTGACATACGAGCAAGGCCTATACAGTCACGTAAGTACCTGTAAACTCCCCGTATAATGTCTTCACAATGCTGTTCTCTTCATTCAGGCCAAATACCACCATCGGCATCTTATTCTCCATGCACATGATTGTCGCTGTCAGATCCACGACCTGTAATCTGTCATCTACAACCTGCTGAATGCTGACACTGTCAAACTTCTTCGCATTCGGATTGGTCTTCGGATCACTGTCATAAACACCGTCCACTGCCTTGGCAAGAAGGATCGCATCTGCTTCAATCTCAATGGCACGCAGTGTTGTACCTGTATCTGTTGAAAAATAAGGGTGACCTGTACCGCCGGCGAAGAAAACAACCTTGCCTGCATTAAGGTCTGCAACTGCTGCATCCTTTGAAAAAAGCTTTGTAAAAGCACCGCACATAAATGGTGTATAAACTTCTGTCTGCATGCCCAGTGTACGGAAGATCTCCGAAACATAAATACAGTTCATCACTGTACCCAGCATACCGATCTGATCCGACTTCGTACGCTCAATGATCTTGCTGCTGTTGCGTCCGCGCCAGAAATTGCCGCCGCCGATGACAATCGCAACCTGTGTTCCCTTATCTGTAATCTGCTTCACCTGTTTGGCAACCTTCAGGCAGGTAGCTTCATCAAAGCCAAAGTCCTTGTCTCCGGCCAGTGCTTCACCGCTTAATTTTAATAAAATTCTCTTTAAATCGTTCATCATAGTACCGATGTCCTCCGTTCACCTTATAATCTACCATAAAACTGTATATTTGACCAGTCCTTTTCTTACAGTTTTGAGTAGCCGAAACTGTTGACGATGGCATCAAGCGGCTGCTTTCTGCGGCACATCGGGCACTCTGACGGCTGATAGGCCTGATAATCCGGCAGATCCTCTTTGTGAAAAATAGAAAAAATCTCCATTTCTTCCGGTGTCTGCTCCACATTGCTGAAAATCGCAGCTACCCCTCCGACAGTCCCGCCATAATAAGAAACCGCTTCCGCTGCCTGGGCAATGGTCCGCCCTGTTGTCACCGAAGCCGCCAGAACAAGCACCTGCATATTCTTGATCATTCGGATCGTGCTGTCCATAAATACCAGCTGCCCATAGGCATTGACATCCGGCGTGATAATGGAAATATTGTTGCCGCTGTTAATGGACATAATCCCCCTGTCTGACAAAAACTCTGCCATAAAGGCTCCGATAACTTCTGTTCCATCCAGGCACACAATGGTATCCACCATTGTATTATTCCGAAAATGCTCCGCCAGCACCCGTGCTGTTTCTCTTCCGTTATTATGTCTGCATTTGACTGTGGACATATCAATGTACGTATTAATGTGGGAATTGACCGTTGCAAAATGTCCCTCCATAATTTTAATACGTGCCTTCGGATTACGTGTTGACCTTAAATCTGTCAACTGCTCGCTCATAAACAGACCCCCTTCTCCATTTATCAGTTTATAAAGAAATACGTATAGATTTAGATGACGTAATCATTGCCTTTTTCATCCTGCCAGTCCAGAAGATCTTCCAGTGTATACTTATCAATGACTCCATTGATTGCATCATCTAATTCCTTCCATATACGAATTGTAACACAATCCTGCATTTTCGGACAGTCATAATTATTATCCGTGCATGCCACAGGAGAAAGATCTCCCTCAGTCAGTCTGAGGATCATGCCAATCGTATAATCCTTCGGAAGTCTTGCCAGGCGATAACCGCCCTGAGGTCCCCTGATGCTCTTCACATAACCAGCCTTTGTCAATACGGATACAATCTGCTCCAGATACTTCACAGAAATATCCTGTCTTGCTGCAATATCTTTAATTCTTACCGGCTCCCCATGATCGTTGGTAGCTATATCCAGCATCATACGCAGTGCATACCTTCCCCTAGTTGAAACTTTCATTTATTCTTTCTTCCTTTCATCTTTTTGCTTCATTCTATACAGCAGATGGCTTTCCATCTATCAGCTCAATGTCAGTTCCGGACTCTTAATGCTGACTCTTGTATGGGCCGGTACGCTCTCTGTGATAAAAGAGTTACCGCCGATAATAGAATCACAACCAATCACTGTTTCACCGCCAAGGATTGTTGAATTAGCATAAATGGTCACATGATCCCCGATGGTTGGGTGACGCTTCTTTCCTGAGAGCTGCTGCCCCTTTCTGGTAGATAATGCGCCAAGTGTCACGCCCTGATACAGCTTGACATAATCACCGATCTCTGTTGTCTCACCAATAACAATACCTGTACCGTGATCAATAAAGAAATAACGTCCGATGTTGGCACCTGAATTGATATCGATACCGGTCTTTCCATGGGCATATTCTGTCATGATACGCGGTATAAAAGGTACATTCTGCACATACAGTTCATGAGCAATTCTGTAAACATAAATGGCAAATAATCCCGGATAGGAGAAGATAATGTCCTCCTTGCTCTTGGCTGCTGGATCCCCGTCAAAGCCGGCCTGTACATCCATCAGAAGCATCTTCTGAATATATGGCAGACGACTGATAAAACGCTCACAGATATCTCTGGCCTTCTCCGTAATCTCTTCTCTGCTGCTTGTGCCCTTATCATCGTACAAAAATGCAATCTCAATCTGAGTTCTCATTTCCTCATAAATATGTGTCAGCATATTGCCGAGAAAATAGCCCGGCATCGTACTGGATATATTCTCATCTCCGAAATATCCCGGAAAAACAACACGTCTCAAATCCTTAATAATGCCAATGATCGTTCCCCGATTCGGCAGATGAATGCTCTCTTCATCCGTCACATAGACATCCTCGTTCATGCATGTTTCTGTAATATTGGCAACTACATCCTGAATTGTTTCTCTTATCATCCCCGCCAACTCCTATCTTTCTAAATTTATAAAATTCAACAAAATTCTATCCGAATACCCCTTCAGAGTCAGACAGAAAACGCCTGAAATTCTTCGGCATTTCCTACTTGAATTATATGAAATTATAATTCAAAACGTGCTTAAAGTCAAGGAAAAGCTTGACTCTACAATTATTGTAGACTTTATACTTTTTTCTGGTATAATGACAGCTGAGAAACTTTTTTTCTCCTCTGTATGAAACATAAATTTAATAAAGGAGATTTTTACGCAGAAAAATTTGACAACGGGATGTTATGCAGGAGCATGCCTGTCAGATAGCACCCTTTACTCCGAAAGTCATATGTTAAAGCAAAGACTTTCGGAGTTTTTTATTATGCGCTTTAATCCTTTCGAAGAAAAACCCATGCCTTTAGACCGGCTTTTTATGGACTGGGATAAACTTTATCCAAAACCATATCATCTCGGCACGGTGCATCCTTATACAAAAGTCCGTATCGTCCTTATGAACGGCACAGAATTTGAAGCACAGTGGTTCGGCCATCAATTCAGCCGTCACTGTCAGGATAATAACCTGCGCCGTGAACTGGCCATGATTCGCCGTATTGAACAAATGCAGCAGAAACGTATCAGTTGTCTAAAGCCGAAAAATGAAACTATTCTTGAGCATACTATCACCTATGAACAGCTGGCGGTTGATCTGACCGCTTTTCTGGCAAGACGTGAAAGTGACTGTAATGTGAAGACCGCCCTGGATTTTGCCCTGTTGGAGGATTTTGACCATCTTTACCGCTATGCCAACCTGCTTGATTATGAGTACGGTACCTGCCCGGAAAAACTCGTTGGCCGCTATACGGAGATGACACCGGCCAGACCGACCATCGCTCATCATCGTTATCCAACGGACAGCATTTTCCGTTCCATTGATAATCAGACTGCTTCCCTGGAAACAAAACTCGGCATCAATATCATTACTGCCGCTGAGCAGCAGACAATGAACTATTATATGAATATCGCACCATTTTATTCACGTTCCGACCTTGGCAGACGACTTTATCAGGAAATCGGCATGATTGAGGAAGAACACGTTTCCCAGTATGAAAGTCTGAAAGATCCGTCTGCCACCTGGCTAGAAGATCTGCTGATGCACGAATACACAGAGTGTTATCTGTATTATTCCTGTATGATGACGGAATGTGACTTGTACATCCGAAAGATATGGGAAGAATGCCTCATGCAGGAAATCTCTCATCTGCACAAAGCCAAAGAATTGCTTGAGAAATATGAAAACAAAAGCTGGCAGCAGGTCATCGGCGGCTGCGGTGACTTCCCGGATATCCTTGCTCTCGGCCCAAATATCGACTATATCCGTCACATCATTGCTGCAACAACCGGCAACACACAGAAAAAAGAAGACGTCATTCCACTTAACCGTCTTCCTGAAAATGATCCGTTTTTCTATTATCAGCACATTATGAACGACCCATTATGCGAAGTCGCCAGCCATGTCACCATCGACGCCCGCATACGCAGAAAAGGCTGCGATTATCGTTTCGAAATCAAAGAAAATCCGTTGCCGGAGTTGCGAAACCGGCGCTGCGACAACACATCTATTGGGCGTATCCCGGCATGCACACCGGCTTCGGCCTCAAGTGGAGGAACAACGGCGGATAACTGCCAGTGCCCGCTCAATAAATAAAACGAAAGTGCGGCCCAAAAAATGTAACAGGCTCCAAAAGGAGTTCTTCTGTCATTTTATAAGGCCGCACGTTTTTATTCATTTATCAATATGCAATACGTTTTTATTCGTATTTCTTTGCCTGTGAACGAATCAGTTCCATGTCATCGAAGTAGTTGATCTTCATGGCATCTCTGACTTCATGCAGTGTCTGTGCTGCTGTTTCTCTGGCTGCTTCACTGCCTTTCTTCAGAACTTCGTAGACATAAGGAATATCCTTCTGAAGTTCTTCACGACGTTTTCTGATTGGCTCCAGTTCTTCCTGAAGAACATTGTTCAGGAACTTCTTCACCTTCACATCACCGAGACCGCCGCGCTGATAGTGTTCCTTCAGCTCATCCAGATTCTTGTAATCCGGCAGATATTCTTCGAAATGCTGGTCATTACAGAATGCATCCAGATAAGTAAAGACTGTATTGCCTTCCAGCGAACCCGGATCTTCGATACGGATATGGTTCGGGTCTGTGAACATGCTCATGACCTTCTTCTTGATATCCTTCGGATCTTCCGCAAGATAAATACAGTTGCCCAGAGACTTGCTCATCTTCGCCTTGCCGTCGATACCAGGCAGTCTTAAGCAGGCTTCATTGTCCGGCAGTAAAATCTTCGGCTCAACCAGAGTTTCACCATAAACAGAATTGAACTTGTGAACGATTTCTCTTGTCTGTTCGATCATCGGGCTCTGGTCCTCACCAACAGGAACTGTTGTTGCCTTAAATGCAGTGATATCTGCAGCCTGACTGATCGGATAGGTAAAGAATCCAACCGGAATACTTGTCTCAAAATTACGCATCTGAATCTCAGACTTCACTGTAGGATTTCTCTGAAGTCTTGAAACAGTAACAAGATTCATATAATAAAAAGATAACTCACATAATTCAGCAATCTGTGACTGAATAAATAATGTAGACTTGGCAGGATCCAAACCGCATGCCATGTAATCCAGCGCAACCTCAATGACATTCTGACGTACCTTCTCTGGATTGTCTGCATTGTCAGTCAAAGCCTGTGCATCTGCAATCATAATAAAAACTTTATCATATTCTCCGGAATTCTGCAGTTCCACGCGGCGCTTCAGTGAACCCACATAATGGCCCACATGCAGACGTCCTGTCGGTCTGTCACCGGTCAAAATAACTTTGCTCATCTTCATTCCTCCTGAACATACTAACTCCTTGTAGTGTACCACAAAAAACAGATATCATCAAGAACAAACATACCCTTCCATGCAGCCCTCATCAATCCCATCACACATCCTCAGCAGTTTCATCCCAAATGCGTCAAAGCATCAAAGCATTTTGTTGTAAAACCAACAGACTTTATCTTAAAAGCGAATTATAATAAGTCCATCCTAGTCAATTAGGTTTTATTATGTCATAGCATTTTTATCATTATAATTTGCTGCCACTACTGATACGCTATTAATAATCGTTACACTTGTACACCGCTGCAAAAATTCATAATACTTGAATACGCTGTTTATTTTTGCCATTCAACCCCCGAGTTTTGCAGCGTCTACCATAAGGAGGAATATTATGATTCGCAGAATTATTACTATTGATAAAGAAAAATGTACCGGTTGTGCCCTTTGCGTGAACGCCTGTCACGAAGGTGCCATCGGCTTAAGAGATGGCAAGGCTGTTCTTCTCCGCGAAGATTACTGTGACGGTCTCGGCGATTGTCTCCCGGCCTGTCCGGCAGATGCTATCCATTTTGAAGAACGCGAAGCAGCTGCTTATGACCATGAAGCTGTTCAGAAACATCTCGCTGCCAGAAAACGTGCTGTGACAGGCGGATGTCCGGGATCTGCTGCCGCATTCTTCGGTCATGGTCATGAAGAGCAGACACCTATAGCAGATAAAGTATCTTCCGCTTCTGCACCTGCTATAGCCAGCCAGCTTTCCCAGTGGCCGGTTCAGATCAAACTTGTGGCACCAAACGCACCTTATTTTAATGGCTGTGATCTGCTCATTGCAGCAGACTGCACAGCTTATGCTTACGGCAATTTTCATCAGGAATTCATCAAAGACCACATCACCATCGTTGGCTGCCCTAAACTGGATTCTGTTGACTACAGCGAAAAGCTGGCACAAATTTTTACTTACAATGATATTAAGAGCATTACATTGACACGTATGACGGTTCCTTGCTGCGGCGGCATGGCTATGGCTGTTCAGAAAGCCATCCAGGCAAGCGGGAAAAACATTCCATTAAAGATTGTTATCATCTCCCCTGATGGACAGATCATCCAGACTCAGGAAATGTAAAGTTCAGCCTTCAATACATCCCAAAAAAGCTATTGATGACACTGTGCTCTCACAGTACAGTCATCAATAGCTTTTTTACTTATAATAATACTTCATTCGCTCAGCCACAACTTTACATCGCTTTTTACCAAAAGCAATGCCATAGGCCAAAACATTCTCTCTACCAGAATCAATATCCTCTGTTTCAACGATAATGTCCGCAAATCCATCCCCGGCTTCTCTATTGGATCTGATCAGCCAATTGCCATTGCCGATCAATATTCCCATCAAAAAAGCATGATAATATTTTTCCTACTATGTCACTTTATTATTCTATCATGTATTTAACCTATTCTCTAAGCCGCATCGACAGTGACATCATACATCCGCCGACAGCTCCTGCATGTCTCACCATTTCCAGATTCTCCGGTGTAATGCCCCCGATGGCATAGACCGAAAGCTTCGTACTGTGACAAACATTTTCAAGAAATGTCAATCCTCTTCCCGGCAGGCCCTTCTTGCAGTCTGTATCAAAAATATGTCCCGCTGTCAGGCAGGTAGCGCCGGTTTTCTCAGCCTCCAATACATCCTCCACCGAATGTACCGAAGTACCGATATACTTAAAACCATCTAAAGCTCCTTTTTGTGACAGCTCCTTCAAAACAGGCAACGGCAGGTGGATATTCTCACAATTCAGCTTTACAGCCACTTCCGCAAATGAATGCAGAATACATTTCTTATGATGCTCATGACATATCATCAGCACATCCTTTGCCAGATGCTCATATTCATCCGGTGTCATATCCTTTTCCCGGAGAATGATGGCATCGATATCTGTGGATGCCAGAAATTCTATCTGTTCCAGGAAATCCCGTTCACAGAGATGTCGGTTGGTCACTGCCATCATATGGGCATAACTGCGACTAGACATAGATGTATTCATTCAGCACAGGCTGAAGCCCCTGATCCTTGATGGCATCATAGATTTCCTGAAGGCTACGGTTATCCGCAATTTCAAACTGCTCATCACCGCTCTCAGCTTCATTCTCCTTGCCGGTATATTTTTCCTCATGGTCACCGATACCGGTGCTGACACCTGCTGAAATCTTGGTTGCCGCAAAGCGGATGATGTGATCACGGAATCTTGCCACCTCTCTTGAAGAAACTGTAATACCCGCATATGGCAGGAAAATACGATAAGCACAGAGAATCTGACACAACTGTGTCTCATGGACATCCTTCGGATTGATCTTGTCATTATTAATGATCGGACGCAGTCTCGGGCAGGACAAAGACATCTCAGCATGCGGGTATTTTCTCTGCAGATAATATACATGCAATGCTGTTGCCAGGGCATCTTTTCTGAAATCATCAAGTCCCAGTAAAGCTGAGAATCCGACACCGCGCATGCCGCCCATCAAAGCTCGTTCCTGAGCTTCAAAACGATACGGCCATACACGCTTATGTCCCATCAGATGCAGCGTCTCATATTTGTCCGGGTTATAGGTTTCCTGGAAAACAGTGATATAATCCGCACCACACTCATGAAGATACTTATATTCATCCACATTGACCGGATAAATCTCAAGGCCTACATTTCGGAAATATTTGCTGGCCAGTTTGCAGGCCTCACCAATGTATTTCACATCACTCATATGTCTGCTCTCGCCTGTCAGCATCAGGATTTCCTCAATACCTGAATCCGCAATGACTTTCATTTCATGCTCGATTTCCTGCATGTTCAATTTCTTGCGGTGAATATGATTGTAGCAGTTAAAACCACAGTAAACACAATAGTTTTCACAGTAATTGGCAATATAAAGCGGTGTAAAAAGATACACACTGTTGCCGAAATGGTTGCGGCGTTCTACTGCTGCTTTTTCTGCCATCTGTTCCAGGAAAGGCTGTGCCGCCGGTGAAAGCAGTGCCTTGAAATCCTCAATGGAACAGACATCATGAGCCAGTGCAGCCTGTACATCCGCAGCTGTATACACTTTCTCATCATAGCTCTCCACCTGGCTCATGACCTTGTCCCTGATATCTGTTGAGATCTGATCCATGCCTTCCATATAGGCCATATGATCAGTTCTGAAAGATGGATCCTGTTCCAATCGTTCTTTTTTTGCCTTTGCTTCAGGAGTCATATCATCCCACTGGATGATGTATTCTTCATTTCCCATTTCAGACGCCCCCCTTAGTCATGTAAAAATCCTGTCAGAGGATCAGATGCAGATGCGCCTCTGTGAAGGACACGGCCAAGACCTGAAAGGTAAGCGGCACGGCCTGCTGCGATGGCGTTCTTAAAAGCGCCTGCCATAGCCGGGATATCGCCTGCAGTTGCAATGGCAGTATTGGCCATGATCGCTGCTGCGCCCATTTCCATGGCTTCACATGCCTGTGACGGACGACCGATACCGGCATCCACAATAATCGGCAGATCAATTTCATCAATCAGAATCTGGATAAATTCCTTTGTTGCAAGGCCCTTGTTGGAACCGATCGGAGAAGCCAGAGGCATAATGCAGGCTGCACCGGCATTCACCATATCTCTGGCTGCGTTCAGATCCGGATACATATAAGGCATAACGATAAATCCTTCCTTTGCAAGAATCTCTGTAGCCTTAATCGTTTCATAATTATCCGGCAGAAGGTATTTGGAATCATGCATGATTTCGACTTTAACAAAATCACCGCAGCCCATTTCACGGGCCAGTCTTGCCAGACGAACAGCCTCCTCGGCATTTCTCGCACCGGAAGTATTTGGAAGCAGTGTCACGCCCTCCGGAATATAATCCAGAATATTCTCCTCTTTACGTGTGTTGACACGACGAAGTGCCAGTGTAATAATCTCTGCGCCGGCATCCTCTACAGCCGCACGAATCAGATTCAGATTGTATTTGCCTGAACCAAGAATAAATCTTGATGTAAATGTATGGCCTCCCAATGTCCATGTATCATTATTCTGCATAATCGTTCCCTACTTTCATTTTTGCTTTTACTTTTGCTTTCGCTTCTGCTTTTACTTTCACTTTTACTTTCACTTTTGCTTTCGCTTTTCTAAAGCTCAGCTGTTCTCTGTCATTATTTCCATTGACAATTGATTGAGATTTTTTTATTTCTATAGCTCATCTGCATCCAGACCAAGGACACAGCGCAGAACCATATTGGCTTCATGTGCCGCACAGATGGTTACTCTCGGAGCCATCAGGCCTCTGCCCGGCATGGCGCCGCTGACACCGTCCCCGCAAATATAAAAATGATCGTTGATCTTACGCGTCCTGATCGTGTTGGAGGGGCCATAACCTGCCATTCCGGAGCCGCAGATCAATGTCTTCTCCGGATAATAACATAAAATCTGCTCTGTCAGCATCGCCTTCACATCCGGCTTATCAAAGGCCTCACAGATGATGTCGTCATCCTTAAAAAGATCCCGGCAATTTTCTTCTGTAATACGCACTGTGTCAATCTGTGTCTCAATATACGGATTCATTCGCTGCAATTCATCCTTTAAGGCTTCTGTCTTGTACATGCCCAGATGCTCCACCATATACTGCTGCCGATTCAGATTGCTCGGCTCCACAATATCAAAATCGATCAAATGCAGATGACCGATACCAGTTCTTGCCAGCATAATGGCAATATTAGATCCAAGGCCGCCAAGACCTGCGATGGCTACTCTGGCTTTCTTCGCCTTTTCATAGACATGGGGCGTATGTCTTGCGCAGAGCATACTCTCCATCTCTTCGCGATCCGGCATCTTGCCTTTTCGTATCCAATTAATAGTCATTCCGTCCTTCAAAGACAAATTCTCATCCGTCTGAAAACCTTCAACAATCCATACACAATGTCTCTGAATATCCTCTTCCAGGCCTTCTGAAGCATAAGTTTGTCGCTTCAAATCTGCCATATCTGCCGCTTCTGTCTTCACAGATCGTCCGTTTAAAATAATCTCTGCCACATCAACCGCCTCCTACAAATCGGACAACCTCAACTGTATCGCCATCCTTCAAAATGGCTTCTTCCCATGTACTTCTCGGAATAATTGCGCCATTGCACTCAACCGCAATCATCTTGTCCGGATACCCGTGTTCCTTTAAAAAAGCTGCAACCGTTGTACCCTCTGCAATTTCCAGCATTTCACCATTGACTTTAATCACTACGAACCCTCCCCTCGTCACAACCGTGCACCAATTTTGACGTTCTCAGTATTCGCCAAGGTTCCATGCAAGCATGAACTTTGGCTCATTACCCGCGTAAAAAAAGCCGCACAAAGAACTACACCCGTGGTGGTGTACCCCTTCATGCGGCTAAACATCAAAATTCATAACCATTCACATAACAGTCATAAACCAAATGAACTTTTGCACTCTGACTTAATTATAACGTTTTTTCACTATCTGTCAACCCCGTATCCCATCTGCATGCCATCCAAAACATTATGGCTGGTCATCCCATACGGGATACTTTTGCTTATCAGCATCCATCCTCCTTATCCTTACCATCTCTTTTACAATACAAAATCACAAAACTGTAGCCCATTCTCTGATTTCATTTTGATAAACACATTTTCCTGCGTTATAATACTCTCTGATAAATAATTTTTTTATATTTGATGAAAATAAACTATGAGAAACACGCTTCGCGAGTTTCTCAAGTTATCGCGGCAGTCGCCAAGGTCTCGTGCAAGCACGGACTTTGGCTCGTTGCTCGCGTAAATTACATGCGAAATCCTCACCTACTTCAAGATAATATATAAGGCTTGAATGGATTTCGCAAGATTTTAGGAGATTCTTTATGTATCAGATTATTACAGACGGTTCATGGGATATGGGCAGCGAACGTGCCGCCAGATTCGGCGTAGAGGTTGTGCCTTATTACGTGACCATGGACGGTGAACATTATTTAAAAGAAATAAAAGAACTGGATGTCCGTGATTTTTATCAGTTTATGGTGGATAATCCAAAGACTTTCCCGAAGACATCTCTGCCGACAGTTCAGGATTATTATGATGTTTTTGAAAAATACGCCAAACAGGGAATTGACATCATCTGCTTTACTTTGAGTGCCAAATTCAGCGGCTCTTACAATTCCGCCCGCAATGCAGGCAGTATGATTCTTGAGAATTATCCAGATATCCGTGTAACGGTCATGGATACAACACTGGCTACCCTGATGCAGGGTTTGATGATCCAGGAAATCCTCCGCTTCCAGCATTCCGGCGCCAATTACGATGAACTCATCAAACGCGCCGATGAAATCAAAGACACATGCCGTATTTTCTTTACCGTTGAAAATATGGACTATCTCATTCACGGCGGCCGTGTCGGCAAACTGGCAGGCATCTCAGCCAATATTCTGAATCTGCGCCCGATGATCCTGATGACCCAGGGTGAACTCTTCCCATCCGGTCTGGCCAGAGGCCGTGTACAGTCCCGCAAAAAGGCCATGGAAAAATTATTTACTTATATAGAAGAAAACGGCAATGATCCGGACCGCTATGTTTACATGGTAGGCTATGGCTACAACATCAAAGAAGGCGAGGACCTCCGCAAGGATGTCATTGAAAAAATGAAAAAGAAATGGCCGGGATTTGAACCAATTGTTGATATCGGTCAGATTGGTGCTACCATCGGCGTGCACACAGGCCCGCATCCGATTGGTTTCGGTTTGTGTGAGAAATCCTGCTAAAACCGTGAGTATAATATAAAGTACTGAATTTCATACTTTCCATCCCATTGAGAAATACGTCGGATTATGTTACACTTATTATATCTATAATCAACACTTTACAAAGATAAAAATAATGTATTTAGGAGGTTCAGACATGGCACATGTTAAAATCCAGTATGATGTGATGGATGCATTCTGTATGGATGTTTTCCAGAAATTCGGTTTCACAAAGGATGAAAGCCGTATTATTTCCGATGTTTTATTACTTTCAGATGTTTATGGCATCGAATCCCACGGCGCACAGAGACTGACCCGCTACCACAAAGGTATCGCCAGCGGCATGATCAAAGTACATGCCAAACCTGAAATCGTTTTTGAAACACCTGTTTCCGCAGTTGTAGACGGTCATGACGGCATGGGCCAGCTTATCGGACATTTTGCTATGGAACTGGCTATCAAGAAAGCCAAAGAAACAGGCATGGCTATTGTTTCTGTCAGAGATTCCAATCATTTCGGTATCGCCGGTTACTATGCCAAGATGGCCTGCGACCAGGGACTGATCGGTATGGCTTTCACAAACTCTGAAGCCATTGTTGTACCTACCTTCGGCAAGAAAGCAATGCTTGGTACGAACCCGATCGCTATTTCCATGCCTGCGGAGCCTTACCCATTCTTCTTCGATGCTTCCACAAGCGTTGTAACCCGCGGCAAGTTCGAAATGTACAAGAAAGCTGAAAAGCCAATTCCTGACTGCTGGGGCCTTGACGCAAAAGGTCATCCATGTACAGATGCAGCAGAAGTCCTGTCCAATATCGACAAGAAAGCCGGCGGCGGTATCATGCCTCTGGGCGGTTCCGAAGAACTGACAGGCAGCCACAAAGGTTACGGCTATGCCATGATCTGTGAAATCTTCAGCTCAATTCTCTCAATGGGCCTGACATCCAACTATAACATCCAGAACGGCAAGGGCGGCACATGCCACGGCTTCATCGCCATCAACCCTGCTGCTTTCGGCGATCCTGAAGCCATCAAACAGCACCTGTCCACTTTCCTGACAGAGCTTCGCGAATCCCCGAAGGCTGACGGCAAAGAACGTATTTACACACATGGTGAGAAAGAAATCTTTGCAACTGCTGACCGTATGAAGAACGGCATCGATGTCGATGTCAAGACACTGGCTGAGATGAAGGATATGAGCGAATATGTCGGTGCTGATTTTGACAGCTATTTTGGCGATATTTACAAAGGATAACTCCTCTGGGTCTTTCGCCTTGTTATCATAACCAAACATCAAAAAAAGAAAAGCAGGATAATGCCAAAAAATATTTTAGTTTAGCTAAATATTTTTTAGATATTATCTTGCTTTTTGTCTGATTTATGGTATCATGAATACAGAACGTTATATTATCATTTAAGAAGATTTCAAGGAGGCTTTTATTATGAAAGAAGTAATTCACACATCTAACGCACCAGCAGCTATCGGACCATATTCACAGGCAATCAAAGCAGGCGGCGCCATCTATGTTTCAGGCCAGCTCCCGGTTGATCCTGCAACAGGCGCTTTCGCAGGCGATACAATCCAGGAACAGACACGTCAGTCCCTGACAAATATCAAGAACATCCTTGCTGAAGCAGGCACAGATCTTGATCATGTTGTACGTGTTGATGTTTTCATGAAAGATATGAACATGTTCGCTGATATGAATGCTGTTTATGCAGAGTTCTTCACAGAGAAATGCCCTGCAAGAGCTGCTGTAGAAGTTGCAAGACTTCCTAAAGATGCCCTTGTTGAAATCGGTGCAATTGCTGTTGTTGACTAATTGATATTCAGACGACAAAATATAAAAGAAATCCCTCCTGAAACGGGCTCAGCGCCCACTGTTTCAGGAGGGATTTCTTTTATATTTTGTCTGTTTGTTGTTTTCAGATATTTATTCTTGTTTTTTGTATTTTTTAAATATCAGATATATTTTTTGCAATTTTTGTTTTATTTGTCATATTTGATTGATAATTTTCAAAAAACATAATATACTAAATATACACAACACCAACTCATTACTTTCTATTTCTTAGCACCATATAAGATCTCTATCAATCAGAAAGGAGGTAAGGCTATCTATTAGACGTTGTTATTTTTGAAAGAAAAGTTAACTGATTCTGACGACGACATGATACACCAAATAACCTCTATCCGTATAGACGAATATGGCAAATTGGTAATCGAAGAAAACCATTTTGCAAAAAAGAGTAATGCTTCAACATGTGCCTATAGAGATCGATTGCCTGTTTCTTTTAAAGAATTACGAAGCCATGATGGCAGTTCGATTGAACGATACGACTACCGCTATAGAACTTTTCAATGGGTAAACGGCTATACTAGCTCAACATCATATGAATTCATCAAGTCCTACTTAGTCGATGTTAAAGAATATCAGGCAACTGTAACATACAAATTCTATTAGGAGATTTTGAATGAAAAGAAATATATTTATTGGATTTTTATTAATTGTAATCGGAATCCTATTAGTATTCTTAAATGCTAACTTTATGATACATCAATATTTTGAACACATACTCTACTATTGGGTTCCTATCATACTCATTTGTTTAGGTTTTGTTTTTATTTTTAAAAAACAATAGAAATGTAGATAGTTAAACTGGAAATCTCCCTGAAAAATCGTCATTTATGACTTGCCTTCAGGGAGATTTATTATTCTTTTATTATTTAACGCAACAGCCTGCTATCCATCTATTAGCTGAGCAGTGCTCTGTCGTTGGCGAATTCTTCGCCGCTGGCTTTCTCAAACTGATGCAGCAGGTCTTCAACGGTGAGTTTCTTTTTCTCTTCACCTTTGATATCCAAGATGATTTTGCCATCCATAAGCATGATCAGACGGTTGCCGTGTGCGATGGCATCTTTCATGTTATGGGTAATCATGATGGTGGTCAGATGATCTCTGTTGACAATCATATCTGTAGTGGCAAGAACCTTAGCTGCCGTCTTCGGGTCAAGGGCTGCTGTATGCTCATCCAGAAGCAGAAGCTTCGGTTTCTTCAATGTGGCCATCAGAAGGGTCAATGCCTGTCTCTGACCGCCGGATAGCAAACCGACTTTGGATGTCAGACGATTCTCAAGACCAAGGCCGAGAATCTTCAACAGTTCCTTGTACTCTTCACGCTCTTTCTTTGTAATACCGATCTTTAACGTTCTTGTCTGACCCCTGCGCTGTGCCAGTGCCAGATTTTCTTCAATTCCCATGGTAGCCGCTGTACCGGTCATCGGATCCTGGAAAACCCTTCCAAGATACTTTGCTCTCTTATGTTCAGACAATTTTGTTACATCAATACCATCAATAATGATCTGGCCTTCATCCACCGGCCATACACCTGCAATGGCATTAAGCATGGTAGATTTACCTGCACCGTTGCCGCCGATGACTGTTACAAAATCGCCGTCTTCAAGATTCAGTGAAAGGCCGTTAAGTGCTCTCTTCTCATTCACCGTTCCGGCATTAAATGTCTTATAAATATTCTTAATCTCAAGCATCTGCATTGCCTCCTCTTCTTACCGGTTTTGCAAAATATCTGCTCTTCCAATATGGGATCGCAAGGAAAATTGCAACAACAATCGCGGAGAACATCTTCAGAAGGTCAGTATCAACACCAAGCCAGATGACAACCTGAAGAACAAGATAATAAATTACCGCACCAAAACCGACGCTTAACAATGTCAGTGCAAAATTTCTGAAAATTCGACTGAAAATTGCTTCACCGATAATAACGGCAGCCAGGCCGATAACGATGGCGCCTCGTCCCATATTGATATCTGCAAAGCCCTGATACTGAGCCAGAAGGGCACTTGAAAGGGCTACAAGGCCATTGGAGATCATCAGGCCAAGTACTTTGTTGAAGTTTGTGTTGATACCCTGTGCACGTGCCATATTGCCGTTGCAGCCCGTTGCACGAATAGAACAGCCAAGCTCTGTGCCGAAAAACCAATACAAAATAGCAATCAAAACAACGATCATAATCGCTACAATAACAATCGTATTCTTAAAAAACGGAACACCCTTGATATAACGCAGAGAAACAATCAGGTTATATTTGTCCACATTCAGTGCCTGATTGGACTTCCCCATCACCTTTAGGTTTACTGACCAGAGGGCCAGCTGTGTCAGAATACCGGAAAGGATTGCCGGAATTCCCATAAATGTATGAAAAAAGCCTGTTGCCAGACCTGCCAGCATACCAGCCGCAAAAGCTGCCAGCATAGCAACCCATACATTGTATCCGCCCATCATCATCATAATGCAGACAGCACCGCCTGTACACATCGTACCATCCACTGTAAGATCGGCAATATCCAGTGTTCTGAATGTAATATAAACACCAATTGCCATAATTCCCCAGATCAATCCCTGGGCAGCCGCACCCGGAAGTGCACCGATTAATGCCATCATATTCATGGCTTACTCCTCCTTGCTGTTTGTCAATTCAACCGCATGTCTATTAAAATATGCAGTATGTATAACATACAAGATGGGGCCGCCGCAGAATATATCGCCTAAAAGCTTCTATTACTGTGCGCAGCCCCTATTTATCTTGTTATATTCCTATGTATGATTACTCTTCAAGTGCTACATAATCATCAGGTACTGTAATACCGTATGCTTCGCAGCGGCTTGCAACATATTCTTTTGTGAATGTTGGTGCATATTCAACAGGCATTGTTGAAATATCTTCACCCTGAAGAACCTTAACAGCCATCTTACCTGTTGCTACACCAAGGTCATAATAACTGATGGAAAGTGTTGCAACACCACAGCCTTTGCAGATGCCCTCTTCACCGGCTATAACAGGAACGCCTGCCGGTGTACAGATGTTGTTGACGATTTCTGTATTGTTGGCAACTGTGTTATCTGTCGGTACATAAATAACGTCGCTGTCATTGGCAGCAGATGTACATACAGATGAAAGATCATTGGAATCTGAAAATGCATAATATTCACATGTATAACCAAGTTTCTCAAGATATTCTTTGATTGTATCTACCTGGAACTGAGAATTTGCTTCTGCTGAACAATATAACAGACCAACCTTTTTGGCATCAGGGAATAATTCATGCAGCATATCAGCCTGACCATCTAATGGTGCAAGGTCTGCTGTACCGGAAATATTGCCGCCGACTGTACCATCGAAGTTATCAATATCAAGTGCTACACCGTAATCTGTAACAGCTGTACCAAGAATAGGAATTGTATTCGTTCCTGCTGCTGCAGCCTGAAGAGCGGCTGTTGCATTGGCAAGGATCAGATCATCGTTATTAGAAACAAAACTGTTGATGATGGTTGCACATGTTGCTGAATCACCCTGAGCATTCTGCTCATCAAACTTCACATTGTCACCAAATGTTTCCTTCAGTGCATCTTCAAAGCCTTTTGTTGCTGCATCCAGCGCATCATGCTGGATCAACTGACAAATACCGATGTTGTAAACCTTGCCGTCTGTTGAAACTTCACTTGCAGCTTCGGAACCACTCTCTGCTGTAGATTCTGCTGCTGTCTCCGCGGCACCTGCTGTCTCAGATGCCTTTGTCTCTGTGGATGAGCTTCCGCATGCAGCCAGGCTGCCTGCCATAACCAAAGATAATGCCACTGCCAGCACTTTCTTCATCTTTTTCATAATGATATACCTCCTGGAATTGTGCATATTGTCTGTATAATTGAATTTTTCCGATCAATTTTACACAGACTTCATGTATACATTATAGTACTTTAAACTTCAAAAATCAACCCCATTAATGCTTTAAAGTGAAAAAACTAAAATCAAACCGCTGCTGTTTACTTTATTTACAGCAGCGGTTTAACTATCATCCACAGCAATATCAGATGTACTGCTGTTTAACCACATCTATAATTCCTCTTGTTGTCAGGCGAAGTTCCGGTATGACCGGCAGCGACATAAAGGACAATGTCATAAAAGGATCGATGCCTTCAGACACACCAAGTATTTTCGCCTGTTCTTTGGCATTTTCAAGGGCATCATTGACTTCCGTCAACGCTTTTTCGCTCATCAGACCGGCAATCTCCAGAGTCACCTCTCCAAGAATCTGCTCCTGATTGACAACAGCAATGCCGCCGTTGTTCTCTATAATTCTGTTGGCAGCAGCGGCCATATCATCGTCATTGCTTCCAACCACAATAATATTGTGAGAATCATGTGAAATGGAAGTCGCCACTGCCCCTTCTTTGAGACCATAGCCTTTCAGATAGCCAATGCCAATATGCCCGGTATGTCGATGTCTCTCAATGACAGCAATCTTCAATATATCATCCGCCGCATTTACTTCTGATGCATAGCCTGCATCCGTTGTCACAATCTCACCCGGCACCATGCCGATGACGCCCCGCGGTCTGACATTCTCAAAGCTGTCCTCCGTGAGTTTCTCCAGATTAAAGGTATGATGGACTTTATCAGAAAGCCATTCATCCACTGCCGGCACATTAATAGGTTCCAGCCGACCTTCCTGATACCAGATCTTCCCTTTGATAATCGTCATCTCCACATTGAAGTCCGACAAATTATCAAACACAGCAAAATCCGCCTGATATCCCGGTGCAATGGCACCTCTGCTGGCCAGCTGAAAATATCTGGCCGGATGATGGGTAGCTGCTTTAATGGCAATTATCGGATCCACATGATATTTCTGAACTGCCTTTCGGATAATAGCATCCATATGTCCAAAATGAAGCAGATCATTCGGATGTTTGTCATCAGTGCAGAACATACAGTGCTCATAATACTGCGGTACTAAAAGTCCGGCAAGGGCTTTCAGATTTCTTGCTGCCGTTCCCTCACGGATCATAATATACTGTCCCCTGCTGAGTTTTTCCAATGCTTCATCCATAGATGAACATTCATGGTCCGAATAAACACCGGAGGCTACATAGGCGTTCAGTTCCTTGCCGGAAAGTCCCGGCGCATGACCGTCAATTCTGCGATGATATTTGTGGGCGGCAGTAATTTTCTGAAGTACCTCCACATCTCCCTGTACCACGCCGGTGTAATTCATCATTTCTGCCAGCCCCTGAACTTTGTCATAATCATAAAAAGGATCAATGGCGTGATAATCCAGTCTTGCCCCGGATTCATCAAGGGGTGTTGCCGGCACACAGGACGGCAGCATAAAACGTACTTCCACAGGCAGGCCTTCTGTAGCCTGTATCATATAATCAATACCATCCGTGCCAAGGACATTGGCAATCTCATGAGGATCCGTGATCACCGTTGCGGTGCCATGGGGCAAAACAGCCTTGACAAACTCTGCCGGAGCCACCAGACTGCTTTCCAGATGGATATGGGCGTCAATGAGCCCCGGAGCCACAACTTTGCCCTGCATATCAAGTTCCTCTACACCATTATAATGCCCAATTCCTGCAATGACACCGTTTTTGACTGCAATATCCCCATGTGAAAGTTCATTGGTAAACACATTCACATAAACAGCATTTTTCAAAACCAGCTCTGCTCTCTCACGACCTGATGCTACCCGCATGAGCCGCTGTTTTTCAGCAGCTCTTTTGTTAATGATACTGGTGTAACTTTCCCTTGACGACATGTAAACCCCCCTGCAATTGATTGATCATGTGTCATGAATCAACAACAAAATCTTCCCTGACCAAAAATTTTTTAAAGTGCTTCTCCTAAAAATAGATAATACGGCATGCTGTCTTTTTCAGGTACATTGACTTTCCCATGAATCAGCGGTCTCAGATAACGAACCATTTCTTCTGTTACATCATTGCCGTCTTCATTGATCCATTCCGCCGGAATCTTCTTCTCGGCATTGGCAATCTGCTGCACATCCGCGCCTTCATAGACAACCTGATACGGTTCATCAGAAATTCTGCGGACAATAGACATTTCTCCGCTTCTGCCTTCCAAAGCCAATGATACTCCCTTTAATCCCAACTGCCAGCTTTCCTCGATATCTGTCGCTGATGCCATATGTGCTGCGCATCTCTGCAGTACATTGATCTCTACCGAACGGACTTTACAACCGAAGGTTTCCGCAACCAGGTTTTCAAGACACTTGCCGGTTCCGCTTAATGTCGCATGCCCAAAGGCATCCACAGCCGAAGTTTCCGCACTGATATATTGTCCTTTTTCATCCCGAAGTCCCTCTGAGACAGCAATCACGATATGTTCTCTCTTCTCAAACTGCTCCCGGATATCTTCAATAAACTGCTCTTTTGAAAATGGATGTTCCGGCAGATAGATCAGATGCGGAGCCTGACTATAGCTGTTTCTTGCCAGTACACTGGAAGCTGTCAGCCATCCGGCATCTCTTCCCATAATCTCTGCGATCAGAACACTTCTTGTATTATATATATACGTATCATGTGCCATTTCCAGAATGGAAGCTGCCACATAACGGGCCGCTGATCCGAATCCCGGTGTATGATCTGTCACCACCAGATCATTGTCAATGGTTTTCGGAATACCAATGACTTTCACATCCATCTGGTGCTTTTTCACATACATGCTCATCTTACCGACAGTATCCATAGAATCATTCCCGCCGATATAAAAGAAATATCGAATGTTATATTTGCGGAAAATTTCCACAATATTGTCGTATTCGCTAGAATCCTGGTTGATATCCTTAAGTTTTCTTCTGCAGGAACCCAGGTACATAGATGGAGTCACCTTCAGCACCTTCAAATTTTCTTCATTGTTCTCAAAAATCTCTGTCAGATTCACAAGCCGTTCATCCATCAAACCTTCAACACCATTTCTAGCTCCATAGAGTACATCAATCTCATTACTTTCAAGGCAGCCTTTGATCACACCGGCAAGACTGGCATTAATGGCCGTTGTCGGACCGCCGGATTGGGCAACGATTGCATTTTCCATCATCTTCACTGTCTGTTCCTCCAAAAACGAATTTCTTCACTGACGCTTTTCATATAGAAAAAGCGGTGAATTTTTTTGTATCATATCACTTTACGACGGACCTTGTCAATTTACAGCCCACCCAATCAAAAATTTAACAAATTTATGTAGATTTAATTTGACTTCCTGTCATAAACAGGTATAATAGGTATGATAGGTAGATGAGTTAGCACTTTTGCTGCTGTTCATCTCACATCAGGATGCGCAGACGTATCCTGCACATCTCAAATTTTAAACTATTTTAACATATAACTGAGGAGGGACTTTATGCCACGTCATTTATTAAACCCAATGGACTTTTCTGTTGAAGAACTGGACAAGTTAATGGACTTAGCCGCAGATATCGAACACAATCCTGCCAAATATGCCCATGCCTGTGAGGGAAAGACTCTTGCTACATGTTTCTATGAGCCAAGTACTCGTACCCGTCTGAGCTTTGAAGGCGCTATGTATCATCTTGGCGGCCATGTTCTCGGATTCTCTTCTGCTGCTTCCAGCTCCGCTTCAAAGGGTGAAAGCGTTTCTGATACAATCCGTATGATCGGCTGTTACGCAGATATCTGCGCAATGCGTCATCCAAAAGAAGGTGCTCCAATGGTTGCATCCATGAAAGCCAAGATTCCAGTGATCAATGCCGGAGATGGTGGTCATCAGCATCCGACTCAGACAATGACAGACCTTCTGACAATCCGTTCTTTAAAAGGTCATCTGAATAACCTGACCATCGGTCTTTGCGGTGACCTGAAGTTTGGCCGTACTGTTCATTCCTTGATCGAAGCTCTGTCCCGTTATGACGGCATTCGTTTCCTCCTCATTTCTCCACCTGAACTGCGTGTACCGGAATACATCATTGAGATGCTGAAACAGAAGAATATTCCATACACAGAAGTTCAGAGCCTTGATGATGCTATCAGCGAACTGGATATTCTCTACATGACACGTGTTCAGCGTGAACGTTTCTTCAACGAAGATGATTACATCCGTATGAAAGACTGCTATATCCTTAACAAAGAGAAAATGGCTCTTGCCAAAGATGATATGCTGGTTCTTCATCCACTGCCTCGTGTCAACGAGATTTCCGTTGAAGTTGATGACGATCCTAGAGCAGCTTATTTCAAACAGGCTCAGTACGGTATGTACATCCGTATGGCACTCATCCTGACATTACTTGAAATCAAAGTGGAGGTATAATTATATGTTAAATATCAGTGGATTAGACAATGGTATCGTTTTAGATCATATTCCTGCCGGTATGAGCATGGAAATCTACAAGTATCTGAACCTTGGCAAATTAGACACTCAGGTTGCGATTATCAAGAATGCCAGCAGTAAGAAGATGGGCAAAAAGGATATCATAAAAATTGCCGGCAGCCTCGACAGCATCGATCTGGATGTCATCGGTTTTCTGAATCACAAGATTACAGTTAACATCATCACAAACGGCAAGATTTCTGAGAAGAAGACACTTCACCTGCCAAAGAAACTGACAGATGTTATTCGCTGCAAAAACCCAAGATGTATTACATCCATCGAACAGGAACTGCCGAATGTCTTCCTTCTGACAGACGCAGAGACAGCAACTTACAGATGCATGTACTGTGAAGAAAAATATACAAAATAATCATTACACATAGAACATAAAAGGACGCGCTGTATCGAATCTTCATTGTTTCGGACAGCGTGTCCTTTATCTTTTCTGTAGTCTTAGTACAATAATTTGGGCATAATACTCTTCTTATCGTTTTGAATTTCTGTATGACCATCACTTTCACGCGCTTATCTTATGATCCCTCTTCATCGGCTCTGTCTTTTCTATATAATAAACCATCTCTGCATTCGATCTTCCCCTGATTGATCAGGTCAATATATCGTGTCCAGGCATTGTGAACAATGATGACCATTTCTATACCCGCGCGCTGATTAATATGCAGCGTCTTCATGTACTTTGCCAGAACTTCATCTTTTGTCATGGGCTTTGTCAGCATCTCACAGGCAATCTGCGACAGCTGATGTTCCTTGGCAATATTGTCTCTGACAATTTTGGAAATGTCGACCTTCCTTTCGACAGACTGGTGTGCAATGACGTAAGTCTCATACGGCAGTTCTGCCACTTTCTCCATAGACATAAGTGCTTCCTTCACATAAGCCATATAAGGCAGCTTTGAAACACGCAGAACATCTTCCGACACAATTGCATCACCGATACAGCAAATGCCATCCGGCGTCACGACGCCTGTATGTCCGACAGAATGCCCCGGCAGCGAGATCAGCTGAAACACCGCATCATCAATCTGTATTCTCGACTGTTTCATGTCTATGCCTTTTATATGTATATTCTCCGGATAAAAAATGGCCTGCGTCTGTTTTGCATGTTCTACAGTATCAAAGCCCATATCTCGTATCATATTTTCAGGAGATGCAATGGCATCAGCTTCTTCCTGTGATGTGTAAAAAACAATATCCGGGAACTTTTCCAACAGTAATGCGTTATTGGCCACATGATCAATGTGTACATGGGTAAGAATCACAGCCCTGACTTTCCAGTGCCGTTCATCCAACATCTCCATTAAACGTGTGGATTTCATTGGTCCTGAATCAATCAGAACCAACTCATCTTCTGTCAAAAAATATCCCGGAACAAGGGCATTACCAATGGATACATATCCTGTTCTATCAGTCAGTTTATGCCATTCCATTTTATAATGTCACATCCATGACCGCTTTGATCGTATGCATACGATTCTCAGCTTCATCAAAAACAACAGACTGTGCAGATTCAAAAACTTCATCAGTCACTTCCATCTCACTGATACCAAACTTCTCACCGATCTCCTTGCCGATGGTTGTCTTAAGATCATGGAACGCCGGCAGGCAATGCATGAAGATGGCTTTCTCTCCTGCATTCTCCATTACTTTCTTATTCACCTGATATGGAGATAATTCTTTGATACGTTTTGCCCAGACTTCATCCGGTTCACCCATAGATACCCAGACATCTGTATAGATAACATCTGCACCCTTTGTACCTGCTTCTACATCCTCTGTCAGTGTAATGCTGCCGCCTGTCTCCTTGGCAATCGCTTCACACTGTGCCACAATATCAGCATCCGGGAAGTATTCCTTACATGTACATGCTGTAAAATGCATACCCATCTTCGCACAAACTACCATCAGGGAATTGCCCATGTTGTAACGGGCATCGCCCATGTATGTCATCTTGATACCTTTCAGGTATCCGAACTTCTCACGAATTGTCATAATATCAGCCAGCACCTGTGTCGGATGGAACTGATTGGTCAGACCGTTCCAGACCGGTACACCGGCATACTTTGCCAGATCATCCACGATGGACTGGTCAAAACCACGGTACTCAATACCATCATAAATACGTCCAAGTACACGTGCTGTATCCGCAATGCTTTCCTTCTTGCCAATCTGTGAAGCGGACGGATCAAGGAAAGTGGTATGCATACCAAGATCATTGGCAGCCACCTCAAAAGAACATCTTGTTCTTGTACTGTTCTTCTCAAAAATCAGAGCAATATTCTTTCCAGGGTGATTCAAAGTCGGAATTCCCTGTTTCTTCTTTGCCTTCAATTCATCTGCATGATCAACTAAATATAAAATCTCTTCCGGTGTAAAATCAAGTAACTTTAATAAATGACGTCCTTTTAAATCCATAACAATACCTCTTTATCTTTCTAGTATAACTTCTTAGTTTTAACTTATCGCATTTTATCTGATCAGCTAAGCCATCCTATTAACAACCAACGGCTCAAAATCGAAACTGTGTATAAGTATACACTTATTTTTTAAATTATGCAAGTGTTATTCATTGATTTTGTAAAAATATACATATTTTAATTGATATATGCACGGATGCTTTTCTGATTGTTGGTTTCATTAATCAGTCGTCTCCTCCGTTAATCACCCATTTTCCAAAACGCTTGCCGCCTACTCTGACAAGAACGCCTCTTTGCTGCAAATCAGGTAGAATTCTTTTATTATACAATCTTTATTCTTTCCTGTGCCATCAAAACCATTTTCTCAAAGGACTGTGCAAACCGCTCATCATCCTCTGGTGTTCTCTTCCTTGGTCCTTTCATGTGGTTCTTATGTGTACTTCTTCTGGCTTTTTTGTTCAAATGACGTTCCATTAACATCTGATCAATGTTGTCATTGGTGTACCATTTACCGGATTGATGAATGACATACGCTCCTTTTCCCAATGCCATTGCTGCCACACCATAATCCTGAGATACAACAATATCTCCCTTCCGACAAATACTGATCAGCTTATAATCCACCGCATCCGCTCCGGCTCCGACAACAATAACTTTGCTGTAACCAGATGATAATACGTGATTCGTATCACACAGCAATGTTACCGGCACTGCATGCATTTTTGCAACTTTCTCTACAATAGCAACCACCGGGCATGCATCCGCATCGACAAATATCTGCATTACTTTTTTGCCCCTTTTCCTCTAAATTAACATTTTATGAAAATAAACTCAGCTGCTCATATTCGGCCTGTCTCTTCAGCATCACCGGTTCCTGACGCAGAATGACCTGCATCTTTTCATTATCAAACCAATCTTCCATCTGTTCTTTCTCCAAAATCAACGGCATTCGATCATGGACTTTGATCATTGATTCATTCGCCGCAGTGGTCAGAATCACAAATCTCCGCTCATTGTCAAACCAGTCACAGAAACCGGCTAAATATAGTACCGACGCATCTGATCTGGTAAATGTATTCTTTTCTCTTAAACGATTCCATTCATAGAATCCACTAGCCGGAATCACAATCCGATGATACCAAACGCCATTACTGAAAGAGGGCTTGTCCAGAACTGTTTCTGCTCTTGCATTAATGACCAGATTCTTTCCCTTTTGCAGGGGGAATCCCCATTTACAAAGTGACAGCTGCAAGCCATGCTCAGTTTTCTCTATAATCGGTGCTGTGTTTGTTGGCAAGATATCACCTTGAAACTGTTCTTTACAGATTTTCCAGTCTATGTCAAAACTATATACCACATTACCAATTTCATCCAGCCAGTTAGTATCAATATAATATCTGCCGCACATATTGGTTACTTTCCCTTTCGTTTATTTATGTTCTCCCATTATTCAAGATCAGCGTAAGTACTTCTGTTACAAATTTATTTTACAGTCTACAATTTTACAATCCTGACAAAGTTCTCATAACCAAATCCACATCTTTATTTTCAAGTTCTTGAATAATATGCAGATAAGTTTTCTGGGTCGTTGTCATGCTGGCATGTCCCAATCTCCGGGCCACACTGGCTATTGACACCCCGGCAAACAAAAGCAATGAAGCATGGGTATGTCTGAGACCATGAATAGAAATCTCAGATATACCACACGCTTTGCAATGCCTTGTTAATACATCATTCACTGTTGAATTGTAAATCTTTGCTTCACCAACAAAAATCGGTTCATCTGTCGGCAAATTCTTCGTAAGCTCTGAAAATTTTACAACAATCTGCCAGTCAATCTGAATCTTTCTGACCGAGGATTTGTTCTTTGTCGGCAGAAAACCGCCCTCACCTTTATAATCCCAGGTTTTGCTGATGGATAATGTCTGTCTGGCAAAATCAAAATCTCCGGGTGTAATGGCAAGTGCTTCTGAAAATCTCATACCAGTCTTTGCTACAAGCAAAATAAACCAATCCCAATTCACTTCTTCCTTTATGTCTAAATCTGCAATCAGTGTATGTAACTCAAACTGGTTTAAATATTTGATCTTTTTTGCCCGAGGAGACTTGCCTTTAATAATGGCCTTTCTGGTTGGATCACGCTCAATCATCCCTTCATCAACCGCATCCAGAATTGCACCCTTTAGCTGATGATGAAAATCCAGCGTAGTCTGTCTCTCATGTTCCTTTGCATAATCATTCAGCAGCTTCTGATAGGCTGTTCTGGTAAGCTCTGACACTTTCAAATTCGGTGCTAATTTCTGTACCCATTTCTGTGTCATTAGATATTTTGCCATTGTAGCATCCCGAATTGCCCCTCTTTTATAAACTTCAATCCACTGCTGATAATAATCATAAAAAAGCTGTTCCTTGTTCGTATCATTTTGCATAAGTCCTCTTCCTTTCTCAAAATAACTTACGCTGATACAAACAATTAATCATCATTGCAGCGTATTATGCAATACGCATTAATGGTTTTACTTCCTCTTTCAGAATCTTTTTCAATTCTGCAATACATTGTGTATAGTATTTGAACTTTGGCAAAGCTTTTTCCTGAGCCGACTTATAGCTTGCATAATCAATCGTTGCTTTAATGACACTCTCATTTGGTATTTCATCATTTCTAAAATGCATCGCTGCATACATGACATCGTCCTTTGATACATACCATCGAATGCAAAACTCAGAAATTACTTGATCAATACAATCCTGTTTCATATTTTCTACAATATTCAAAATGGATTTGCCTCTGTATTTGGTATCATCTTTCTCAATATCTGTCACCAAATTTGTCATAATATCTGCTACTTTGGCATTATCTTTACGTAACTCATCCACATACTGTTTCACTTCATCAATCTTCTTCTGACGTTCCTCCGGTGTGATATCTTCTTCATCTTCTGAAGGTGTTACAATATTCTGGATCAAATTGATGATATATTCGTAATCGATTTTTATGTTGCTGTAGGCCATCAGCTCATAATCCGGATCAACTTCTACAGGTGGATCCCCATGTTCGCCACCGTCGCCACCTGTTCCAGGTTTAAGCTCTTCCATGACATTCTGGTACCAACCGGCATAATCTTCATATTCCTTTTCAATAATGCCGTATGTTTCCAACATACTGTCTTCGTATTTTGTGAAGGATTTCAGCTGTGCAAATAATCTATCAAAGGTCTGAAACATTTTTGCAAATACTCTTTTCTCTTTTTCAGACATATTTGCAGCAGCGTTTGGTGTTTCAGCAGAAATTCTCAGTGCAGCCAGAGCTTTTCCAAATGCCGATTTTACCTCATCCCAATCTGCTACAAGTGCTGACGCTGTACTTCCTGCAGAATACAATTTCACTGCATTATCTACACTTTGCTTAAACAAAACCGGTGCCTGGGTAGTAACAATCTGACCGTACGCTTTATTTTTATCGAAAATACGATTTGTCCTCGAAAAGGCCTGTATCAGATCATGAGGCCCCATCGGCTGTCTGTCAATAAAAATTGTTGACAAACATGGTGCATCAAACCCTGTCAGCAAACGGTCAACGACAATCACCAAATCCAGCTGTTCATTTCTGCTCTTGAATTTTGCATCTTTCCTCGCCAATCGTTTATTTAAGTTAGCATTATAACTCTGAATTTGTGAAAGATCATATTTTGTACCAAACATTCGATTGTAATCATCCAACGATTTTTGCATCTTTTGCTGATTGACATGAGAACCTTCTTCATTTTCCGTTACCGAATAGGTAATCGCAAACTTTGGAAAATCCGGAAGCACCTGCCTTACTTTTTCGTCGATTTTTAACTCTGTCTCACCATTCTTTACTTTTGTCAGCAGTTCATAATATTTTTGTGCCCGTTCAATAGAACTGGTTGTCAATAATCCTTCATAAGTCTGCCCTTTACCATTCTGAAAACCAAGCTTATAATAAGATTTATTTAAGATAATATCCAACACACTCAACATATGTGCTTCACTATCATAGGCACTGGTATTTGTCTCGTCTTCAATATTTTTCGGTCCATTGTGCTCTACCTGAAATCCGAGAACAGCTTTGTCCTTAATTGCATTTTGAATTGTGTACTTGTGCAGGCATTTGCCATATAACTCTTCAGTTGTGCGAGGCAAATCACCCATCTGCGGGTACGGATTTTCACCAAATCTCGGTGTACCTGTAAAACCATACCATAATGATCTGGCAAAAAATCTTTCCAATTCTCTCTTTGTTTTTGGCGTGACCGCTCTATGACATTCATCCACAACAAAAGCAATTTTGAGATTTTTGATTTTCTGATATTCCGGTGTTCCTTCCTGAAGCCGCTTACTGACCAGTATCTGCATCTTCTGAATTGTTGTAACGATCACCTGCCGATCACCGGATTTCAGTTTTTTCTTCAGATCATTTACATTGTCCGTCTCATCCACATCCACCAAATCATTGTTCGCATAAGCCTGAAATGCCATGGTTGTCTGTGTATCCAAATCTTTACGGTCTATCAAGAATATTGCTTTATCAATAGCCGGAATATCCATCAAAAGATTACGGGTAGCTTTATAAGAAGTCAATGTCTTGCCCGATCCTGTTGTATGCCATACAAAACCGGATTTACTTGTTTTTGAAGCTTCACGTATGGATTCAATGGCATGGATCTGGTATGGTCTGAGCAAAATCAAACGCTTGGCATCCTCATCAAGTACTGTATAACGGGCAATCATTTCATGTGCCTCTGGAATCCGAAGTACACTTTTGGCAAAATCAATATAATCTGTGACCGGATTATTGTCCCTATCAACCCAACCACTCATAAACTTTGGATTCAATTCCGTATCACCGGCAGCCGCAAAATACTTAGTATCTACACCATTGCTGACGACAAACATCTGAACTGCTGAAAATATACCTGTAAACTTTCCTTCTCCGATATACTTTTTAATTTGATGGAAGGCTTCCATGTAAGAATGCTGCTTATTCTTCAATTCAATATGTATCATCGGCAATCCGTTAATCATCAATGTCACATCAAATCTTCTGTCTCTTTCAGATGTCGTATCCTCTTCATCATTCTTCAGTGCGCTGTACTGATTGATCACCTCATATACACTGCTGCCTCCGGCAATATGCTCATGATTCATAACAACCAGATGCAGGCGCTCTGTATCTCGCTGAACATGCACCTGTACCTTGCCATTTTCTCCGACTAACCATTCACCAGCCTTATAGAAAGAAGAAAATTGCAGCTGATTCTTCACCTGTTCAAACTCCGAATCCGACAAAAGTTCTCCATTGAGACGATCTTTATTATTCTGCTCCAGAATATATTTAAAATTCTTCCACAGGTCTTCCTCTGTCTTCAAATCGTCACGATATGTCCACTGAGAATCCCCAAAAACTAGCTGGTTAATCAATTTTTCTTCAATTATTCTCTCTAATTCCGGCATTTCATTATCTCCTTTGTAAACCAAAATGGCGCACCATCATCCATACAATCTTTCGCACTATATCGATTAATTATTCCCGACCTTTTTCACTGCGAACTCCAAATCCAGATCATGAAGTCCATGATAGGCTTTCTCCAGAAAATTTAACGGTACTTTATCAACCAGTTCTGCACTGGAAATATTATAATACCACTGATAATAGGCATAAAACTCACCAATCCAGTCCGGCATAAATCCACGCATGGCTTTTCCCTGCTTTTTCTCATATTTCTCTGTTGTAAAGAAATAATCCAACAGTTCTCTGGCATCCATTGTATTCACATAAGCCTGTGATTCATCAATATACTTTCTTGTTTTGCTTTTCATGTACGCTTGAATAAAATCTTCCGTATCATTGTTCGGATAATCCTGTGCATACAAATCAAATAACTTGCCCTGATTTTCTACCACTTCATCCAAATACGCTTTAGAATATGCCTGCATCATCGTCACCTCATATAAGTGTGCTGAACACTTTTGTTACTTTATTGGCATCTGAATCAATTAATTTTCTCATATTTTCTCTAGCTGCAATATCACGTTCATTGTACTTATCATTAAAATCTGCAAAAGAAACCGGCAGAAGTTCTGACTCCAGCTCATGCAAATTTGCATATCCTTTTTCAGACTTAATACAATACTGAATGCCTAAATCCCCCAGAAAAAGTAATTCTTCCAGTATATCAACATCAATTTCATCACGAACAAAAGCTTTTGCAATATAGAAGTAAGAAGCATCTGCTCTCCACCCTTTTATCACATCATAACCATCTGTATCTATGCCATACTTGTCAATGAATTTTACCGCCAACACCCTATATCTTTTGGAATCTGATGCCTCCCTGTGTTTCATCAGTTCCGCCAACCAGGATAAAACATTTAATTGTTGAAAATCCAATATTCTCAAATCATCTGTCTCCAGCTCATATTTATGAACCCATCCATTGGATTGATCCGGACGGCACACTGCCCACTCTTTGGCTAATTCTATATTGGCCGTCAAATAAAATCCTCTGCCATAATCATGCTTATCTTCGCCCCAGCCATAGATTGGATGTATCATTTCATTCGGACTGCCATGATATAATATCATTTTCCCCATAAACACCGCCCTTTCCTATAAAAATATGCTCAAAATGTGGTTATTTCTTACGTTTTTGGTGCAAATTGCCTTGCGCTGATGAAGAGTGATGAGAGCATTCAAAGACTTAAAATAATCCCCGATTTTTCTCTGCTCTTCAATATCTTGTGGTAACATCAATTCAGTTTTAAAAAAATCCACTGGCGCAATATTCAACAGTCCATGGTTTCTTGCCCCCTCTGCTGCAATAGCCTGGACATCTTTATGCCAATTATTAGTATCATAATAAGTTACAAGAAAATCTGAACTTGTCACACTTTCATTCCTTATCTTAAATACTATATAAAGGGTTGATAATACACCTTTTTCATATCTATCAAGCCTTTTTATAGCCCCCCAAGGGGCATCACTAGATGTACTCTTGTTATATGCAAATTCACCATTATAAATCAAATAATAGCCACTAACATCTTTGCTTGCTACTCGCTTATCGAAGAATTCATTCTGATCAATAAGACCATATTGAGCTGATATAGTAAGTGGTAATTCAGATACTAAATCTTGATTTTTTCTTGTAACTCTCTCCACTATTTCTTCGAGCTCACGCTGTTCCCAAGCAAAAACAAATTATTTTTCAGAGCAAATTTACTTACGATGATGAAGAGTGATGAGGTGGTCGAGGTAGTCAAAATATGTTGCAATTTCTTTTTGCTCATCAAAATTTGGTACCCTAACCTTCATCTTTTGCAAATCAAGAAATGACAGTACCTTCTGTCCTGTTCCTGTACATGTATATGCTATTTCACGTACAACTTCATCGCTATTATTCAATACCAATGAAAGGAAGAAAACATCACTATTCTTGCCACTAAAAACAGGATAAAATTTACTAATAATCCCTTTATCACAGTATTTGTTGATGTTAAATGTAAAGTCCACTCCGTCACTTCTATTTCGATAAGTACAGTAATTTCTTGGTAGTATATTGTACCCGGTAATATCATGTTGTTGCTTTCTTCCAAAATGCTCTTCTTGCAGTATTACGCCCTCTGTTTTGGATGAAGTAAGAATTGGTAATGTGCAATCCGAATCAACAGTCTCTTTATATTCAGTTATGATTTCTCCGAGCTTACGCTGTTCCCAAACATTTGCCACACTTTATCCTTACGAATCATACTTACACTCTAAAAAAGTGAATACAGCTGTTATTAATTAGTCTCTTCTTTTTCACCTCATCCGAGCACCAAAAAGTAATGAGAATACTATATTATAGATTTAATTACAGAATAATTTAATCTGTTCTATTTTTTCTTTCGATTGCCTACCGCGTAAACTACAACCATTTTTTCTAAAACCTAAAACCTCACCCCAATTTCATTTTTCTCTAAAATACTTAATTACTTCCCTTACATAAACATATTTTGAAGCATAAATTTTTTAATATTTTTCAATTCATCGCACTTCTGCTGATGAAGAGTGATGAGGTTGTCGAGATTGGAGAAATACTCGCCGATTTTCTGTTGTTCATCCATTGTTGTAGGCATCATCAATTCCATATTTGCCATCTGTTTTCCAGATACCTCAACAAATGTAGAACCTGCCCCAACTGTCTCGCCATATCTTTTAAGCTCTTCTGATCTTGTAAAAATAAAGTACGAATCTAATTTATTTTTATTTGGAACGATGGATTGAAATCCTTGGTTTGTACAGCCTTCTTTCAGCAAAATAGCGGTTTTTCCAATACCGGCACGCGATGTAAAAAGGACAGTTCCAACAGGAAGTACCTTTGCCGAACTCTTATTCAAACCTTCCTCTGTTATTTTTCGCTGACTGGATTTTAGATAAATCTGTTCACCGATTTCTGCTGGAGCGTACCAGTCAATATCTCCATCCCAATATGATTCTACACTTGTACTTGGTGTTCCACCTCCGACTATTTCAGCTAGTTCTCCCAGCTTACGCTGTTCCCAATCGTCTGTGAACCCTTTAAATCGAATTTCTGGAACTTTCTGACCATTCTGTGGAAACATCTTTTGAAGCATATATTTTTTCAATTTTTTTGCTTGTTCACACTTGCGCTGATGAAGAGTGATGAGGTGGTCGAGGCCATCTAAAAATGACGCGATCTTCTCTTGTTCTTCTAATGATGGCATATATAACTGACATTCACATAACTTGTCATAATAGAAGTATAAGCGAACACTTCCCTCTTGAAGTTTCTCAATCCATCTTGGAAATTCATCAGATTTGAGCCAATGCCAAAGGAACCTATCGTTCACATAATTGTCTGTTTGAAAAACTTCATAAAGTGAGCTAACTATCACATTTTCCACACCTTTATAGTATCCAATAGATCCTACATTGATTCTTGCTGGATTATAGGCAAACGAATTTGGTTGAACAATATTATACGCTTTTCTGTCCGTATCTTTCATATATCCAAAATCGTCATGTGCATCACGCTGACGAATAAATCCATGCTCATTTGTAATCGCATACGGTTCTAATTCTAAATCTTCCTTGTTCCGTTTTCCAGCATCCCATGTGAAATCTGCAAACTTACGCTGTTCCCACTCGTCTGTATATCCTTTGAATCTAATTTTCGGTTTTGCCATGTCCATCACCTCTCCATCTTCTTAATCAGCTCATTCAATGAAGCCATGATTGTGTCATCCATAGATGTCAGTTCTTTCATCAGAGATACAAATTCGCCCTGTACCCTTTCAAGTTCATCATCTGTCCTCTGCATATCTGATAAAAGTGCATTGATATCGACATCTTCCTCTTTTTCAAAGTTATCAACATAACGAGGGATATTCAGGTTGAAATCATTCTTTTCAATATCTTCAAAACTTGCCAGGAAAGCTTCTTTCTCTACCGTTTCTCTTTTACTGTACAATTCAATCACAGACTCAATATGTTCATCTGTCATTTCATTCTGCTTCTTACCCTTGTTAAATTTCTTAGACGCATCAATGAACAGTACATCTCGACCATCTCTATGTTTTTTCAGTACAATAATACAGGTTGGAATAGACGTATTATAAAACATATTTGCTGGCAAACCGATAACTGCATAAATATTGCCAGAACGTAATAATTTTTCTCTAATTTTTCCTTCTGCTGCACCACGAAAAAGGACACCATGCGGTAAGACAATGGCCATTGTACCATTATTTTTCAGATGATATAAACCATGCAGTAAAAATGCATAATCTGCTTTAGATTTTGGCGCCAATACGCCATAATCACTAAATCTTTCGTCCTGCAAAAATCCTGCTGCTGCACTCCACTTTGCAGAATACGGTGGATTCATAAGCACCATATTGAAATCCGTTTCTTCTTCAGTTGGCCAGTCTTCATCTAACGTATCTCCATGCCGCAAGTTCTGATTTTCAACAGCAATACCATGAAGGAACATATTCATCCTTGCCAGATTATAAGTCGATGTATTGAGTTCCTGACCATAATATTTAATATACTGTGGAAATTCTGCATATTTCTTTGCATTCAGAAGTAATGAACCGGATCCCATGCACGGATCGTATACTGACAAGCCTTTCTTATCCTCCTGACCCATAATTGCAATCTTTGTCAATATTTTAGATACAGGCTGTGGTGTATAGAACTCTCCTGCTTTCTTACCTGTCTCAGACGCGAATTGACCAATCAGATATTCATAGGCATTTCCCAATATTTCTGCATCAGAATTTAACAAATCTGCTTTATCAATCTCTTTAATCAGACTTGCAACTGTATCACTCTGTTTCTGATCTCCCGTTCCTAAACGATTAGAATACAAATCAATATCTGCAAACAAATCTGCAAAAATAGCATCACTCTGCTCAATACTATTGAAACCTTTCTGCAACTGTTCACGATTGAAAGAATTATTTCTTGCTGCATCTGCAAAATAAGTAAATGTCAACTCCGGCTCAATTACATAATGGCACTCCGATTTCATTTCTACTCTTAAATCTTCTGCGTCATCGCCTTGAAGGACCTCCATATACGCTTCCAGTGCCTCTTTCAAAGATTCTGGTTTTCCATCACAAATCATATCATAAACTTTAATCATAAAAGAATCCGATAAATATTTATAGAAAACAATCCCAAGAAGATAATTCTTGTATTCATTCGCATCCATTTTGGAACGCAGAATATCCGCACCACTCCATAATACACTAATCAAATCTTTGCTATTTTCCTGCTCAGCCATACAACTGTTCCTCCGATTTTTATTATCTTTAGAATTATAGCCCGGTATTCAACTCTACCGTGCTATCCTTTGATATCGATAAATTTTTATTCATCAACTAATAATATATCCAGTATACCACACATTTGAGACCTCTGTCCTATTCCTGCTTCAATCTGATAAAGAAGTTTTAAATCTCTATGGCACTTTACATTACAACATTTATTGTCTCTAAATTATTCCTGCATCCGTTCTCTAACCATCATCAGCGCATAGCCCAGCAGATTCTGGCCTCTCCATTTCTCCGGTTCCAGTCTATTTGAATCCTGCATTGACAGACCGATGCCCCATATCCGGTCATTAACCGCACATTCTGCCAGAATACTGTCCTCCGTATCCAACAACTGCTTTTTCAAATCTTCATTCTGTACAAATTTCTCCTTGAGGCCCTCATACACAAGCAACTGCCGAACGCCGTTCCAATAGCCGTCATTATAGCCTTTCACCTGTCGTCCGAGTGCTTTTATAACCGCAACATCTATTGTCGCTAATATTTTTCCAGCAATCTCTTTATCTTTGAAGCAGACTGCTTTTTGATACATCATATACTGTTCCATCGAAGAAAAGGTAATTCCATTGACTGTAAATTCCGATAAAGCCCAATTGCTCAAATAACCATTTTCTTCATCCGGGTTATGAAAACATATCACTTTCATTTTCTTACCATCCTCTCTCTGCTGCTATTCCATTCATCCTTCCAATCCAATATCCACATACAACAATTTTTATAATTACTCCCCAATCTCAGTTTAATTTTTCTCACTTGTTATTTCTACCGCATCTATTTCTGCCAATTCTTCAATTTATATTATAAGCAAGCCTGAAAATACAGTCAATTTATTTCACCCAAGCCTGACTTATCCCCCACAAATATTTCATATTCTGAATATAGTCCTAAGTTTATGCAGTAAACCTTGTAATATATTTGAAATCTTTTGTTCTTCCTGTATTGTTTTCAATATACGTCAGCAGCTGTGAAAACGACTTGTTCTCTATCTTCTGATCATGAAAATCTTCCGTTATGTAACGATCTTCCGGACCCGTTTTCACATAGTTATTATGCCAGAGTTTAGGGAACTTATTGTCAAGTTCCTTAATTATCCACCTGTCCTCAGCAACCTCCACTAACATTGCTTCCAGAGATGTCGCATGGAATTTCATACCAACGTCCACCACACAATGTTCAATTTTTCTAAGAGATACTCCCTGATTCCTAAGTATCTTATCGCATAGTCCCATTTGTTTTGTATTGGGATAGCAGGCTTTTCTGAGATAAATTCTTCGCTGACATTTCGGACATATCTCTTTATCCGGTATTTCTGCAGATGCTTCAAATTCTTCCGGTGCGATTTCTTTCACATCCACACAATCTTTATCATGAAAATATCTGCCGTTCTGTCCATAAAAGTACAGCATCCAGGAATTGTCCAAAAGGCTTTGTCTCCTACTATTGCGGTATCGCTCTTCCTGCGTCAACTTTTTCTCTTTATACTTTATTGTGTCATCCACAATCACCGGTATATTGCCTGTTCGCTGTAAATAAGCAAACACCACTATCTCTTCCGGCTGTTCAATCGGACTGCTGCCACTTTCATTGGCAACTTTAATGCCTTTGCAGATGCTACGCTTCAACAACTTCCATGCACTGTTAAATCCGGCCTCAGGCAAATAGACATTGCCATTCGTCACATCCACCGTTGCTGAAACGCAATGAAGAAATTTCTGCTTACGTGTATCAATAATAACAAGACCACACGGTTCTAAATGATCCTGTATTGCTTCATATACCGTAATTTCTTTAAGTTTCTTCGGATAAATGATCAGCTTCTTATCAATCAGTTCTTCTCCCCAAACAAAATATTCGGCATTGAATCTTAATGCTATTCTTTGAAGTTCATCGTTATAACACGCCTTCTCACTTTTTATCTTCATATATGCCCCTACACTGATTCATTCACGTTTATCTGTTATTTTCATCATTACAAGATACGACATGTCCTATAAAAATGCCAGATATACCATACAATTTGAAATTATCCATGAAGGGCAAAAGCAAAACATCCCTTACAAACAATATCACCACCATTTGTAAAGGCTGCTCACTACTTTCCGTATGATTCAATTTTCAAAGGCCAATAAATTCAATTCTCCCCTTTCAGTTTCCGATAATAAACATAAAACATCGGTGCCGTTGTGCACACGGCAATGGTATCTGCAATCGGTTCTGCCAGGTAAGCGCCCATGACAACCAAAAATCACCTTCAAACTATGACTCCATTATAGTCTGAAGGTGATTCTGTTAAAAGTAATTATCTAATTTATCAGTCCCTCATAAATTACATAGCGGCTTATATCTTCTTACACGCTGGAATCAGCATCCCACCCACTGCATTTCCAAGGCTGATCACAACCACGCACAAAAATGCTCTTGCGGACCACATCTGCGCCACTGACACATAGAACATATCCGCAATGCAATGCTCAAATCCGCAAAGAATGAATCCTGCCACACAAACGAACAAAATCAATGGATTTTTTGTCTGTTTATAGCCTTCCACTGCAATGTACATCAGTGCACCGCAGAAAATACCAAGGATAAACAGGCTGATGAGACTGTCATCCACTTTGATCTGACACATACTCTGAGCCTTTTCGGAAATGCCGTTAATCCTACTACCAAGCACCCCCATGGCCGCCAGCCATGTACCGGCCAGATTACCCACCCAGATAATGACCAGATCAATGATATAGGATTTTGGCTGTTCCACCGCATAGCCGACTTTGCCCGTGAACAGGTTCAGACCATGCACACAGATAGAATACAGCCCCGCCGTAAACATCAACGCCCCCACAATCTTATTTTCCAAAGATAAAAACACAATACCGCCTATTCCGATGGCAGCACCCGCCAGCACAGCCAGGGCAAATAATCTCACATACTTTCTCATACTCTGTACCTCCAAATTCTCATTGAATTTCTGTAATGCTCCGGCGTCAACCAAATTCAACTGAAATCGCCAACTGCCCCAGGACTTCACGCCACTCCGCCTACAAGCACGGGCTTTGGCCTGTTGCTCGCGTAAAAAAAGCCGGCCGCTGAGCATCACTGCCCAGACGGTCGGCATTCAAATCCATTCATACTTCCTGTGGTCAATTCCACTTCCGTCAGTCGTATAAACTAACTTTATCATACTGAAACTTCACCCGATTGTCAAGTCATTTTCTGCTTTTTACGCATAACGGACATTGATATTTAATTACATTGACATGGCAGTTCAGTAAATTCAGCATTCTTTCGAAATTTTAAGACATAGTCCAATTAATCATTCGGACAACAATTAAGCCAACAGGCCTTTCAGTACTTTCACACAGCCCTCTATTCCCAATTCTCCGGAATTCAACACGATATCATAATTGCGGTAATCATCCCATCGCTTCATGGTATTGGCTCTGTAATAGTTGGCTCTCTTTTTGTCATATTTCTTGCGGAGAAACTCCATCCGGTTTGGAGAAATCTGGTAATCCTCCTGGATTCTCTTCTGCTTGAAAGCATCATCCGCATGAATGAATACTTTCACCACACCTTTACGGTCTTTCAGTGCTTCACTGGCACAGTGTCCCATAAACACTGCAGAACCATTCTGTGCCAGACTTTGAATAGCAGCCTGCTCTGCCAGATAAACCTTGCCTTCATCCGAAAGCATGTTCATATCCCCTGACTGGGCTTTGCTCATCACAAACACCGTATAGAGAAAGCTGTTGGTCACACCCTCCTCATACTGTTCAATCTGTTCCACAGAAATATCATATTTCCTGGCAACACGCTCAAGAATTTCTCTGCCGTAACATGGCATTTTGCATTCTTTTGCCAGCAACTCACCAATTCTGGTGCCGCCGCTGCCAAATTCTCTTTCTATTGTTATATACTGGTACTTCATCCGACTCGCCTTCCTTCTTATGACGCCTGATCAAACTGGCTGTTGTACAGATCCGCATAGAAACCGCCTTTTGCCAGCAGTTCCTCATGATTGCCGCTTTCGATAATATCGCCGTCCTTCAGTACAAGGATCAGGTCGGCATTTTTAATCGTGGACAAACGATGAGCAATCACGAAAGATGTACGATTCTGCATCAACGCATCCATGGCTTTCTGGATCTGAAGCTCTGTTCTTGTATCCACGGAACTTGTGGCTTCATCAAGAATCAGCATTGGTTTATCCGCAATCATGGCTCTGGCGATGGTCAGCTGCTGTTTCTGGCCCTGTGACAAACTGACCTGATCATTAAGGATCGTATCATAACCATGCGGCAGTGTCCGGATAAAATGATCCAGGCCTACGGCTTTACATGCTGCCTCTATCTTCTCTTCCGAAATATTCTCTGTATTGTACACCAGGTTTTCTCTGACTGTGCCCTCAAAAAGCCATGTATCCTGAAGCACCATACAGAACTGGGAACGTACTTCTTCCCGCTTCATATCCCGGGTGGAAATACCGTCGATCTTGATATCGCCGCTCTGGATCTCATGGAAACGCATCAGCAGATTCACCAGTGTCGTCTTGCCGGCACCTGTCGGACCGACAATCGCGATCTTCTGTCCCGGTTTTGCCTTGGCTGAAAAATCATGAATAATGATCTTGTCTGTGTCTTCATAGCCGAATTTGACATGCTCAAAATCCACATAACCTTCTGCTTTGCCAAGCTTCTCTGTTTTATCGCTTTCATCGGGCATTTCCTCTGCCCCAAGGAAAGCAAATACACGCTCACCGGCTGCTGCCGCAGACTGCAGGGACTGAGTTGCCTGTGCGATCTGCGCAAGGGGCTGGGTAAACAAACGAATATACATCATAAATGCAACAATGACTTCAAATCCGATATAGCCTTTCATTGTCAGCACAGCACCCATCACGCAGACAGCCACATAACCAAAATTGCCGATAAAGGCCATCAAAGGCTGCATCAGACCTGAAAGGCTCTGTGCCTTAAAAGCGCTGTCTCTCAGGTTATTATTCAGTTCATCAAAAACTTTTTTGGCATTTTTTTCACCGTTATAGGCTTTGACAACTGTATGTCCGGAATAAATCTCTTCAATATGACCATTTAATGCACCGAGATTGGCCTGCTGCCTTGAGAAATATTTCTGTGAATGACTTGTGATCAGTGACATCAGTCCGAAACCGATCATAGTTGCGATCACTGCTGTCAGCGTCATGATCACATTGGTCTTAAACATCATGATTAAAGACCCAAAGAACAATGCTACCGCTGACACCAGGTTGCCGATACTCTGGTTCATAGACTGAGAAATCATATCCACATCATTGGTGACTCTTGAAAGCACATCACCTGTAGATGTCTTATTGTAATAGGCCATCGGCAGACGATTGATCTTGCCAGAAATATCGCTTCGCAGCTGCTTTGTCACATTTTGTGTGACCGTGGCCATAATGAACTGCTGTCCAAAAGACAAAATCGCACTGCCCACATAAAAAGCCACCAATGTCAGACCGATGGACTTGACACGTTCCATATCAATACCTGTCGCTATGCCCTCTGTAATCACCTTTGTCAGATCTGACAATTTATCCGGACCGAGGATTGTCAGAATCGTACCGGCCACGGCACAGATCAGAGCAACAACGATCACTGCCAGATAACGTTTACAATAACGGATGATCTTCATCCATGTTCCTTTAAAATCTTTTGATTTCTCTGCCGGACGTCTGCCCATGCCAGGGCCCCGCATCCCACCTCTGTTATTTCTATTTTCCATTATGCCAGTTCCTCCTTTGAAAGCTGAGAGAAAGCAATCTGACGATAAACTTCACAATTCTTCATCAGTTCATCATGGGTACCCATTCCTGCGATCCTGCCTTCATCCAGAACAATGATTTTGTCTGCATCGCGGATAGTGCCGATTCTCTGTGCAACGATCAATCGGGTTGTATCACCGCACTTTTCATCCAGTGCCTTTCTTAAAATTCGGTCGGTCTTATAATCCAGTGCCGAGAAGGAATCATCGAAGATCATAATCTCCGGATGACGGCAAATAGCTCTGGCAATAGAAAGACGCTGTTTCTGACCGCCGGAGAGATTCGAACCGCCCTGGGCTACAAAACCATCATAGGTATCCGGCAGTTTCTCTACAAATTCATCCGCCTGAGCTGTATGGACAGCATCGATAATGTCTTCTCTGTCCGCAGGCTTGCCGCCGTTTTCACCATAAGCCACATTGCCTGCAACCGTGCCGGAGAAGAGAATCGCCTTCTGGGATACATAACCGATTCTGTTTCTCAATGCTTCCTGGGTATATTCTTTCACATTCATGCCGTCAACCAGCACTTCACCTTCCGTTGCATCATAAAATCTCGGAATCAGGTTGATAACCGTACTCTTACCACAGCCGGTAGAACCGATGAAAGCCACCGTATCTCCCTTATGCGCTGTAAATGTAATGTCTTCCAGCACATTCTTCTCTGCATCCGGATATTTGAAGCTGACATGACGAAACTCTACTTCACCGGTCATACCCGCCTTGGCTTCTGTCTTCGCACCATCCTCAATGGCCGGTTCTGTATCCAGTACCTCATTGATACGCTTTGCCGCAACGGATGCACGGGGTACCAGCACAAAAATCATAACCAGCATCATGAAAGCCATCACAACCTGCATCGCATACTGTGAAAAGACAATCATATCCGAGAATAATGTCAGCTTATCCTGCATACCCGCATCATTGATCAGATAAGCACCTACCCAGTAAACCGCCAGTGTCAGACCATTCATGACAAGCATGATACCCGGCATCAGAATCGTCATGGTTCTGTTGGCAAAAAGCTGTGTACGCTTCAGTTCATCATTGGCCTTTTCAAACTTGGTCTCCTGATAATCTTCCGCATTATAGGCACGGACAACACGAAGCCCTGTCAGATTCTCACGCGTCACCCGGTTGATGTTATCTGTCAGGATCTGCAGCTTTCTGAACTTCGGCATTGCCACCATAACACAGGTTCCGACAATACACAGCAGTATAATAACTGCGATGCCTGTTGTCGCCGTCCACTGCCAGCTCTTTCCGGCAATCTTACAGATGGCCCACACAGCTGTCACCGGTGCCTTCAGAAAAACTTCCAATCCCAGCACCAATACCATCTGAACCTGGGTAATATCATTGGTTGAACGTGTGATCAGACTGGATGTTGAAAAGCGTCCGATCTCTTCCATTGAAAATGACTGCACTCTGTTAAATACCTGTCCTCGCAGGTTGGCAGAAAAATTTGCTGAAATCTTTGCCGCGCAGACAGCAATACAGGCTGCCGTCAAAAGTGAGCCCACCGCACAGAGCAGCATCTTGCCTCCCGCTGCAAGTATATCTGCCATGGCACTTCCCTCTGTCTGAACAAGCACTGTCATGTCGGACATATAATCCGGCATGGTCAGATTCAGATAAACCTGTGCCAGAATCAAAAGAAAGGCAAGTCCAGCCAGTGCCATATCTTTCTTTGTCAATTTCTTTAATAATTTGATCATTACTGCACTTCTCCTTTGATGTCATTGCATATTTCTGTTAAAACGTATTCATTATCAGCACTCGTCTCATCAGAGTGCCAGATTTGAATGAATAAAAATACTTCAGTGCTGCTGAAGTATTTTATCACCATAAACTGTTTGATATTAAACTGTTTATTTTTAAACTATTATAGTACGAATAAAGAATATGTCAAGGCTTTTTATATTTTTTTTAGATTTTTTCTTTTCCGGATTATACAGATGCCTCATCGATCATTCTCTCCATATTCGCCATTTCATGATTTAATACTTTGTTGAAAATCGCTCTATCCTCTGCCTGAATACCGGACATAATCTGCTGATGCATATCATCCCATATAGCATTGATGCGCCTCACCAGCTCTTTTGCCTCCTCTGACAATATATAATGCATATAACGCCTGTCCTTCTTATCTGGCATGCTCTCCAGATAATGCATGGTACACAGATGTTCCAGGGTCTTTGAAATCTGCCCTTTATTCAAATCAAGATAGCGATGAATATCTGCTGCCGTATTCCGCTCACCGGACATAGCCAGAAAACGCAGAATCTCGATTTCCACCCGCTTCACATCATATTCCCGAATGACGCCGTCCATCTTCTTGTTCATTAGCTGTTTGAACTGTCTGCCGCGGCGCATCATGTTTAACTGTTCTTCCATAATACTTCCCCTCTGTCTGATTTTCACTGATTCAAAATACACTCATCGTCTGATCTGTATTAAAAGGCAGTGAGTATTTATGATCTGTTATATTATACACCGTTTCCGGTGTTTTTTTCAAACCTTTTGTCGGATGAATTTTACAGAAGAATTCAAACTGTCCGGAGGCTGTAAAGGACGGATCAAAAGCACCCGGAAGAACAGATGCAATACCTAATGCAATAGATACCGGTATTGCGATTACCAGACATACCACAAATATGATGAATACAGCCTGTTGATTCGCTGTGAAGCAGACTTACAGACTCTTGTGAAGCAGATTTAATACAGTATTCAGGTCGTTCACACCCATCTGTCCCGGAGCAGAGGCTTTGCCTGCTGCACCAAATGTCAGTGCAGAACCAAATACTTCACCGCAAAGACGGCTGATCACACCTGTACCTGCCATAGACATCGTAATGATCGGTCTGTCCGCATACAGTCTGTTCATCTCTTCTGTTGCAGAAAGCAGTGTCAGTACATCCAGTTTGCTTTGAGGCATCACCGCAATCTTTGGAATGTCTGCGCCAAGATCCTGCATTTTACGAAGACGGACGACGATATCCTCCTTATCCGGTGTCTTGTCAAAATCATGGTTGGAAGCAACAACTTTGACGCCGCAGGCATGGGCTGCTTCAATAATCTCTTTCACCACTTCATCCCCTGTAAAGACTTCCACATCCACCAGGTCCACATTGCCTGTCGCTGCGATTTCCTTGTTCAGTTTTGCATAATCTGCTGCTTCAATAGCTTTCTCGCCGCCCTCTTTGGATGTACGGAAGGTAAAAAGAATCGGTGTATCTTTTAAAACCTGGCGAAGGTCTTCCAGCACATCCTTCACCTTCTCAATATCGAAAACACTTTCAAACCAGTCTACACGCCACTCAACAACATCTACCGGGATATTGTCAAATGTTTTGGCTTCATTGATAATGTCTTCTTTTGTTATACCGACGATTGGCACACAGATTTTCGGAATACCATCGCCGATTTTAATATTTCTAACTTCTACTGCTTTCATACTGTCAGACTCCTCTTTTTTATTGTTCTGTCTTCGCTAAAAGACTTCCGTATCTCACATTGACAAAAACTGCCAGCAGGCATCGGTGCAAAGATAGCCAGTACACCAAGAATACCGATGGCAATGCCGCCGGCTACCGGCAGTGCTGCATAGGATAAGGAAGTACCTGCTGCCACATAGGCCGCCTGAATATTCGGCGAAAATGCGATGCCTATAAAAAAGATAACATAGGATGCCGCACCAATCAACACTGAAATTCTTCTTTCCAGCTTATCGGACAAAGGCCCTGCAAAAGGAAGAGAAACCAGTCGTCCAAGCCCCAATGCTGCCGGCCGCAACAGCTGTAACTGTCATGACATCACCAACGCCCCACTGGGCAGCCAGCATTTCTTTGACAACCTGCTGGCTTAACAGTGAACAGCCGATACCATGAATAAAATAGTTCAAATAAAGAATGACCACACTTGGTAAATATTTTTTATCCATCTCGATTTCCTCCTAAGAAGGAAAACTCCGCTAAAACAACGCGCACTCGCACGAAACGTTTTAACGGAGCTTTCTTTCTTAGGAGGTATTTTAAAATTAGATGAACTGTTTTTATGATTCGATTTTGGCTTTAAACTAATTGCTTTAAGCTATTTGGCTGTTTTTATAAGCAATGGTTCCTTCTGCCAGGCATGAAGCGGCGAAAATGATGTTGATGGTAAATACAAGCTGCCAGATGTTATAGATGTCTTTGACCATGTTTGTCATAATCAGGAATACCGGCATGGCATCGACGATGAGGGCCATAAAGCCGCCGAAAAATATTCTTATTATCACCGGCAGTCCCCAGCATGCTGCAGAGATGATGACGGCTCCAAATGAACTGTTCTGATGGGCAGATACACACAAGGTAATAGCACACAATGATAAAAAGGCTTCTAAGGCAAGCATTAGTAAGACTGCCAGATATTTTGAAAACATCACTGACTGATGCCTGATGCTTTCAGACAGAACAAGTCCTGCGATGTTATTGAATCCATTTAACCCATATACAACCTGACATAAGACCAGATTTATCACCGTAAACCACAGAAAGACAGAAATTGTAAATGTCAAAGCAGCCGCTATTTTTGCCATGACGTCCTTTCTTCTTCCCTCTTCTGTGCTGAAAATCAGCGGCAGCATTTTTGTCTGGCTCTCCTCTGCAAAAATAGTTGACACACTGCAAATAACCAGTATACTTCCCAATATCAGACCAAGCTGCAGCATTTCAACAAATATTTTCCAGCCTGTTGTGTAAGTCAGATAAGGTGCTGTCCCCAGTTTTTCGCAGGTTTCCCCCAGTTCTGTTTCCGCAATCATATATCTTTCTGTTGGAACAATGCCGTTTTCCCATGCCCCATTGGTAAAATATCGTGTCACAAAATCATTTAAAAAGTTCCCATCTCTCCATCCCGGCATATTTTCTTCCAGCTTGGATGGCAGACCATATTTTTCAACAATTTGATGAACCTTTTCATCTGTCAGCTCGCCTTCAAATTCTTTCGTGATTTTCTTGTTCATCTTCACAGCTTCATAACCGGAATAAACGCTTCCATCCACTGCAGCTATTTCCCCGCCTACTTCTGCAAACCAAAAATAAGCCAACAACAATGCGGTAGCGGCAAATAGTCCGATTCTAAATATTTTGTTGTGATAGAGTTTATACAATTCCATTCTATAAAGCCGCATTTTACGCTTCCTCCGTTGACTGTGTTTCATAAAGATAGGCATCTTCAAGAGTCCCATCCAAAAGTTCTGCCTCCCGCATGGGCTGTTTTTCGGAAATCACTCTTAATTCGACATTTTCACCATTGCTTCTCATATTGCTGACAATAAAACGCTGCCCAAGGTACTCTGCTTCTTTTTCTGAAACAATGCATTTCCAGACGTGGCCTTTCACTTTCTCTGTTATCTCCGCCTCTGTTCCTTCCTGAATGAGTTCTCCGTTTTTCATGATTAAAATGCGGTCTGCAATATACTCTATATCCGACACAATATGAGTAGACAGCAAAACAATTCTGTCTTTGCCTAAGGAACTGATGATATTGCGAAAACGCACTCTCTCCTTCGGGTCAAGCCCTGCTGTAGGCTCATCCAAAACCAGAATTTCCGGATTGTTTAAAAGTGTCTGGGCAATGCCAATTCTTCGAAGCATCCCTCCTGAAAAAGTTTTCAGCTTTTTCCTGCGCACATTTTTCAATTCTACCATAGTCAGAAGTTCTTCAATCCGCTTTTCTGCATCATCTTTTGGCAATGCTTTTAAAGCCGCCATATACCTGAGAAAACGCTCCGCAGTAAAATCAGGATAAAATCCAAAATCCTGCGGCAAATAGCCCAGGAGTTTTCGATATTCTGCTCCCATACCGGAAATCTCCAGATTATCACAGCAAATCTTTCCCTCCGTTGGCTGCATAACACCACAAATCAACCGCATCAATGTTGTCTTTCCTGCCCCATTTTCTCCCAGCAGACCATATACCCCATTTGTAAATGTATAATCCACTTCACGGACGGCATCTTTATCTTTGTATCTTTTCCAAACATCCATCAATTTTAATTCATGCATAACACATCACCTTTTTCCATTCTATTAAATAGCCTTTTTATCTGAATGACAAATAAAAGTAGTGACAGTATAAAGACTGCTGTCCATATCAGGTTAGCTGCCGTAAACATAATACCCGGAATAGCCCCGATGACACCATAGCCAATGGACATCAAAAAGCCACTGATGACAAATAGAAATGAATGCTTTTTTCCTGTCTCCATTGACAAAATATCCAGGGCAATCATCCCCGACAACAGATAAGGTGTCAGAATATAAAGCCCCACCTGCAATAATCCAACACGCCAGAAGCCATTCAAATAACCTGCCAGCAAAAACAGCACCACAACATTGACCATCCCGGATATTACCATCCATGCAGCCACACATTGCTTTGTATTAAAATAACAGCTTGCTCCCAACTCTGCCATTTTTCCAAAAAACATCTTATCAATCACACCAATGGATGTGATGCTTAAAATTCCTGCTCCCGCCATACACACGGTGATAATTTCATTCTGACTCACTCCGGTATATTGCAGCACCGCAATAAAAATAATGCCCAGACAGATAAGGCCGCCATAAATATAGAAAAACAGTTTATCCATATAATAAAATTGCTGAAGCAGAATATTTTTGATGGACATCCTCATCTCAATTCTCTGCTTGTTGATTTTCTGCTTCTCCATCTCCATCATCATTGCCTGATGAGCTTTTTTCTTTCTCGCTTCATCAATATGTACCTGCGCATTCGCTCTTTCCAAAAGATTTTTTATTTCACTATCTCCCATCATCACACCCCTCCATCATCCTTTTCAACTGACTGATACCTAATCGAAACCGTGACTTTGCCGTGGACACACTACAACCCATCATACCGGCAATATCTTTAAACTTCATTTCTTCATACATCCGCAGAACAACTACTTCCCTGATATCCGGCGAAAGTGCCTTTAACAGATTCTGCAAATAAATGATATCTTCTGTTTCCTTTATCTGATTTCCCAGTTTCGGTATCTTATCAAGTTCTTCCCATCCAACCGAGGTTTCTGTGACTTTCTTATCCCGAAAATAATCAAAACAGAGGTTTCTTGCAATCATCAAAAGATATCCTTTGAGGTTTTGATGATGATAAGAAGTTCCATATTTAATAAATTTTAAAAAACTTTCCTGCGTAATATCATAAGCATCCTCTTCAGATTGAACCATATAAAGACAAAAACGATAAATATCTGCATAATATCTCTCAATAATCAGGCCAGCTGCTTCTTTATCTCCATTATGCAGTTTTCGTATCAATTCGCTTTCTTTCATCGTGTTTTCTCCTAATTCAATATCTGTACATATTATATAACCATTGATAACCGGAAAAAGTTCACCGTGGACAAAAAACAGACAGCTAAATTTATAACTGCCTGCTAAAAAAGTATTTTCCTTTTTCTGTTTCATTCATGTAACCTCTTCCGCTCCTCAATAAAATCCATTATTTCATTAGAATTCTTGAGTTTTTTTCGGAATAAAAAATTTGGTCATATCTGTTTTCTCTAATTCCAACAATCGTACCTTTTTATCAATTCCGCCTGCATATCCTGTCAGGCTGCCATTTGCACCGACCACACGGTGACATGGAATGATAATAGAGACTGCATTATGCCCTACTGCACCGCCGACTGCCTGTGCAGACATATGATCCATGCCATGTTTTTCAGATATTTGTCTGGCAATCTCTCCGTATGTCGTTGTCTGACCATATGGAATCTGCAGCAAAATCTGCCACACTTCCTGTCTGAATGCAGAGCCGATCGGATGAAGAGGTGGTGTAAAATTCGGTTCTTCGCCGGAAAAATACACATCCAGCCATCTTTTGGACTCTGCAAGAATCGGTGTTTCCCTCACAATATGTTCATCCGGAAGTATGTTGGCAAAGTATTTCTGCCCAACAAACCACAATCCTGTCAGACCGATTTCATCAGCAGCCAACAGGATATCCCCCATTGGTGACTGATATTGACATGTATATACCATCATCTTCCTCCATCTTACTTCTTCTGTGTCTTCGGTTTATAATCTCTCATTCCCGGAATAGCTCCGCCTGCCACTGCCCATAGATACAGACTGGCCACACTGCAGTAAGGACTAAACCGCCTGCGATACTTTTCAAACAACTTTCGGTCAATCTTGCGGTGATGATAAACCATACGAAGTCCACGCTGGATAGCCAGATCATCATAGCTGAATATATCCGGCCGCTGCAGACAGAAAAGCAAGATCATCTCCGCCGTCCATACACCAATTCCTTTCAGAGAGGCCAGTTCTTTGATGGCCGCCTCGTCCGACATCTGAGCGACTGTTTCCAGATCAAAGACGCTCTCATGAACCTTCCTGGCAAAGTCCGTAATATATTCTGCCTTACGAAAGGTCATCCCCAAAGACTGCAGCTTGGAAATGTCCGCTGAAAGAATGGTTTCAGCATTGACTTCCCCCAAAGTTTCCTTCATCCGCTGCCAGATGGTTGTCTGTGCTTTCGTAGAAATCTGCTGACCGATAATATGATGAACCACTGCAGAAAACAAATCTGTATCCACTTCTCTTTCTATCATCCCTATCTGATCAATGACTTCTGACAGCTTTTTGTCTTTATTTCGAAGATAAGTTATCTCATTTTCACCATATTCAAAATACATCCTTCATCTCCCATCCACACATTCTGCACAGGCCCTCTTCAATTTCTTCATCCAGATTACTCCTTTCATCCATGGCCCTGCATTACACGCTTTGCAGTTCTAACTACCCCTATCATACCATGAAATATTCCCTTTTACAAGCGAAAAAGCAAACAGTTGTTCTTTTTAGTTTCAAAGGCAACTACTTGCTTCTGCAAAACACTATAAAAATCATTTATGCTATCATCAAAAATACGTTCTATTCATCTGCACTTCTCAGCTTATGGATCATTTCCTCGCAGATCTCAAGGGCACTCTTGCCGTCAGTCTGAACAACGATATCCGCTGCTGCTTCATACTTTGCTCTTCTTGCTTCCATCAAATCCGCAATATACTCTACATTCTTGTGACCATTCAAAAGCGGACGCTCGTCACTGTCCTTCACGCGGTCAAGAATGGTCTGTGGGTCTGCTTTCAGAAGAACAACCTTGCCGTTCTTCTTCATCTCAGCCACATTGCGTTCACGCATAGCCACACCGCCGCCACAGGAAATAATGACATTCTGCTTGGACTGCATGTCAATGAGCAACTGTGTCTCAAGATTCCGGAAGTATTCCTCTCCATAAGTCTCAAAAATTTCCGAAATGCTCATGCCCTGCTGTTCGGCAATCACCTGATCCATCTCAACCACATCCATGGCCAGCGCATCTCTCAAAAATGCAGAGATTGTACTCTTTCCTGCTCCCATGAAACCAATCAGGACAATATTGTAATCGAAGAGCTTCTTTCCCTGAATCTTCTTGCTGTTGTGGAGAACTCTTTCATAAATATCAGCAATCTCCTCCTGATGCACATTACCTTTCAATTCTATGTCCAGTGCCTCTTTCTGTCTGCTCTCCTGCTCCGGCTGAAGAATCTGCATCTGATTCTTCTCCTTCAATGCCATAATCTTCTCAACCACATCGAATCGTTTCATCAATATATCTACAAGCTGAGTATCACAGGATAAAAGTTCCTGCCGCAATAAATCCAGTTCCTTCATGTTCCGCTCTCCTTGTTTCTGTAGTTTAACGCTTTAAGTTATTACATTGTACCATACATTTACAACTAAAGAAACCTGTAATTTCATTTATTTTATTGGTTATCCTGTGCAGTTTTCATACGAACTGCAGCATTCACAATCATCATCTGAATTTTTCTTTCCAAAAACAGGACCCGCTTTTGCGGGTCCTGATAAAAGATTCATATGTTATGCTTCATCAATGGCTTTGCCGATATCATGACGCATATATTTGTTGTCAAATTCAATCCATTCGGTTGCTTTATAGGCATTAGCTCTTGCTTCTTTCAGCGTTGTGCCTTTAGCTGTGACACCAAGTACACGTCCACCGTTTGTCACAATGCCTTTTTCATTGCGCTTTGTGCCTGCATGGAAACAATAGTAACCTTCATCCGCATGAAATTTCTCAAAACCTGTGATCGGATAACCTTTTTCGTAGGAAACCGGATAACCATCAGAAGCCAGGACAACACAAACTGCCGCATTGTCTTCAAATTCCAGATGCTTTTCAGCCAGTTTGCCGTCGATGCATGCCTCAAACATTTCCACCAGATCTGTCTTCATTCTCGGAAGCACAACCTGTGTTTCAGGATCACCGAATCTGGCATTATATTCCAGCACCTTCGGGCCGTCTTCTGTCAGCATCAAACCAACAAAAAGGATGCCCACAAAATCTCTGCCTTCTGCTTTCATCGCTGCCATTGTCGGTTTGAAAATATGCTCCATACAGAAAGCATTCACTTCTTCTGTATAGAAAGGACTTGGGGAAAATGTACCCATACCGCCTGTATTTAAGCCCTGATCGCCATCTTTGGCACGTTTATGATCCTGAGCAGATGTCATCGGTACAATATTGGTTCCGTCACAGAAGCAAAGGGCCGACACCTCACGTCCTGTCATAAACTCTTCCACAACCATCTGATTGCCAGCTGAACCGAATTTCTTGTCTTCCATGATCTCTTTAACACCGGCGCGGGCTTCTTCAAGATTCTGGCAGATAAGAACACCTTTGCCCAGGGCCAGACCATCAGCCTTCAATACGATTGGCATCTTGGCCGTTTCAAGATAATCAAGGGCTGCCTGCGGATCCGTGAAATTCTCATAAGTAGCAGTCGGAATACCATATTTTTTCATCAGATCTTTGGAAAAGGCTTTGGAGCCCTCGATAATGGCTGCATTCTTACGCGGTCCGAATACTCTCAGTCCTTCTGCCTCAAAAGCATCCACAATACCGCCCACCAGAGGATCATCCATGCCGATCACCGTCAGATCAATGGCTTTTTCCTTTGCAAAGGCAACCAGCTTATCAAATTCCATGGCACCGATCGGTACACATTCTGCAACTTCTTCAATACCGGCATTGCCCGGTGCACAGTAAACTTTATCTACAAGAGGACTTTCTGCGACCTTCCATGCGATGGCATGCTCTCTTCCACCGCCGCCAACGATTAATACTTTCATTCTGCTCATCCTTTCTTTCATATATAACTCAAATATCCGCCGATTCCACCAAATCAAAAGGCAGAATCGGCGGATGAACCTATTCAAAATCAACTCACGAATTCCGATACAGGATTCAAAGTCACATTGCAGACTTTGAGTCTTGAAGTCTACTCTTCTACAAACACTCTGCCATCCTTCACATGCACTTTGTCATGGGCGATCAGATCAATAACTTTCGGCATAATCTGCCATTCAGCCTGCTCCATAATTCTGCGCTGAAGCACCTCCGGCGTATCATCCGGGCGTACTTCCACCGGCTTCTGCATGATAATCGGGCCTGTATCAGTTCCCTCATCAACAAAATGCACCGTTGCACCGCTGATCTTCACACCGCGCTTTAAGGCAGCCTCATGAACATGCAGTCCATAATAACCGGTTCCACAGAAAGACGGGATCAACGACGGATGGATATTGATCATCCTGTTTCTGTAGGCTTTGATCATCTTCTCTGGCACAACCACCATAAAGCCTGCCAATACAACGAGATCCACACCCCGGACATTGACAGCTTCCAGCAGAGCATCATTAAAAAGCTCACGATCTGCATACTGTTTCGGAGAGATACATACCGCTTCAATACCGGCTCTCGCCGCTCTCTCCAGTGCTTTTGCCTTTGGATTATTGCTGATCACCACTTTGATCTCTGTGTCGGTGATACGTCCATCGGCAATGCTGTCGATAATGGCCTGGAGATTAGTGCCGCCGCCGGATACAAGTACTGCAATCTTTAACATAATGTCACACCCTTTTCGCCCTCTGTCAGTTCACCAACGATATAGGCTTTCTCACCTGCCTCTTCAAGAAGCTTCATTGTCTTATCAACATCTGCAGGATCAACACCGATTACCATACCAAGACCCATGTTGAAAGTATTGTACATCATCTGTTCGGCAATATCACCTTTTTCTGCAATAAGTTTGAAGATAGCCGGAACTTCGTAGCTGTCTTTCTTCACAACAGCATGAACACCTTCCGGCAGCATACGTGGAATGTTCTCATAAAATCCGCCGCCCGTAATATGGGAGCATCCCTTAAGCGTCACACCGCCGTCTTTAACTGCCTTCAGGGCTTTGACATAAATTCTTGTAGGTGCGATCAATGCTTCACCTAAAGTTGTGCCAAGTTCATCATAGTATGTATCCAATGATTCCTTTGTCATATCGAATACTTTGCGGACAAGGGAGAAACCATTGCTGTGTACACCGGAAGAAGCGATGCCGATAAGCACATCACCTTTCTTCAGATTCTCACCTGTGATCAGATCCTTCTTATCTACAACACCTACTGCAAAACCTGCAAGATCGTACTCATCCTCAGGCATCAGTCCCGGATGCTCCGCTGTCTCACCGCCGATCAGTGCTGCACCGGACTGCTTGCACCCTTCAGCAACACCGCTGACGATTGTGGCAATCTTCTCAGGATAGTTCTTGCCGCATGCAATATAATCAAGGAAGAAAAGCGGTTCACCGCCGGCACAAGCCACATCATTCACACACATAGCCACTGCATCAATACCGATCGTGTCATGTTTGTCCATAAGGAAAGCCAGTTTCACCTTTGTGCCGCAGCCATCTGTACCTGATAAAAGGATCGGCTCTTCCATTTTCTTGATATTTTCAAGAGAAAAAGCACCTGAAAATCCGCCGAGACCGCCAAGTACTTCCGGACGCATGGTTCCTTTGACAAATTTCTTCATGAGTTCTACTGATTCGTATCCTGCTTCAATATCTACACCGGCATTTTTGTAATCCATTTATATTTCCTCCTTGATAAAAGCACTCTGATTATGATTAATTGTTCGATTCAAAATCCGTTCCCGGATTCTTATTTCACTATTTCTATCTGCTATTTCATTGGGTAATCACCGTTAAAACATGCCATGCAGAAACCACCTGCGGCATCCGGACATGCAGCTACCATACCCTCACTGGACAGGAAGGCAAGTGAATCCGCTCCCGTCATCTTGCAGACCGCATCCACTCCCTGCTCATGGAAGATCAGTTTCTTCTCTTCCGGCATGGAAGCGCCATAATAACATGGATGTGAAATGGTTGCTGATGCGATCCTCAGATGGACACTCTTGGCTCCGGCATGGCGAAGCAGCTCAACTAACGTCTGAGCCGTTGTACCGCGCACCATGGAGTCATCCACAACCACAATGTTCTTGTCCTTCACCTGGCTCTTGATCACAGAAAGCTTCATATGAATCTTTCTGTCAAACAAAATCCCTTCCGGCTTCACCAGATTATTACCGTAGTATTTATTTTTTACAAAAGCATCCACCATAGGGATTCCCAGTGTATCTGCATATCCGGCTGCTGCTGCCAGACCCGAATCCGGTACCCATACAACCGCATCTGCCTCTGCAGGCGCTTCCTTTGCCAGATGGCATCCCATATTGTATCTCGCCTTGTAAACCTCCTGACCACCGAAGACACTGGCCGGATGTGAATAATAAATATACTCATAAATGCAGGCACGTATCGGCTGCGCCGGCATACCCTGGATGGAATGCGGGCCTTCTGCATTGATGACCACAATTTCCCCGGGCTGAATATCTCTCACATAATCAACATTCAATTCATCAAAGGCACATGTCTCTGAAGAAAGGAACCATGAATGATCTTCCCTGCCAAGTACCAGCGGACGAATGCCCTGGGGATCTCTGACACCGATCACCTTTCTCGGTGTCATCACCAGCATCGCGTATCCGCCTTTGAGCATCGGCATAATAGAAGCAATCGCCTCCTCAATGGTCGGATAATTATTTCTTGCTCTGGAAATCAACACAGAGATTACTTCCGCCGCTTCCATTGTCTGGAATACAGAACCTTTCAGTTCCAGATCATGGCGAATCTCCTCGATATTCGTCAATCCGCCGTTTAAAGCAACAGCCATATGACCGCTTGTGTAACGGATCACGATGGGCTGTGCATTCTCCCGGGCATCCGATCCGTCATATCTGAGAATGTGGCCAATACCTGCATGTCCCTGAAGCTTCTCGAGCTTCATTTCATCAAAAACTTCTGTCACAAGGCCTTCATCCTTCACATAGGAAAAATTACCCTGATTGTCATTCACACAGATACCTGCTGCCTCCATGCCGCGATGCTGCATGGAAAACAGTCCGTAATATATTAAATGGGATGTATGAAAGCCGTTATTGTCAAACATGCCAAACAAACCACATCTGTCCATCATTTTCTCCATCTGCTTACATCTCCTTTAAATACGCTTCATAGCCGATATGCTCAAGCTTGTCCGCCTTATTCAGTACCGTCTGCTCAAGCTTGCTGCTGTATGCTTTCAGTCTCTCACGCAATGCGGCATCCTCTGTGGCCAGAATCTTGGCTGCCAGAAGTCCTGCATTCTGTGCACCATTGATGGCCACTGTAGCAACCGGAATGCCCGGCGGCATCTGGACGATAGAATAAAGAGAATCCACACCGCCAAGAGCCTTTGTCTGCACCGGTACACCAATAACAGGGAGCACCGTCATAGCCGCAGTCATCCCCGGAAGATGGGCTGCACCGCCGGCACCTGCAATAATCACTGAAAGACCTTTTTCCTCGGCTGTCTTTGCATATTCGCATAATCTGTCCGGTGTTCTGTGTGCCGAAACAATCGTCAGTTCATAAGGCACCTGCAATTCATCCAGTATCTCTGCTGCCTTTGACATAACCGGCAGATCGGAATCACTGCCCATAATAATGCCAACCTTTACGCTCATTCCCATTACCTCCGTTAAAACTTGATCTTTGAATGCGCATAGCGCGCTTTAAAAAGTGCATCTTCAATCGTCTTATCTGTCACTGTGATATGCCCCATTTTACGGCCGACTCTGCATTCCTCTTTGCCGTAAATATGGATCTTCACTTCAGGATACTTATAAGCTTCTTCCAGTCCATGGACTTCAGCCTTCTTATTCACGTTTCCGATAATATTCTTCATCACTGTCGGGCAGATCAGTTCCGTACTGCCAAGGGGCAGTCCAAGAATCGCCCGGATATGATTCTCATACTGTGAAGTCACACAGCCCTCTATTGTGTAATGTCCTGAATTGTGCGGACGCGGCGCCAGCTCATTGACAAGCACATGCTGATCCTTTGTCACAAAAAGTTCGATACAGAGCATACCATAGGCATTAAAAGCATGCACCGCTTTCCTTGCCACATCCATGGCTTCTTCCCGACAGGCTTCTGTGATATCCGCCGGTACCGTTGTCTCATCCAGAATGCTGTTCACATGCACATTTTCTGCCACCGGGAATACCGCTACATCGCCGTTAGTGCTGCGGCAGACCAGAATCGATACTTCCTTTAAAAACGGCACATATTCTTCCACCATCAGGGGCAGCCTGCCTGCGCCCAGACTCTCATAGGCCTCGCGAATATCTTCTCTTGTATGGATCACCGCATTCCCCTTGCCGTCATAACCGCCTGTACAAGTCTTCAAAATCACCGGATAACCGAAATAGTCACAATCCTCCACCAGCTGTTCATAAGAGTCTGCCTTTCGAAAATCAGGAACCGGCAGACCATGTGACATCAGCCACTGCTTCTGATCGTATTTGTTCTGAATATGCAAAAGCGTCTCACTGGAAGGATAAACAGGACATCCCTTTGCCTCCACCTGCTGCAGCGCCTTCACACTGATGTGCTCAAATTCATAGGTCACCACATCCACCTTCGAGGCCAGTTCCTCAATGGCTGCCACATCATCAAAATCTGCTACAATATGTTCATCTGCAATGCTGTGAGCCGGGCAATGCAGGGTTGGATCAAGAATTACAAAATAATCATCCAGCCGCTTAGCATCAAGAATCATCATCTTGCCAAGCTGACCGCCGCCGATAATACCGATTTTATGCATGTCAAACGCTCCTTTTATAATGATATCTTATAAATAAGTGGATACTCTTATTATAAACCATTCTTATAAATTCACTTTTTCCTATCAAATAGGCAAAATTCATCAGAATCTGACTCTATTGTAACCGTACTGAGCTTTTACGTCAATACTTAAGCGAAAAAAAAGGAAAGGTTCTTTCACCTTTCCCTTTATATTTAAAATGTATCGTTGATACTATATAAGCACAGCTTATATGTTGAGTGGCTCATTCAGTGCTTCCGTACCTTCAAGGCAGAATTTGCCCTCCCGTATGATATCTACCTGCCTGCCGTCTGCAAAGCATGCTGTAATGGCACTGATCTCATCGTAAGGAATCGTAATATCCGTATGCACATTAAAATATGCCTGTTCCGGATCCGTATCTCTCAGGCGGGACTTCTCATTCTCACGGGCAACAATTTCCTTGCCGTCTGTATTATATATCTTATGATTTTCACTATGGCTGTAGCATGTATCGCCAATGGCAAAATGCGGCCCTGTCTTCTCCATAATGAGAATCGGCATCAGCTGTGTAATGTCGAACTTTCTGGCCATGGCATAGGCCGTTGTGTTCGTGCCAATGGCAAATTCTCCCATTGGCAGCGTTTCATGATTCTGAAGGAGATTCTGTCTCAGATACTTCTGATTCTCTTCCCTGTCCTCATAATTGCTGCAGTCGACTTCAGCAACACAGCCATCTTCAAACCGCAATGAAAGATTTCTGTAATTCAATCCATTCAGATAAACACTGCTTACATGCAGCGTTCCATTTGTCCCTGCCAATACCGGACTTGTAAAAATCTCACCCACAGGAATATTCACATCTGCGCAGCAGTTTTCAAACACCGTTTCCTTCGCCGGATCCTGAAGCTGCCATAAAGCAACCTTCAAATCCGTCCGGTTGCCGTTCATACCGGTAATATGCATATATTCCGCGCCGTCAATGGCATCGATCATCTTCTGCTGAATACTTCTGAACAGATCATTATCCAGATTGTTGACTTTGATCGTCTCATCCATAATGGCCTCAAACTGATCGCCAATGGATGGCAGTGGCCAGGCAATGATTGAAAAACTGATGGCTGACGCATCTATATACTGATTGACAATCTCTGTCAGCTGTCCTGCCATGCGAACAGCCAGCTTCTGCTGTTTATCCGACAGACGGATGTTCTCCTCTTTAGCCGCCGGTTCAAAGGGAGTCTCACCAAAAACATCCATCCAGGCCGGGCCGGCATAATCCTCTGCCAGATCCGCATACTGCTCATAGGCAGACTTCGTCACACCGATGATGCGCTCACATAAAGCTTTGTCAAGATATAAACCCTTATCCATGCGGTGATCATAATCATACTGCGGATTAGCCGAGCAGGACACAAGGCCGAGCTTACCCGCTGTCTTGTTAATACTATGGATGGCATCCCTGCAGACAATCACAGAAAGTCCTAATGCTTCAAATTGCCGGATTGTTGAACGAAGCACCCGCTCAAAACCAATATTAGCTCTTAACTGGATATTCTTCTTGGCTGATAAGTCAATCTTATACAGTTCAAATCCTCTCACATAGCCATTCACAAATGTGGCCGCCATATCGTCGATCACCGACTGATCCAGGGTGTTCAGATACGCAGCAATCGACTTTTCATTGACAGAAATATACTCCCCATACTGATACAGATAAGACAGCTCTGTCAAATCCGCCTTCATGATGATATCCCTGTAAAAACTCAGGGACGGATCCAGCTTCTCCCGGGTTCTCCCCGTCACAGTCTGATCACTGTAATCACTGACATACCAGTAAATGATCTGCAAAATCTCATCTCTTTCAGGTATACGGTTCTCAAAACGGTTATAAATCTCTATAAACAGCTCATTGATCGCTGTCATATCTGCCAGACGCCCCTGAAATGCCAGCGGGATCAGGCCGCGGATCTCCGTGACAAGCCAGGCCATCATCGGACCATAGGCTTCCCCCAGCATTACTGCCGACCACTGCGGATTGGCATAGCTTTTCTCATAACCGGCTTCACCCTCCCACACCTCAGTCTCAGGAAGAATATCCGCATAAAAGCGATGATTCATCTCTGCCAGCTCTTTTGTTGTCAGCTGTACAAAGCGACCATCCTGACGCATCTCATAAACCTTTTCCACGTATAAAATAAAATCGGCCAGACAATGGAAATAAACATCAAAGGGTGCTTCTGCCGTATTTGCCTCTGCTATTTCACGAATGCGTTCCACAGACAGCTCAAAGCGTTCCTTCACCCACTCCTGTACCTCTTTTCTATTAATTTCTTTCTTCAATACGATCACCTTTCTCATCTATCATGATTCGGATTCAAGTCGAACATCCAAAATTCCCGCTGGAAATAATGCAGTTCTTACATAATAATTGATAAACAGCCCACAAAAAAAATAAATCCGTGGACAATAACTGCCGCCAGATTCACATAAAAAGCCCCCTGCACCATCGGGCCATAGGCTTCATTGTCCTTGCGAAGCTGAACAGACAGCCAGAGGCCAAAAATTGCAGCCAGAAAACTCAGATATCCGATGCCTCCAACTGCTGCCGGAAGATCACCTTCCTTTATAAAGGACGCAATCGTCAATACAGCCATGCAGATCAATGATACAATCCCAAATGCAGCGGCGTAAATTCCTCGTTTTGTCTGTCTTTTTTCAATTTTGATGAAGCTGTATATATTATGCGCCATCCCACTTACTCCTTATTTTATTCATTATGTAGAACAGAAGATATCCCGCAATACCTCCTGCAGTATTCAAAATTAAATCATCTACATCAAAGGATCCAACCCTTGTCAGCAACTGTGTGATCTCAATTGTAAGACTCAGTAAAAAAGCCGCCAGAAACATCCGGTTCATTCTTCTGAGCTTCGGTCTCAATATGGGCATAAAAAAACCATATGGCATAAAAGCCAGTACATTACCAAATAAGTTTGCGAGAAATGCCCGGATTCCCACAACATCTCTATATATATAAAATCTTCGTATTTCTTTAAACGGAATCAAATTATACCTGTAATAAGAAGTAATAACATCTCTTCCATAATCTTCACTGAAAAAACATACATAAATTAAAACAGCGATATACAAAGTAAGCAGTACGAAACTGCCGAATTTGATACACCGCTTTGTTTGTCGGCTCACGCAATCCCTCCTGCCTGACCTGGCGGGTTCTGCCATTTGGCCCCCTGCCTGTATAAATTACACCACGGCTGCTAAATCCGGCAGCCGCGATGCAGATAACAATATTCTATTGAAAATCTATTCTTTACATCAAGTCTGAATGATGCCTCAGAAGTCTTGCTCCGTTAACAATTCCGATAATACCGAGAACCAGCCCGCTGATTACAGATAAAATTCCAAGGACAAGACTGCATGCACCGGTCTGACACATCAGTTTTGACATCTTATCTTCTATTCTCATCCTCGCTGCTCCTTTCTCAAGCTATGTTCGTATCTGTCAGATATGCCTTTCTAATGCCATCCGACTTCCAACACAATCTACTGTTCCTTTGCACCATACTGTTCATAGTATGCATCAATTGCTGCTTTCAGTTTGTCATCAATGACAATCTTTCCATTACATGACTTATTATACAGGCATTCAACAACCTCTGCCATCGTAACAATGGCATTTGTCTCAAAACCATAGAGATCTTTGACTTCATCAAGGGCACACTTGACACCGCCCTTGCCGACTTCCATACGGTCTAAGGAAACCATCAGGCCAACGATGGTGACATCAGCTGCGCCTTTCACCTTCGGGACTGTCTCTTCCATAGACTTGCCGGATGTTGTCACATCTTCGATCATTACAACGCGGTCTCCGTCTTTTAATGGGCTGCCCAGGAAATTTCCCTTATCTGCGCCATGATCTTTCGCTTCCTTACGGTCTGAGCAGTACCGGATCTCCTTGCCGTACAGGTCACTAAAAGCAATAGCTGTTACAACACCAAGCGGAATACCCTTGTAAGCCGGTCCGAACAGTACATCAAAATCGTCACCATACTTTGCATGGATCGCCTTTGCGTAATACTGACCCAGACGCTTTAACTGGGAACCTGTCACATAGGCACCTGCATTCATGAAAAACGGAGACTTTCTGCCGCTCTTCAATGTAAATTCACCAAACTTCAATACATCTGCTTCCACCATAAAGTGGATAAACTCTTCTTTGTACTGTTCCATATCTATAATCTCCTTTTTGTGATTAAAAATTCACTGATCTCTTTCTGACTTTTCTTCTCTGTTATTATACTCAACTTCCAGCGAAAAATCAACCAAAAACATACCTGTCCAGTCGTTCAAAAGCCTCCGTGACACGACACTTCGGCAGCGCCAGATTCATTCTGATATGATGTTCCCCATGGAATGGACGTCCATCCTGCCAGCCGACGCCCACATCCCAGCCGGCCTGAAGCAGTTCATCCATGGATTGGCCATGATCTTCACACCATTGTGTACAATCCAGAAAAAGCATATAAGTTCCCTGAGGCTTTGATACCGTCACGCCCTTGAAATGTGCTGCAATGTAATCACAGGCAAATCGTACATTCTCCGTTAAAACCTGACACAGCTCATCCACCCATTCGTAACCCTCCTGTTTATAGGCACCGATCAGTGCATGCATGGACAAAACATTCATCTCATTGTAATGGGATTTACTGCCCCTTGCCTCCACTCTGTCTCTCAATGCTTCATTATAAATAATATGATAGCTCCCAATCAGACCTGCAAGATTAAATGTTTTGCTTGGTGCATACAGGGCCACTGTGTGTTCCCGGGCATAATCATTTACCTGCTGTGTCGGTATATGCTTTTGTCCATCCAGTAAAATATCTGACCAGATTTCATCTGAGATCACTGTCACAGCATATTGTTCATATACCGCCATCGCCTTTTCCAGCTCCCACTGTTCCCAGACACGGCCCGTCGGATTATGAGGTGAACACATAATCGCAGCATGGATATGGTACTTCCTAATCTTCGCTTCCATATCCTCATAATCCATCCTGTAAATGCCCTCTGCATCCTTCTTCAACTCACTGTGTATCATCTTATAGCCATTGTTCTTCAGACTGGCGGTAAAGCCAATATATGTCGGACTGTGCAAAAGGACCGCATCCCCTGGCGCCGACAGGCACTGCAGTGCCGAAAGGATCCCTCCGAGGACACCATTCTCATAGCCAATATGCTCTTTTTTCAGTCCATTTACGCCATTTCGTTTTTGATGCCATTTGATAATTTCATCAAAATAGGTATCTCTAGGTGCAAAATATCCGTAAGCCGGATGTTTTGCACGTTCAATAATGGCCTCCGGAATCGTCGGCACTGTCGGAAAGTTCATATCCGCCACCCACATCGGGATAAAATCAAAACCTCCCTTTGGTTTTGACGGTGACATTCCCGGATACATTCCAAGACCATCTACAGCCATAGCATCTTGTCCTTGTCTGTCAATGATCGATGTAAAATCATATTTCATATTATTCCTATCCTCGTTTTTTCCAGCATTGATTGCAGCTGCTGACTGCCTTTCACCGCTGATTTTATCTTCTTTTCTATTTTCCTATATCTGCACCGAAAAAGCAATTCTTTCTCTGTATTTCGTTGACTTTTTTATTCCATATCGTTATACTTTATCACAGAACTTTTGAAACATCATCTATTCGCCAAAAGTTCTGTTTTATCAAAGATTTTTACGAAAGGTGTCTATTTATGCTAACCTACATTTTATTGATCCTGGGATTCATCCTGCTTATTAAAGGAGCGGACCTGTTTGTAGACGGCAGCTCATCCATTGCCAGACTGCTTCGCATTCCCGCCGCTGTCATCGGCCTGACCATTGTTGCCTTCGGTACAAGTGCCCCGGAATTATCCGTCAGCTGTTCAGCTGCCCTGGCCGGTCAGAATGAAATTGCCATCAGCAACGTTCTTGGTTCCAACATTTTCAACCTCATGGTTGTTACCGGTGCCTGTGCTGCCATCAGTGCCATTCCGGTCAATGAAGGCATTTTGAAACGTGAGTTTCCATTTTCAATTGTTGCCGCAGCACTGCTTCTGATATTCAGCCTGTTCGGATTCGGACAGCTCAATATCGGCCGACTTGAAGGGCTGACGCTTCTTGTGCTTTTTGTTCTCTTTGTTGCCATCCAGGTCAGGGATGCTTTAAAGTCCCGCAGTGAAAATGCTGAAGATCCAATGGAAGAAGTTCTTTCTCCATTGAAAAGCATTGTATTTGTCGTCATCGGATGTATCATGATCATTTACGGCGGCAACTTTGTCGTGGACAGTGCCTCTGAAATTGCTGCCAATTTCGGTCTGTCAGAAACCCTGATCGGACTGACAGTTGTTGCTTTCGGTACTTCCCTGCCGGAACTGGTCACTTCCATTGTTGCATCAAGGAAAGGTGAAAACGATCTTGCCATCGGTAATGTGGTCGGTTCCAATATCTTCAATATTCTGATGATTCTTGGTATTTCAACAAGTATCCATCCTGTCGCACTGCAGCTTTCTGCTGTTTACGACTGTATTATCCTGATGATCTTCAGCATCCTTGTTCTTTTCTTCTGCTGGAGCAAGAAGCAATTGTCCAGAGGCGAAGGCATTTTTATGCTTATCCTCTATGCGATCTATACGGTTTACATTATCATGCGCTGATAAGATAAAAATATAAGAAAAACTCTTGCTGAACGGCAAAAAACATGCTAACATGAATGCAATCAGCGAAGAGGCTGCGGAATATCCGCGGCCTCTTTTTGTTTTTCACAGATATTATGACCGAACTGCCTCTGCCTGTTCATGCCGCCTTGTCTGCTGTCTGTGAAAATAATAAAGAGAGAGGAAGATGTAAATGAACTACGAAAAAATTTTTGATCTTGTAACGAAAGTGGATGACTTCGTCTGGGGTCCCGCTATGCTTGTCCTGCTTGTAGGCACCGGTATTTTTCTGACCATCCGTGTTGGTTTCCTTACATGGAGAAATCTCGGATACGCCATCAAAAGTACACTGAGTAAGGAGGCCCGTACTCAGAAAAGAGGCGATGGCGATGTTTCTCCGTTCTCCGCATTAACAACCGCTCTTGCAGCTACCATCGGTACCGGCAATATCGTGGGTGTTGCAACAGCCATGGTATCCGGCGGTCCCGGCGCCCTTGTCTGGATGTGGATTTCCGCCTGTTTCGGTCTGACATCCAAATTCAGTGAATGTATGCTGGCCATCAAGTATCGTGAACGTAATGAAAAAGGTGAAATGTCCGGCGGCCCTATGTACACAATGAGAAAAGCACTTCCTAAAGGATTCGGAGCAGTTCTTGGCTGGCTATTTGCTTTATTTGCCGTTCTGGCTTCCTTTGGTATCGGCAATATGACCCAGGCCAACTCTATTTCTTCAGCTTTAAACGAAACCATTGGTTTCTCCAAAGTTGCCATCGGTATTGTCCTGACTGTTCTGTCCCTTGCAGTTATTGTCGGCGGTATTAAATCCATCTCAAAGGTTTCCTCTGTTGTTGTTCCTCTGATGGCCGTTTTCTATATTATAGCCGGTATTATTGTTATCATCGGCAACATTCAGAACGTCCCAGCCGGTCTTGTCATGATCTTCAAATATGCCTTTACCCCTCAGGCTGTTACAGGCGGCGTCCTTGGTAATATTGTGGCCTCCATGATGGCTGCCATGCAGTATGGCATCGCCCGTGGATGTTTTTCCAATGAAGCCGGTATGGGTTCTGCTGCCATCACTGCCGCTGCTGCCACAACAGACCACCCTGTTCGTCAGGCTTATATCAATATGACAGGTACATTCTGGGATACAATCGTTGTCTGCTCTATCACCGGTCTTTGTATTGCAAGCTCCGGCATGCTGGGTCAGATCGATCCGGCCACAGGCAGTCTCTATACCGGTTCTGCCTTGACCATCGCCGCATTCAAAACCGTTCTCGGTCCCCTCGGTGGATGGCTTGTCACCATCGGCATTGCACTTTTTGCCTTTTCCACGATTCTTGGATGGGAATATCATGGTGAAAAAGCTTTTGAGTATCTGTTGAACACACACAAACTGAATATCATTTACCGTCTGGTTTTCTCATGTGTTGTTTTCTTCGGTGCTACCATGCAGTTGGATCTTGTGTGGAAACTTTCCGATATCGCCAACGCCCTGATGGCCATTCCAAACCTGATCTGTATGCTTCTGCTGAGCGGTGAAATTGCCCGAGATATCCGTGAATTCCAGAAAATTCTGGATAAAGAACGCAGACGATAAGATTTAAATCTATTGCCATACCAAAAGCAGCAGGTCAGCAGATCTTTTTCATCCGCTTTCCTGCTGCTTTCATTTTATGAAATTCTGCCGTTCTCCATTTCATATACCACATCTGCCACGTTCATTGTGGATACTCTGTGGGATACCAGGACAACTGTTTTCTTCTTGGCCGATTCTTTCAATGATTTTAAGATAATTCCCTCATTTAAAGAATCGAGGTTCGATGTAGGCTCATCGAGTAGAATGAGGGGGCATTCATGGAGAAATGCTCTTGCAATTCCGATTCTCTGTTTCTCACCGCCGGACAGCGTATCACCC
>ERZ773239.155-NODE-155-length-82871-cov-4.308141_pt1 | contig 82871 bp, 66 predicted proteins | sample MGYA00580521_ERZ773239 | MGnify/ENA primary metagenome ERZ773239 (study PRJEB29015, sample SAMEA2737801) | human gut metagenome | biome: human gut; feature: human-associated habitat; material: faeces | place: China | collected 2012 ... | reverse complement strand
AAAGAATAAAAAAGAGCGTGTTGGACGTATCCTTCAGATGCATGCCAACAAGCGTCACGAGCTGGAAAAGGTTTACTCCGGTGATATCGCAGCAGCGATCGGATTCAAGTTCTCCACCACAGGTGATACTATCTGTGATGAGCAGCATCCGGTAATCCTGGAGTCCATGGAGTTCCCGGAGCCGGTTATCGACATCGCTATCGAGCCGAAGACCAAAGCTGGTCAGGGCAAGATGAGCGAGGCACTTGCGAAACTTGCAGAGGAGGATCCGACCTTCCGTGCATCCACCAACCAGGAGACTGGCCAGACCATCATCTCCGGTATGGGTGAGTTACATCTGGAGATCATCGTAGACCGTCTGCTGAGAGAGTTCAACGTTGAAGCAAACGTTGGTGCTCCGCAGGTTGCTTACAAGGAGACCTTTACGAAGGCTGTTGATGTAGATAGCAAGTACGCTAAGCAGTCTGGTGGTCGTGGTCAGTACGGTCACTGTAAAGTACACTTCGAGCCGATGGATCCGAACGGTGAGGAGACCTTCAAGTTTGAGTCTTCCGTAGTTGGTGGTGCTATTCCGAAGGAGTACATCCCGGCTGTTGGAGAGGGTATCGAAGAGGCTTCCAAGACTGGTATCCTGGCTGGATTCCCGGTACTGGGTGTTCATGCTAACGTATACGATGGTTCTTACCATGAGGTCGATTCTTCTGAGATGGCATTCAAGATCGCTGGTTCCATGGCATTCAAGGATGCTATGCAGAAGGCAGGTTCCGTTCTTCTTGAGCCGATCATGAAGGTTGAGGTTACCATGCCGGAGGAGTACATGGGTGATGTTATCGGTGATATCAACTCCCGTCGTGGTCGTATCGAGGGTATGGATGACGTCGGCGGTGGTAAGATCGTAAAGGCTTACGTTCCGCTGTCTGAGATGTTCGGTTACTCCACCGACCTGCGTTCTAAGACTCAGGGTCGTGGTAACTACTCCATGTTCTTTGAGAAGTACGAGCCGGTTCCGAAGTCCGTACAGGATAAGATCATTAACGAGCATAAGGGCAACTAATACTAATGCAATCCTTAGCCTCCAGACAGTTTTTTGAACTGTCCGGGGGCTGGAAAATAGGCTTGAAAATATTGCGCAAATAGCATATAATAAAGAACAGCCTAACCATATAATCAATCGCCCGTACTAGGCGGGCAAATCAAGGAGGACGTTATAAAATGGCAAAAGCAAAGTTTGAAAGAACCAAACCGCATTGTAACATTGGTACCATTGGCCACGTTGACCATGGTAAAACCACTCTGACTGCAGCAATTACCAAGACCCTGCATGAGAGATATGGCACTGGTGAGGCTGTTGCATTCGAGAACATCGATAAGGCTCCGGAGGAGAGAGAGCGTGGTATCACCATTTCTACCGCACACGTTGAGTATGAGACCGAGCACAGACACTATGCACACGTTGACTGCCCAGGACATGCTGACTACGTTAAGAACATGATCACTGGTGCTGCACAGATGGATGGTGCTATCCTGGTAGTAGCAGCAACCGATGGTGTTATGGCTCAGACCCGTGAGCACATCCTGCTGTCCCGTCAGGTAGGCGTACCGTACATCGTTGTATTCATGAACAAGTGCGATATGGTTGACGATCCGGAGCTGCTTGAGCTGGTAGACATGGAGATCCGTGAGCTGCTGAACGAGTACGAGTTCCCGGGCGATGACACCCCGATCATTCAGGGTTCCGCTCTGAAGGCTCTTGAGGATCCGCACGGTGAGTGGGGCGACAAGATCATGGAGCTGATGGACGCAGTTGACAGCTGGATCCCGGATCCGCAGCGTGAGACTGATAAGCCGTTCCTGATGCCGGTTGAGGATGTATTCACCATTACCGGTCGTGGTACCGTAGCTACCGGTCGTGTAGAGCGTGGTGTTCTTCATCTGAACGATGAGGTTGAGATCGTTGGTATCCACGAGGAGACCAAGAAGACCGTTGTTACCGGTATCGAGATGTTCCGTAAGTTACTGGATGAGGCTCAGGCTGGTGATAACATCGGTGCTCTGCTTCGTGGTATCCAGAGAACTGAGATCGAGCGTGGACAGGTTCTGTGTAAGCCGGCATCCGTAAAATGCCACAACAAGTTTACCGCACAGGTTTACGTTCTGACCAAAGACGAGGGTGGTCGTCATACCCCGTTCTTCAACAACTATCGTCCGCAGTTCTACTTCAGAACAACTGACGTAACCGGCGTTTGCGAGCTCCCGGCTGGTACCGAGATGTGCATGCCTGGTGATAACGTAGAGATGACCGTTGAGCTGATCCATCCGGTAGCTATGGAGCAGGGTCTTCGTTTCGCTATCCGTGAGGGTGGTAGAACCGTAGGTTCAGGCCGTGTTGTTTCTATCGTTGAGTAATTAGAATTTCTAATTATCCACCTTTAGAGCGCGATAAATAGGAGAAGCGTCAAATGACAAGATTTCTTGTTGTTTGGCGCTTCTTTTTGTGTTGTATATGGCAATTGCACATCATAACTGTATATGGTAACGGTATACGTTAATTGTGCATATCGCAGTTATATATCGCGGAAGAATGAGACCGTGACGCATCGGCTGATTTGTGCTATACTGAGTATGTTTCTGTTTGAAATGGGAGATACCTTCCATGCATAGCATGCACTCCAGGAGTCTCCCTTGCACCTGCCTTTACGGCTGATTTTTCACAAAAACAGGCATAAAAAGATTCCGAGAGCACATTAGCGCGAAAAGGAGAGCTTCAGATATGACAAAAAAGAATTATAAGAGAGTGATTGCACCGCTTCTGGCGGTATTTCTGGCAGGAAATCTTCCGCTTGCCGTCCATGCAGAGCAGACGGAAATGGAAAATGCGCAAATGGAAAATGCGGGTCAGAAAGCAAAGACAGAGATGCCGTTTTCCGCCCGGGTCTATGGTCCGGGAGAGGAGAATCTGTCCGCGTCCGATCCCTATGCTCGCTATCAGTGGGGACTCAAGAATGACGGGGAACTTCAGTATGTGGAGATCCAGAATAAGTTTGAGAACAGCAATCCAGAGCTTGCAAAGAGGATTGATCTTGCAAACTATCTCGGAATTCCGGCACCTGTTTCCGGTCCGGATGCCTACTATCAGGCGACGATCACCTCAGTAAAGGGAATCGACATCAACATTTTGCCGGCGTGGGAGCTGTACGATCAGGACACGACGTCGGAGCGAAGAAATGTCACAGTCGCTGTGATTGACACGGGAATCAATATCAATCATCCGGATCTGAAGGATTCGATCTGGACGAACGAGGGGGAGATTCCGGGAGACGGAATCGACAACGATGGAAATGGATATGTGGATGACGTGCACGGTTGGAACTTTTTCAACAACACGAATCAGATCTATGTAGGAAAAGAGGACGATCACGGGACTCACGGTGCAGGAACGATCGCGGGAAGCCGTGGAAAAGACGGAATTGCGGGAATCGCAGACAATAAGTATGTGAAAATCATGCCGGTCAAGGTGCTTGGAACCGACTACGGTCTCGGTGAGGAGGACGCGGTGATTCAGGCAATCGAGTATGCTGAGGCGAACGGCGCTTCAATCTGCAACCTGAGCTTTGGAACGACGACGTATTACCCGCATCTCGAGCAGGTGATGAAGGACTCCAAGATGCTCTTTGTCGTGTCTGCCGGAAACGGTGATTCTGCGGGAAAAGGCATCAACATCGATGAGACACCGGATTATCCGTCTGGTTTTGACTGTGACAACATTATTTCCGTTGCAAACCTCATCTTTGACGGAAACCTTGAGGCGAGCTCAAATTACGGCGTCAAAAACGTCGATATTGCGGCGCCTGGAACCTACATCGTCAGCACGGTTACGGATGGATATGGCTTTATGTCGGGAACCTCGATGGCAGCGCCGATGGTGACCGGAGTGGCGGCGTTTTTGTACTCTTACCGCACCGACCTTGAACTCAAAGATGTGAGAGACGTGATTCTCAACTCAGCGCGAAAACTCGACACGCTAACCGATAAGGTTGCATGTGGGGGCATGCTTGACGCTTACTCAGCAATCACTTACGGAAAATAAAAAAATGATCAAAGAATAATCAATCATCGGCGGATGTGTCACTGGCGCATCTCCGATATACAAGAACAAGATAAGATGCAAGATAAGACGCAAGACAATAAAATACGCCCGATCGGCACTCACAGCTTGCTTCAACATGTGATGCCTGGTCAGGCGTGTTTTTTGTATGACAGGAACTTGTGCCAAGGCACATCCTTTTCTTATTGTTCAAGTCGACGTTCGCGAGGATTTTGTGTGTGATTTTTTATTTCTAAAAATCATCATCAGAATCATTTTCTGCGGGATCAGTGGTCGTTACCTCATCATCAGAGTCCGGATTTATCTCTTCATCGGTGTGCTCTAAAGTCTCATGAATCGCATTTCTCTGTTGCTCTCTGAGGCGGGAATCGCGCTTTCTGCGCTCTGCCATCAACTTCTCGAAGGCATCCGTCTCACCGGCTTCCTGAAGGCGCTGGCGACGGCGCTCTCTGCGCTTTGCCATTGCGACTTTTTCTTCATGATGGCGATACAGAATCAGAAGAATCAGTGCGAGCACGAGAAGACCAATGATAGCGGCGACAATCAGAAGAATCGTTTGTGTGGAAGAGAGATTCAGAGACTGACCAAGACCAGTCTTCTGGTTATCAGTTTTCGTCTCATCAGGAGCTGTGGTCTCCGGTTCCGTGACAGCAGTGCTGCTCTCAACTTCCGGTTCGCTCGTCTCCGGCTCAGCGCCGTTGTTGACCTTGACGCCGTCCTTTGCAAGCAAAAAGGCTTTTCCGATTGCACGGTCATTGTAAGTGTATTTCAGAACTGCTGTTGCATTTGAGGGGAACTCATCCGGCAGGTAGTCGAGAGAGACCTCTGCGTCGTCAAACGAGGCATCATTTGGCAGGGTGATAACCTGGTCAGGTTCGATCTTTAAATCGGATGCCTTGAACGAGCCGGTGTTGAGATCAATCGTGTCATTTCCGGTCACATAGCGCTCCTCCGCATCTGCAATCACAACGTTTTTGAAATTGCGGAAGCCAAAGTCAAGGAGTGCCTGGGTGTCGAGGAAGTACTGGCGTGGCTGACCTTTCAGGATAACGGAGATCAGATGGCGACCATCCTGCTCGGCGTAGGTCACAAGCGTATTTCCGGCAGCCTGGGTGTAACCGGTTTTTCCGGCGACAGCGGACGGCGTGTAGAACTCACTTGAGGAATCCTCCGCAATCACGAGGCGATGTTCCTGCTGGAGTGTCTTTCCGTTTGGATTGTTTGTCGTCGGTGCAGTCTTGTAAGTGATCGTGGAGCTGATCTTTAAAAGCTCCTTGTTGTTGTAGGCAGCCTGACCGATCAGTGCCATGTCGTAGGCAGTCACATACTGGTCGCTGTTGCTCAAACCGGACGGATTGGCAAAATGGCTCTCCGTACAGCCGAGTTCCTTGATCTTCTCGTTCATCATGTCCACAAAGCCGGAAAGGCTTCCAGCCGTGTGAATCGCGAGTGCGTTCGCGGACTGGTTTGCGGAGACGAGAAGCAGGGAGTAGAGACAGTCCTCAACGGAGAGCTGATCGCCAGCGACGATGCTGAGCTTATTTCCGCTGTCCGGGTCAACGCTGTTGACGGCCTCGGTCGTGAAGTCGACGGTCTCATCGAGATCGCAGTTTTCGAGTACGACGAGGGCAGTCAGAAGTTTTGTGATGCTTGCCGGTGCGTAGGGAACGTGAATGTTCTGTCCGAAGAGAATCGCTCCGGAATCCATGTCCATCACGATGCCTGCCTCTGCCTGAATTCCGGTGTCAGCCGGCCAGTCAGGTCTGGCGAATGCAGTGATCGAAAAGATCTGGAAGGCCAGCAGAAAACACAAGATTTTTCTTATTTGCTGTTTCAATGGAATCCTCCTGTAATGTCTTGTTTTAGAAAAAATTTGCGTAAAATACCCGCATTTTACATGCTATTTTATCATAACTCATGGGAATAAAATATTCAACAAATATTGCAAAATTCCCCCTTTTCAGAAGAGTACTTTTGTAGTATGATATTACTCGCACCATATATAGTTGGACGAAAACAAACATTTAACAAGATATAGTAGGTAGGAGCGGGGAAGATGAGCACAGACGTGAAAAACAACGTAATTAAGCGAAATGGCAAGGAGGTTATCTTTGACGAGGCCAAGATTGTCAACGCAATTCGGAAGGCTAATCAGAGTGTGGACAAACTTCACCAGATGAACGATTATCAGATCAAGGCGGTTGCCGACACGATTGCCTCAACGGTTGACAAAGCAACCCATGCGATCAATGTGGAAGACATTCAGGACATGGTCGAGACCGGCATTATGGAGATGCGTGGTTATGAGGTGGCACAGAAGTATGTGCGCTACCGCTACAAGAGAGAGCTGACGAGAAAGTCGAATACGACGGACAATGGAATTCTCTCTTTGATCGAGCACATCAATGAGGAGGTCAAGCAGGAGAACTCCAACAAGAATCCGGTCATTAACTCCACACAGAGAGATTATATGGCAGGAGAGGTCAGTAAGGATTTGAGCCGTCGCGTTCTGCTCCCGGAGGAGATCGTGCATGCTCATGAGGAGGGAATCATTCACTTCCATGATACGGATTACTATGCCCAAAAAGAGCATAACTGCGACTTAATCAACCTTGAGGACATGCTTCAGAACGGAACCGTGATCAGCGAGACGATGATCGAGAAGCCTCACAGCTTTTTCACGGCCTGCAACGTGACGACACAGATCGTTGCACAGGTGGCGAGCAACCAGTACGGCGGTCAGTCGTTCACTCTGGCTCATCTTGCGCCGTTCGTGGACATCAGCCGTAAGAAACTGCGCAAGAACGTGATTGAGGAGCGCAAGGAGTGTGGAGAGTCCCTCGATGAGGCGATTATCGATAAGGTTGTCGAGAGACGTCTGCGAGAGGAGGTCAAGAGCGGAATTCAGACGATCCAGTACCAGCTGATCACGCTGATGACCTGTAATGGTCAGGCTCCGTTTGTAACTGTTTTCATGTACCTCGATGAGGTTCCGGAGGGACAGACGAGAGATGACCTTGCTCTGATCATCGAGGAAGTGATGATTCAGCGTATGCAGGGTGTCAAGAACGAGAAGGGCGTGTGGATCACCCCGGCATTCCCGAAGCTGATCTATGTGCTTGACGAGGACAACATCACCGAGGATTCCAAGTATTGGCATCTGACGGAGCTTGCTGCAAAGTGCACTGCAAAGCGCATGGTTCCGGATTACATTTCCGCAAAGATCATGAAGCAGATGAAGAACGGAAATGTTTACCCGTGTATGGGATGCCGTTCGTTCCTGACCGTTGAGGATTCTCAGCGCAATGCAGACGGAAGCCACAAGTTCTATGGCCGTTTCAACCAGGGTGTTGTGACGATCAATCTGGTCGATGTGGCATGTTCTTCCGACGGAGATATGGAGAAGTTCTGGCAGATTCTCGAGGAGCGTCTTGAGCTCTGTCATCGCGCCCTGCGTTGCCGTCATGAGCGTCTTCTCGGAACGATTTCCGATGTTGCCCCGATTCTCTGGCAGAACGGAGCACTCGCTCGTTTGAAGAAGGGTGAGACGATCGACAAACTGCTGTTTGACGGTTATTCCACGATCTCTCTTGGCTATGCAGGTCTTCATGAGATGTGCGTTCGCATGATGGGTAAGCCCCACACCTCCCCGGAGGGCAAGGAATTTGCACTCAAAGTTATGCAGCGCCTCAATGACAAGTGCGCTGAGTGGAAGAAGGCAGAGAACATCAGCTACTCTGTATACGGCACACCGATGGAGTCCACGACCTACAAGTTTGCAAAGTGCTTACAGAAGCGTTTTGGCATCATCAAGGGCGTTACCGACAAGAACTACATCACGAACAGCTACCACGTTCATGTGACTGAGGAGATCGATGCATTCAGCAAGCTGAAATTCGAGTCCGAGTTCCAGAAGCTGTCCCCGGGTGGCGCAATCAGCTACGTTGAGGTTCCGAACATGCAGAACAACATTCCGGCTGTTCTGTCCGTGATGAAGTTCATCTATGACAATATCATGTATGCGGAGCTGAACACGAAGAGCGATTACTGTGAGTGTTGTGGTTACGATGGCGAGATCAAGATCGTCGAGGATGAGACCGGTAATCTGATCTGGGAGTGCCCGAACTGCGGAAACCACAATCAGGATAAGATGTCCGTTGCCCGCCGTACCTGCGGATACATCGGAACACAGTTCTGGAACCAGGGAAGAACTCAGGAAATCCGTGACCGTGTCCTTCACCTGTAAAACGTGTTTTTTTGATGCATAAATGTACATGGATTCAGCTGACAGAACAATTATACAGTTGATATATTTGAAGAAAATATGAGTGATGGTCAGTGATGGCGAAAATGGAGCTTGGCGAAAGTCAGGCTCCATTTTTTTATTACACGGTTTGTTGAAACATGAGGGTGAAAAATATTTTGCAAAGAAATACTCTTTTTTTGAAAATTCCGATCCCATGTACAGCAACTTTTGGTCAGCTCTGCTGACCGCTTCATCTCATCTTCCAATTGTCTTGAGAATCGGTGTGATTTCTGATATATTCGTATCATGAAGTATTGCAATTACAGGAAAAAAACAAAATAGTCACTAAAATAAACAACAACGATACGAAATGATACGGAGGAGAAGGATCATGTTTGGATTTGGGTATTATTCCCCGACAAAAGTAATCTTTGGAAAGGGTACAGAAAATCAGGTAGGGGAACTGATTAAGACGTATGGTGCGAAGAAGGTATTGATCCATTATGGCGGGAAGAGTGCTGTAAAATCAGGTCTGATTGACCGGGTAAAGGCATCTTTAAAAGCATCTGGAGTCGCTTATACGGAGCTGGGCGGAGTTGTGCCGAACCCGCGCTTGTCGAAGGTGAGAGAGGGAATTGAGCTTGGAAAGAGAGAGGACGTTGATTTTATTCTTGCAGTTGGCGGTGGCTCTGTGATTGACTCTGCAAAGGCGATTTCCTATGGATTGGCAGAGCCACAAAAGGATGTCTGGGAGCTTTTTGCAAAGAAGCGCAAGGCGGAGAACTTCCTGCCGATTGCGTCCGTTCTGACGATCTCGGCAGCGGGCAGTGAGACGAGCAACAGCTGTGTGATTACCAATGAAGAGACTGGAGAAAAGCGATCCTACAACGATGATATTGCCCGCCCCAAATTTGCGATTATGAACCCGGAGCTGACAATGAGTCTGCCAGATTATCAGACGGAATCGGGATGTGCAGACATTATGATGCACACGATGGAGAGATATTTTACGCAGGGCGGAAATATGGAACTCACCGATGAGATTGCAGAGGGACTTCTCCGCACGGTGATAAAATGTGCAAAAATTCTTCATCACGATCCGGAAAACTATGAGGCGAGAGCAGAGGTGATGTGGGCGGGAAGCCTGTCCCACAATGGACTCACAGGTTGCGGAAACGATGGCGGTGATTTTGCGTCCCATATGCTGGAACACGAGATGGGCGGAATGTTTGATGTAACACACGGCGCCGGTCTTTCCGCGATCTGGCCAAGCTGGGCAAGATATGTGTATAAAAATTGCCTGCCGAGATTTGTGCGTTATGCAACTCGGGTGATGGGAGTCACCACGGAAGATACCGATGAAAAAACTGCGCTCAAGGGAATTGAGGCGATGGAAAATTTCTATCGCGAGATAGGAATGCCGGTCAACTTTAAGGAGCTTGGGATCGCGCCGACGGATGAGCAGATCAGGGAGATGGCGGAGTCCTGTGTGAGAGCAACGGGAGGTCATAAAGGCTCAGCGAAGGTTCTCTATTTAGAGGATATGATTGCGATTTATCGCATGGCAAATCAGGCATAATAGATTTAACACGCCGTGAGCAAGAAATTCCCCTGATTGATTTAAAATGGGTAGATCGGTGAGAGTGCTGGGAGACGACTCTCGTTGCGATCTCAGAGATCGTAGCACCGCTGTAAGTTGAGTTACATATTTAGGTTTGGGTAAGTGAGGCGAAAAGAGACATGGAAAGAGACTGGAAAGAATTGTTCTGCTGGTTTCACCGGCATCCGGAAATCGGCTTTCAGGAGCATGAGACGACTGCAAAAATCCGTGAGATTTTGAAGGAAGAGGGGCTTACTCTGCATCCAATTGAGCTAGAGACGGGTGTCATTGCGGTAGTGGAAGGCAAGAAGCCCGGGAATACAAATGGGAAAATAATCTGCCTTCGTGCGGACATCGACGCACTTCCGATTGAGGAAAAGACGGATCTTCCCTATGCATCGGAGTACCCGGGATGTATGCACGCCTGCGGTCATGATTTTCATACGACGGTGGCGCTGAAAGTAGCCTCTCTTCTAAATCAAAGAAAAGAGAATCTGGCAGGGAAAATTTATTTTGTCTTTCAGCCCGCAGAGGAAGTCGCCAGTGGCGCAGAATATGTGCGAAAAAATGGAAATCTGCCCGAATATTCGGAGGTTTTCGGCTTTCATGTGGAGCCGAGTCTTCGACCGGGGCAGGTATCGATCCAGCCGGGCAGTGTAATGGCAGCGGTGGATGGATTTCGGATTGACATCCGCGGAAAGGGGACTCACGGGGCGACTCCACAGTTGGGAGTCAATCCGATCACGACAGCCGTTTCGGTGGTGGAGAAACTTGGGCGCGTTGTTCCAGAGTGTTTGAGTCCACTCCATGCGGGCGTCGTCAGTGTGACACATCTTGAGGGCGGAGCAACCTGGAATGTGATTCCGGAAACTGCGTTTTTAGAGGGAACTGTTCGGACGATGGACGGGAAGGATCGAAGCCGGATTAAAGCGGAGATCTATCGGATCGCAGAATGCATGAACCAAGACGGGCGTGTACAGACGAAGGTAAGCTGGCATGAAGGTCCGCCTGCCGTCATCAATGATGAAGAACTGTGTGAATCGGCAAAAGATCTGGCACAAAAACATGGTCTGCAAAATGTGATTCTGGATCCGGCGATGACCGGCGACGACTTCAGCAAATTCGTCTCGGAGGGAAGCAATGTAAAAGGGCTTTATATCAAAGTCGGAACAGGACCGAGTGAAAATCTGCACAGTGATCGGTTTCGGGTGGCTGTGTCTGCCTTGGAGCAGACAGCGGAATTTTTAGCGGAGCTTTTGGAAAAGCAGACGATTCGTTCTTAATTGATGAAAAAGTAGAAATATTTTTAAATGGGTATTTGACATGTAAAAGTGCAGAAATATCTATGGCATGAAAAATATATTTTGGGAGAATGGGATTCTTGTAAATGGGAATTTGGTGGCACGGAATTATTTAAAGGTGATTCGATCAAGGAGTTTATTTTTAAATTTATATCAACAATAATTGCTTCTCCTAATGTAGCTTATCAAGCTATTAGAGAAAATACAAGAGTCGTTTGGCAGGTATTGGAAATGTAGAATGGGATACTTGGGTATATTATTGAAGAGAATGATTATGGAATAATACCACATCAAAATTCTATCATTATGATTTGGTTTTCTCGTGTTTGGAGAAGAGATAAGAATTTTCTTTATGTTGTTCCTGTTATTTTTTATAACCTTTTAACAATGTTGTTATTATGCGGACCTAGTCATCGATACTTTTATTTTAATAATGTTATTTTCTTTCCAGTGTTGTTATTAATGTTAAAATAATTAGTATATAAATCTCCGTGATATCCGATTTAGTCACGGGGATTTATATACTATTATCTCTGTAACTATTTATTCTTCTTTTCTAATTGTTCTATGGTTTTCCAGAATTCTTCTTCATTCATATTTAAACGGTTTAACACCGTCTGCAATGGCAGTTCATTGTTACGAACAATTTCTGCATAAGTAAGGATTTTTCCTTCCATCAGCCCCTCTTCGCGTCCCTCCAGGATGCCTTCTTTTCGTCCATTTGCTTTTATACGATTTGCAACATCACACATATTTTTCAGCTCCTTTCTGTCTTCATCGGTTCTGATTAAGTTAGCGTATTCCTGGTCATTTGTCATTACCGATAAAAGTTTTAATACTTCATCTACATGTGTAAATTCTGTAAGATCATCAGGAATATAATCTTTACAAGTGCGCTTTTTTTGAAAGAAATTTGCGACAATTCGAAAATCACTGCAAAATTTTGCGATCTGTTCATCTGTCAGCCATGCGATATCAAATACATGAATTTTATAATCGTTTGCGAAATCTTCCATTCCGTTTGGAATATTCATTAATTCTTTTAGACTTGTTGGGGCACTCCAAGGTTTTTCAGTGCCAAAGTGCAGAACAATTGTGACAACAGGAACGATGTCTGTTGAACGATCATGTAATTGACTACGATAACTTGCACCGTCGTATCCGAACATCCGGACAGGCATAAAGCGATCTACCTTTGTTTGATTTTCGATACCGAGAACGGCGAAGCGGATTCGGTTTGGACCATTCCAATATTTTGCAACATCGCGCTCTTGCTCATGTATTTTTGTATCATCTGCTTTATATTGAGAATGTACAGATGCATGGTCGAGGCTTTGCGGAGTAATTACTTGTTTTCCATCAAAGATTAGACCATTGATGATATCGGCAAAGACATCATTATAATCTTCAAGAATTTTTTCCGTTAAATCTTTTTGGCCCATGGGTCGTTCCTTTCTGCTTTTCATTTGTAATGGGCTTGGTTTAGAAAGGTTTCTAGTGATATTATATCATAAGTTTGCAAACTCAAAAAGAGAATGCGTCACGAAGATTTTAAGTGCTGTAAAAAATAAATGATACAGAAATAAAATGGAAAACAAAGTTTGAAGAAGCCGGGATTGACATCAGATAACCACAGGCGTATACCTCTTTTAATCCCAAATGGGATTAAAAGAGGAGGAAGAACATGGATCGAAATACACAAAAACTGCACGATCAGGTCAACTAGGCGATTATTCGGTGCCGAAGGGTTTACTCGATGTGGGCGAAGGAAAATCAGGTCAGCTATAATCGGATGCTGGTGCTTTATACAATTCGGGAATATGGATTTTGCACGCAGAAGCAGGTCTGTGATTCCTATCTGCTTCCGCGTCAGACGGTGAATCATGTGATCACAGAGATGAGAAAAGAGGGGATTCTTGAGATTAATAAAGAGAAGTCCTTTGGAAAAGAGAAGGCACTCGTACTGACAAAAACCGGGGAAGCATACTCGGAAAAACTTCTGTATTCCTTAAGCCTTATGGAGGAGCGGACAGTGAAGCGGATTGGAGAGGAGCGAATCCGGGAGATGACAGAACTTTTTATGGAGTATGATCGGATCTTGGAAGAGACGTTGGCGGAAACTTTGGGAAAGACGTTGGAAAAGGTTTCGGAAAAAACTTCAGAAAAGACTTCGGATGAAGTTTTAGATCTGACTTTGGAGGAAATGGATCATGAAAAAGGATGATAGAGCAGGAGCAGAGACAGAGCCTTTCCGGACAGAAAAAATCTCAAAGATTTTATTGAAAATTGCTCCTCCGGTCATGCTTGCACAGCTGATTCAGGCTATGTACAACATTGTGGACAGCTTTTTTGTGGGGCAGTATTCGGAAACAGAATACGATTAGAAGGTGGAAAAAATAGAAGAAAAGATAACAAGGGAATCGTAGCGTGCAGGACGGATGTGAGTAGATTTTGTGCAATGCAGAAACGGTAATGGAAAATGTGAATAAGGGATTCCTTGCACCTGCGTGGAATAAATGGTATAATGCTCCTCGAAGTAGGAAGCGTATGCCGGGATTTGCATTTGGAATGCATATTTGAGATCTGTATTTAAGATCCGCATTTGGGATCGATATGTAAGATCTGTATTTGAGATCTATATGCAAGGTCTGCATTTTCTGGCATGCTCGAGAGGAACGAAAGGAAATTTCATGTCTTCAGACAACGAATATGCAATTCAGGTACAAAATGTAAGTAAGATTTATAAACTATATGAGAAGCCGATTGACCGGCTGAAGGAATCTCTTAGCATCACCCATAAGAATTATCACAGGGACTTTTTTGCGCTGAGTGATATTTCTTTTAATGTCAAGAAGGGCGAGACCGTAGGCATCATCGGAACGAACGGATCGGGAAAGTCCACGATCTTAAAGATCATCACCGGTGTTCTGACCCCGACCTCCGGAAATGTGCGCGTCAGCGGAGTGATCTCGGCACTCCTCGAGCTTGGAGCCGGATTCAACATGGATTACACCGGAATCGAGAACGTGTTCATGAATGGAACGATGATGGGATTCACGAGAAAGCAGATGGAGGAGAAACTGCCGGATATTCTGGAATTTGCGGATATCGGGGATTTTGTCTACCAGCCGGTAAAGACTTACTCGAGTGGTATGTTTGTCCGCCTCGCATTTGCGCTCGCGATCAATGTTGAGCCGGAGATTCTGATTGTCGATGAGGCGCTCTCGGTAGGAGATGTCTTCTTCCAGTCAAAGTGTTACCGCAGAATGGAGGAGATTCGCAAGAACGGAACGACGATTCTGATGGTTACGCATGATATGGGAAGTGTCATCAAATACTGTGACAGGGTTGTTCTCTTAAATAAGGGACATTACGTCGCAGAGGGAGCGCCGGGCAAGATGGTCGATCTCTACAAGAAGATCCTTGCGAACCAGATGGGGGCGCTTGAGGAAGAGCTTGCCGAGATGAATGATTTCTCCGGTGGAATCGGGGATGAGGAGAATTCTGCAAAGTCAGGATCAGGAACTTCGGATTCTAAGACCGGAAAGAGTGCAGGTGGTCATCAGAAAACAGTGCATCAGGGATTGATGCGCGACAAGCTGACGATCAACCCGAGCAAGACCGAGTATGGAAATGGCAAGGCAGAGCTCTATGACTTCGGTCTGTTTGATGAGAGAGGAAACCTCACAAATCTGCTCCTCAAGGGAGAGTATTTTGAGATTCGTGAGCGCATTCATTTCTATGATACGATTCAGGCACCGATCTTTACCTATACAATTAAGGATAAGAAGGGTGCTGATCTGACGGGAACGAATACGATGTTTGAGGGAGCGGATATCCGTCCGGTCAAGGATGGAGATGAGTATGAGGTCTGCTTCCGCCAGAAGATGACGCTTCAGGGCGGAGAATATCTGCTCTCGATGAGCTGTACCGGATTTGAGCAGGGCGAGCACACGGTTTATCATCGTCTGTACGACATTGCCAATATCACGGTCATCTCCAACAAGAACACCGTGGGCGTTTACGATATGGAATCTGAGGTCGAGGCAGTTTTGAAGCCATCGGGCACGCAGGAAGAAAAAGGAAATTAAAAGCATGAAAAAGATTGATGAGGAAATACAGGCACTCTTAAAAGAGCACAAGGGAAATGTCCGGGAAATTCTCGAGCAGAATACGCGCCTGGATTATCTGTATGCGCTCTCCGGGCAGAGAGAGCTTCTGCTTGAGTGGTATGACTTTAAGTCGGACGCTTCTCTGTTGCAGGTCGGTGCGGATTACGGTGCGATGACCGGACTGTTCCGCAGAAGTGTGAGCCGGGTGACGGTTCTTGATGAGAGCAAGAAGGCGCTTGAGACCGTGCAGATGCGGTATCCGGGTGCGCCGAACATTCGCTATGAGGAGGGCACGCTCTCTGATTATGCGCAGAAGCATAAAAAAGAGGCGGAGGATGCCCAGAAATCAGAACAGAAATACGATTACATTGTGTTTGCGGGAACGCTTGAGGCTCCGTATGAGGAGCAGATTCAAACGGCGAAGTCCCTGCTTGCACCGGATGGAGTTTTGATTATTGCAGTTGCAAATACGCTCGGCATGAAGTATTTTGCCGGAAGCAGGGAGGATGAGAATGCACTTTCCAAGAAGCAGATTCTCGAGCTTCTCTATGGAATAGAAAAGACTGTGAGTATGTCCGGTCGGGCAGAGTTTTACTATCCGATGCCGGATTACCGCACACCGGTCAGTATTTATTCCGATCAGTATCTTCCGAAAAAGGGAGATCTGACGCGAGTGACGCCAGCGTATGATTATCCGCCGTATCACATGATGGATATGGGAGAGAAGTTTGATGAGGTCTGCGAGGCAGGTGTCTTTGACTTGTATGCAAACTCCTATCTTGTATTCTGGCAGGCGAACGCAAGCATGCAGGCAAGCGACCGCCGGATTTATATCAAGTACAATAAGACGCGCAGAGAGCAGTTCCAGATCAAGACCTGTATCTGTGAGCGACTGACTGAGCAGAGTGCACCGGCACCGTATGAGAATTTGCAGGAAGTGCAGGTTTCTGCTGGCGCAGGTACAGAGGGCGCAGAGAACAAGCAGTCGACAAGCACAAGTTCGGCATCGGTTCAGAATGCAGGAACTCCGGGTCACGCAAACAAAGTCTGGAAGCGCTATGTTGAGAAGTCGGCTCTGAGCCTTGACGGGGCAGAGCATATCTGGTCATTTGAGAAAAAGTATCGGGCACTGACCAATCAGCACCGTACGCTCAAGGTTGCAAAGGCATTCTGCGAGAAAAACGGAAATTCCGCGTATTTTCCGTATCTGAATGGACAGACCTGGGCGGAGAAACTCGGAGAGCAGATCCAGAACGGACAGGTTCCGGCGATGGCGCTTAAGGAGGCGATGGGGCAGATTTATGACATTTCTCCGGAGTATCGCAGTGCATTTTCAGAGACAGAGGAGTTTGACGAAGTTTTTGGAGTGAGGCTGACCGATGAGGAAAAGGGCGTTCTTGCGAGCGATACCGCCTGCAAGGTTTCCAACATCGATGCTCTGTTTGAAAATATGCTTCTCACAAAGAACGGTATTTTCTGCCTGGATTACGAGTGGGTCTTCCTGTTCCCGGTTCCGGAACATTTTGTGAAATACCGGATTCTGTACTATTTCTATGAGCAGTACCACAGCGTTCTCGGTCAGCTCGATCTCGACAGTGTGCTTGCAATGTTTGAGATCACACCGCAGATGGCGGAGATCTACCGCAAGATGGAGGAAAACTTCCAGAACTATGTGCATGGAGAAAATCAGCAGCTCTATCTTGGCAACTACATGGTTTATTCCCGCGGAATCCGCGAGATCCGCCAGACCGAGAGTGACCTTGCGCGTGCGAGAGAGCGCATTGAGCAGATGAAGATTCACAGCCGGGAGAAGGATGTCGAGATCCGCAAGATCACAGAGGTACAGCGGCTGACAAACAACCATGTGACGAACCTTGAGGCGATTATCGCGGCTCTGCGCCACGAGAACGGAGAACTCGGAAAGACGCTTAATTACCTCAACAAGCATGAGGCGATTCTGTTTAAGATTCGCCGGAAACTCGGCGACAAGTTCAACCAGAAATATCCGAGAGGATCGGTGGAGCGCAAACGCCTTTCTTATAAAAAGGAATACCTGATGCATCCGATCCGTTCGATGAAGTTATACTCGACTCCGGAGGGACGCAACCTGAGAGATGGAGATTTCAACATCGGAGAGATCTACCGTCAGCATGGAAAACTTCACTTTGAGAAAGCAGAGAACCCGCAGGTATCGATCGTGATTCCGGTTTACAATCAGATTCATTACACCTATGCGTGCCTGCTCTCGATTCTTGAGCATACGAAAGATGTGACGTATGAGGTGATCATCGCGGATGATGTGTCGACCGACGCAACCTCTCGTCTCGGTGAGTTTGCGGAGGGGCTTGTGATCTGCCGAAACAGCACGAACCAGGGCTTCCTCAGAAACTGCAACAATGCGGCGCGCCATGCCCGTGGTAAGTATGTGATGTTCCTCAACAACGACACGCAGGTGACAGAAGGGTGGCTCTCTTCGCTCGTTCAGCTGATCGAGTCTGACTCGACGATCGGAATGGTAGGATCGAAGCTCGTATACCCGGATGGACGACTTCAGGAGGCAGGTGGAATCATCTGGAGCGATGGTTCCGGCTGGAATTACGGTCGTCTCGATAATCCGGATAAGCCGGAGTACAACTACGTCAAGGATGTTGACTATATCTCGGGAGCGGCGATTTTGCTGTCCGTTGATCTGTGGAAGCAGATCGGAGGTTTTGACACCCGATTTGCACCGGCATATTGCGAGGATTCCGATCTCGCATTTGAGGTCAGAAAAGCCGGATACCGCGTGGTTTATCAGCCACTCTCAAAAGTGATTCATTTCGAGGGCGTTTCCAACGGAACCGATGTGCAGGGAACCGGACTCAAGCGTTATCAGGTTGCAAACTCCAAGAAGCTTAAGGAAAAGTGGGCAGAGGAGTTTAAGAAGCAGTGTGAGAATGATGGCAATCCGGATCCGTTCCGCGCACGTGAGCGCAGTAAGGGCAAGCCGATTATTCTTGTCGTTGACCACTATGTGCCGACCTACGACAAGGATGTCGGTTCCAAGACGACGTTTGAGTATCTGAAGATGTTCATCAAGAAGGGATTTGTCGTAAAATTCCTCGGTGATAACTTCATGCATGAGGAGCCGTACACGACGACGCTCGAGCAGATGGGAATCGAAGTGCTCTACGGACCGGAGTATCAGGTGAAGATCTGGGATTGGCTCAGAGATCACGGCGATGACATTGCAGTCGCTTATCTGAATCGTCCGCATATTGCATCGAAGTATGTCGACTACATTCTCGACAACACGGATATCAAGGTGATTTACTATGGTCATGATCTGCATTTCCTCAGAGAGAGCAGAGAGTACCAGATCACCGGAGATCCGAAGATCCGCGAGAATGCCGAATACTGGAAATCCGTGGAGCTGACGCTGATGAGCAAGGCAGCGGTTTCCTATTACCCGTCCTATGTGGAGCGTGATGCGATCCATGAGATCGATCCGACGATCAATGTCAAGGACATCACAGCTTATGTCTTTGATGAGTTCAAGAGTGATATTCAGGAAGATTTTGCGAAGAGGGAAGGACTGCTCTTTGTCGGAGGTTTCGCACATCCGCCGAACGCTGATGCCGTTCTGTGGTTCGTGAAGGAGATCTATCCGCGGATTCGTGAGAAGATGCAGGCACTCGGTCAGACCCCGCCGGATTTCTATGTGGTCGGATCGAAGGTGACCGATGAAATCAAGGCGCTTGCAGAGCCGGGAAATGGCGTGATCATCAAGGGCTTTGTCTCGGAAGAAGAGCTGAGCGAGCTCTATGCGACGAGTCGAATCGTTGTGGTTCCTCTGCGGTATGGAGCAGGCGTAAAGGGTAAGGTTGTCGAGGCAATCTACAACGGAGCGCCGATCGTCACGACATCTGTCGGAGCTGAGGGAATTCCGAATGTCGAGGATGTGCTTCTCGTCGAGGATGATCCGGAGCAGTTTGCCAAGACGACGGTTCGCCTCTACCAGAATCCGGATGAGTGCCGTGCGCTCTGTGAGAAGACTCAGACCTATATCCGCCAGCATTTCAGCATGGATGCGGCGTGGAAGCGGATTGAGGATGATTTTAAGAGATAAGATCTAAATGTGAAAATTTTGGGGGCTCCTCAGGCGGGTAAAGTCATGCAAACGCGCTTTCGCTCCGGGTTTGCCTGCACTTTCCCGCCCTCGGAGCCATAGATGGTTTACAACAGAGATATTGTGATAGTTTGTGTATATAGGATTATATATAGGCTGAAAAAATTTGGGGGAGAACCTGCCAGGAAGAGAGACGTATTCCTGGTGGGTTTTTCGTTTCTAAAAAAATCTCTTACTTACAGATTTATGAAGTGGGTGGAATCTTTGACAAGAAAATGATATACTGTTCGGGTAGTTAATGGAAACGTGTACGGTTGGACAATCAAAAGAACAATATTTTAGCAATATGGGAGAATGAAAAATGCAGGCAATTTTACTCGCAGGCGGTCTTGGAACGCGTTTACGCAGTGTGGTGAGCGACAGACCAAAGCCAATGGCACTGATACAGGATAAACCATTTATGGAGTATGTGGTTCATGAGCTTGCAAAGCATGGAATCACGGACATCATTTTTGCAGTGGGCTATAAGGGATCAATGGTGGAGGAGTATTTCGGGGATGGAAGCCGTTTTACCGCTCCGGATCAGACTCCGATTAAGATTCAGTATGCCTACGAGAAGGAGCTTCTCGGAACTGCCGGTGCGATCAAGAATGCCGGAAAGCTCGTGACGGAGGATGCCTTCTATGTGTTGAATGCGGATACGTTCTATCAGATCGATTACAGCAGACTTGCGCAGATGCAGGCAGAGAAGGATCTGGATCTGGCTCTTGTGCTCCGGGAAGTTCCGGATATTTCCCGCTACGGCGAGGCGACTCTCGATCAGGGCATGCTCACAGGATTCAATGAGAAGACGAGTGAGGCGCGTCCGGGAACGATCAACGGCGGAATTTATTATATGAAGAGAGAGCTTCTCGACGAGATTCCGGAAGGAAAAGTTTCTCTTGAAAATGAGATGATTCCGAAGTGGCTCAGTGAGAAGCGGAGACTCGGCGGATTTGTACACGATGGCTATTTCATCGACATCGGAATTCCGGAGGCATATTATCAGTTTATGGACGATGTGGAGAAAGGGGTGATCCGATGGTAATTCGAGGGAGAGCACCTCTGCGCGTGAGCTTTGGCGGAGGCGGTACGGATGTAGCACCTTTCTGTGTGGAGCAGGGAGGAGCGATTATCGGCAGTACGATCAACAAGTATGCGTACTGTTCGATTGTGCCGAGAACAGACGATCAGATTATCGTGCACTCGCTTGATTTTGATATGACGGTCAAATACAATACAAAAGAGAACTATGTGTATGACGGCAGACTTGATCTCGTCACTGCGGCACTCAAAGCGATGGAGATCAAGCAGGGCTGTGAGGTTTATTTGCAGTGTGATGCACCGCCAGGATCGGGACTTGGAACATCCTCGACGGTGATGGTGGCACTTCTTGTCGCAATGGCGCGCTGGAAGGGAATTGAGATGGATGGATACCGTCTTGCCGATCTCGCTTATCAGGTAGAGCGCGAGGATCTGAAGATTGCCGGAGGATACCAGGATCAATATGCAGCAGTGTTCGGTGGTTTCAATTTCATTGAGTTTCACGGACGAAACAACGTAGTCGTAAACCCGCTTCGAATCAAGAAAGACATTATTCATGAGTTGCAGTACAACCTGCTTCTGTGCTACACCGGAAATATCCATGTTTCTGCAAATATCATTCAGGACCAGGTCAAGAACTACGAGAAGAAGGATGCGTTTGACGCGATGTGCGAGGTCAAGGCGCTTGCCTATGCGATGAAGGATGAACTTTTGAAGGGAAATCTTCACAGCTTCGGAAAACTTCTCGACTATGGTTGGGAGAGCAAGAAGCGCATGAGCAGTAAGATCACGAACCCGCAGATCGATGCGCTCTATGAGGAGGCAAAGAAGGCGGGCGCACTCGGCGGAAAACTCCTCGGAGCAGGCGGAGGCGGTTATCTTCTGATGTATTGCCCGTACAATGTCAAGCATAAGGTCGCAGAGCGCATGGAGCAGGTCGGCGGTCAGCTTGCAGACTGGAACTTTGAGCTTCGCGGTGCCCAGTCATGGATTGCAGATGAGGATCGCTGGGATTACAACGAGGTGAAGGTTCATCTGCCCAATGGGGATTACAAGTTTGAAGTGTAAGTGCTCAGAAAATAAAACAATGAGAGTACTAAGAATGATGAAAGCACTAAGAAAACCGTAACAGATCGAACATGGGAGGACAGTCAGGAGACGATGGAGAGAGTGATTTTTCTTGACCGGGACGGCACGTTGAATGAGGAAGTCAACTATCTGCACAGAAAAGAGGATCTCGTGCTTCTGCCCGGAGTCGCAGAGGCGCTTGGTGCGCTCAAGCGGGCAGGCTATCGCCTTGTTGTGGTGACGAATCAGGCAGGTATCGCACGGGGATACTACGGGGAGGATGAGGTAGTCAGTTTGCATGCCTATATGAATGAACTTCTCGCACCGCAGGGGGCGCAGATCGATCACTTCTTTTACTGCCCGCATCACCCGGAACACGGAATCGGTATTTACAAGAAAGCCTGTCACTGCCGGAAACCGGAGACGGGGATGTTTGAGATGGCGGAGCAGTACTATGAGATTGATAAGGAACATTCCTGGATGATCGGAGATAAGAAGATCGATGTGGAAGCCGGGCGCAATTACGGTGTGCACACGATTCTGGTCGGAACCGGTTATGGAGCTGAAGAGAGAGCGGAGGCAGAAGAAAATTTGCACGAGGGAGAGAGCCTTCCGTGGGATTTTTACGCCGACACGCTTCTTGAGGCAGTAGAGGAAATCTTGAAAAGCAATGATCTTGAGAAAGGAACAAAACAGGAGACATGACACAGGGATTATCAGAGAAGGAAGCGAAGATTCTTGATGAGCTGACAGAGCGCTATCCAAAGCTGGAAGCTGTGAAGACGGAGATTTTAAATGCTTATGAACTGCTCAGAACCTGCTACGAGCATGACGGAAAACTTCTGATTGCGGGAAATGGCGGGAGCTGTGCGGATTCCGAGCACATTGTCGGAGAGCTGATGAAGGGATTTGTAAAGCGCAGACCTCTGCCGGAGGAGCTTTGGCAGAAGATCTGTCAGGAAAGTCCGGAGTATGGGGAGGAGCTTGCGCGCTCACTTCAGGGTGGACTTATGGCGATTGCACTGACTGGACATGCGGGACTTTCGACTGCATTTGCGAATGATGTCAACGGAGATATGACGTTTGCTCAGCAGGTCTGTGGATATGGCAGAGCGGGAGATGTATTTTTGGCGATTTCCACGTCTGGAAATTCCAGGAACATTGACTATGCGGTGACGACGGCGAAGGCGAAGGGAATTTCCGTGATCGGACTGACCGGAAAGAACGGTGGAATCCTCGGAAAGCGCGCGGATGTCGCAATCATTGTGCCGGAGTCTGAGACGTTTAAGATTCAGGAGCTTCATCTTCCGGTCTATCATGCGCTCTGTCTGATGCTTGAGGAGCACTTTTTTAAGGAGTAATGGGAATAATGAATCACATCGATCACACATTTGCGGTCTGTGCGTATAAGGATTCTCCGTATTTGGAGGAGTGTATCCGCTCGCTGAAACGCCAGTCGGAGCCGTCAGAGATTATTCTGTGCACCTCGACGCCGAGCGCGTTTATTGAGGAGATCGCAAAGAAATATGACCTTCCGCTGTTTGTGCGCGAGGGACAGAGCGATATTCAGGAGGACTGGAACTTTGCGTGTGCAAATGCGAAGACATGCCTTGTGACGATCGCGCATCAGGATGATGTTTACCACCGGGATTATGCGAAGGCAGTGAAAGATTGCTGGGAGCGGTATCCGGATGCTTCGGTATTTACAACAGACTGTGTGATTCTCCGGAATGGAAAGACCGAACAGCCAGGACTGATCCACTTTGTAAAGAAACTTCTGCGTCTGCCCCTGCGTCTGCGCCCGCTTGCGGACAGAACCGGAATCAAGCGGATGGCTCTGATGTTTGGAAATCCGATTATCTGCCCGTCCTGCACCTACAATCTGGAGTTGCTTCAAAGACCGCTCTTTGATTCCCCGTACAAGTTTGCGCTGGACTGGGATATGATGTGGAAGTTTGCGGGACAAGAGGGACGGTTTATCTGTGAGGAACGTCCGCTGATCGGCTACCGGATTCACGACGGGGCGACGACGAAGGCGTGCATCGAGAACAACCGGCGCTCAAAAGAGGAGACAGAGATGTACCGCAAGATCTGGCCCGACTGGATTGTCCGTGTGCTGATGTTTTTCTACCGCGGGGCATATTCTGCCTATGAGAAGTAGGCGAGAATAGAAAATATATTTAGGAGAGTTATCATTTAGGAGAGTTATCATGGAAAGAAAACGTGTACAGAGAAAAGACAGGGAGGGGGAAGATCTCAAGCACAGCTTTGTCAAACGTCAGATTGAGTGGAGGTCAGAGCTTCTGATTGTGTGCCTGCTTGGGGCATTTGCTTTTTTTGTCAATCGGCATATGGAGATCAAGGGACTTTATATGGATGATCTGTATCAGTGGTACAGTTACAATTCAGAGTCTTTTCTCCAGGCGATCTTCACGTTCGGCGGAAGCAGATGCCGTTTTCTCTATAATTTAGTGGCATGGATCGAGATGGCGATCTTTGGACCGCATGTGGGCTGGTATGTCCCGTTCAATATCCTGTTAAACACTGGTCTTGCATACACACTTTACCGGATGGCGCGCAGTTTCAGCCGAAGCAGATATTTAGGAATTCTGTTTGCGCTGATTTTTTTGATGTCCCGCATGTCCTACTATCAGATTGGACAGGCACTTGGACTGATGGAGACGATGGCACTGTGGCTCGCAATTTCGATTCTTTATCTTCTGTACCAGATTTTGCATGAGCATGACGGAAAGGGAGAACGCCGGATGTTTCTTGCGAGCGGACTCTACTTTGCAGTCTGCTTTGTCCATGAGCGATACATGGTGCTTCTTCCGCTGTTTTTCCTCGTGCTTCTGTTCCGCAAGGAAAAGGATGTGCGCCAGTGGATTGCACCGGCGGTCTCATTTGCAGTCGTTCAGCTGATCCGTTTCTTTGTGATCGGCACGGTTGCACCGGCTGGAACCGGTGGAACAGATGTCGCAGATACGATGTCGGTCAGCTCTGTGATTAAGTTTGCGCTTAGCCAGATTGCCTACCTGTTTGGAATCAATGCGGGACCGGAGCATTTAAACGGTCAGAACTTCCGCGAGGCTCCGCTCTGGGTCCTGATGATGATTGCGATCGCAGATCTGATGCTGATTGTGATGGTTGTTGCGCTGTTTATACGCCTGATTCAGAAAAAGGCGAAGCGCGTGGAGAGAATCCAGACCGTTGTATTGTTTGTGATGTTTATCGGCGCGTGCATTGCCTGCTCAAGTGTGACGATCCGCGTGGAGATGAGATGGGTCTATGTTTCCTATGCGACGGCGCTCTTGTTTATGGCGTGGATTTACGGTGTGCTGACGGAAGAAATGGCAGAAAAAGGAATTTGGCTTCAGGCTTTTCCGTATCTGTCTGTGTTGACGGTCTATGTTGTGTTGATGCTTCCGGTTGAAAATTATTATCGCGGTCTGTACCCGAATTTGTATTACTGGGCAGATCAGGAGAGATACAACTCTCTCGCGGAGGAGACCTACGGCAATTATGGGGTCGGAATCTTCGGAAAAAATATCTTCGTTGTCGGAAAAAATTTTGAGATGGAGGATTTCACAGCGGAAAACTTTTTCCGTGTTTTCGATCCGCTCAAGAGGGAGGAGAGCACACGCGTTGTTCATGTGAGTGATGTGCGTCAGTTCGGTCTTGTCGATGACAACATGCTCGTGATTCAGGAAGACCCGGAGCACAATCGTTTTCAGGATGTGACCCATGTGGTCAAGACGTTCAAGTGCCGTCCGATCTACGGATTTTACGATGATGGATGGATTGATGAGAAATCGAAGGTTCAGGTCATGGCGGGAAAGACAGGAAAGATTCATCTGAGTTTTACTTATCCGCGTGATCTGACGGACGACCAGTGGCTGACGGTCTATGTCAATGACGAGCCGGTCGATTACCTGCACTTTACGGAGACTTCGGTGGAGACAGAGATCGAGGCAGAGCCATATGATGTTGTGACGCTTCGGTTTGAGACGAATTTCTTTGTTCCGAATGCGATGGAGCAGAGAGGAACGACGAAGCTCGCCCTGCTTTTGAAGATGACGGCAGAGTAAAGTAGAGAATGTGGAGTACAAAAAACACAGAAGAGTGCAGAGTAGGATAGTGGTTACTGTACAGAAGCAGAAGTACAGAGAAGAGAAAGGAAATACATTTATGAAAGTAGTAATTCTTGCAGGAGGTCTTGGAACGAGAATCAGTGAAGAGAGCCATCTGAAGCCGAAGCCGATGATCGAGATCGGAGGCAGACCGATTCTCTGGCATATCATGAAATATTACTCGGAATTTGGCTTCCATGATTTCGTGATCTGTCTGGGATATAAGCAGTATGTGGTGAAGGAGTTCTTTGCGGATTATTTCCTCCACACCTCAGATGTGACCTTTGATCTTGCAAACAACAAGATGGAAGTCCACAACAACTATGCAGAGCCGTGGAAGGTGACGCTCGTGGACACCGGTCTTCACACGATGACAGGTGGTCGTGTCAAACGGATTCAGCCGTATATCGGCGATGAGCCGTTCATGCTGACTTACGGCGACGGAGTCTGCAACGTCGATCTCGAGGCACTCGTGAAATTCCATAAGAGTCACGGACGCATCGCGACGATCACGACGGTAAACATCGGTCAGCAAAAAGGCGTTCTCGACATCGGACCGGACAATGTGATCCGTTCATTCCGCGAGAAATCCGATTCAGACGGAGCAGTCATCAATGGCGGATTTATGGTGATGAATCCGCAGGTGTTCGATTACCTGAAGGACGATCAGACTGTATTTGAGCAGGAGCCGATGCAGAGACTTGCAAGTGAGGGTGAGCTGATGTCGTTCTACCATGATGGATTCTGGCAGTGCATGGACACGCAGAGAGAGATGAAAAAGTTGGAGGAGCTGTGGCAGTCGAAGCAGGCTCCGTGGAAAATCTGGAAAGATTAGTTAAGCTTAGATAAGATTAGATAAGATTAGATTAAAAAATTGTAACTGGAAAATCATAATCAAGAAATGCCGAGAGGGCGAAAGTCGAAGAGAGTCGGAGAGAGAAAAGGTGGAGAGGTGGTTGAAGATGAGCAGATACAATCTGGAAGCGTGTGAAAAATTTTATAGAGGAAGACGGATTCTTGTGACCGGTCATACCGGATTTAAGGGTTCGTGGCTTTGCCGGATTCTGACATTGGCAGGGGCAAAGGTGACAGGATTTTCGCTTCAGCCACCGACAGAACCTTCGATGTTTCAGATTCTCGGACTTGAGGATACGATGGATTCGGTGATCGGAGACATCCGTGATTTCAGTGCCATGAAGAAGGTATTTGACCGCGTACAGCCGGAGCTTGTGATTCATCTGGCAGCACAGCCGATCGTAAGAGATTCTTATCGAGATCCGGTTTACACCTACGAGACGAATGTGATGGGAACCGTTCACCTGCTTGAGTGTGCGCGTCAGACGCCTTCAGTGAAGTCGCTTCTCAATGTGACGACCGATAAGGTCTATGAGAACCGCGAGTGGGAATATGGATATCGCGAGTGCGATCCGCTCGATGGATATGATCCATATTCCAACAGCAAATCCTGCTCCGAGCTTGTGACGCACAGCTATCAGAAATCGTTCTTCCAGGATGGACGGTGTGCGATCTCGACGGCCCGTGCCGGAAATGTGATCGGTGGCGGTGATTTTGCGAATGATCGAATTATCCCGGACTGCGTTCGTGCGATGGCAGTCGGAAAGACGATCGGCGTGAGAAATCCGTATTCCACGCGCCCGTATCAGCATGTCCTGGAGCCGTTATTTGCTTATCTTGAGATTCTTGAGAGACAGTATGAGGACGGAGCATATGCCGGATACTACAACGTGGGACCGGATGAATGCGACTGTGTGACGACAGGAGAGCTTGTGACGCTGTTCTGCGATGCCTGGGGCGATCAGGCAGACTGGGAGAACCAGCATGACGGAGGCCCTCACGAGGCGAATTTCCTGAAACTCGACTGTTCTCACATCAAGCATGTCTTCGGATGGCAACCGAGATGGCATATTGCGGAGGCACTTGAAAAGACTGTGGAGTGGTCGAAAGCCTACCTTGACGGCGAGGATATGCTCGAGGTTACCGACTGCCAGATTCGGGAGTTTTAGGGTTGGTGTTTGAGAAAATGTGAAAAATGAAGCGGTGAGAGAAAGGATGGATTGCAAGATGGATAAGAAACAGGAAGAGGCACGCCAGCAGATTCTGGATCTGGTGGCAGACTACTGTGAGAATTACCACATCAAAAATAAAAAAGAGTTTGAGCCGGGAGATAGAATCCCGTATGCATCGAGAGTCTACGATGCAAATGAGATGGTCAACCTTGTGGACAGTGCGTTGGAGTTCTGGCTGACGTCGGGACGCTACACCGATGAGTTTGAGGCAAAGCTGGCAAAGTATCTCGGAGTCAGATATTGCTCGCTTGTCAATTCCGGTTCCTCTGCGAACCTGAATGCGTTTATGGCATTGACTTCTCCGCTTCTCGGAGATCGTCAGATAAAGCGCGGGGATGAGGTCATTACGGTCGCAGCAGGTTTCCCGACGACCGTAACACCGATGATCCAGTATGGCGCTGTTCCGGTATTTGTCGATGTGACGATTCCGCAGTACAACATCGATGTGACCCAGCTGGAGTCTGCTTATTCCGAGAAGACGAAGGCAGTGATGATCGCACATACGCTTGGAAATCCGTTTGACCTCGGTGCAGTCAAATCCTTCTGCGATCGCCATAACCTGTGGCTGATTGAGGACAACTGTGATGCACTCGGAAGCCGGTATGAGATTGACGGCGAGGAGCGTTTTACCGGAACGATCGGAGACATCGGAACTTCAAGTTTCTATCCGCCTCATCACATGACGATGGGAGAAGGTGGAGCTGTCTACACGGACAATCCGCTGTTAAACAAGATCATCCGCTCGTTCCGCGACTGGGGACGCGACTGTGTCTGCCCGTCCGGACGAGATAATCTCTGCGGTCATCGTTTTGATCGTCAGTACGGAGAGCTTCCTCTCGGTTACGATCACAAATATGTGTACTCCCATTTTGGATATAATTTAAAGGCAACGGATCTTCAGGCATCGATCGGCTGTGCACAGCTTGATAAATTCCCGGGATTTGTGGAGCGCCGCAGACACAATTTCGACCGTTTGAAGACGGCACTTGCCGGAACGGAGGACAGACTGATTCTGCCGGAGGCATGTCCGGGATCACGTCCGAGCTGGTTCGGTTTTCTGATCACCTGCAAGGAGGGTGTTGACCGAAATGCCCTTGTTCAGTATGTGGAGAAGAAGGGTGTGCAGACTCGTATGCTGTTTGCAGGAAACTTAATCAAGCATCCGTGCTTTGATCAGATGCGCGAGAGTGGAACCGGATACCGCGTTGTCGGAGATCTGGCTGTGACCGATCGAATCATGAGAGATACGTTCTGGATTGGCGTTTATCCGGGAATGACGGATGAGATGATCGACTATATGGCAGAGACGATCAAGGAGGCACTGGACGCACAGAAGTAGAGAAGGGAGCGTAAGGATACGATATGGAATATGATCTGACCAGAGTGCATGAGACAAATCTGAAGATTCTCAAGGAGATCGATCGGATTTGCCGAAAATATAAGATTCGATACATGCTGGATGCGGGCACGCTTCTCGGAGCTGTGCGCCACAAAGGGTTTATCCCGTGGGATGACGATGCCGATGTGGCATTCACGAGAAACAACTATGAGGCATTTATGAAAGTAGTTCGCCGGGAGCTTCCGGACACGATGGAACTTGTGATGCCGTGGAGCTACCGGGACGGAAAAGCATTCTATGATTTTACGGCGAGAATTATCTACAAGAACAGCCGTACCCATGAGGAGTCCGAGGAGATGAAGTTCTACGGCGGAAAGCTCAATCATCTCTGGGTGGATCTGTTCACGATTGACACGCTCCCGGCAAATAAGCTGGATGCGACGGCGACACTTCTGATGCACAAGATGATTTACGGAATGGCGATGGGTCATCGCTATCACCTTGATTTCGGCAAGTACAGCCTGTTCCACAAGCTCGCAGTCGGGGGAATGTCGACAGTCGGAAAGTTCGTTCCGCTTTCCGTACTCTTCCGCTTGCAGAGAATGGTGGCACTTCGGGATCACAAAAAGAAGAGTCCAAAACTTTATTACAGCAATTATCAGCCGGATTACCTCTATGTGACGCTTCAGAAGGAGTGGTGTGAGGATATCGTGGATCTGGACTTCTGCGACACGAAACTTATGGCATCCTCCCACTGGGATGAGGTGTTGACGTGGATTTATGGGGACTATATGAAACTTCCGCCGGAGGACAAGCGGATTCCAAGCCATTCCACAATTGAGATTCAGGTGTTTGATGAGGAAGTTTGATACGGATTTTGACGAGAAAATCGAACAAAAAATCAGACGAAAAAGTCAGACAGAGAACTCAGAAAAAACTTGGACAGAAAACTTAGACAGGAAACTCTGAGACGAGGAAAATGACATGAAGAAAGTATTGTCCGTCGTGGTATCTGTATACAATGAGGAACAGGCACTTCCGATGTTCTACGAGACAACAAAGCCGATTTTGGAGAGTCTTGACTGGGATTACGAGCTTGTGTTTGTCAATGACGGAAGTAAAGATCGAAGTGCAGAGATTTTGCGGGATCTTGCACAGAATGATCAAAAAGTAAAGGTGATCTATTTTTCAAGAAACTTTGGACATGAGTCCGCGATGATTGCGGGGATTGATTATGCGTCCGGTGATGCGATTGTATGCATGGACGCCGATCTCCAGCATCCACCCCAGTGTCTTCCGGCGATCATTGAGAAGTTGGAGGAGGGCTGTGGGGTCATCAGTATGGTCAGGACGAAAAATCGGTCGGCGGGACTGATCAAAAATATTACCTCCGCAGGCTTCTATGCGCTGATCAATGCGCTCTCCGATGTGAAATTTGAGCCGAATGCCTCCGATTTTTTTGCCGTCTCAAGACAGGCGGGGGATGTGCTTCGGAAAAATTACCGCGAGAAGGTGCGTTTTCTGCGAGGATATGTGCAGAGCATCGGATTTAAGCAGGGAATCATCGAGTACGAGGCGCAGGACCGCGTGGCAGGTCATAGCAAATACAGTCTCAGAAAACTGTTTGCATTTTCGATGAACACGATCATGTGCTTTTCCAACCTGCCATTAAAACTTGGCATGTATGCGGGTGTCGGGGCAGTGTGTTTCGGAATTGCAGTGATGATCTATACCCTGTGCACGAGACAGGGAGCACCGAGCGGATATGCGACGATCGTGATTTTAAATTGTTTTATGTTTGCAGTCCTCTTTGTGATTGTCGGAATCATCGGGGAGTACATGGCGATTCTGTTCAGTGAACTCAAAGACAGACCGATCTATATTGTGGAGAAGACGGATAATCTGAAGAATCCGGAAGAGATGGATTCATAAGATATGGATTTATGGAATCTGGATGAAAAAAGGTAAAAACAAAACTGAAAATTAGAATTAGAAGAAGTGTGGACTGGCTCTTGCGAATCGTGACAGATTGCAAGAGTCAGTCTTTTTTTGTATGATAGGAAATTGCATCCTGTCATACAAAAACGCTCCGCGAGGATGCGCACTCGGCACATTCTTTTTTACATGTATCAATGCGGAGAAATCTTAATTTCTGTTTTTCCGGTTTTCCGCTGGGTGTTCGGCTTCGTTTTCTTTCAGGTAGTCGTTTGCATCCTTGAAAAAGCTCGCGAGAATCAGAATGATGATGATTCCGACCGGAAAGGCTGCAATAATTGACACCGTCTGAAGATTTGCCATCGAGTTCTCAGAGAACAGCAGGGCAACCGGGAGCAGAATCAGGAAGATCGCCCAGAACAGGCGAACACGGCGGTCCGGTTCCTGATCGTGATCGAGCTTTTTGTAGGTGTAGGATGAGGCAACCATCGTGATCGAGTCAAATGTCGTTGAGTAGAACGTCACCATGCACAGGACGAGCAGAATCAGGACAAATTTTGATGCGGGAAGATGACTGAGCAGGGAGATGATCGCCTGATAGAGGTTGCCATCGGAGGCGTAAGCAGTCAGCACATCGATTTTTCCGTGCATCTGAAGCCCGAGACCATAGTTTCCCAGAATAATGAAGGAAGTGAAGGTGCCGGAAAGACCGTAGAGATAACCGCCGAGAATCGTTTGGCGAATCGTTCTGCCCTTGCTGATCGTGCCGATGAAAAATGGGACTGCGACGCACCATACCATCCAGTAAGCCCAGTAGAAGATCGTCCAGGTCTGTGGGAACGAGGAGGTTCTCATCGAATCCGTCCATGTCGCAAGTTCGATGAAATTCTGCGCAAGATTTCCGAGCGCAGTGATGCCTGCTTCCACGATGAAGCGGGTCTCACCGCCGAAAAAGAAGACGTAGGCGAGAAGTCCGAAAAACAGGTAGGTACAGCAGGAAGCGGAGAGCTGTACGCCCTTCATGCCGAAGAAGACTGCAAATGTGTAGATTGCGCAGACAACAATCAGGATCAGGATCGTCAGACCTGTGGTCTGGGGAATTCCGGTCACACGGCTGACTGCAAGAGAAAGCAGAGGAGTCGCGAGGGAGAATGTCGTTGCGGTTCCGGCGAGAAGCGCGAAGACAGCGACGAGGTCGATGATTCGTCCAGCCCAGCCATCCACACGGTTGCCGAGGAGCGGTCGACAGGACTCAGAATATTTCTGTTTTTCCCGGTTGCGGACATGGAGCATGAATCCGAAAGCGACAGAGAGAACCACATAGAATCCCCACGGGATCGGACCCCAGTGAAACAGCGGATAGGTGGAAGCCCAGTCCTGAATCGCGCCCATCTCTGCGATATGTGGGTCGGAGGCATAGAGCATCCATTCACAGCAGGAGTAAAACAGAATGTCGGCTGCGAGTCCGGCCGTGAACATCATCGCGCCCCACTGAAAGCCTGAGTACTGCGGTTTTTCGAGGTTGCCGAGTCGGATCTGTCCAAAACGGGAAAATGCCAGGTACAGGGAGCACAGAAAAATACCGAGACCGATCAGCAGGTAGTAACTTCCCATCTCATCGCCGAGAAAACTGCGGATCGAGGAGAGAACCTGTGAGGAGCGCTCTGGACTGACGACGAACCAGATGCACAGAGCGGTGATACACAAAAATGCGAATACGGTATCAAAGAGATCAAGCTGTGCAAGCAAAGGTTTCCTAGAATGTTTTTGATCCATGATAAAATGATCCTCCTTTGGGATGATTCTCTGAACTTTTGAAAAAAGTTCAGAGTTTAGTGTTCAAAAATTTTAAAATACAAATCTTATTGAACATATTACCACCGGGAGCACCAAAATGCAAGCAGAAAAATTCTTTCGGAATTCTAAAGATTTATTCAATTTTATGAAGATTCTGTGGACAGGGTTTTACGAAGGTGCGAACTCTGATAGAATACAAGAGAGGAGTTATATGATTATTAAAAGTGGGTTAAAAAATTCTGCGGAGTTTAGGAGAGAGTCGGAGATGGAGCAGGGAGTGCGTGACAGGGAAATGAGAAGAGCGAGAACGAATCAGCGGGGAAAGAGCAGAAAGAGAGAAAGAAGAAATGAAGGGAATCTACTTGCGTTTCTTGTCGCTCTGCTTGCAGTGGGAGTGGTTGGAACAGCAGGTCATCGTCTGGTCAGCGAAGGGATGGAGGCGTCTAGGCAGGCCGGACAGGTTCAGGTTCAGGAGAGCGGGCAACAAGAAGCAGACGAAGTAAATGGAGCCAATGGGGGAAGCGCGGAAAATTCTGGAACAGAGACAGAGGCAGGAACGGAGAACGGGAATTCTGATGGGAGAGAAAATCTGAATGCGAGTGGTGAGGGCACTCAGGATACTCAGAGTGCATCAAATGATCAGGCAGAGCTGATCACAGAGGGGGAAAAGCCTGAGTCGGAGCGGGATACGACACCGCATCTTGGTGGAGCAGAGCTTCGGATGTTGCAGTCCCAGACAAAGGGACAGATGATGTCGTTTCTGTTGAAAACAAAGTCGGGAAAACTGATTGTTGTGGACGGCGGAAGATGGGATGACGGGGATTACCTGATGGAGCAAATTCGGAAAGATGGTGGTCATGTGAGTGCGTGGTTTCTGACGCACGCTCACACGGATCATGTGGGAGCATTGCTCAAACTTCTGACGAATGAGGCAGATGGGGAGGATACCGGAATCACGATCGATCACATTTACTATAATTTTGCGAGTGCAGAGTGGTATCAAAAGCATGAACTCGGAGATCTCGGAACGGCGATGAGTATTCTTCAGCAGTTGTCTGCACTTCCGGCGGGAGTCTGCCAGACTGTAAAGCGTGGAGATGAGATTAAGGTCGATGATGTGATGATTCAGGTGATGAATGATCGGTATGAGCCGGAGGAAGTCGGGGAGAGAGACGGAAACGATGCTTCGGTCGCCTATCGAATGGTGGTAAATGGAAAATCGATTCTCTTCCTCGGAGATCTTCAGAAGAAGGGTGGAGCACATCTGCTTCAACAGGCTGGAGGCGGGCTGAAATCGGATATGGTTCAGATGGCACATCATGGTCAGAACGGTGTAGAGGAAAATGTCTATGAGGCGATTCAACCTTCGGTCTGCCTGTGGCCAACTCCACAGTGGCTCTGGGACAATGAGGGTGGAAGCTATACGACACCTGAGACAAAAGCGTGGGTCAAGAAGTTGAATGTGAGTAGAAATTACTGCATGAAGGACGGGGACCAGGTAATTCGCTGATTGGATGATTGGAAGTAAAAAAATGAAACATTCAGATCCGGCAAAGCATGATCTCTCGAAGGAAACGAGGAGGAAAACGGTTTGCCGGATTGTTTGCAAGTTTTATTTTATTTTAATCTTCGACATGGAGACCGCTGTGATAGGAGTAGCTTCCAAGCTCGTCAAGCAGGCGGGAGAGCTCCTGTTTGGAAATCTCCTTATTTCCGACGACAGCAGAATTGATGATCGCAAACACGGAGTTACACTTGGCGAGCGACTGACGGAACAGATCCGGGAAGGATGCTCGGGATGCGAGACGACGATCCCAAGGGTTACACCAGATCTCATGGTCGAGGTTCAGACACTTGCGCGGATTTTTGACTTCGTCCGTGACGAGCTTTTGTGAGGCGATCGGACTCCGGCGAAGCAGGCGTTCAATAAAAGCGATTTTATTTCGCTTGGAGCTGTTGGGGTCTGCGAGTGTCCGGCATCCGAAACGGATCGCAAGGATGGATCGGTAGACCATCGCGGGGGTTACCTGAAAGTTGTTGCTGTAAGTGATCGGATAGTACGCCTCATTGATACATTCGGACAGAAAACGGGAGATAAACTGCATCTCCATTCCATTTAAGCAGATGGAAGCCGCCTGGTTGAACTGGGACGGCTTTTTCTTTTTGTATTTCATGAGCAGGAGCGCGTCAATGTCATTCTCGAGGGCTGCATGAAGACCGTGCGTGTGACTGCTTGGATGTTTGGCATCGTAACCGATTCTTCCATAGACATAGGGGTGGCAGATCGAGTCTCCGATGTAATGGCAGAGGTATCCGCAGAAATATGCCAGTCCCTCCTCGCGTTGCTGTCGGGAAGAAATCTTTGCGAGGTGCTTTAAATAACAGGAAAAGAAATCCTGAATGTGATGCTCATGCATGTAGGAACCGACATTTCGATAGTCGCGGTGGCGCAGAATCGGAATGTTGTAGAAGAAGATATCCGGTCCCTGAAGACCGAGCTGGTAGAGCCATCGGTATTTCGCGACGATGTATTTCAGTTGGTTATTGGGGAGGTCGTTGTATGCCTTCATTCCCAAAATATAGTGAGTAGTAAATCCAGGCATAAAAATCCTTCTTTCTCTCAAAAAGTCTGATAAAACGTTGTAAAGATTTATCGCTGACACTCCAACGGCTAAAGCTCGTTGGGTTCTCATATACATGAACTTCCAAATATGCTCGAAAGTATATAAGACTGATTCATTTCCATGAAACTTTCATTATCAATCATTCTAATAAATGAATTAACGATAACATACGGCTCGTGTCAAAACCGTTTTTTCTACTTTTTAAATGCCCATACTACTCAAAGTATGGGTATTTTTTAATCTTTGAATTTCTATATCATGAAGTATTTTAAAAGTATGAAATCTGTCGTTGCATTTCTCTATATCAAAATTTTCTAAATCACCTGAAATATTCATTATTAAAAAAGCACTGTATAAATCTCTCTGAATCTTCATTCCGTTTAAGTCATTCCATCGTTTTGAAAGTGATTTTTTATGATACTCACCTGTTATATGATTAAATTGACTGGCTTTTGCTTTAAAGGTATTAATTTCTATCAAATTCAATCCATAATAAGCAAGTTTTCGATTAATAATCGTCAATAGCATAGCAGGCGCTCTCTTTGCGAGAGATTTCCCGAATCGCTTCTTTTTCTTGAACCTTCCTTTTTCATTCTTTTCGGTTTTAGTTGCTTTCTTTTGCAGTCCAGAAAAATTCATTTCTTCAACATAAATGTTATTACCAAGAGAGAGAATATAATTCGCCAAACATTCGTGCTGATATTTTCGGACATCGGCTTGCTTTCTATATAATTCCTTTAACTGATTTTGATATTTCATATAATGCTTTGATTTATTCCAAATAACTTTCTTATTTCCCTGCTTCTTAACCGTTCCGTCTTCCTTGTAGTTTTCAGGATTTGTTGCGCGTCTACTGCGATCCATTTTCCTTAACAGCCTGCGTTTTTATCTTCAATATTTTGCACTTTATCTGCTAAAATTAAAAGTTTCGCATCTGTTTTACTGGAAATTGCAACCGTAGAAGTTCCAATATCAATGCCAACATATCCGTCACCAAGAGGATGTTTCATTTCTCCAGTTTCGCTATTAAATTTTTGGGGTGGTGTTCCTTTAAAAACTACTTGAACATAAAATTTGTACTTGTTATGAATAAACTTTCTAACGATTCGACAATAAGAAATTTCAGATTGCATTGCCTGGGCTTCATAAGGGTTTTTCCAATCAATCCTCACTGGTATTTGCAATCCATTCCAGCTTAAATGCTCATTAATCAAGCGAATTCCCGTAGAGTTCGATTTTCCTTCCAGAGAATTCATATCTCCATATCGCTTATAATAGATCTGTTTTCCATTTCCATAAAACAACTTCTTGTATGCTTTCCATAATGTAGTTGCAATTTTCTGAGCGGTAAACGAATCCATATTTTTCTTAAAATGCTTTTGCATTTCTTTTACATCAGCGTGAAGGGAATATTCGGTCAAATTGTAGTCTTTTCGCATCTGATCAATCTGGTCCCAAATTAGTTTATCTGATTTTTTGTTTCCAGTCAGCATCGACATCAAATTTCTATACTTTTTGGTTTTAATCATTTCTTTATAACGCTTTTGAGAAACACTTACCAAAGCATTATAAATTTTTCTTCCAATTTCAAACCGTTTATTCAAAACATCTTCTTGATAAGATTCTGTTTTTAATGGAAATTGAACTACAAAATTTGCCATAATATTCACCTCACTCTCCGTTTAATATCGTTTCCTTTGATCCTCTACATACTTCTTAATTGTTTCACTACATACATTTTCAGCAGTAGAAACAAAGTAGTTTCTAGTCCATAAACTAGGCATTTTAGACAATTCAGAAAATTCTTCTCGAAGTATCTTACTCGTGTATCCTTTAATTTGTTGCATAATATCGGATGGACTCAAGGTCGGCAGACAATTTAAGAACATATGGGAATGGTCTTTATCGCATTCTATTGCAATAATTTCAATTTCTAGCTCCTTACATTTTATTTTGACCAGTTCTTTAAAGCGTTTTTCAACATCCGGTATTAGAAAAATCTTTCTTCTGTATCTCGGACAAAATACAAAATGATAGTTTATCAAAGATACGGTTGTATTTGTATGTCTATAATTATTTTCCATACATATATTATACTGCTATATGTGTATAAAATCAATTATTGCTTACACATTTCTTGATTGTTTTGCGCTATCCATCCCACACCTAAAGGCGTGGGATGGATAGCGCATTCATTGTAAAATATGTCAAGGACGCTTTGGAAACGTGTTTGATCTGTCTTTATCATAGCATATTTTAGGGGGAAATACGAGAGGAATCCATTACCGTTTATTAGCGTTTGTGTAGCAAGTGTTACTGTGCACAAGTTGGCATGTTAGTGTGTTGGTGTATTCGCTCGCGTGGCTCCTCCAGAGGGAAAAGTCCTGCAAATACGCTTGCGCTCATGCTTCAATCAGCGGATGCATCATGCATCACTGGCGCATCCTTGATACGCAAAGCGAACGCAACGGGTTTGCAGTAGCTTTCCCGTCTTCCGTCGCCGTGAGGTCTTGGTCAGTTCTGCTGACATATCCCAATTAGAATTATTACATATTCACTTCTGAGTTCAAAATTCCTGTATATAGTAGGTTGAATTTCGCATATAAATCGCATAGAGATGCAGAAAAGAGCAGAGAAGACCACAAAAGATTCGTGCTGGTTGTGTCAGAAAGCGGTGGTCTCCTTGAGTAAAATAAAATCTGAGATAGGCAGGGATGGGAACTATGCGGGTGATACAAGAGTTGCATTTGATTTTGTGGGGACCGTGGACACTGGTATTGTTTTTGAGTACGGGAATCTGGTTCTTTGTCCGTTCTGGCGGTTTCCCGATTTTTCGGTTTGGATACTGGTGGAATTGCACGATCGGGAGCATTTTGAAGATGACGGGCGAGACGGAGAAAAGCAGAGATGCAATAAGGATTAAGGAGGATGGGGAGAATCAGGATCAGGAACAGATTACGGTCTTTCAGTCGGCATGTACAGCGCTTGCGGCGACGATCGGAACGGGAAATATCGTCGGTGTCGCGACTGCGCTGACGGCAGGCGGAGCCGGAGCGCTGTTCTGGATGTGGGTCTGTGCGTTGCTTGGGATGGCAACTGCGTATGCAGAGACAAGTCTGGGACAGAAATTTCGCTTTCGCAGGGAGGATGGGACTTGGATCTGTGGTCCGATGATCTATATGGAGCGGGGGCTTAAAGCCCCTCTTTTGGGCATTTTTTATGCGGGTTCTGCGTGTCTGGCATCTCTTGGAATGGGGAGCATGGTGCAGGCAAACTCGATTCAGGAGACTTTAGAATATGGATTTGGAGTTCCGCCAATCTTGGGCGCAGGGATGATTTCCATATGCTGTGGACTGGTGATTTTCGGCGGAGCGAAGCGGATCGCGAGAGTTTCTGAGCGCTTGATGCCGACGATAGCAGGAATCTATCTTCTGTGTTCGGTGCTTGTGATTGTGCAGTGTTTGCCTGTTCTTCCGGGAGTGATTGGAGAGATTTTCCGCGATGCCTTTTCTTTTCGCTCGGTCGGAGGGGGAATTGCTGGAATCCTGTTTTCTAAAAGTGTGCGCTACGGGATGGCGCGGGGCGTGTTTTCTAACGAAGCGGGGCTTGGAAGTCTGGCAGTGCTTCACGGAGCGACCGAAGAGACGACACCTGAGGAGCAGGGTATGTGGGCGATGTTTGAGGTGTTTTTTGACACGGTGGTCGTCTGCACCTTGACCGCTGTGGTGATTCTCTGCGTGCAGAGGCAGGCGGGGGAAAGTGCAGTCGGAGTCGGGGATGGAGCAGTGCTTGCATCGTGGTGTTTTGGGCGAAAACTTGGGATGGCTGGTGAGTGGATGATGTCAGTCGCGATGATCGTGTTTGCGTTTGCGACAATCATTGCGTGGTATTACATGGGAGAACAGAATGTGGAGTATTTGCGGATGCGTTTAGGTGGAATGTGGGAAGGCAGATCAAAAAACAGAGAGAGAACAACAAAAAACAGAAAATGGGAGAAGCAAGCAAAGACAACTGGGAATCTATACCGGATTCTCTATCTGGGGAGTGTGTGTGCGGGAGCATTGTGTCGACTCGACTTAATCTGGGCACTGGCGGATCTTTGTAATGCACTGATGGCATATCCGAATCTGTTGTCGTTGTGGATGCTCTCGGGAAATGTTGTTTTTCCGGGAAAACGAAAATAGTAAATCAAAAAATAAGAAAAAACAGGATAAAGTAGGATAAACAACGAGAAAGGATCTCTCCGCAGCTGAGAGATCCTTTCCACGTATGTTTTGAAGAGGTAAAAAGGGAGGAGAGCTGATTATTCACGTTCGTATCAGCTCAAAAGTATTATGAAAAAAATCTTTTTGGCACTTCATAAACAACTTGTTTTGTTGTTTATGGTTATAGTATATGGGAAAATCGTGAAGAAATCGTGTTGATTATGTAAAAGGTTTTTGAATGATTTATGAATGAAATATGAACAAGGAAAAACGGAAAGTTGAGGGATACGATATACTTTTCACAGAAAATGTGATAGGATGAGGGACAGGCTTGGTTTATACGATTTTTAAATAAAAAATGAGTGGGAACCTGACCAGACCGAAGGGTGATAAAGGAAATATAAGAGAGATAAGAGAAAATAAAAAACGATAGAAAAAAACAGGAGGAAACTATGCATTTGAGGCGGGCAAGACAGGTGATGACGATTGCGATGGCGGTGCTTGTGCTGGCATCTCCGCTTCTGCTGAAAAAGAGTGATGAGAAATTTGCGCTTGACGGGGTGGAGAATACGGCTCAGTTTCCGAAGCTCTCTGCTGAAAAACTGGTGGATGGAAGCGCCCAGTCGGAATTTGAGACCTATGTGCAGCAACATCTTCCGGGAAAGCCATTCATGGTCAGACTGCGCAATGAGATTACATTTTCTGCGCTTCATACTGTGTCGAACATCAATTACAGCATGAACCGGGATCGAAATCTGTTCAGCTGGGAGAATGTGAGTTACTATCTTCAGTATTTTGCGCCGATCAGTGAGGATGGAATGCAGGAACTGATCGGAAAACTTGAGCGTCTTGAGGCATTGCTGGAAGAGCATGGAAAACAGATGTATATTTTTATCACGCCGAACAAGGTGCGCTACATGGAGGATGAGCTTCCATGGGTGGACACGGCGATGGCGCCGAAGAATCAGGAAGCCGGAAACTACGAGAAGCTGACGGCAGGGCTGGCAAAAAGTCATTTGAAATGCTTTGACAGCATCGCTTATATCAACGAACACAGACAGGAATTTGACAGCAGAGTTCCACTGTTTTATCGGACAGGTCTGCACTGGTCGGTCTACGTCGGAAATGTTGTTGGAAATGCGTTTGGCGAGTATTTGGAGGCGGAGAGTGGGTATCAGCTTCCGGAGATGACGGTGTCGGCACAGCCGTGTGAAGAACCGGTCTATCCGGATGCGGATTCATTTGAGGTTTTCAATACGCTCGAAAAACCGTATGATTCCTACTATGAGCCGGTAATAGAGATGAATGACCCGACGACGTCTGCGCCGGGCTTTCTCTGCCGGGGTGGAAGCTTTATGGGACAGAGCCTGTCGGTTTTGATCCGCAATCACTATTTTGGAAAGAATGTCTCGATGGAGAACCGACAGATTTTTACAGATGAATTTGAAAATGTCGTTCCGTTCACGGACTATGAGGCTGTGGATATGAGAGCGTATCTCAGGGACATTGATCTTGTTGTTCTTGAAGTGAATGAGACGGCAGTGTCCGATATGAGTTTTGGGTTTATCGACTATGTGTTGGAACACCCGGAGATTCTGGAGAGTGAGGAGGCTGGCGAGTAAATGGTATTTTCATCACCGGTATTTTTATTTTTGTTTTTGCCGATGACCCTGCTGTGCTATGCGCTTGCGTCGATTCGGCGAGATGTTCGCCTGCGAAATGCAGTTTTACTGATTGCCTCGATTGTCTTTTACGGGTACGGCGGATTTGGCTATCTGGGGCTGTTTTTCGTCTCGATTTTTGTGAACTGGAAAATCGGACTGATTTTGAGTGAGAGCGAAGGGCGGAGGCGTCGCTTGGTATTCTGGGCGGGAATCGCCTGGAATCTCGGAATCCTGATCGTTTTTAAATATTTGAATCTTCTCGGGGAGACATTTGCCTCTCTTGGAGGTTTTCTGTTGCGACGGGAGATCGAAAGCCTGATTCCTCAGATTGTTCTGCCGATCGGAATCTCGTTTTTCACGTTTCAGATCATGTCCTATCTGATTGATGTGTACTGGAATCGTGTCCCTTGCCAGAAGAGTCTCTCACGGCTGGCGCTCTATATTATGCTGTTTCCTCAGCTGATTGCGGGACCGATTGTGCGATACATCGATGTGGAGACGGAGATTGGAAAGCGGGAGAGTCGTCTCGACGATGTCTATGAGGGCGTTTTCCGTTTTATGTGTGGATTTGCGAAGAAGATTCTGCTGGCAAATGCGATGGGAAAGGGAGCGGATCTCGCTTTTGGTCAGAAACCGGGAATGGGAATGATCTATGCGTGGACCGGGATTTTCTGTTACAGTCTTCAGATTTATCTGGATTTCTGGGCATATTCCGATATGGCGATCGGACTCGGACGAATCTTTGGATTTCATTTTCCGGAAAATTTCAATCATCCGTATCTCTCAAAGAGTGTTGCAGAGTTCTGGAGAAGATGGCACATCTCGCTCTCGAGCTGGTTTCGGGATTATGTATACATTCCACTCGGGGGAAGTCGGTGCAGTACAGCGAAAAACTGCCGCAATTACCTGATTGTATTTGCGCTGACGGGAATCTGGCACGGGGCAAGCTGGAATTTTCTGTTCTGGGGGCTCTATTTTGCATGTTTTCTGATTGTGGAACGCCTTGGATTTCGAAAAATTCTTGAGCGGCTGCCCGCGATTTTGCGTCATCTGTATACACTGATTGTTGTCGGAGTCGGTTGGGTGTTTTTCCGTGCGGAGACGTGTTCCCAGGCAATCGGATTTCTGAGAGAGATGTGTTCAATGAAATGGATGGGAAGTCTTGACCGCGAGCTGGCAGAGCTGATGGCAGGACCGAAATTTATTCTGCTGTCTGTGATCTCGATTCTTTGCTGTACGCCGTTTTTCTCCGGTCTGCGCTCGTGGCTGGAGCGTCACCATCTCGGAATGGTTGCAGATCTGGGAATCACTGTGGTCTTCTTCCTTTCCGTCTGTGAGATGATGGCGAGTGGATATAATCCGTTCATTTATTTCCGGTTCTGATAATTTTCGTTTTGTTGTGGGAGGAGATTTTGTGTTGGAAGGAAGGTTGCGGGAAATTACTTGTTTTACGTATCTTATTCAGTGTGCAGACGGGAGTCTGTACTGTGGCTGGACGAATGATTTGGAAAAACGAGTGAAAGCGCACAATGCGGGACATGGTGCGAAGTACACGAGAAGTCGAAGACCGGTGAAGCTTGTCTATTATGAGACGTTTGCGACAAAGCAGGAGGCGATGAGACGGGAGTGGGAGATCAAGCAGCTCAGAAGGGCAGAAAAGCTGGACTTGATTAACGGAAACAAAAAATATGCTCAGCCACCGGTCGCTTCGTCTGAACAAGTGTCGACTTGAACTCATCAGATCGGTGATGGCCGAGCAATTTCTGTGATTTTGATAAGAAGATGTCAGCAAAGCTGACCAGAATCATGTGCCAGGTCGATGCTTGTGAGCGTCGACCTGAGTGCAGGAACGGCATTCAACTTAAGTCATGCAACAAATGCATACATCATGATATAATGACAGAGACTTCCACCCATCACAAAGAGATGAAAAATCTCATGGGAACCGAAGTTCTTGTGGCGGGAGTTGAAGATCGGAAGTTTCAGTGCATAGATCACACCGCCAACGGTGTAAATGATTCCGCCTGCGAGCAACCAGCCGAAGGCTTCTGCCGGGAGGGCAGAGACAATCTTGCCGAACGCGAAGATGCAGACCCAGCCCATCGCAATGTAGATGATTGAGGAGAACCATTTAGGGCAGGTGATCCAGAGTGCATTGATTACAATTCCGACAATCGCGATCGTCCAGACAGCTCCGAGCAGTGTCCAGCCGGTGTGATCTCCGAGAACGAGGAGGCACACCGGGGTGTAAGTGCCGGCGATCAGGATGAAGATCATCATATGGTCAACTTTGCGAAGCATCTGGTTGACTTTCGGAGAAATGTCAAGTGTGTGATAGATGGTGCTTGCCGCGTACAGCAGAATCATGCTTGTGATGAAAATGGTCAGTGCGAGCACGTGGATGTGGTCCGGAGTGTGGGCAGCTTTGATGATGAGCGGTATGGATGCAAACAGTGCAAGGATCATCGCGATGAAATGAGTCAGGGCACTGCCCGGGTCTTTGATTTTCTGTAACATAAAAATCCCTCCAGTCTGATGAGGTACTCAAAAGAGAAAGAGTACCAAATAAAACAAAATAAACAGATGCGAATAAAACAAAAACTTTAAAATTTCAAAAACCCTACAATGTAGTATTGAAAACTATATGCAAATGTTTTCTATACTATACCACTTGCGCAAAAAAAATACAAGAGGGAGATTAAGGCGGAGGGAAAATTTCTACCCATGTACAGGATCAAAAACATGGAAACTGTGATAGCAAAAGAAAAATAAAAGAGAATTTGGAGGAATGAGCATATGTTGCAGGTGATTTTTGAGGATGAATATCTTCTTGTTGTCTGGAAGCCTGTCGGGATCGAGTCTCAGTCGAGTCGCGGGTTTGGTGCAGATATGGTGAGTGAGGTGCGCAAACACATTTTTAAAACATCGAAGAAACAGGGCGAGCCGTATGTGGGCGTGATTCATCGGCTGGACAAACCGGTCAGCGGAGTGATGGTCTATGCGAAGGATAAAAAGACGGCAGGTGCGCTGAGCCTTCAAGTCACGGAGAGAAAAATGCAGAAGAAGTATCTTGCAGTTCTCTGCGGAAGACCGGAATCAAATGAGGAGACGTTTGTGGATTATCTGAAAAAGGATGAGGCAGGAAATGTTTCTGGAATCGTGGCGAGAGGAACAGAGGGAGCGAAGCGCGCGGAACTGATCTGTCGTGTTGTCGGATTTCGGACTGACCCGGTGTGGGGGGAATTGACGCTTGCGGAGATTGAACTCAAGACCGGACGTCACCACCAGATTCGCGTTCAGATGGCGGGGCATGGACTTCCGCTCTGGGGCGATGGAAAATACAATCCGATGTTTGGAGGCTCTGCGATGCAGATGCCGGAAAGTGCCTCTACCATGGCGCAGAATGGGAAAAATGAGGAAACAAATAGGAGAAGAGGGGGACAGCCTCAGATTGCACTTTCTTCGTTTTCACTGAGCTTTATTCATCCGGCACTTGGGCGCAGAGTTTCTTTTGAGCATCTGCCATCTGCTGAAATTTTCCGAAATTTTGAAAAACCGGAAAGCTGAGTCATGCATATTTTGGTTTGCTGTGGACACACTAGGAATGTACAAAGGAAGTACAAATCAGAAGCAGGTGAGTCCATGGGTAAACCAGAAAAGAAACTGAAGAAGATATTACGCATTCTGGGAATCACGGGTGCAGTATACGGAGTATTCCGCTTTCTGCTGCCCCTTGTGGTTCCCTTTCTGTTTGCCGTACTGTTTGCAGTGTGGCTTTGGCCGTCCGCACAGAAGATTTCCCGGCATTTGCGGTGGAAAGTTCCCGGCATCAGGAGAGAGCTGATCATTCCGGAGGGCGCAGTTGCGGTGTTCGAGTTGTTGCTTCTTTTTGCGATTTTGATGGGAATTGTCAGCCTTGGAGGAAGAAAACTTTTTCAGGAGTTGGTTCGTCTGTCAGAGCGCCTTCCGCTCTGGGTTCAGGAGATGGATCGCGGGTTGACAAAGCTCTGTCGTCTGACGGAGCAGACCTTTTGTCTCAAAACGGATATGGCGGTGTTTGCGGTGAGAGCGATGCTCAAGGAAGGAATTTTCAGCTTAAGACAGAGGGCGATGACATTGTTCGTGAACCATTCTGCCTCCTGCCTGCGCTTTTTCGTCTATATGGGAGTTTTCGGGGCGATCGTTTTGATTGCGACGGGGCTTCTTGTGCAGGAGATGGATTTCTGGAAAAAACGTTTTCGCCAGTCTGAGTTTCATGAGGAGTGGAGCCGGGTCTGCGAGCGTCTTACAAATGCCGGGACGGCCTACCTTCGCGCACAGGGAATTCTTCTCGTGATTACGACGCTGATCTGCGTTGTCGGATTTTGGCTGATGGGAAATCCCTACTATCTGCTTGTTGGAATTGCAGTGGGGATTCTCGATGCACTTCCTGTATTTGGCGTCGGGACAGTTTTGATTCCGTGGGCGATTCTGATGCTGATTCTGGGAAAATGGGAGAGAGCAATCTGGCTCTTTGTCATCTATGTGATCTGCTATTTCCTGCGGGAGATTCTGGAGGCGAAGCTGATGAGCCGGAAAGTTGGAATGACTCCGTTTGAGACGCTTTTGTCGATGTATGTGGGAGTGCAACTGTTTGGAATTTTTGGATTTTTGCTTGGACCGGCAGGATTTTTGCTGATCCGTGATTTGAATCAGGTCTGGGGGCACGAGGCCCCCGATAATTGCTGATTAATGAGTGATGATTGCTGATTGGGAGTGAGATGAGAGCGCGAGATGAGAGTGTAAGATGGGGCGAGAAAATCGTTGCTGTCTGCACAATGCGTGAACAGTAACAGAAAATCAGAATTTCTCAGGATGTTCCTTGAAGAAACGGATCATCTCGTGGGTCAGGCTTGCGTGATCTTCGTCCTCGAGCGGGATGTCCTCGCGCTCAAACCACTCTGCAAGGGACAATTCTTCCTGATCGAGATGAATCGAATCGTGCTCTGCGAGATCACAGAAAAAACCGGCAAGCAGGGTGTCGGAGAACGACCATGGCTGACTTTTGTAGTAGCGGATATTTGTGACTTTCAGACCGACTTCTTCCATTACTTCGCGGGAGACTGTTTGTTCAAGCGTCTCACCGATCTCGGTGAATCCGGCGAGAAGCGCGTATTTCTTGTAGGTGCGCCCATTGTATTTTGAGAGGAGAAGGCGATTTCCGTCCGTGACAGCGATGATGACAGCGGGGCTGATCTTCGGGTACTCCATCTGGTGACAGCGGTCGCAGTACATCATGCGCTCCTTCTCGTGCTTGCGAAGTGGTGCGCCACAGCGTCCACAGTAGCGTCGGCTCTGGTACCAGTTGGATAGCTGATATCCGGTGATTCCGGCAAAGGAGAGAAAGCGCGGGGAAAAATTGCGGAAAATCTGCGTGCTTTCCATAGAAAAGTGGGACGGAGCCGGAATCGTGATGTGTTCAAGCAGATAGAAGTCCTGACCGTCTATCGCAAAGAGGTAGATGCAGTGCTCGTAAATGTCATCGTTTTCCTTCTCAAGATCCCGAAAACGGGGAAAATCGAATTCGCGGGAATCTGAGGTGTTTTTCAAGTGAACGAGGGTCCTGTGTGGTTCAAAGTACAGCGCGTAGCTGTCGGGTGAGGGTTTCGCATCCGGTTGGTAGGCATTGTCATAGTGGTGTGGGGCGATATCCTGAATCATGATTGTTTCTCTTCCTTTCCAGTTTCTTCTTTTTTACTTTTTTTTATATCATCTTTTTTGGGGTTTCTGCTCTTCTGGTTTTTGCCCAAATTTGCAGGCATGGCATGTAAGTACAAGTTTGCGATTAATTATAGCAGGAGTTTTTTGCAGGTGCAAGTTTTCACCCGTTTACAGATTGGCGGGATTGACGTATAATAACTCAAAGTGGGTGCAAAGCGCCGGTGGCGCTTGTTCTGCACCGACCGCAGTGAAACGGAGAAGCGCAGTGATTATGATTGGAAGATGTCAGCAAAGCTGACCAGAATCGCGCGCAAAATCTTCGCAAGCGTTGACTTGAAACAAAAATGCACACAGGACGATCCGCTACAAGACGGAATGCCAATGGCGTGCGGAGAGGAGATTGCAAAATGACTTTTACTTATCCAGCGGTGATTGTTCCGCACAAGGATGACAATGGATTTCATGCAGAATTTCCGGATCTGGAATGTTGCTATGCAGATGGCGGAGATCTGGAAGATACGCTCGATGCGGCGAGAGAGGCAGCGTATGACTGGCTGTTTCTGGAATTAGAGGAAGGCGGACATTTTCCGGAGACATCCCATCCGGAGGACATCAAAGTGCCGGAAGACGGATTTGTGCGCAATATTATGGTACGAATTAAACTGCTTCCTGACAGTGATTGAGTGAGGCTTGATCGGAGAGGGCGAAAACCCTTGAAAGATAAAAGAGAGAAACTAAAAAAGAAAGATTAAAGAAAGAAAACAAAAACGGTACAGGAGGAGACGAAAGATGAAGGTAATCGCAACAGAGAAGGCACCGGGCGCAATCGGACCGTATTCTCAGGGATATGAGAGCTGTGGACTTGTATTTGCATCCGGTCAGATTCCGGTAAATCCGGCAGACGGAAGTATTCCGGAGGGAATCACCGCACAGGCAGAGCAGAGTTGCAAGAACGTGGGCGAGATCCTGAAGGCTGGTGGAAGTGGCTATGAGAAGGTTGTCAAGACAACCTGTTTCCTTGCAGATATTGCAGATTTTGCAGCATTCAATGAGGTGTATGCAAAGTACTTTGTATCAAAACCGGCAAGAAGCTGTGTTGCAGTGAAGGATCTTCCGAAGGGCGTTCTGTGTGAGGTTGAGGCAATCGCTGAGAAATAAAGAACGAACGATCTAAGGAAGATTGATAAAAAGATTAGAATGTGCCGGAAGGCGGAATGGACGAAAAGGACAGATGAGTGCGCAGAAAATGGGACTCATCTGTCTTTTTTTATATGATAGGAAATTGCGTCCTATCATACAAAAAATGCTCCGCAAGGATGCGCACTCGGCGCAGGAGAAGATGGTTGCTGAAGCAACCGCGCCTCGGCGCGAGAATGTGCCAAGGCACATTCTTTTTTTATGTCCTTTTTTGTGAAATCCAAGGATACTGCTGCGAATAATATTCTGATGTAATATTCTGGTGTGCGCGTGGATTTGAGAAGAATTTGAGAAATTTTGTTTATAAAGTTTATGGAAAAATTTTACAAAAAGTTTATAGGTATTGACTTATATGCGATATAAAAAAATACATATTGGACGTAAAAAAATACAAGTGTTATAGTTATTGCATAAAAACTATGCTTAATCTGGCACGAAACAGATCAAAAAAGTGCAAAGGAGAAAGAAAGTATGTCAGAGGTTGTTGTAGGTCTTCTTGGTTTTGCCTGCATCGTTGCCATCGTGGTAACCCTGTTTAAGAGCAAAACTCTGCCGAGTATCGCGTTCATTACGTTCCCGATGATACTGGCACTGATTCTTGTCCTGGGTGGTTACTATTCCTGGGAAAACATTGGAAAGCTGATTAAGAGCGGATTTTCCAGCACAGGTCCGACTGCGGCACTGTTTGTATTCAGCGTTCTTTACTTCGGTATCATGACAGATGCCGGAATGTTCGATGTTATTATCGGTAAGCTGATGCTTCTGGTAAAGGACAACGTTATCGGCGTTTGTGTAATGACCGCTATCATTGCCCTGATCGGACATCTCGATGGCGGTGGCGCTTCCACCTTCTGTATTGTAGTTCCGGCAATGCTTCCGGTTTACAAGAAGATGCATATGCGTCCGGTTACCCTGCTTCGTATCGCAGTTATTTCCATGGGTGTCTTAAACCTGATGCCGTGGGCTGGTCCGACAATGCGTGCGGCTACGGTTCTTGGTATCGAGGCATCTTCTCTGTGGCAGACCCTTCTGCCGATTCAGGCATGTGGTATCGTTCTGGCATTGGTTGTTGCTGTTATCAACGGTGTTATCGAGCAGAAGCGCGGTGCAGGTTTAAATGGTAGACTTGCAAAAGAGGCTGGCGTTCACAGCGCAGAGGAAGAGGCAGCTGCTTCTGAGGAGAACAAGGATCTGGCTCGTCCGAAACTGTTCATCTTCAACATCATCCTGACGATCGCAGTTATCGCTCTGCTGATCAAGGATATCTTCCCGAGCTATGTACCGTTCATGATCGGTGTTGCAGTAGCAATTCTGGTAAACTATCCGGGCGCAAAGATGCAGAAGAAGATCATCAACATGCATTCTGGTCCGGCTCTGATGATGTGCTCCACCCTTATGGGCGCAGCAGTTCTGATGGGTATTCTGGTTAAGGATATCGAGGGTGTGACCAGTGTTATCACCTGCATGTCCAACCTGATCAGTAGCATCCTTCCGGCAGCACTTGGTCAGCATCTGCCGTTAGTAATCGGTATCCTGAGTGTACCGCTGGCACTGGCTTTCGATACAGACAGCTACTTCTACGGAATGCTTCCGGTTATGATCGGAATCGGCGAGGGCTTTGGCGTTTCTGCTATGCCGATCGCAGTAGCAATGGTTGTTTGCCGTAACTGTGCAACCTTCATCAGCCCGATGGTACCGGCTACTCTGCTGGGTGTTGGTCTTGCAGATGTGGACATTAAGGATCACATCAAGAACAGCTTCCTTTGGGTATGGGGATTCAGTATCGTGTGTATGCTGATTGCGATTGTACTTGGCATTATGCCGTTATAATCTGATCGCACAGGTTGTATAAAAAGAAAACAGAGCATGATTGAATGATTGAAGTTTTGTGTCAGAACATAAAAACAGTAGCTGAGAAGTTATTGGATCTTGAATCATACGATTAAGAAAAAAATAAGGATAGTTAAGATTAAGAATAGTAAGGAAAAGGCAATGTGACTCTTCGGAGTGGCGTTGCCTTTTTTCTTTGCGGTCGATATAATGAGGGGAGACAGGAAGAAGTAGAGCATAATAATGGAGGTGTCGACGGCGAATAAATGCCGGTAAATGAAAGCAGGGTACCACGTCGCCAGAAGCGTTGAGAATTCTTCGCGGAGCGTATAACTTAGAAGGGACTATTAGGAGGGATATATGGGGAGAAAAACCGGAATTTTGATGGCAGTGATGGCCGCTTTTTTGCTTGCTGGGTGTGGGGGTCATCAGAGTGAGCAGATTGATTTAAGAAAGATAAATGCAGAGAAAATCATTGAGGAGAGCCAGAGTGAGGGGGATCACTCGGGGATTGTTATTGAGCTTCCTGAAAATCAAGATCAGAGTCAAACAGATGAGTCTAATCGAGAAAATGATGAGATTTCAAGGAAAAATACATCAGAGAAAGAAATGGGGGAAGGAAATACAGCTGATGGAGAAAATCAGATAGAAAACGAATCGAAGGAACAAACAGATAAAATAGAACCGATTCAGGAACAGGAGTTTCATTTACTATTTTCCGGTGATGTGCTCTTATCGGACCATGTTCTGAATGCCTGCCAGAGAGCGGGGGGAATCAGTGGAGTCCTCGATCAGGGGTATCGTGATTTGATTGCAAATGCAGACTATTTTATGGTCAATGAGGAGTTTCCGTTTAGCAATCGCGGGACAAAGGCGAAGGATAAGCAGTATACGTTTCGGCTTGCACCGGAAAAAGTTTCGATGTTTCAGGAACTTGGAATTGATGCGGTGACACTTGCAAATAATCATGCGCTTGACTATGGGACAGATGCTCTTCTCGACTCGTGTGAGGTGCTTGATCAGGCAGGGATTGCGCATACCGGAGCGGGAAAAAATCTTGAGGAAGCGAGAAAGCCGGTTCAGATTGAGGTAGGAGGAAAAAAGATTGCAGTGATCGGTGCAACGCGTGTGATTCCGCAGACGGACTGGTCAGCGGGAGTTTCTCATCCGGGAATGCTTGCAACTTACGATCCGACGCTTCTTCTTGAGGAAATCCGAAAACAGAAACAGGAGAATGATTATGTATTTGTCATGGTGCACTGGGGGATTGAGCGTGATGAGCGCCCGCAGGAGTATCAGCGAACGCTTGGAAAACAGTATATTGATGCTGGTGCGGATCTTGTGATTGGAAGTCATCCTCATGTGCTTCAGGGAGTCGAGTATTATAAGGAGAAGGCGATTGTGTACAGCCTTGGAAATTTTATCTTTGGAAGTTCGATTCCGCGGACAGCGCTTTTGGAAGTCCGTCTTCCTGGGATGGAGAAGGATGGAAATCTGGGGCTTCGTCTGATTCCCGGCACCTCAAAATCCGGGTACACGCAGATGTTTACAGAAGAACGTTCCCTTCAGGAGTTCGCTTCTTATATGCAGGGAATTTCTTATGGAGCAGTGATCGGACAGGATGGAAGAATCTCACAAATTGAGTAGATTATAATCAATGGGTCATTTTGGATGAATTTGAAATGTGAGGCATCGGTAAAATTCATTGATGTTTGTGTAATGTGTGAACGGTAACAAATAGAGATGAGCCGGATGATGCTGGGATATGGTTTGGACTTGACAAAGCCTGAAAAACAGCGTAAAATCAAGCATGCGAACGACTGTGAAGAGGATTAGTAAGCAGACAAACACAGGCAGAGAGGAGATCATTTGGTGCGAGATTTCCGTGTCCCTGGATGCTGAACCGGCCTTGGAGTTCCACAGTGAACTGTGGCGTGTGTTCCGACGTTACACGGAAGAAGAGAGAGCAATGATAAAGGATTTGTTGCTAACTGAGGGTGGTACCGCCGAATAATCCGGTCATTCGGTCCCTTGCTGTGCAGATTGTGCGGCGGGGACCGGATGACCGTTTCTTTTGCAGAAAAAGGCACGGAAAGCTGTCTTGAGAAACAAAAATGATTATAAAAAATAAGGAGATTGATGATGGCAAACGACAAGAAATTAGTAGAAGCGATCACATCCATGGATGTGGATTTTGCCCAGTGGTATACCGATGTGGTAAAGAAAGCAGAGCTTTGTGACTACGCAAGCGTGAAAGGATGTATGGTAATTAAGCCGGCTGGATATGCAATCTGGGAGAACATTCAGCATGAGCTGGATCGCAGATTCAAGGAGACCGGTGTACAGAACGTATATATGCCACTCTTTATTCCAGAGAGCCTGCTTGACAAGGAGAAGGATCACGTTGAGGGATTCGCTCCGGAGGCAGCATGGGTAACCGTAGGTGGAAATGAACAGCTTCAGGAGCGTCTGTGCGTTCGCCCGACTTCCGAGACTCTGTTCTGTGATTTCTATTCCAGAGACATTCACTCTTACCGCGATCTGCCGAGAGTATACAACCAGTGGTGTTCCGTTGTTCGTTGGGAGAAGACGACCCGTCCGTTCCTGCGTTCGAGAGAGTTCTTGTGGCAGGAGGGTCATACCGCTCATGCAACTGCTGAGGAGGCAGAGGCACGCACGATTCAGATGCTGAATGTTTATGCAGATTTCTGTGAGGAAGTTCTCGCAATCCCGGTTGTTCGCGGACGCAAGACCGATAAGGAGAAATTCGCAGGTGCAGAGGCAACCTACACGATCGAGTCCCTGATGCATGATGGTAAGGCACTCCAGTCTGGTACGAGCCACAACTTTGGTGATGGATTTGCAAAGGCTTACGGCATCCAGTATGCAGCAAAGGACAACTCCTTGAAGTATGTATTCCAGACTTCCTGGGGTATGACGACCCGTATGATCGGCGCAATCATCATGGTGCATGGAGATGACAATGGTCTGGTTCTGCCTCCGCGTATCGCTCCGACTCAGGTTGTGATCGTTCCGATCCAGCAGAAGAAGGAAGGCGTTCTTGACAAGGCATTTGAGATCAAAGATGTTCTGTCTAACTTCCGCGTGAAGGTGGATGATTCCGACAAGAGCCCGGGTTGGAAGTTCTCAGAGTCCGAGATGCGTGGAATCCCGGTTCGTGTTGAGATTGGACCGAGAGATATCGAGAATAATCAGGCTGTTCTGGTTCGCCGTGACACCCATGAGAAGCTCACTGTATCGATCGACAACATCGAGGCAGAGGTAGAGAAACTGCTTGATACGATCCAGCACGATATGCTTGAAAAGGCAAGAGCACACAGAGATGCTCATACCTATGAGGCAACTGATTTTGACAGCTTTGTCAAGACAATCAATGAGAAGCCGGGCTTCGTAAAGGCAATGTGGTGCGGATGCCAGGAGTGCGAGGACAAGATCAAGGAAGTTACCGGTGCAACCTCCCGTTGCATTCCGTTTAAGCAGGAACAGCTTTCTGACAAGTGTGTATGCTGTGGCAAGCCGGCAACTAAGATGGTTTACTGGGGTCGCGCATATTAATGGTGACAAAGACAGCCATGAAGATTCCTGGCAATGTCGAGCGGATTATCCGCACACTGAACGATCACGGATACGAAGCCTACGCCGTAGGTGGCTGTGTCCGCGATACGCTTCTTGACAGGAAGCCGGGGGACTGGGATATCACAACCTCCGCGCGACCGCAGGAAGTCAAGGAGCTATTCCGCCGCACGATTGACACAGGAATTCAGCACGGAACCGTGACGGTGATGATGGACCGGACTGGTTATGAGGTTACGACTTACCGTATTGACGGGGAGTATGAGGATGGACGCCACCCAAAGCAGGTGGAATTTACATCAAGCCTGATCGAAGATCTGAAACGCCGTGATTTTACAATCAATGCGATGGCATACAGTCATGAGACGGGAATTGTGGATGAGTTTGGCGGAGTCGAGGACTTAAATGCAAAGACGATTCGCTGTGTCGGTGATCCGATGGAGCGATTTACTGAGGATGCACTGCGAATTCTGCGAGCAATCCGTTTCTCGGCCCAGCTTGATTTCACGATTGAGGAGCAGACGTGGAATGCGATTCGCGTAATTGCGCCGAATATCGCAAAAGTCAGCAAGGAGAGAATTCAGGTCGAGTTGACAAAACTTCTTCTGTCCGATCATCCGGAAAAGATTCGGGAAGTCTACGAGACGGGAATCAGCCCTTATATTTCAGAGAACTTTGATTCCCTGAACTGGAAAATGGCAGAGATTCCGACCACTCTTCCGAAAGAAAAATATGTGAGATGGGCAGGATTTCTGCGCTGTGCAAATGCGTATGATGTCAACGGCACACTTATGCCTCAGCCGATTCCGTCAGTCACAGAAGTGCCGGAGTCAGCCAGCCGCGCAGTAAAGATTCTTCGTGATCTCAAACTTGATAATGACACAATCGGACGTGTGAAGACTCTCGTATCATGGTCAGGAGTGGAACTTCCAGAGACCCCGGAGGCGGTTCGCCGTGCGATGAGCAGGATGGAGGCGGAAGTCTGGGATGCGCTGATGGAACTCAACGAATACAGCGAGAAGATTCACGCACTGACCGAGGAAATCCGCACGGCAGGAGACTGTCTGGATCTCAAACATCTGGCAGTCAAGGGACAGGATCTGATCAAGGCCGGAGTCCAGCCAGGAAAGGCGCTCGGTGCGACCTTAAATCAAATGCTCGATGATGTTCTTTCTCATCCGGATCACAATGAAAAAGAATATCTCCTGGAACACTTTATCCGATAATGTGTGACATTCACTCCAGGTGATAGAAACCGACATAAACGATAATCCTACTAATTTATCTTTTTTACAGAGATTACCAGCCCCGCGAGAACAGGTGCTCTGGTGAAGACCGTTACGCGCCGATCCGAGCGGAAGCGAGTCTGAGCAGAGCCTTAGTTCTTAGCGGGGCGTTTGTTTTATTTTAGTGTTCTTAGTCTTCTTCATGTTTTATACTCTCTTCTTTATTTCCATTCAAAATCAAAAATCCGAGCAAAAAATTTTACACACATCTTACAGAACTTCCTTAAAAAATTTTACACATCCAAATTAGAATAAGCACTGTAAATGAGAAAACCAATTTGATGGATTTCCAGATGATCTGGAAAATTTGGAAAATCCGGGAAATTTGAGGAGGAAATAATTATGAGAAAGACAAGAAAGACAATCGCATTAATGTTCGCGACTGTGATGGCAATGAGTGCAATGAGCGGATGTTCTTCCAATTCTGCAAATACGACGACTTCCGCAGAAACCAAGGCAGACGATACCAAAGCAGAGGACGCCAAGGCAGACGGAAAAGATACTGCAAAAGATGCAAAGGCAGACAAGGATCTGACCGGTTCTGTAACCGCAGCTGGTTCTTCTGCTTTAAAACCACTTGTCGATGAGGCTGCTGATCTTTTCAGTGAGAAATATCCGGATGTTTCTCTGACGATTGATGCCGGTGGTTCTGGTGAGGGACTTAAGCAGGTTGCTGAGGGCACCGTAAATATCGGTAACTCCGATGTTCCGGCAGAGGATAAACTGGATGCAGACAAGGCAAAAGAGCTTGTCGATCATCAGGTTTGTGTTGTAACAATGGCACCGATCGTAAACCCGGATGTAAAAGAGGCAGGTGTGACGACCCTGACAAAGGATCAGCTGATTGCAATCTTTACTGGAGAAACGACGAACTGGAATGAGGTTGGTGGACCGGATGAGAACATTGTTCTGGTAACCCGCCCGACGTCTTCCGGAACGAGAGCAACCTTCCAGAAGTACGCACTTGACGGAAAAGAGGAGGCATCCAATGCTTCAATGGAAACCGATGATTCCGGAGTTTTGCTTCAGAATGTAAAGGATACAAAGGGGGCAATCGGTTATGTGGCTCTGTCCTATCTCGTAGATGATCCGGGTGTCGAGACCGTAGCGATCGACGGTGTCGAGCCGACTCTGGAAAATACTTACAGCGGAGCTTATCCGGTATGGACTTTTGAGCATATGTATACAAAGGGCGAACCGGATGAGGTGAGCGGAGCTTTCCTTGAGTACATCATGTCTGACGAGTTTGGAACTCATATGGAGAACATGGGGTACGGCGTATCCTCTAAGATGACGAAGACCGAACACTAAAATTTCGTTTTAAGAAGGGTTCGCCAAAGAGAAGAAGAGAGAAGGCGAACCGGAGGAATTATGGATACAGGAAAAGAAAAAAGTATGTTTGCGAGAGAGTATTTCTGGCAGGGTCTGATGACTCTGTGCGGACTCTTTGTAATCGTGTTGACGATTGTGATTGGAGCCTTTCTCGTCTACAAGGGATCTGCGACGTTTACCACCTTTCATCACTCGCTTCTGGAGTTTCTGGGATCGGGAGACTGGACACCTCAGGATGACGTATCCGGCGGTGGAGCAGTCGGTGCTCTGATCTTTATTGTGGGTTCGCTCTGCACCTGTGGACTTGCGCTCTTGATCTCGACTCCGTTTTCACTCGGATCTGCGATCTTCATCACGGAGATTTCTCCGAAGTTCGGAGAAAAGTTTTATCGTCCGGTTGTGGAGATCTTTGCAGGAATCCCGTCGGTGGTATACGGCTGGGTTGGACTTACGGTTCTTGTTCCGGCGATCAAAAATGTGTTTCATCGTCAGGTCGGTCACTCTGTTCTGGCAGCAGGACTTGTCCTTGCAGTGATGATTTTCCCGACAATCACAAGCGTGTCGGCAGATGCACTTCGCTCTGTCGGAAAAGAGACGAGAATGGCGGCATACGGACTGGGATCGACGAGATGGCAGACGATTTACCGCATTGTGATTCCGGCAGCAGGTCCTGGCGTAATCACAGGAATCATCATGGGACTTGCGAGAGCCTTCGGTGAAGCACTTGCAGTTGCAATGGTAATCGGACAGACGACCGCGCTCCCGACGAGCATTTTTTCGACGACAAAAACGTTGACGACCGAGGTTGCCGCTCAGATGGGAAATGCAATGGAAGGCGGAGAACTCAAGTCTGCACTCTGGACAATGGCACTTTTGCTGTTCCTGATTTCACTCTTATTTATTTTCCTGATCCATATGGTTTCCGCAAAACAGCCGGAATGCAGTGTCAGAAGTGAAAAGAAAATGGTTGCCAAGGGTGCAACCCGTGAAAAGGAAAGAATAGCCGAAGAAAAAATTGATGCGATGGGAGAAAAAGCATGATGGTTGACGCAAAAATTCAGCGTTCGCGCATGGTAGACAGTGTAATGACGGCTGTGTTTTATGTCATCGCTGTGTTTTTCTTTACCCTGCTTCTGGGATTTGCATGTAAGGTCATTATCGGAGGACTCCTTGGGGCAAAGCCGGAGATGTTCCGGTTTGCGAGAAAGGGAAGTCTTGGAAACCAGCTCTTTAATACCATTTATCTTGTGGTTTTATCTCTTCTCGTCTCCGTTCCCCTCGGTGTGGGCGGAGGAATCTATCTGGGGATGTACGCAAAGCAGGGCAAAGGCGCACATTTCCTCAGAATGTGTATCGAGACGCTTTCCTCTCTGCCGTCGATCGTAGTCGGTCTGTTCGGATATCTGGTTTTTCTTGTATTTATGGGAATGGGGAAGAGCCTTTTCGCAGGTGCACTTTCCGTGTCGATTCTGACGCTTCCTCTGATCACGACAACGACGGAGGATGCGCTCAAAGGTCTTCCAAAAGGATATTTTCAGGCGAGCCTCGGTCTCGGAGCAACCAAATGGCAGTCGATTTTCCATGTTCTGCTTCCTGCCTGTGTTCCGCGAATTATGACCGGTGTGATTCTTGCAGCAGGTCGTGGTTTTGGTGAGGCGGCAGCACTTTTGTATACAACCGGATCTGGAACGGATCTTCGATGGGGCAACTGGAATCTCTCAGCTCCGACCTGCCCGCTCAATGTATTTCGCCCGGCAGAGACTCTGTCGATTCAGATCTGGAACTTGCAGGTCAACGGACAGGATCGGGCACTGGCAAATGCCTCGTCTGCAATCCTGATGCTTCTGGTGCTGGCATTCAGTATTGGCGCAAATCTCTGGAGCCATCACATCAAGAAAAAGAGTGCGGGAGAGGAAGCATAAGAAAAGAACCTGAAATAAAATCAGGAGAAAAAACGGAGAGAAATCATGGAAGAGGGAAAACTGATAGAAAACGGCGGAGTGCCGAAATTTGATATCACGGATCTGAATCTGCATTATGGAACATTTCATGCATTAAAAGGAATCAACATGAAGATCCGAAAGAATGAGATTACTGCCTTCATTGGACCGTCCGGATGCGGAAAATCCACATTTTTGAAGACATTGAACCGGATGAATGATCTTGTGGACAATGTGAAGATTGAAGGTGGAGTCAAGCTCGACGGAAAAGATATTTTTAAAGAGATGGATGCGATCACTCTACGTCACCGTGTCGGGATGGTCTTCCAGCAACCGAATCCGTTTCCGAAGAGCGTGTACGACAATGTCGCTTATGGACCGCGAATCTTTGGCATTCATCGCAAGGCGGAGCTTGACGAGATTGTGGAGCGCAGTCTGCGTCAGGCAGCGATCTGGGATGAACTCAAGGATCGTCTGAATAAGTCAGCTCTCGGTCTTTCAGGCGGTCAGCAACAGAGACTCTGCATGGCGCGCACACTGGCAGTCGAGCCGGAAGTTATTTTGATGGATGAGCCGACCTCAGCGCTCGATCCGATTTCCACTTCAAAGATTGAGGATCTGGCGATGGAGCTGAAAGAGAAATATACGATTGTGATTGTCACACACAATATGCAGCAGGCAGCCCGTATTTCGGACAGAACAGCATTCTTCCTGCTCGGTGAGATGGTTGAATTCAATGAGACCGGGAAAGTCTTTTCCATGCCGAAGGACAAGCGAACCGAAGACTACATCAGCGGACGTTTCGGTTGATGCAAAGAGGAGAGAAGAGAGGGTTGCTGTTTGTAAAGCAACAAGAGGGGAGGAGAAAGAATGCTGAGAGTTCATTATGGTCAGCAGTTGGAGGAACTCAACAAGAAGCTCATTGAGATGGGCGCTTACTGTGAGGACTGCATCAGTGAGGTGGCAACAGCACTGAATAAAAAGAATAACAAAACGGAGGATTTAAAGACGAAGGAGCAGGCTCTGACAAGTCTTTTAAATAAGGTTTACAGCACCGATGCCTCGATTGACCAGATGGAGAGGGATATCGAGACACTTTGCCTGAAACTTCTTCTTCAGCAACAGCCGGTTGCCGGGGATCTGCGGTTGATTTCGGCTGCACTCAAGATGATTTCAGATATGGAACGCATCGGAGATCAGTGCGCAGACATTGCGGATATCGTCCGTGTTCTCGATGACAAGAATGCATTTGAGTTGGAGTCCCATGTCCACATTCAGGATATGGCATCTGCGACGATGAAGATGGTAACCGCGTCCGTGGACTCCTATGTGGCACGCAATCTTTCCTCTGCGAGAATTGTGATTAAATCCGATGATGAGGTGGATGACCTGTTTGATAAGGTAAAACGGGAGATTGTTGATCTGATCGCAAAATACCCGGAAAAGGGTGAGGCACTTCTCGATTTTCTGATGATTGCCAAGTATTTTGAGCGTATCGGGGATCACGCGACGAATGTCGCAGAGTGGGTGGAATTCTCGATCACCGGAGAACATCAGGCAAAAACGAAGTATCAGAACTTAAGTACAGGAATCTAAATAAACTGTGCGTATTGAAATCCAGTAGATGAGATTCAGTGAAATCCGGATTTTTGTTCGGAACTGTTACGAATAATCTCCCCTCTATTGCTCATACTTTGGAAGTAGCCGGGAATGGAGAGATGTTTCTGGGAATGAAAACGAAGGGAACAGAAACAATCAGAGAGTGGAGGGGTGGGTGTGAACGACAGTTATCTGGATGTTTTACAGCATTACGAGGGGGAGCTGGATGGAGTCCGCCGGGGGCGCGGAGCATGGATCTGGGAGCAGAATGACCGGATTTTTCTGCTCAAGGAATATCGCGGAACCGTAAAACGGCTTGAGTTTGAGGAGGCGGTTCTTTATGCTTTGAGAGAGCGGGGAATTCCTTATGTGGACCAGTATATCCGCAATAAGGAGGGCGAGCTTGTCACGGTAGGACCGGATGGCACCCGGTATGTATTAAAAGAATGGTTTTCTGAGCGGGAATGTAGTCTGCGTGACACGAGAGAGATCTTTGTCGCAGTAGAATGGATCGGAAGGCTTCACCGAGCATTCCAGGGAATTTCCTGGCAGGATGCGTGGAGTATGGGTTCCACAATTCCGCCCGATTTGAGCTGTGAGATGGAACGGCATAACCGGGAAATGAAGCGGGTTCGGGCTTTCATCCGCGGAAAACGAAAGAAAAGTGAATTTGAACGCTGTGTTGCGACTGACTTTGATCAATTTTATGAGCAGGCGCTTGAGGCACAGAAGGGGCTGGAACGACTCGAGAAAAAGAATGAGGAGGACCGGCTTTTTTTGTGTCATGGGGATCTTGACCAGCATCATTTGCTTCTTCGCAGGGATGAGGCAATTTTTGTGGAATTTCATCAGATGCATCGGGGGAGTCAGATGAGTGATCTGAGCCGTTTCATGAGGAAAGTCATGGAAAAACATGGCTGGAATGAGCTGCTGGGGGTGTCTTTGCTTGAGCGATATGAGAGGGAAAATCCACTTGATGAGACGGAGCGAAATCGGCTGTATTACCTGCTTCTCTATCCGGAAAAATACCAGAAACAGCTCAATTATTACAACAACAGCAATAAAGCGTGGATTCCGGAGAAGAATGTGGAGAAGCTTCGCGTGTTGGTATCCCAGCAGGAGAAAAGAATGCACTTTCTCGAAAAAATAAAGTAAGAGAAATTCCCGGGTTTTTCTTCCTTTTTCAGATGCATTGTTATATAATAAAAGCATCGCAGGTCGTACCCGTGACCTGACAGAAACGTCGGAAAGTCGATGGATGTAATCGAAAATAGATCATCAATTTGCCATCGGAAGAACGATAAGAATGGGGAAAAACAGGAGGGAGTATTAGTTATGAAGGATTACATGAAGATTTATCAGGAATGGCTTGATAATCCGTACTTCGACGAGGCTACAAAAGAGGAACTGCGCGGAATTGCCGGAGATGAGAATGAGATCAAAGAGCGTTTCTATAAGGACCTGGAATTCGGTACCGCAGGTCTGCGTGGTATCATCGGCGCCGGTATCAACCGCATGAATATCTATGTAGTACGCCGTGCAACCCAGGGACTTGCAAACTACATCATCAAGCAGGGAGGAGCAGACAGAGGCGTAGCAATCGCATATGACTCCCGCCGTATGTCTCCTGAGTTCGCAGATGAGGCAGCACGCACTCTGGCAGCAAACGGAATCCGTGCTTACAAGTTCGAGTCCCTGCGTCCGACTCCGGAGCTGTCCTTCGCTGTGAGAGAGCTTGGATGTATCGCAGGAATCAATGTAACGGCAAGCCACAACCCGCCTGAGTACAACGGATACAAGGTATACTGGGAGGATGGCGCACAGTTCACTCTGCCTCATGACAAGGGGGTTACCGAAGAGGTTCTGGCAATCGAGGACCTGTCTACTGTGAAGACAATGACCGCTTCCGATGCGAAGTCTCTTGGACTTTACAAGGTAATCGGCGCAGAGATCGATGACAAGTATCTGGCTCATGTAGAGGCTCAGGTTGTCAATCAGGATGCCATTAACAAGATGCAGAAGGACATCAAGATCGTGTACACTCCTCTGCATGGAACAGGAAACGTTCTGGTACGCCGTGCTCTGCATGACATCGGTTTTGAGAATGTCTATGTAGTTCGTGAGCAGGAGCTTCCGGATGGTGAGTTCCCGACTGTAAGCTATCCGAACCCGGAGGCAGCAGAGGCATTTGCTCTGGGTCTGAAGCTCGCAAAGGAGATCGATGCAGACCTTGTTCTGGCAACTGATCCGGATGCGGACCGTCTTGGTGTGTATGTGAAGGACACCAAGTCCGGCGAGTACATTTCCCTGACCGGAAATATGTCCGGTTCCCTGCTGTGTGAGTACGTTCTGAGCCAGAAGGCTGTTCAGAACAAGATCCCGGCAGACGCTGAGGTTGTTAAGTCTATCGTGAGCACGAACCTCATCGATGCCGTTGCAGGTGCTTACAACTGTAAGCTCGTGGAGTGCCTGACCGGATTCAAGTGGATCGGCCAGCAGATCCTCAAGGAGGAGAATACCGGTGTTGGTCACTACATGTTCGGTATGGAGGAGAGCTACGGCTGTCTGATCGGTACCTATGCGCGTGATAAGGATGCAGTTTCCGCTACGGTTGCTCTGTGTGAGGCTGCTGCATACTACAAGACCAAGAATATGACTCTGTGGGATGCAATGGTTGCTATGTACGACAAGTACGGCTACTACAAGGATTCCGTAAAGTCCATCGGTCTGTCCGGTATCGAGGGTCTGGCAAAGATTCAGTCGATCATGGAGACTCTGAGAAACAACACCCCGGCAGAGGTTGGAGAGTACAAGGTTCTGTCTGCTCGTGACTACCAGAAGGATACGATTAAGGATATGGCAACCGGCGAGGTTGTTCCGACCGGTCTTCCGGCATCCAACGTTCTGTACTATGACATGAACGACAATGCATGGCTGTGCGTTCGTCCGTCCGGTACTGAGCCGAAGATCAAGTTCTACTATGGCGTAAAGGGCACTTCCTTAGCTGACGCAGACGAGAAGTCTGAGGCACTCGGAAAGGCAGTTGCCGAGATGGTGGACAAGCTGATGTAATTTATTTATGTAAAACTCTGAGGAGAACCCAAACTTTTGAGTTTACAGGGAGTCAGATTGCTTTGTGGCAGTCTGGCTCCTTTTTTCTTTTTTGTGAGAGTGATGGAGATGGTGGTTATTATAGAGAAAACTGGTACGAAAAAACAGTTGACAGGGATCAGAGCTACGTCTATACTGAATTTATCTTCACCGGATTTCTTTCCGGTTGGGTTCTAAAGATATCGAGATGTTCATGCGCAGATTTCGCGGACAGATCAGAAGAGAGAAAATCAACAGAATAAACGAAAAAGAGCAGGATGCAGACATTTTGCCCGGAGATCGTTCTCGAGAATGTTCCGGAAGCGGAAGTCGGATGCATTCGGAGAGGACAGATGAGTATGGAAATGGTGATGAGTGGGAAACTCCAGTGCAAGGTGCGCGCAAAGGCGAAGCTGATGCAGTATTTTTTAAGCGTGCCGGAGTATCGGATGGCGCTGATGGAGCGCATTGGAGATCTTGGGATTGGGAGAAAGCAGATTCCCGAGAAAATTCTGTGTCGTTTTCCGGGTGAAATCGGAAAGACAGTTGAAAATATGGCAGTTCTCGATGAGAATGCGCTTGAGCTTGCGTATGAGCAGGTCGTGAGCGGGGATGTCTTGGAGGCATGGTTGGAGCATCAGACCTTGGCGATTGCTTATCACAGCCGAAAGGCACTGGAGCTTGATCAGAAGACAATCACAATTTCCATACAGAAGTATCTGGTCTATGCGCTCGTCAAAAACGAGAGGTGTCTGAAAGAAATTCGTGCGGTTCGTGAGAAACTTTCTGGGGCTTCGGGGTCAAGTCCTGATTTCCGGAAAAATGAATTTCAGGATCAAAATTTCTTCGCTTGGTTTCCTCAGTGGCAGAGGGAGGATGCAAGATGGTGCATGGAGCTTCTTGAACAGATTCGTCAGAATGCACCTCAAAAGGGAGATGCCTATCAGATGTTCTGGGAGATTGCGCAGAGTGGATACAGAAAGATGCAGAAGTTTCTCCGCGGGTGTGAGCGGATGAATGGAACCGTCTTTGCACAACTTTCCACAGAGTCTGATATGGCACTTAGAATCTCGGCGTCAGTTCTTGGAATTGCTATGGCAGAGAAACTTGAGATTCCGCGAGAGGAGGATTTTCTGTTTTATACCTTTCTTCCGGTCCTTCAGGATTACGAGTTGCAGATGAATGAGACGGAAGAAGAGGTCGCAATCAGTGCAGAGGGACGCAAAAAATTCAGGGAGATGAAGGAGATCTATCGCTGTGAGGATTACGTCAAGAGTTGTCTCGAACACCCGCTTCGGGATGTGAGTGATGAGACGCTTCGGAAAATGATGGCGGAGGCAGAAGGAATGGAGGGCACTGAGGCGGAACATGCGGAAAACGGGGATGGAGATGGCACGGAAGTCGGATGCGATTATCGGGAGATCTTTTCGATTTTTCATATGAATCCAAGGATGTTGCAGGGAATTCAGCTGACCGATCAGGAGATTCAGAAGATTTTTTCTCTGAATGCCGATATGGACTGGGAGGAGTATATGCCGTGGCTGTTGGCATCCACCCTGTGTAAATATATCGGAAAGCTGACGGAATACTGTGAGCGGAATCGTGAGGAGCGGGAAGAACAAAAGAGACGAAAGAAGTTTTTCGGGGATAGAGAAAAACAGATTGATGTGGAAGAGTGCGAGAGACTTTTAAGACGTCTTCAGGAACTTCAGAGAGAGAATCTGAATTTGCGAGAGAGATTGGAGAGAATGAAGACAGATCGCAAGAACCTTGATCAGAGCCTCTGTCAGGCAAATCAATGTCTCGAGCAGAGAAAGGATCAGATTGAAGAGCTGAGGCGGGAGCAGGAGCGAAGAGGGAAGGAGTTAAACCAGCTTCGAGAGTACGTTTGGCAGATGACGGGGAGTTTTCGCGGGGGATCTGGAAGGTCACAGAATCCGTATTTGGGACAGTATATAGATGAATCGGAGAATAATAAAGATACAGAAAATACAGAAGATACAAAAGATATAAAAGAAACAGAAGAAATAGAAAAAATGGGAGGAAACTGTGCGGAAAATCTTCGGACAATCCTGAAAGGACGCCGGGTGATTGTGATCGGAGGTCATGTGAACTGGCAGAAGCGGTTTCGAGAGCAGTTTCCGCAGTGGCAGTTTATGTCCGCGGACAAGAATAACTACGACGGAGAGAGCATCCGAAGCAAGGAAGTCATTATTGTAAATACGGCGGTACTCAAACACAGTTGTTATTATCGGGTGCTTGCGGAGCGCGGGGAGAACCAGATTCTGCTCTATGTCAATGGAAGCAATCCCGAGCGGTGTATGCAGGAGCTGATTGAACAGTTGAAGTGCGTTTGAGTTTTTGGCTGGATTTTCTCGCGCTCCGCCAAACGAAATACTTTTGCGAGTTAAGAAAATAAAAATGATCTTTAATAACGTCAACAGGTTCTCTTTTGCTAATTGATTTGATTAAACATTTTTGGGCTATAAGTTCTCAATTGTACTACGCAATTCCTTCAGCGCAGAAGCAAAACGGCGGGAGATTGCACCTGGGTTTCGACGAAGGATTGCAGGGGTACGTTTGCCAATGCGTGTTTTGAGAACGTCGCGCTTTTCGTTCAGCTGTTTGGACAGCTCCTGAATTCTTGTCTCGAATTCTTCTTTCTTGAGGTTTATATTCTCATGGCGAAGCTCGGCAGATTCGACAACGGAATCGCGGACATTTTCTTTGATGCGGTGGATTTCCTGAACCGTCTCAGCACGCAGAAGGGCAATCTGAACCTGCATATCCTCAAGCTCGGCACGCAGTTTGGTGATTGATTCGAGGGCGCGAGCGAGGTCGAGAGCTTCCTTCGTGGACTGGAACGTATCATATCCAAAGAGAATCGTTGTTGTGATCAGGAAAAAACATTCTGTGTGAGGTTTGATTTCGAGAACAGCCTTTGCAATCGGTGGATGAATTACTTCCGTCATAAGGATTGTCAGGAAACCCCATGCAATCGAGGAAGTCAGGCAAATGTATCCGTGCAGATTGAATTTCTGATTGCTGTAATCCCAGTAACGCACTTTAAATAAACGTTCCATCGCCCATCCGGTGATGTATTCGAGAACAGTGGCTCCGATTAAACCTGAGAAATAGACGGCGATCAGGCTGTTTCTCACCGGCAGAGAGACCCATAGCATCATCACTGCTCCGGTTCCGTAAAGAGGGAGCATTGGGAGACGGAGAAAGCCACGGTTGACAAAGTGTCTCTGTTTCAGAGAAACGTAGGTGGATTCAAAAATCCATCCGAAAAAGCAATAGACGTAAAAGAACGTCAGCCAGTGGTACCAAGCGTAAGTATACATGACAGTGAGTCCTTTCTAAATGTAGAATGAGAGATAAGAAGCCTGTGTTAAGTGATTTGAGTCATACCTCTTAATTTTTCTTTTTCGCACATTATACCATAAAAGCAGTCAATCAAAAAGACAGATGTTAGAGCGTGCCTGAAAATAAATATTTCAAACATGCTCTAGCATCTGTCTCGAACAAAACTTCATATTCCTTAATAAATAGTTTTACAAACAGAATCCTAGATTTCTTACGCGGTCGCCTGAATCCGTTTCTGGTAAAACCGCACGGCGCAGGACAGGGAGAAGCAGATTGCAAAATAGCAGAGTGCGATGAATGCATACAGGGTTGTGATCTGTGCAGGACTGCGCAGAGAACCCATGACAATACTGCTGTTTCTCATGAACTCGGCAATGTCGACTGCCTTCAGGAATGAAGTATCCTTGATGACGGTGATAACCTGAGAGAGCAGTGCCGGGATGATGCTCTTGAATGTCTGCGGGAGAACGATGTAGACCATCGTCTGCCAGAATGTAAAGCCCTGGGAGGCAGCTCCCTCAAACTGTCCCTTCGGAACGTTGTTTAAGCCTCCGCGGACGATCTCTGCAATTACAGCGGTTGTGAACAGCGTGCAGGCGAAGATTGCTTTCACGGTCGGATCACCCTGCATCGTGAAGCGAATCCAGAGGATCCACAGGATGTTCGGTGTACAGCGGAAAAATTCGATGTAGGCTCCGACAAGGCGGGAGAGGATCGTCAGCTTTCCGGTACAGAAGTGGCGAAGCATTGCGACGAGTGTGCCGAAGAACAGGCTCAGAACAATCGTGCACGCGGAGATCAAAACCGTCGTCAGAAGTCCCTGCATCATAAAGAGAAGATTGGATTTTGTAAAGATGGATGCAAATACCTCAGCCATTTCATGCCACCCCCTTCATTTTTTTCGGAACCGGAGTGCGCTTTGCGCGGATCTCCAAATAGCGGGAGAGCTTTGCGATCGGGAAACAAATGACAAAGTACAAAAGAGCACACGGCAGATATGCCTGCACGAAGTATCCGAGATCACTGCCCCAGGAATCCGCATGATACATCAGATCCATTCCTGCGATCATTGCGAGAACAGAAGTGTTCTTCACAAGGTTGAGCGCCTGGTTTGCAAGCGGTGGCATGATCATCTTGAGCGTCTGCGGAAGAATGATGTAGCGCATCGTCTGAATGTAGGTGAAACCCTGTGAGTATGCGGCATCAAACTGTCCTCTCGGCACAGCCTCGATACCGGTTCGGATGACTTCGGAGATGTAGGCACCGTGGTAGATGCCGACGCCGATGACACCGATGATGAATTTCGGAACTCTTCCGCCGATCACGAACGGCAGGCAGTTGTAATAGAAGAAAACCTGTACGACGAGAGGAGTATTCTGGAAAAATTCCACATAGATTCTTGCGATGACATTTAAGACTTTTACTTTCACAGTGGAAAGCATTCCAAAAATGACACCTAAGGCAAGCGCCAGCAGGAGACCTGCCAGCGCTACTTTCAGTGTCATGATAAAACCTGGTATGTATTCCTCCGGGAGGACTTCCATGAATGCCTCCCAGCCTTTTACGTTAAACAGTTCTTTTATCATGAGTTATTCGATTCCCCAACCTTTCATCATTTCGTCCATTTTACCACTGCTCTTGAGATCGTCGACAACGCCGTTTACCAGCTCTGCAAGTCCCTTGTTGTCGAGCTTGGAAGCAACACCGTACTCCTGCTCTGCGAAACGATCCGGAAGAAGGGTGGTGGAGTCATCGTTGTATCCTGCAAGAATTGCGCGGTCAACGGAGAATACATCGATGTTCTTTGCTGCAAGTGCAGCTGCCAGAGACGGATAACCGTCAAACTCCTCAAATTCCGGCTTCACGTCGATGTTGTTTTCCTTGGTGTACTCACCGAATGCCTTTGCAGTCGTGGAACCCTGAGAAACACCAATGATCTTGCCGTCAAGGTCATTGATCGATTCAATGCCGGAGTCTTTCAGAACGAGAAGACCAACGGCGTCTGTATAGTATGGGTCAGAGAAATTCCATTTTTCCTTACGCTCAGGAGTGATCGTGTAAGTTGCAATGACGAGGTCAACCTCACCGTTGTCGAGAAGCGGTCCTCTTGTCTTTGCGGTCACACCCTGGAAAGCGACGAGATCCTTGTCCTTTGCCTCGTCAGCGGTGCATCCGAAGATCTCTCCTGCGATCTCGTAAGCCAGATCAACTTCTACACCCTCCATCTTTCCGGTTTCCGGATTCTGGTAACCGAACTTCGGAACATCAACTTTCGTTCCGACTTTCAGTTTGCCGGCGTCGATAATCTTCTGAACGTCAGCAGTGGTGTCTCCGGATGCGGAGGAATTGTCAGCAGAGCTTCCTTCCGTGGTGGTTGCTGTGGTATCAGCAGGAGCAGTTGTGGAAGCACCCGAATCGGAACCGGAGCATCCGGTCAGTACAGCTGCCATCATCATAGCAGTAGCAAAGAGAGCGGTACCTGTCTTGAACATGTTCTTTTTCATAATTGTTTCCTCCTCAAAAAAAGTTTCTGTGACTCATTTCTATACAAAAAGACTCCCTGACCTGATTATTCCTGCATATCTATGTATGTGGTATATTTTGGAAAATCGTCGAAGGAGCCTTTATGCTAGCAGTAATATTAAGAAAGCAAAATCGGCGCCATCGTTTCTTGCGATTGTTTAATGAAGAATCTTGCTTAAGAACGCTTTGGTACGCTCGTTCTCCGGATTCGTGAAGAAATGCTCCGGAGTTCCTTCTTCTACAATATATCCGCCGTCCATGAAAATGACGCGGTCAGCAACCTGTCTTGCAAATCCCATCTCGTGGGTGACACAAACCATTGTGATATTTTCTTTGGAGAGTCCGACCATAACGTCGAGAACTTCCTGAACCATCTCCGGGTCGAGAGCGGAAGTCGGCTCATCGAAGAGGATCAGTTTCTGCTTCGTGCAGAGCGCACGGGCAATCGCCACACGCTGCTGCTGACCACCGGAAAGGTTCTGAGGATAGGCGCCAGCCTTGTCGGCAAGACCAACGCGCTCAAGATATTTCATAGCCGTCTCTTCGGCTTCTTTTTTCGGAACTTTCTGCAACTTGATCGGTGCCAGAGTCAGATTCTGGAGAACCGTCATATGTGGATACAGATTGAACTGCTGGAACACCATCGAGGAATACTTTCTCGCCATCTCACCGCGGTTTTTCTTTGTCATCAGCTGATCGTTGATGTAAACCTCTCCGGCGGTCGGCTCCTCTAAGTAGTTCATGCAGCGAATCAGAGTGCTCTTACCGCTTCCGGACGGTCCGATGATAACAAGCTTCTCGCCCTCCTCAACAGTCAGATTGATATTCTTTAAAACCTCCAGGCTTCCGTAGTTCTTTTTCAGGTTCTCAACTTTTATCATAATCTCTGCCACCTTTCTATGAGATAGTCATCAAAAGTTCCATTTGCGCTTCCGCGATAGAATTGAGAGTAAAAAAGGCACTCGAACATGCCCCCAGTTGCGGGGGATGCCGAGCGCCTTTGCTCCTCTGATCTATGTTGCATTTCTGTTTGAATTGCTTTTTTTTGCATTATATGCGCCAAAAATCGAAAAGTCAATAGTTTTTTCGAAAAAATACAATTTTTAACTTGTTTTTGCCACAGGTTTTTGATTGTAATACTTTATTAAATTAAATTTGTGAAGGTGTAGAGTGTGAAAATGAGAAGAAGAACGATGGCGGAAAAGAAATAGGAAGAGAAGAACCAAAGAGGGTTCTGATCGGGAGGACGGTCGAGCACGGTTTTATGACAAAAAAACGACGGAGTTGGAGTCTTGCACCATTTCCATAAATATGTTACACTCTTCGCAAAGGTCAGCATGTAAGGACCCAGTTTTTGTTGCTGTGCATGCAGGGAACAGATCAGAATTTGCTCGTTGCTGGGAGCAGTAACCATTCAGAGACATTCAGAGAAGAGAGAAAGGAAGATACCCATGAATTTATCTTATCAGAGCACACGGGGCGGAGAGAGCGGTCTGACTGCTTCTCAGGCAATTTTGAAAGGTCTTGCAGATGACGGCGGTCTGTTTATGCCGGTGGAAATCCCGAAACTGGATATTCCGCTGAAAGAACTCTACGGGGCAACTTATCAGGAGACAGCTTATCAGGTAATGAAGCTGTTCTTCACCGACTTTACAGAGGAGGAGCTTCGTTACTGCATCAATCACGCTTACGATGAAAAATTTGATACCGAGGAGATTGCTCCGCTTGTAAAGGCAGATGGTGCTTACTATTTGGAGCTTTTCCATGGAAAGACGATTGCATTTAAGGATATGGCACTCTCGATTCTTCCGTATCTGATGACGACATCCGCAAAGAAGAATCAGGTAAAGAACGACATCGTGATCCTGACGGCAACCTCCGGTGATACCGGAAAGGCGGCTCTTGCAGGTTTTGCGGACGTTCCGGGAACGAGAATCATCGTCTTTTACCCGCAGGGCGGTGTCAGCCGGATTCAGGAGCTTCAGATGGTGACCCAGAAGGGAGACAACACCGCAGTTGTCGCAATTCATGGAAACTTTGACGATGCTCAGACCGGAGTGAAGAATATTTTCGGGGACAGGGATTTTGCAGAGCGACTTGCAGGCAAGGGCTTCCAGCTCTCCTCTGCAAACTCGATCAACATCGGTCGTCTTGTTCCGCAGATTGTATATTATGTGTATGCATATGCAAAACTTGTGAGCAATGAGGAGATTGCAGACGGAGATCCGATCAATGTGACGGTTCCGACCGGAAACTTTGGAAATATTCTGGCTGCCTACTTTGCAAAACAGCTCGGCGTGCCGATCAAGAAGCTGATCTGCGCTTCTAATGACAACAAGGTACTCTACGATTTCTTCCAGACCGGAACGTATGACAGAAAGAGAGAGTTTATTCTGACGACTTCCCCGTCTATGGATATTCTGATTTCGAGCAACCTGGAGCGTCTGATTTACTTAAGCACCGGTTGCGATGCGATGGCAACGGGCGCACTGATGAAGGAGCTGAGCGAGAAGGGCGCCTACACGGTAACCGACGCACAGAGAGATTTTATGAAGGATTTCTGCGGTGGTTATGCGACCGAGAAGGAAGATGCAGATGAGATCCGCCACGTCTACGAGGAGACCGGATATGTGATCGACACCCACACCGCTGTCGCAAGTGCAGTTTGCAGAAAGTACCGCGAGGAGACGAAGGACAATACTCCGATTGTGATTGCTTCGACGGCAAGTCCGTATAAGTTTGCACACAGCGTTATGGAGGCGATTGCAGGTGAGCAGGGTGACCGCGATGAGTTTGCGATCGTGGATGAGCTGAGCAAGACTGCGAATGTTCCGGTTCCTCAGGCAGTTGAGGAGATCCGTACCGCACCGATCCGTCATACAAGAGTTTGCGACCGCACGGATATGGAGAAGGAAGTCGCAGAGATTCTCGGATTATAAGAAATACGGTTAGTTCGTATAAGAAATACTAAGAAATATGGTTAGCCAGCAGTTCGTTTAGAAAAAATACCTCATAGAAAAAATACCTTTTGATATTTGAAAAAAATTCGGAAAAGCGAATTCTATTGCCAAAAAAATAACGAAGGCTCTTTTCAAATCACAAAAAATGTATTATACTATGGGTATGTTTTTGAAAAGAAAATATGTAACTGTGGGGATACATGAAGAAGGTATGAAACAGTTGTTACAGTTCATGCGTTAGGCGGATTGTAACGGACAGTTACAAATATCATGAATGGAGGATGGAATCATGTTAGTATCTGCAACAGAAATGCTGAAAAAAGCAAAAGAAGGGCATTATGCAGTAGGACAGTTTAACATCAATAACCTGGAGTGGACAAAGGCAATCCTGGCTACGGCTCAGGAGATGAACTCCCCGGTAATTCTGGGTGTTTCCGAGGGTGCCGGCAAGTATATGACCGGATTTAAGACCGTAGCACAGATGGTTAAGGCAATGATCGAGGAGATGAACATCACAGTTCCGGTTGCTCTGCATCTGGATCATGGTACCTATGATGGCTGCTACAAGTGCATTAAGGCTGGTTTCTCCTCCATCATGTTTGACGGTTCTCACTATGCAATCGAAGAGAACGTGGAGAAAACCAAAGAGCTGGTTAAGGTTGCTCATGCAATGGGTCTGTCCATCGAGGCTGAGGTTGGTTCCATCGGCGGTGAGGAAGACGGCGTTATCGGTATGGGCGAGTGCGCTGATCCGAACGAGTGCAAGGCAATCGCAGATCTGGGCGTTGACTTCCTGGCAGCAGGTATCGGCAACATTCACGGAAAGTATCCGGCAAACTGGAAGGGCTTGAGCTTTGAGACTCTGGCAGCAGTTCAGGAGAAGACCGGTGATCTTCCGCTGGTTCTGCACGGTGGTACCGGAATCCCGGCTGATCAGATCAAGAAGGCAATCTCTCTCGGCGTTGCAAAGATCAACGTAAATACCGAGTGCCAGCTGGCATTTGCTGCTGCTACCCGTAAGTACATCGAGGAAGGCAAGGATGAGCAGGGCAAGGGCTTTGACCCGAGAAAACTGCTTGCTCCGGGCGCAGAGGCAATCAAGGCAACCGTAAGAGAGAAGATTGAACTGTTTGGTTCCGCAAATAAGGCTTGAAATTAGGGGTCGTACTTAATAAAATAAACTTCTGACAGGAAAAGAAGAAAATCGCGAAAAAGTACTTGCTTTTTCTGGTAAGATGGGTTATTTTAATAAAGAACGATGGCGTTCTTCTTATAAGAAGGAGGGCGCCATCTTTTTTTATGCAGGATATACAGAAACAATGCAGATTTATTCATTTTTTATTTTCTGCGTGATTTCATGAGGAACGGAAGGGTGTTCAACCCCGGTATGGACTGTATGAATCAATGAGGAGATCCGGAATGGAAATTCAAAGGAGAGGAAGGAAAAATTTATGAGCGAGATCGTAAATATGTCTGAAGTATTCGGCAAGAATGTCTTTAACGAGACTGTAATGAAAGAGCGCCTGCCGAAGGCCGTATTCAAGAAGCTGAAGAAAACCATCGAGGATGGTGCAGAACTGGACCCGTCTATCGCAGATGTTGTTGCTCATGCAATGATGGATTGGGCAATCGAGAGAGGAGCAACTCACTATACACATTGGTTCCAGCCACTGACCGGCGTTACCGCTGAGAAACATGATTCCTTCATTTCCGCTCCAGATTCCGAGGGAAGAGTCATCATGGAGTTCTCCGGCAAAGAGCTGATCAAGGGTGAGCCGGATGCATCTTCGTTTCCGTCCGGTGGTCTTCGTGCTACCTTCGAGGCAAGAGGATATACCGCTTGGGATTGTACTTCTCCGGCATTCTTAAAGGAGGATGCAATCGGTGTGACCCTGTGCATTCCGACCGCATTCTGTTCTTACAAGGGTGAGGCACTCGATCAGAAGACCCCGCTTCTTCGTTCGATGCAGGCAATTGATAAGCAGTCCCTGAGAATTCTGAAACTGTTTGGCAACACCACTGCAAAACGCGTGGTTCCGTCCGTAGGACCGGAGCAGGAGTATTTCCTGGTTGACCGTGCAAAATATTTACAGAGAAAAGACCTGATCTACACCGGTCGTACCCTGTTCGGCGCAATGCCTCCGAAGGGTCAGGAGCTGGATGATCATTACTTTGGAGCAATTCGTGAGAGAATTGGTTCTTATATGAATGAGGTCAACAAGGAGCTGTGGAAACTCGGCGTTACCGCTAAGACCCAGCACAACGAGGTTGCACCGGCACAGCATGAGCTGGCTCCGATCTACGATCAGGCAAACCTTGCAGTTGATCACAACCAGATGGTTATGGAGACTTTGAAGAAAGTTGCCGGTCGTCATGGACTGTCCTGTCTGCTTCATGAGAAGCCATTCGCAGGTGTCAATGGTTCCGGTAAGCACAACAACTGGTCCCTGACTTCTGATAATGGTGTAAACCTGTTAAGCCCGGGCGAGACCCCGCACGAGAACATTCAGTTCCTTCTGGTTCTGGCATGTATCCTGAAGGCTGTTGATGTTCATGCAGATCTGCTTCGTGAGTCCGCAGCAGATGTCGGCAACGATCACCGTCTTGGCGCAAACGAGGCACCGCCGGCAATCATTTCCGTATTCTTAGGCGAACAGCTTGAGGATGTCATCGATCAGCTGTGCAGTACCGGTGAGGCAACCCACTCCAAGAAGGGCGGTACCTTAAAGACCGGCGTTGCAACTCTTCCGGATCTGGATAAGGATGCAACCGATCGTAACCGTACTTCACCGTTTGCATTTACCGGAAACAAGTTCGAGTTCCGTATGGTTGGTTCCGCAGATTCCATCGCTTCCCCGAACGTAGTTCTGAACACGATCGTTGCAGAGGCATTCAAGGAAGCAGCAGACGAGCTGGAGAAGGCAGATGACTTCGACACCGCTGTTCATGATATGATCAAGAAGCTGCTCAGAGAGCACAAGCACATCATCTTCAACGGCAACGGTTACTCCGATGCATGGGTTGAGGAGGCTGAGCGCCGTGGTCTGCCGAACATCCGCTCTATGGTAGATGCAATCCCGGCACTGACCACTGAGAAGGCAATCAAGCTGTTCGAATCCTTCGACGTATTCACCGAGGCAGAGCTTCAGTCCCGTGCAGAGGTTGAGTACGAGGCTTACGCAAAGGTCATCAACATCGAGGCAAAGACGATGCTCGACATGGCAGGCAAGCAGATCATTCCGGCAGTTATCAAGTACACCACCGAGCTGGCTGAGTCCTTAGGTAAGGTAAAGAGTGCTTGTCCGGAGGCTGACACCAGCGTACAGACCGAACTGCTTACTGAGACTTCTGCTCTGCTGTCCGATATAAAGGTAGCACTGGCCGCTCTGGCAGATATTGTTGAGGAGTGCGAGGGCATGGAGAGCGGAAGCGATCAGGCTCACGCTTACCACGACAAGGTTGTTCCGGCAATGGCTGCTCTGCGTGCACCGGCTGATAAGCTGGAGATGATCGTGGATAAGGATCTGTGGCCGTTCCCGAGCTATGGCGATCTGATGTTTGAGGTATAAAAGATCAGATATTTGTTTGATAAATGAGACTACCGCAATCCCACTGACTTTAGACAATGGGTAGTTCACATATGGGTTCTTTTTTTGAGAAAATAAAGGTTACTGTTTGTGCACTGCATGAACAATGACAGCTAGACGGCGGTTCCGCAGGAGATGGCGGGACCGCCGTTTACTTTTTTCCATGAATATTGTATGATAGAAACAGCGCTATTTGAAAAAAGTTTTTCTGTATATTTTGAAATGATGGAAACGGAAAATAAGATCTGAGGAATCTGAGGAAAAAGAAATGAATGTAGTTTATGCGTCAAATGACGCTTATGCAAGGCATTTAGGCGTGTCGATGTATTCTCTCTTTGACCGGAATCAGGAGGTCGAGAAGATTGAGGTCTGGGTGCTGTCAATGGCGATTTCAGAGGAAAATCAGGAGAATTTAAAAAAGATTGCCGATCAGTATCGCCGCAGATTAAATTTTGTGGAGCTTGCTGATCTCAAGCAGAAAATTGGTTTTGAGGTGGAGACCGGTGCCTATGACATCAGTATCATGCTTCGTCTCTTTGTCGGGGAGGCCTTGCCGGAGAGCATCGAGAAGGTTCTCTATTTCGACTGTGACACCGTGGTTGCCCAGCCACTCAGGCATCTGTGGAAGACGGAGCTTCATGAAAATGTGATCGGTGCGGTGATGGAACCGACAATCTATCCGGAGGTGAAAGCCTCGATCGGGCTTGATAATGACGAGCCGTATTTCAACTCGGGGGTTCTGCTGATCAATCTGAAAAAGTGGAGAGAAGAGGGCGTTCAGCAGAGACTTCTCGATTTCTGGAAGGAGAAGGGCGGAAAACTTTTTGCGAGCGATCAGGATGTGATCAACGGAGGGCTGAAAGGGCAGATCCAGATGATTTCTCCGCGATATAATTTTTTTACGAATTACCGCTATTTCTCTTATCAGACGCTTGTGCGCCATGAGCCTGCATATCGGGCAGTGAAGAGAGAACAGCTCACAACGGCGAAGCGTCACCCGGCGATCATTCACTATATGGGGGATGAGAGACCGTGGATTGCCGGAAACAGAAATCATTATCGCAAGGCGTATGAGTTTTATCTGGAAAAGACACCGTGGGCAGGAAGTCCGAAGGAGAAGGGAAAAGAGCGTTACATGCTCGCCTATCATCTGATGGATTATGTGACAGCAGTTTGTCCGGCAGTGCGCTGGGCAATCAGCCGTCAGATGGGAATGAAGTTTGTGGAAAACAGAAAGAGAGAAAATAAAAAATGATTACGGTTTTGATGGCAACCTGGCAGGGAAAGAAATATCTGGAACAACAGCTTGACTCGATTCTGGCGCAGACTGTGCCCGTGCGGATTGTGATCTCGGATGACGGATCGGATGACGGAACGAGGGAACTTCTTGAGCGCTATGCCGAGTGGTATCCGAAGCAGATTGTGCTTCATCATCACCAGACTCCGCAGGAGCGAAAAGCATTGGCATTGCAGAAATCAGAGGGAAAAGAAAGACAGAGAATTCCGGCATCAGCACAGAATTTCTTCTCGCTGATGGAGTTTGTCGCTGAGGAGGACGAGAGTGATTATGTGATGCTCTCCGATCAGGATGATGTCTGGTTCAACGACAAGGTGAAAGTGCTTGCCGGAAGAATGCGCCAGATGGAGAGACAGATGGGAAAGGAGATCCCGATTCTGCTTCACTCGGATATGGAGGTTGTGGATGAGAATCTCGCGCCGATTGCCCCGAGTTTCTTTGAATATCAGAACTGTCATCCGGAGCGCAGCTCGTTTGCAGAGGTATTGATAGAGAATCCGGTGACGGGCGGAGCCTGCATGATGAACCGTGCACTCTTGCATCTCGTTGCAAAGGCGCCGAAGAGCTGTTGCATGCATGATTGGTGGATTGCGCTTGTCGCTTCGTGCTTCGGTGTGATCAGCTGGGGAGACGAGGCGCTCTATCAGTATCGCCAGCATGAGGACAATGTGCTCGGCGCACAGAAGAAGGGACTTTTGACGGCGATTGAGAGCCGGAAGGGACGAGGAGAGGAGATTGCCCGTGCATATGGACAGATCTTTGCGCAGGCGACGGCATTTGGTCACCGTTTCTGGAAGGAGATGACACCGGAGCAGAAGAGCACGCTTCGCGCATTTCTTGCGCTTCCGTATCAGTCTCCGGCAGGTCGTGTAAAGAATATCATGCGTCACCATTTCTGCAAGAATTCCCGGGTTCAGACACTTGCGATGTGTGTGACGATCCCGAAGATGGCGGGGGGACAGCTCTCGCTTGACCGTCTTGAGGCGCAGGGTCAGAGAGCACAGAAAGACCGTCCGATTCCCTGGAAAAAGGAGAAGGAGGATGAATCCCTGTGAATGTGAAGACGAAAATTTGTAGTGTGATTCTGAATTATAACGATGCCGAGACAACCGAACAGCTCGTCCGCCTGATCCATGAATATGATGTGCCGGAGGAGATCGTGGTCGTCGATAATGCGTCGACCGATGATTCGTGGGACCAGCTCAAAGGTCTGGAGGATCAGAAAGTTCATGTGATTCGAGCAGAGAAGAATGGCGGATACGGAGCGGGAAATAATTTTGGTGTTCGCTATGCGGTCGAGCACTGTCAGGCAACCCATGTGCTGATCATGAATCCGGATGTGACGATTGCGGAGGAAACGATCATTCGGATGTTGAAACTTTTTGAGAAGCATCCAGATATCGGGGTGATGAGTGCGCGAATGCACGATGTGACTTACGGGGAGATGACGGGAGGTTGGCCTCTGCGCGGGTATACGAGACAGCTTCTCGCGATGGGACCGGTCAGCCGTCGTCTGTTTGCGCCATTTCTCGAGTATTCCAAGCCGTATTTTGAGGGAAAAAAGGCAGTTTCCGTTGATGTCGTCCATGGTTCTCTGCTGATGATTGATGCGGGGAGATTTCTTGAAGCCGGAGGATATGATGAGGGAATCTTTCTGTATCAGGAGGAGGATGTGCTCGGGTGGAAGATGAGAACGATGGGACTTCGCACGGTCTTGCTTCTCGACCGGAGTTACGATCATGCGCATTCGGTGTCGATCAGCAAGTCATTTTCAGGGCAGATGGAGCGTCAGCGCCTTCGTGAGCAGAGTGTTTTTTATTATATGAAGAATTATCTGCATATCAGTCGAATTCAGGAGTGGTTTGCAAGGGTGTGGTTTTGGGGAATCCGGATGGAAATTCGCACAGCACAGATTTTCAGTCAAAAAGAAAAATAATAAAGCAGGGCATAAACAGGGAGGCGATATGATCTGGGATGGAGAATATATAGATAAGTTTAAGAGAAATTTGCGCAGATATGGATGTTTCTTGCTCTGCATGATGATTTTTTCGCTACTGCCGATGAGAGCGAGTGCGGAAGAACAAGAACATGCAGGAGAAAAGACAGATTCCAAGGTTGTACGTGTGGGCTGGTATGAGGATTCCTATCACATTACCGGTGTCAATGGTGGTCGAAGCGGGTACGCTTATGAGTACGAACAGGCGGTAGCCGGTTACACCGGATGGCAGTACGAGTATATAAAGGGAAGTTTTGGAGAATTGGTGAGAATGCTCGAAGCCGGGGAAATCGATCTGATGGCAGCGCTCTCCTACACGGACGAGCGCGCAGAGAAGATGCTGTTTTCCGAGTTGCCGATGGGTCAGGAAAAATATTACCTGTATGCGGATCTCACGAAAAAGGATATTTCCATGTCGGATCTGTCTACTCTGAATAACAAGAAGGTCATCGTCATGGAGGACAGCATTCAGTCGACGCAGTTTTCTGAGTGGGAGAAAGAGCATCGGATCAAGACACAGCACATCAATATTGACAGCATCGAACGGGCGATGGAGCTGACAGGAAAGCACGAGGTGGACGGAGTAATCTCCACCGAGACCCCGATCTGGGTCGAAGCAGGAATGTCTGCAATCGTCACAACCGGAGGCTCCGGCATTTATTATGGAATCAACAAGAACCGCCCGGATCTGAAGGAAGAGCTGGACAATGCGATGCGTTCGATGGAGTATGATAAACCGTTTTATTCCGATGATCTTTACAAGGAATACCTTGCTACGGAGTCCGTGGCAGTTCTCTCCACGGAAGAGAAGGAATGGCTGAAGGAGCATGGCGCGATTCTGGTCGGATATTTGAAGGATGATGCCGGAATCAGCTCTTTGCAGGCGGAGAGCGGAGAGGTAATCGGTGTGATCAATGATTACATTTCGTATGCGACGGACTGTCTCGGAGATCATGCGCTGAAGTTTCAGTTGGTGGGATTTGACGCTCAGGATGATGAGATACAGGCATTAAACGATGGCAAAATCGATATGATTTTCCATGTTTCACAGAACCCGAATCTGGCGGAGAAAAATAATTTTTCTCTGTCCAATACCGTCTGGAGCACAAATCCGGCAGCAATCACGACAAAGACGTATTTTGATGAAAACGCGGAGAATACGATTGCAATTCCAAAAGACAAACTTGCGTTGAAATGGTACCTCTCCTACAACTATCCGCAGTGGAAAATCGTGGAGTATGACACGCAGGAGGAAGCTCAGAAAGCTGTGCGCGGTGGCGAAGCAGACTGTTTTGTTGTCCGCTCAAGCCGGGTCGCAAATTATATCAAAGATAGTAAGTTTCACAGTGTTTCTTTGATTCAACCGGAGAATGTATCTTTTGCAGTGAAACGTGGAAATTCGGTTTTGATGTCCATTTTAAATAAGACGCTGAAATCCATGCCGAGCACAATGCTTACCGGTGCGTTGTCCATGTATGACAATCGTTCAAGAAAAGTCACGGTTGTGGACTTCATCAAGGACAATCTGCTTGTGGTAGCGACGACCTTTATTTTGGTCTTTCTCCTCATTCTGCTTATCATTCTCAGCTTTTTGAAAAAGTCTCTGCGTGCGGAGGCAAAGGCGAAGGAGGCGGTTGAGCAGTCTCAGGAGCTGAATGAAAAATTGCAGAAGAGCCAGGAAGATTTGAGGACAGCCCTGCTTCAGGCGGAGAGTGCCAACTCTGCAAAGACTACGTTCTTAAACAATATGTCCCATGACATCCGGACTCCGATGAATGCGATCATCGGCTTTACCTCCCTTGCAGCTTCGCACATTGACAACAAGGAGCTGGTAAAGGATTATCTCAAAAAAATTGGAACCTCGAGTGAGCATCTGCTCTCCCTGATCAACGATGTGCTTGACATGAGCCGAATTGAGAGCGGGAGAGTGAAGATTGATGAGAAACCGCTTCATCTTCCGGATCTGCTCCACGATCTTCGCACGATCATCCGCCCGTCTGTCACCTCAAAACAGCTTGATTTCCTGATTGACACGGTCGATGTGGTGGACGAGGACATTATTGCAGATAAGCTGAGACTGACGCAGGTCATTCTCAATATTTTGAGCAACGGAGTGAAATACAACAAAACAGGCGGTGTGCTAAGCCTTAGAGTCAAACAGGAGAAAAAGGCACCGAAAGGCTGTGCAACCTACCATTTTATTGTGAGAGATAGCGGAATCGGTATCAGCAAGGAGTTCCAGAAACACATCTTTGAGAACTTTTCGCGTGAGGAGACCTCAACCGTCAACTGCATTCAGGGTACGGGTCTCGGTCTTGCGATCACGAAAAAGATTGTTGAGATGATGGGCGGAACGATTCATCTCGAGAGTGAGGAGGGTGTCGGCAGTGTGTTTGATGTCTGCCTGACCTTCCGGCTGAACGGGGAGAGAAAAATCTACAAGAAGATTGGTTCCTTGCAGGGGCTTCGCGTGCTGGTTGCAGATGACGATACCGATACCTGTCTGAGCGTTTCTTCGATGCTGACTGAGATCGGAATGCGTTCTGAGTGGACGGTTTCCGGCAAGGAGGCAGTGATTCGTGCAAAACATGCAGTGGATATGGGAGATGAGTTTTATGCCTATATCATTGACTGGCTGATGCCGGATATGAACGGTATTGAGACCGTCCGCCGTATCCGAAGGGTGATTGGAGACAGCAGCCCGATCATCATCCTTACTGCTTACGACTGGTCGGATGTGGAGGAAGAGGCGAAAGAAGCCGGCGTGACAGCCTTCTGTGAGAAACCTCTGTTCATGTCGCAACTCAGGGATATTCTCACAAAACCGATGGAGATCAATAAGCCGAAACCGGAAGACGAGATTCACATTCCGGCAGGAAAGAAAGTTCTTCTGGTTGAGGACAATGAGCTGAATCAGGAGATCGCCTATGAGATTCTCACGCAGGTGGGACTCAGCGTAGAGGTTGCAGGGGATGGAACGGTTGCTGTGGAGAAGATGGCAGCTTCCAAACCCGGACAATATGATCTGATCATGATGGATATTCAGATGCCGATCATGAATGGATATGAGGCGACGAGAAAGATTCGTGCGATGTCTGCACAGCGCTGCAAGACGATTCCGATTATCGCCATGACAGCAAATGCGTTTGAGGAAGACCGGGAACTGGCGAAAGAAGCCGGAATGACCGGATATCTGGCAAAACCGATTCAGATTGACAAGATGTTGAAAGAGATCAGTTCTTTCTTATAAGATTCTGATAGAGGGTTCTTAATCCTAAAAAATGGCTACCGCAGATTTGTGCGATAGCCATTTTTGCTGGCTGTTTTTGCTTGTCATTTTATGTTAGCCGTTTTATGTTTGGTATTTTATGATAGCTGTTTTATGATTACTGCTGAGCGAACTTTGCAAGGATCTGCTGAGTTGCCTGAGCGATGCCTTCCTCGGTGACGTTCGGATCAGTCGGGTCCCAGGTCTGCTCAAACGGAATTTCTTCCTTGATTGTCGGACGTTCAAACGGACCTGCGATCTCACTGTTATATACCGTAACGGTCGTGCCAATCGGGCAGTGGTCGTAAATCCACTTTGCATCTCCGCTGACAAGGCGGATACATCCGGCGGATCGGGCGATTCCCATGTTGTTGTATGTACTTGCCCAAACGGAATAGGAGTTTGGAGCATCGTAGATGATTGAGTGGAGCAGGATCGGAAGACCAGCACCGAGACGGGTTGCATACTGCGTGTAAACGTCGTGGATCATCAGTCTCCAGCGGTATTTCTCCGGAGTCTTGAACGTACCGATCGGGGTGTCATCGCCGACGGAGGTCAAGAAGGACTTGACCGGAATGATGTAGCCGTTTCCGCCATCCTGAGCGTATACGGTTAAGCAGTTCATCTCTTTGTTGACTTTAAGCAGGTACGGACCGTCGCTTCCGAGAACGGACTCGACATCGGTCAGAAGTTTTCCATCTTCCTGGAAATAGTACTTGAGACCGTCGATGTACTGCCATCCGGTTACCGGAACGGAGTCCTTAAAGTAGTAGCGGTCATTGCCAAGCCAGCCCCAGCCGGTGTAGCTGTCGCCGTTGCCGTGGATATAGCGCATCTGGCCGTCTACATACTGGATGCCATCTGCATGGGCAGATTTTAAGGTGTTGGAGGTGTCAAGG
>ERZ773239.151-NODE-151-length-83551-cov-6.382497_pt1 | contig 83551 bp, 78 predicted proteins | sample MGYA00580521_ERZ773239 | MGnify/ENA primary metagenome ERZ773239 (study PRJEB29015, sample SAMEA2737801) | human gut metagenome | biome: human gut; feature: human-associated habitat; material: faeces | place: China | collected 2012 ... | reverse complement strand
GCACAAGATGTCACATGAGATTATCAGCGAAAACCAAGTGATAGTTTCGGAAGATAAATAAATTTTATGCCAGCAGTCAGCTGTGTGCCGTTTGCGGATACCAAAATACAGAAACAAAAAAACTGTCCGTAAGGGAATGGGTAGTTCACGTGGAAAACATGTGGGGTGAGACAAAAGAAGGGGTGAAGCGCTACTGTATCCAGCCGGAGGAATTACTGGATCTGTTAAAAGCCATTGGATCCGACAATCTGGGTATCTGCTGGGATACAGAACACGGCGCCATCGAAAACCTGGACCAGGATAAGGCGATCGCCAAAGTAGGTCCCTATCTTCGGGCTACCCACATTTCCGACCAGACAGACCGGGGAAATGTTCATGTGCTTCCTTATACAGGAAATACAGACTGGGATATGATTTTAAAAGCTCTGGCAAAGGCAGATTATAAAAGGGCTTTTACCTATGAGATCCAGCATTATCTTCTTGCTATGCCGGAGAAGCTGGTGCCGGATGCCATCCTTCTCAGCTACAAAGTAGGCGAAGAGATGGCAGACCAGCTGGAGCATTATAAAAAGATATTAGCTTAACCCTTTGACAGGCGGCTGTTGTGATACTCACCGGAAAAAGTAACGTCCTCTCCAAACCATGCAGGCGGGTTAAATGCCTTTGCTTCCTCTTCACTGGCAAATTCTACCTCTGCAAGGATAAGACCGTCGTAGTGGCCTTCAAAGACGTCTAATTCAATGGTAAGGTGATCATTTCCCGGAACCGGGATCATATATCTCTTTTTTGTAAGGATAATGCCATCTGCCTTGGCAAGCAGATGTTCATAGGCTTCTTTATTCAGAGGAAGATTATATTCTTCCCTGGATAAGAGGCCTTTTCCCTTGTAGGTGAGATAGTAGTCATCATTGTCCCTGCGGACCCGGACCACAGGATCTGTATTTAAGTAGGCCTGTTCGATCTGTCTGCAGGGAAAAGATGTACACCCTTCAGGGATTTGTTTAATGAGAAATTTTCTTTCGATCTCCATGTAGATACTCCTTCTGGTTGTGTGCTTTTTTAACAATATTTTGCACGTTTTGGTATACACTATCATAGCATTTATCTCTTTTCAGAAAAAGGGAAAAATGGTAAAATAAATAAAGTTTCAGATCGGTTACACATTATATGTATAAAGGGAGAATAAAAAATGTCAAAAGTTTTTGCGTTTCTTGCAGATGGGCTGGAAGAAGTGGAATGTCTTGCAGTAGTAGACGTTCTTCGCCGTGCCGGAGCAGAAGTAACACTTGTATCAGTAACAGGAAGCCGTGAGATCACAGGCTCTCATCATATTCATTTTCAAGCAGATGCCCTTTTTGATGAAACAGCAGCAGAAGAAGCAGATGTATTATTCCTCCCAGGAGGTATGCCGGGAACCAATACATTAAAGGCTCATGAAGGCTTAAAGAATGCGATCTGCAAGGCAAACAAGCAGGGGCGCCGCATTGCAGCCATCTGCGCAGCTCCAAGTATCCTTGGGGAAATGGGACTGTTAAAGGGAAGAACAGCCACCTGCTATCCAGGTTTTGAGGACAAGTTAGAGGGTGTTTCCTACACCCGTCAGGGCGTGATCACAGATGGAAATATCACCACAGCAAGAGGACTTGGATATGCCTTAGATCTGGGGATCGAACTGATCCGTCTGCTGATGGGACCTCAGCATGCACAGATGGTAAAGGATTCCATCCAGTACGACCAGGTATAAGGAATATAGATTATCATATTAAAATAAGTAACAGGAGTAAAAAAGACTGCACAGATAAGAAGTGCGGTCTTTTTTTCTAACTAATAATTGGGAAAAACTGGAAATTTAAAAATACATTAATGCTTTTAAATGTGTCAAAAAAATAAAGTAAAAAACCGGAAATGTGTCAAAAACAAAAAAGGAGCGGGAAAAATGTTCTGTTATAATAAAGGCACAAAGTTAAAGATTCACAGAAATCAAAAAGGAAAGGGGAATGAAGAAGCATGACAGAAAGACAGATGGATATTCTGTATTACCTTCATGCGCAGGATGATTTTGTTCCTGTATCAGATATTTCAGTGGCCTTGCAGGTATCTGTGAAAACCATAAGAAATGAATTACTGATCATACAGGAGGTGATCAAAAAGGAAAGCCTGGGAACATTGGAGAAAAAGCCCAGACTGGGAATAAAGCTGGTAATTGAAGCTGAGGTCTGGGAGAGATATACAAGACAGCTGGAAAGTAAAGGGTTAACCGCAGAAGAAGCGGATGAGAAAAGCCTGTTGATCTATTATCTTCTTACAAAAGGACAGATTAATTATACAGAGATCCAAAAATATCTATATATGGGTCGTTCGGCAGCAGAAAGACTTATACCTGAGGTGGAAAAATGGCTGAAAAACCGAAAGATTACCCTGGAAAAGGGACGGGGAAAAGGATTTTGGATTCTTTGTGATGAATTTTCCTGGCGGATTGCGATGTGGAATCTTTTCCTAAGGATAAAAAAGGAAAAATATACATGCAGGCAAAAAGGGGAGTATTTGCTGATAGAAGATTTTTTAAAAGGGTTTGATACCAATGGAATCAACAAAGCAATTTGCTTTTTAGAACGGCAGTACAGTTTTTCTTTTGGATATGAAGCTCATATACAAATGTTTTTCTTATTATCCTTATCCATTGTCCGGGCAAGAAATAATAAAAATGTTCAATTACCGGATGTTTCACCTATAAAGGTAAAAGAAAGATATACAAAACATATTACGGAAACGTTGATCAAAGAACTGGAAAGAAATTATAGCTTATCTTTGCAGGATACAGAGAAACAATTTATTGAATTCGCAGTTGGGATTTCTGATATCCAGATCTTTCAGGATGAAAAGCAGATGCTGCAATGTGAAGCAGATGATATAGAACTTTGCTATTTCAGTATACGTTTGATCTCACTGTTAAGTGATATTGTAAATGTTAATCTCAGACAGGATCTGTTTTTTTCAAAAACTTTGTTTTTACAGCTGCGTTCCATGATCGTAAGGTTACAGTACAATATAAAAATTGTAAATCCGCTTTTAAAACAGGTAAAGCAAAAATATCCAAATGTTTTTGCAGCAGTTTATGGGGCAGGCGTATATTTTGAGAAAGAATTGGGATTGGAATTAAATGAGCATGAAATGTGCAGTCTTGCATTACTTTTAGGAGGTGCTATAGAGCGCAGCCTTTCCCGAGTTTCAGCCTGTGTGATCTGTGATTACGGAATTGGAATGTCGCAGATCCTGCGGGAACAGTTAGAGCGTAATATAAGTGATCTCTGTATTACAGAAGTTCTTTCTATAAGGGAAATAAGAAAATTGAAATCAGTTTCCTGTGATCTGGTGATCACCACAATGCAATTGGATACGCCTTATTATGGAAAAGAAGTAGTGGTTGTAGATTGCCTGATGACCCAGTATGACATACGAAATATTGAAAATCGTATGAAGCAGGTAAGAAGACGAAAATTGAAAACAAAACAGCCCTGTAATCAGTTGCATATCCAGAAAAATCTTTTTTGTGAAGAATTTGTGCATCTGAATCTTGAAATAAATGATAAAAACGAACTGCTTCATATGCTGTGCAAACAATTAGAGGACAGTGGTTACGTTACAGCAGAATTTGAAAAGTCTGTATTGGAACATGAGGTAACAGCACCTACAGCTCTTGGAAAAGGAGTTGCGATCCCTCACGGAAATGCCAAATGTGTTATAAGGCCTGCGGTTATGGTTGCCACATTGAAACGACCAGTGAAATGGCAGGAAGACGAAGATGCAGATGTTATATTTCTTCTTGCATTTAATCTGGATGATTCTATGGGAATGAAGGAGGAAACTGTAAAGTTTTACAGTGTTTTTCTGGATCTGTGGGATGAAGAAGCAGAAGTGGAAGCAATCCGGAATATGCAGGATGGGCATTGGTTGGCAGTAGAAATGAATCGAAGGATTCAGGCTGCAGTAAACAGTAGCAGAGAAAAAGGGGAGGAAGGAAAATGACAGGAGAAATGACTATTGAAAATGTGATTAACAGGTCATGTATTAACCTTCACATGAAGGGAAGGGATAAGAAAGAAGTAATTGAAGAAATGGCGGAGATGTTTGATCGGGCCGGAGTTTTGGTGGACAAAGCTGGATATATTAAAGCTGTGTATGAAAGAGAGAGTGAAGGTCCTACTGGAATTGGAGATCAGGTTGCGATCCCTCATGGAAAGACAGCTGCTGTAGGCAAGACTGCTATGGCAGTAGGAAGACTGGATAAGGGAATTGAATGGGAGACGCTGGGAGAAGGAACAACAAGAGCTTTTGTTATGTTTGCTGTAAATGATAAAGATACATCAGAGCTGGTTTCATTATTATCACAGGTAGCTATAGCGCTTTGTGATGAGAAGGTAATAGAAACATTATTAAACACAGAGAGTGAAGCAGAAATATTCACTTTATTTAACAGAAAGGGGGAGCAGTGAATGAAGATCGTAGGAGTAGCAGCATGTACCGCAGGAATAGCACATACCTATATGGCAAGGGAAAAGTTGATAAAGGGAGCAAAAGCCAGAGGCCATGAATGTGTTGTGGAAACCCAGGGAACGATCGGGACGGAACATAAATTGACATCAGAGCAGATTGCAGAAGCTGATGTAGTAATCCTGGCGGTAGATGTAAAGATCTCAGGAGAAGAACGCTTTAAGGGAAAACCGGTGATCCGAGTGGGGACGGCAGCAGTGATCAAAAATGCCATCGGTTTTATTGAAAAAGTAGAAAAAGCGTTAGAAAACAAAAATTAAAAAGGAGAAGGACTATGAAAGAACATGGAGTGATCGCAATTATTAAGAAACATGTATTGACAGCAATTGGTTATATGATTCCTTTAGTAGTAGCTGCTGGATTGTGTATGGCTTTAGGACAGTTTATTGACGGAGATGTTCGTAATTCTACATCAGGTATTGGCTGGTATCTGTATAAAGCCGGTGGCTTTGGAATGTCGGCAGTAGTTCCTGTTATTACGGCGGGTGTTGCTTATTCTATAGCAGACAGACCTGGTATTGCACCTGGCTTGATTCTTGGCTTTATCTGTACGGAAATTAAAGCTGGTTTTATCGGTGGTATCGTAGCCGGATTTTTAGTTGGCTATCTGGTATTGGCTGTAAAAAAATATGTAAAGCTTCCAAGCGCAATGCAGGGATTGATGCCGGTTATGGTGATTCCTGTACTTGTAACGGCAGTAGCATCTGTTCTTATGTTTACAGTAGTAGGGCAGCCGTTTGCATGGCTTCAGGGTAACGCTGACAGCAGCAATCAGTGGTCTTCAGAATGGTTCTAAATTTGTATTTGGTGCAGTTTTAGGTGGAATGGCATGTTTTGATTTTGGTGGTCCTGTTAATAAGACAATGTCAACTTTTGTAAATGGACTTATGGTGGATGGAGTTTTAGAACCAGAAGCAGTTAAATTTGTAGGTTCCATGATTCCTCCTTTTGGAATTGCTATTTCCTGTCTCCTTACCAGAAATAAATATACAAAGGCAGAAAAGGAAGCTTTAAAAGCAGCTGTTCCTATGGGATTTTGCATGATCACAGAAGGCGTTATTCCAATCGCAGCAAGAGATTTAGTTCGTGTGGTTTTCTCCTGTGTATGTGGTTCCGCAGTTGCAGGTGGTTTATCTATGATGTGGGGATGCGGCTCACCAGTACCTCATGGCGGAATGCTTTCTGTACCGTTGTTTACTAATCCGGCAAAGTTCTGTCTGGCACTTGCTATCGGCAGTGTGATAACAGGAGTCATCTTATCATTGCTTAAAAAACCTGTAACCGAGGAAGATGAAAGCTTTGAAGATTTAGGAACAGAGACTGGTGCAGCTTCAGATGATGGGGAGATCAAAATAGAAACATTTTAAGGGAAATGAATGGGAGAATAAATAATATTTAAGGAGGAAAATAAATATGCTGATCAATATGGAGGAAATGTTAAAAGTAGCAGACAAAAATCAGTTTGCAGTAGGTGCATTTAATGCAACGGAGAGTTCACTGTTTCGTGCAGTGGTAGAAGAGGCAGAAGCGCAGAATGCGCCGGCCATTGTACAGGTAGCACCAGGTGAATTTGATTTTGCCACAAGAGATTTTTATCAGTATGTAAGGGCAAGATTATCTAACAGTAAAGTTCCCTTTGTTCTTCATCTGGATCATGGAAAAACCATTCAACAGTGTATGAAAGCGATCCAGGCAGGTTTCACATCAGTTATGCTTGATGGTTCAGAACTGCCTTATGAGGAAAATGTCCGCCTCACAAAAGAAGTAACAGACTTGGCACATATGGTAGGAGTATCAGTGGAAGGTGAGATTGGAACCATCGGAGTTATGAGTAACTCAGATGAAGGTGGAGTAGAAAATGTTACATATACAAATCCGGAAGATGTCATTGATTTTGTAACCAAAACAGGGGTTGACTGCCTTGCAATTGCAATTGGAACAGCGCATGGAATCTATCCAAAAGGATTTGTGCCAAAACTTCAGCTGGAGCTGTTAGAGCGGATCAAAGAAGTTGCACCTGTACCATTAGTCCTTCATGGTGGAAGCAACAATCCGGATGATGAGATCCGTAGGGCATGCCAGATTGGAATCCGAAAAGTGAATATTTCAAGTGATTTTAAATATGCGTTCTTTAAGAAGGTAGATGAAGTGATTCAGGAAACAGGTGGATTTGTTCCTGCTAAAGTATTGACTCCAGGAATCAATGATGCAAAACAGGTGATCCGGGAGAAAATGGAGTTATTTGGATCTTTGGGAAAGGCAGAATTATACAGATAAGGACGGGAAGAAATATGATCAATTTTGAATTTTCTAATACGACAGAAATTGTGTTTGGAAAAGGTACGCAGGAACAGGTTGGAGAGAAAATACGAAAATACAGTGACTGTAATAAGGTACTCGTAGTATATGGCTCAGACCGTATTAAGAAAAATGGGCTTTTTGATGCAGTAAGCAGTTCATTGAAACAGCAGAAAATTGATATTCTGGAATTGGGAGGCGTGAAACCAAATCCGAGGCTAAGTCTGGTGCGCAGAGGAATTGAAATATGCCGCAATGAGAAAATTGATTTTATCCTTGCGATCGGTGGCGGAAGTGCTATTGACACTGCGAAAGCAATCGGTGTTGGTGTCCCTTATGAGGGAGATGTCTGGGATTTTTATCTTGGTAAAGATACCCCAAAGAAAACCCTAAAAACAGCCGTAATTTGTACTATACCGGCAGCTGGAAGTGAATCAAGTTTAAGCTCTGTTATTACAAATGAAGATGGATGGTATAAAAAGAGTATTAATCTGGACCTGATCCGCCCGGTATTTGCCATTATAAATCCTGAACTTACATTTACATTGCCTGCATACCAGATCGGCTGTGGAGTTGTAGATATGATGACCCATATTATGGAACGCTATTTTACCAACACAACACATGTGGATCTGACAGATCGGTTATGTGAAGCAGCACTTCGCAGTATTATTGCCAATGGAGAGAAAACTTTAAAAGAGCCGGAAAATTATGACACAAGAGCCGAAATTGTCTGGGCAGGAACTCTCGCTCATAATGGATTATTAAATACAGGAAGAGTACAGGATTGGGCGTCCCATCGTATCGCGCTGGAAATGAGCGGACTTTACGATATTGCTCATGGAGCAAGTCTTTCTATTGTATATCCTGCATGGATGGAATATGTTTACAGTCATGATAAAAAACGCTTTATGCAGTTTGCAGTAAGAGTATGGGATGTAGATCTGGCATATGGAGAAGAAGATGAAATATGTCTGGAAGGTATCAGACGTATGAGAGAATTCTTTAAAAAACTGGGAATGCCTTTGACGTTTGAAGATGCCGGATTACCGACAGATGCGTTTGAAGAAATGGCCGATAAGGCAACTTATGGGGATACGATTCCAGTAGGTAATTTTGTAAAGATCGGAAAGTCTCAGATGATTGATATTTATAAACTGTGTACAGAAAGAAAATAATAAGGTAAATAGTATAAAGACTGCTGCATAACGGAGAAAATCCATTTTGCAGCAGTCTTTTAATTGGCATAGGAAACAATATAAGAGTTATTGGTAAAAACTACATAGAAATCCATCCAAATGCATTAGCCACGGAACTGATCAGGATAATGGCTGCAAAGATAGGGCACAGGTACTGGATCATAAAATAGAAGATCTTTTTTCTTCGGAATGGCTTTCCTTCTAAGGTGACTTCTTCTTCGATCTTTTTTACACCGATGACTCTGGAGACCAGAAGGCAGGTGGCAATGGCTGCGATCGGCATCATCACAGAGTTGGTGAGGAAATCAAAGAAATCCAGAAACTGCATGCCGATGATGGTCACATTTGCCAAAGGTCCGTATCCCAGACAGGATAAAGAACCAAGGGATACCATGATCACTGCCATAACAATGGTAGATTTTTTACGTCCCCAGTACAACTCATCCTCAAAGGTAGAAACGGCGCTTTCGGTCAGTGCGATGGAGCTGGTCATTGCTGCAAATAATACCAGTAAGAAGAACAGGATACCGATACCGGTTCCAAGGCCCATATTGGCAAATACTTTTGGAATGGTAATAAACATCAGTGCAGGACCGGCGTTCAGTGTATCAGGATCACCGCCGGAGAAAGCAAATACTGCAGGGATGATCATAAGACCTGCCATAATGGCGATAGCAGTATCGAAAATCTCTACATTCTGGGTGGAGTCTTCAATGGACATATCCTTTAACATGTAGGAGCCGAAAGTCACCAGGATACCCATGGCAATGGACAGAGAGTAGAACATCTGGCCCATGGCGGAAACAACTGTCATCCAGGAAAAGTTTGCCGGATTGGGTACCAGAAAGTATTTAACGCCTTCCAAAGCACCAGGTCTGGTAACAGAATAAATGGCAATGATCACGGAAAGAACTACCAGGACCGGCATCATAAACTTGGAAACACGTTCAATACCATTCTGCACACCTGCGTAGATGATGCCTAAGGTGCAGAAGGTAAAAACAATAAAGCAGATCTCTGTGGAAGCTCCATTGGAGATAAAAGCGGAAAAATAAGTGTCAGAGGCAAGTGTCTGCGCCTGTCCGCTGAAATAGCCGATCAGATATTTGATGACCCATCCGCCGATTACGGAGTAGTAAGGAACGATCAGGATCGGGATAATGGCATTGATCCAGCCGCCAAGAGAGAGCCATTTGGATTTTCCAAAACTCTGGTAAGCGCCTACCGGGCTCTTTTTGGTCATTCGTCCCAAAGATGTCTCAGCCATGATCATGGTGTAGCCGAAGGTAAGAGCCAGGATGATGTAGACCAGTAAAAAGATGCCGCCGCCATATTTGGCAGCCAGATACGGAAATCGCCAGATGTTTCCAAGTCCTACAGAAGCACCGGCAGCAGACAGTACAAAGCCCAGTTTTCCGGAGAATGTACTTCGTTTGTTTTTGCTCATGTGATTTAACCCCTTTATTTTTATAAATATGATTTTGCTATATCTAAAACAGTTTAACATAGGAGAAGATAAAATGCAATTACAGGCATATGTTTCCAGACACTTTTTAAAAAGAGAACATTAAAAAACGCCTGGTGAAAGGCGTTTTTGGGAAGATCAGGTATGCTCAGACTGTCAATGTTCATCGTTTTTTTACGACGATTTTTTTCTGGATCATCTTACTTAATACCACACGGCGGATGGGTTGTCTGTGGATCTCTGTGCCGATGAATACAGCTTTTCCAGTCTTTTGGGGTTCACAGCCTGTAATGCCATAACGGCTGTCGGCTACATCAAACTGAAACCACTGGGAACCGGCAAGGATCTGTCCTTTGGCGCGGAAAATATTTCCGTACTGTCCCCGGATCAGATCTTCTAAGAATATAAGAAGAGACTCTGGGGAAGAAAAATAGGCGTTTTCAATGGAAAAGGTATCCGGAAGGTTTTCGGTTTCTTCTGCCTTTACCTGGTACAACCGTCCGTCATACCCTGTTTCAAGAAGCCGCAGCCAGTCTTTCTCAGGAAGAGAAGAGTAGTGGTCTGTATAGATCGTAGCTGTGGGATTGATCCCGGCTAAGACCTGTCTGGCTTCTTCTTTTTCTTCAGCAGAAGCCTGTTCGGACTTTGACAGGAAAATAGTTCCGGCATCTTTGATCTGGTTCTCGTAAAGAGCAGGATATTCTTTTAAATAGCGCCGGTAGCTGTAGATATCTGCAATGGTCACAGGTGCCAAAATGGAAATATGCTCGTATTCGATCTGCTTTAAATTTTCCATGACATTGCCAAGCATACCGACACCGGTAGGTTCGATGACCAGATATTCCGGGTCAATGGTATTGGCAATGGAGAGAACGGACAGGGAAAAATCTCCTTTGGCAGAGCAGCAGATGCAGCCTTCTGTCATTTCCCAGATGTTGACAGGGCTCTGACCTTCTTCTGCACGCAGCCGGTCTGCGTCAATGCCAGCGGCACCGTATTCATTTTCCAGTATGGCAAAGTCTTTTTTTGTGTGTTTTGCCAATGCCTTGATAAAAGTAGTTTTTCCTGCGCCCAGGAAGCCGGATACGATCAGTATTTTCATATGATAACCAAAATCCCCAATTCCCAGAGTACGTGCTCTGTTTTCCTGTAGTAGAACGAGAACGCGCCAGAAGCGCGTCCTCAAGATAAGTATGCTATTTAGCCATTAAAGTCTTTATTCTTCGATCACAACAACTGGCTTGATCAGGTCAGCTGGCTTGTCTCTCATAAGGAATAATGCTTCTTCCAGGTGATCCCAGCCCTTGAATACATGAGTGCTTAATGGGGAAACATCCAGTTTTCCGGCAGATACTAAAGCGCCCAGTTTTTCCATACGTAAACGTCCGCCTGGCATTAAACCGCCGTTAATCTGCTTGTGACCCATACCAACGCCCCATTCTGTACGTGGGATATCAATGGTATCGCCGGAGCCAAGGTAGTTTACGTTACCGATCTTGCCGCCTGGCTTTAAGCACTTAACTGCTTCTGCGAAGGTTTCAACGCCGCCGCCTGCGATGACAACTTTGTCAACGCCCTTGCCGTCTGTCATATCCATAACCTGTTTCCAGATCGGGCCGTTCTTGTAGCTTACAAAATCAGTAGCGCCGTACTTCTTTGCAGCCTCTACACATACAGGACGGGTTCCAACTGCGATAATACGGGAAGCGCCGCGCATATTGGTTCCTGCTACAGACATAAGTCCTACAGGTCCGATACCAACTACTAAAACAGTATCACCAAACTGAACATCTGCCAGCTCTACGCCATGGAAACCGGTAGGAACCATATCAGACAGCATACATGCGTCAGTTGGGCTGATGTTGGATGGCAGCAGTGCCAGGTTGCCGTCTGCATCATTTACATGGAAGTATTCGGAAAATACGCCATCTTTGAAGTTGGAGAATTTCCAGCCCGCTAACATACCGCCGGAGTGCATGGAGAAACCAGCCTGAGCCTCTAAGGAGTTCCAGTCAGGAGTGATAGCAGGAACCAATACACGGTCGCCTGGCTTGAAATCTTTTACCATAGAACCAACTTCAACTACTTCTGCACAGCACTCATGTCCTAAGATCATGTTGTGGCGGTCGCCGATAGCGCCTTCCCAGAGAGTATGTACATCGGAAGTACAGATAGCAACTGCTAATGGCTTACAGATAGCGTCCATTGGTCCACATACAGGACGGTCTTTCTCGATCCAGCCAGATTCTCCGATTTTTAACATTGCGTAACCCTTCATAAATAATGTTCTCCTTTCAATGATGCGTTTATATAGTATTTGCTTGTTAAAAAAATATCATCTGATAGTTAAAAATATATCACTAAAAGGTCATAAAATCAATGGTGACTTTATAGGCATATTTCACAATGTTTCAGGTATCTTTTTAGAACAAATGCCAGAAAGGTTATTGAAAGGTATCTTTAAAAGGGCAGATACAGGATAGATCATTAAGACAGGTCCGTAAAAAGCTTTAGAGCAGAAGAGAGACCGATGCCAAAACGGTCACAGCCGGCTTCTTCCATGGCATGGATGGTTTCTAATGTGCGGATCCCTCCGGCAGCTTTGATCTTAATACGTCCCTTTGCCTCATCTGCCATGATCTGTACCTGGGAGAGGGCAGAAGGGTGTGCAGGATACCAGCCTGTGCTTGTTTTTGCGTAATCAGCACCAGCCCGGATGCATAAATTTACTGCCCTGCGTATTTCTTCCTCTGTCAGCTGAGGTGCTTCAATAATGACCTTTAAGATATCTTTACCAGCTGCTTCCCGAACAGCACCAATATCTTCCAGTACATAATTGTCTTCATGACTCCGCAAAGCTGTTAAATTCATAACCATATCAAGCTCTTTACAACCGGCTTCACGCAGTTCTTTTGCCTGTCTGCTTTTCTGGGAAATAGTATCACCGCCTCCCGGAAAGCTGATGACGCCTCCTGTGTGGATGTCCGGGTAATCAGCCAGCTTTTTTGCTACATAAGAAGAAAAGGCAGGAAGGGTGAAAACAGCAGCGAAATGATACCGGATGGCAGCTTCTACCATAGAGTCGATCTCATCACGGGTATGGAATGCCCGGACGCAGCTGATGTCGATCTTTTTTGCAAGTTCTGTGAGACACATATTATTTGCTCCTTCCTTTTCCTGAGATCTCTGCCTCGTACTGGCTGCCAATGATGCGCACGTGGTCAATGCTCACCGGCTTATCCTGATAATAGGAAATACGCCGGATCACTAAAAGAGCGGTTTTGGGTTCTATTTCCAGGACACGGGCTTCTAAGAAATCTGCAGATTTGGCTGAAATACGGTCTCTGGTAGCATCGATGATCAGGCCATAGGTCTCTTCTAAAAACTGATACAGGGCAACGAAATGGCCGCTGTGCTGCTCAATGCCAGGGACTTTTGCATATTCAATATAGTTTTCCATTAAAGTTACTGGTCTGCCATCTGCCAGCTGCAGTCTCTGGATCCGGGCAACCGGCGTTCCTTCCGGTATAAAAAGGTCTGCAGCAATATCCCTGGAAGCCGGGATCACATCGATCATCATGCTTCCTGTGGTCACATCATAGCCACGTTTTCGCAAAGACTCAGTTACAGAAGTGACCTGGTTATAATTCTGAGTAGTGCGGATGTCCATGACCATCGTGCCACAGCCCTGGCGCACACTTAAAATACCTTCATCAGAAAGCAGTTTTACAGCCTTGCGGATAGTAGTGCGGCTGACCTGGTATAAAGTTTCCAATTCCTGCTCTGTGGGAAGAAAACTTCCCGGCGGGTAGGTGCCGCCCTTGATAGCGGATTTTAATTTATCGTATATTTTTATGTAGATCGGTTTGTTTGTCATTTTAAGTATTCCCCCTGGGCTTCATTATATATATTTTTCAGAAAAAACGCAAATTTAATGAATTATATTTAAAAAAGTAAACGTTAACTCTTGACGCATCCCCATAAGGAACGTATAATAAGCTTATTATATATGTCAATCAAATCAACAAGGAGGAATTATGGACTATCCAAATAAAGATCAAAGATGGGTTTTTCATGAAAAAACAGAGGCACAGGAGACAGCACCAGGAGTTGTGCGCCGGGTCTTAGCTTATTGTGATAATGTTATGTGCGTGGAAAATACCTTTAAGAAAGGTTCCATCGGAGCAATGCACAACCATCCACATACCCAGATCACCTATGTGGCATCCGGTAAGTTTGAATTTACCATTGACGGAGAAGTACATACAGTCAGTAAAGGGGATACGCTGCTGAAGCAGGACGGAGTGATGCATGGCTGTACCTGTCTGGAAGATGGTATTTTGATCGATATCTTTACTCCTATGAGAGAAGATTTTCTGTAAGATTAAGATCAAGATGAGAAAAATATGGCTGCGTCAGAGGACGCAGTTATAGGTGAAAATGTATTTTAGGGATCAGGAGGATAAAATAATGAGAATTGCGTTGATCAACGAAAACAGCCAGGCTGGCAAAAACGAGATCATTTACCGTGAACTTAAGGGAGTAGTGGAACCAATGGGACATGTAGTAGACAACTACGGCATGTATTCCGCAGATGACGAGGCACAGCTTACCTATGTGCAGTGCGGTATTCTGGCTTCCTTGCTTCTTTCTTCAGGAGCTGCAGATTTTGTAGTGACAGGCTGTGGTACTGGTCAGGGAGCTATGATCGCCTGCAACAGTTTTCCAAATGTAGTGTGTGGACACGTATCCAATCCATCAGATGCATTTCTGTTTGCACAGGTGAATGACGGAAACTGCGTAGCTATGCCATATGCACAGAATTACGGATGGGGCGGTGAGCTGAACCTTCGTTACAGTTTTGAGAAATTATTTGGTTTTGGCAGCGGTAACGGCTATCCGCCGGAGCGTGTAGTACCGGAGCAGAGAAACAAGAAGATCCTGGATCAGGTGAGAGCCAACAACTTTAAAGATGTGATCACCTGCTGCAAGGGACTGGATCAGGAATTGGTAAAGGGCGCTGTAGCCGGACCAAAGTTTAAGGAACTGTTCTTTGCAAATTGCAAGGATGAGGCGATCAAGGCTTACGTAGAAACACTTCTGTAAGTATAAAAACTGAGAAAAATAAAATATGAGAAAACGGTTATTTCCTGTGCAGTCATCTGCCGTGGAAATAACCGTTTTTTTATAGTCGGTACGTTTATTTTTGCAAGTCTGAATGGCTTTGGAAATTGCTCCTTAACACTATTTCCGGTTCCATGACCAGACAGCTGCTGCGGGGATAATCCTTTTTTAGCAGATAATCAAACAGGGTCTTTACGGCAAGAGCGCTTTGCTTGGAGATTTTTTTGTCGATCACTCCACGCAGGATGCCATCGGACAGCGCCTGACGGCTTTCTGTGAAAAGATCGTTGCCTATGACCTGGATACGGTCCTGGATTCCTAACTGTCGGATGCATTGGGAAATATGGTAGGTAAAACGGGCACTGCAGGTATAAATGGCATAGGTATCCGGATGGACCGTCAGATACTGCCGGATCTCTTTGCTGACAGCAAGGGGATCAGAACCCTGGAACGGGACTGTTTCAATAGATGGCGCATAGGTATGCAGGTAAGCTGAAAATGCCTGCATATTAAGGCGCTGATCCTCCATGCCAAGGCAGCCATAGTCTCCGGCCATAAGGATCTTTGCCGGATAGCCGGATGGAAGAAAAGCAGTGAGAAGCTCTGCAGCAAGATAGCCCACAGCTGTATCATTTGCTTTGATGCAGCAAAGACGAAAATCTGTATGAAGATCAGCGCCAATAAGCACCACCGGGATCTGCTTTTTGGCAAATTTTTCCAGGAAATAAGAAGAGCGGTCATGGTCCATGGCAATGGTGATCAATCCCTGGAGATCATCAGAGTCCTGGTTGAATATTTTTTCCAGGACCAGTCCGTTGCCGTCACGGGTAAGCGGATAGGCATATTCTGAAACTGTGATAGGAAATTCACTTACGGTATCCAGATAATTTCGGATGCCGTCCCAGAGAGCACCATAGTAAAAACGGTTATCCCCATCTGTATTTGGCAGAACAACTGCAATGTGAAATTTTTTCTTTGAGAGAGAGGATGCCATATAGTTAACTTTGTATCCCATCTGCGCAGCAACTTTCATGATTTCTGCGCGTCGTTTTTCGCTGACGCCTTCTTTACCGTTAAGCGCTTTGTGAACTGTGGTGATTGTTACTCCCAATTTTTCTGCAACATCTTTTAATGTCACTGACATAGTCTATATCCGCCTCTCTGTGAGTTTTTCTGAAATAAGTATATCGACTTTAAGAAGATTAAACAATAGTTTTCTGGGGATAGAACTTTATTTGGTGAGACTGTTCTGCCGGAAATTGCAGCAGATTGTGTGCTTTTTTATGAAAGTTATCAAAAAATACTAGCGTTTTTCTGACTGCCATGTTATAATGCTAACTTGAAGTGTAGCGCCCTCATGGATATGGGCGAATCACATATATTTTCAAGGAGGAACCCGTAGAAATGAGTGTACAGGTAGAAAAATTAGAGAAAAACATGGCAAAACTGACTGTAGAAGTCAGCGCTGAGGATTTTAAGGCTGCGATCAAGAAAGCGTTCAACAAGAACAAGAACCGCTTTGCGATCCCAGGTTTCCGTAAAGGAAAAGCTCCTCAGGCTATGATCGAAAAGATGTATGGCGAAGGCGTATTCTATGAGGATGCAGCTGATGAAGCAATCAACGCTTCCTACGCTGAGGCTATGAAGGAAAGCGGACTGGATATCGTTTCCAGACCAGAAGTTACTATCGAGAAGATCGGCAAAGATGAGCCATTCGTATACAGCGCATTAGTAGCAGTTAAGCCAGAAGTTACTTTAGGCCAGTACAAGGGCGTAGAAGTAGAGAAGGCTGACGCTTCTGTAAGTGCAGAGGACGTTGAGGCTGAATTAAAGAAGGTTCAGGAGCAGAACGCAAGATTGCTTACTGTTGAAGACCGTGGAGTAGAAGACGGTGACCAGACCGTGATCGACTTCGAGGGATTTGTAGACGGCAAGGGCTTTGAAGGCGGAAAGGCTGAGGACTATCCATTAACCATCGGTTCCCATTCCTTTATCGATACCTTCGAGGAGCAGCTGATCGGCAAGAAGATCGGTGAAGAGTGCGAAGTAAACGTAACCTTCCCAACCGAGTACCATGCAGCAGATCTGGCTGGAAAGCCAGCTACCTTCAAGGTAACTGTTAAGGAAATCAAGGTAAAAGAACTTCCAGAGTTAAATGATGAGTTCGCATCTGAAGTTTCTGAATTCGATACTTTAGACGAGTACAAGAAGGACGTTGAGAAGAAGTTAGCTGAGAAGAAAGAGATCGAAGCAAACTCCAAGAACGAAGACGCTGTAGTTGCTAAGGTAGTTGAGAACGCAACCATGGAGATCCCGGACAAGATGATCGACGCTCAGGCTGAGAACATGGTTCAGGATATGGCTCGCCGTATGCAGAGCCAGGGACTGTCTCTGGATATGTACTTAAAGTACACCGGCATGACTGTAGAGCAGATGAAGGAACAGGCTCGTCCGGATGCTGAGAAGAGAATTCGCACCAGACTGGTTCTGGAAGCAGTTGCTAAGGCTGAGAACATCCAGATCTCTGACGAGAAGGTTGACGAAGAAGTAGCTAAGATGGCAGAAGCTTACAAGATGGAAGTTGAGAAGTTAAAGAGCTACATGAGCGAAAGCGATGTTAAGCAGATGAAGGAAGACTTAGCTGTACAGCAGGCAGTTGATCTGTTAGTAGCAGAAGCTAAGCTGGCTTAATTATTAAAAGTTGTACACAAGAGACCGGGGGGATTCTCTGCTGAGAGTCTCCTTGGTTTTGTATATTAAACGTATATCTGGGAAAAATTCCCGCTATGGGGTGGAAAACAGATATAAAGATCATAACGGAGGATGGTTATATGAGTTTAGTACCTTATGTCATTGAGCAGACAAGCCGTGGCGAGCGCTCTTATGATATTTATTCCAGACTTCTTAAGGAAAGAATTATTTTTCTGGGAGAAGAGGTTAATGACACTTCCGCAAGCATTATCGTAGCACAGCTGCTGTTCCTGGAAGCAGAGGATCCTTCTAAGGATATCCATCTGTATATCAACAGCCCAGGCGGTTCTGTATCTGCTGGTTTTGCTATTTACGATACAATGAACTACATCAAGTGCGATGTGTCCACTATCTGTATCGGTATGGCAGCAAGTATGGGCGCTTTCCTGCTTTCCGGAGGAACAAAGGGAAAACGTTTTGCACTGCCTAACTCTGAGATCATGATCCATCAGCCATCTGGCGGCGCCAGAGGACAGGCAACAGAGATCCAGATCGTTGCAGAGAACATTTTAAAGACCAAGAAGAAATTAAATGAGATCCTGGCTGCCAATACTGGAAGAAGTTATGAGGAGATCGCCCGTGATACTGAGCGTGACAACTACATGACTGCACAGGAAGCAAAAGAGTATGGTCTGATCGATGAGATCCTTGCACATCATTAATAGTGTTAATGAAAGGTTAGGTACAATATAGTATGCCAATTAGACCAGATGATACGATCCGCTGCTCCTTCTGCGGAAGGACACAGGATCAGGTTAGAAAAATGATCGCCGGTTCAGGCAATCATAATGTATTTATCTGCGATGAATGCATTGAATTATGCTCAGAGATCTTAGAGGAAGAGTTGGGAAAACAGGAAGAGGAAGATGTAGAAGAGGAAGCACCTCTTTTTAACGATATCCACCTGTTAAAGCCAAAGGAGATCAAGGCATTTCTGGATGAATATGTGATTGGACAGGATGATGCAAAAAAAGTACTTTCTGTAGCTGTATACAACCACTATAAGAGAGTTACTTCCTGCCAGCATATGGATGTAGATGTACAGAAAAGCAATATCTTAATGATCGGACCTACCGGTTCCGGTAAGACCTACCTGGCACAGACGATGGCAAAGATCTTAAACGTTCCTTTTGCCATTGCAGATGCAACCTCTCTTACAGAGGCAGGCTATGTAGGCGAAGATGTGGAAAATATCCTGTTAAAGCTGATCCAGGCTGCAGATTATGATATTGAACGTGCTGAGTACGGCATTATCTACATTGATGAGATCGATAAGATCACCAAGAAATCAGAAAATGTTTCTATCACAAGAGATGTATCTGGTGAAGGTGTGCAGCAGGCCCTTCTTAAGATCTTAGAGGGAACCGTTGCCAGCGTTCCGCCTCAGGGGGGAAGGAAGCATCCTCATCAGGAACTGATCCAGATCGATACAACCAATATCCTGTTTATCTGCGGCGGTGCTTTTGACGGACTGGAAAAGATCGTAGAGCAGCGTATGAGCGCAGGTTCCATTGGATTTAACGCAGAAGTGGTAAATCGCAATGAGATGGATATTGATGAACTTTTACGGCAGGTAGAGCCGAGAGATCTTACCAAATTTGGTCTGATCCCTGAGTTTATCGGTCGTGTTCCGGTCATGGTTTCCTTAGAGCAGCTTACAAAGGAAGCAATGGTAAGAATTCTTTCTGAACCGAAGAATGCCCTTACCAAGCAGTACAAGAAGCTGTTTGAGCTGGATGATGTAAAACTTGAGTTTACACCGGAGGCTCTGGAAGAAGTGGCAAATCTGGCAGTAAAGAGAAAGATCGGTGCCAGAGGACTGCGTTCCATCCTGGAAAATGCTATGATGGATCTGATGTATGAGATCCCGTCTGATGATACAGTAGGTATCTGTACCATTACAAAAGATGTGATCGATAAGACAGGTGAGCCGGAACTGGTATATCGTGATGCAGCTCCGACAACTGCCCGTAAATCTGTTGCAGACAGACTGCGTGGCGGAAAAAAAGGAGAGATCGCCTGATAGATTTCGAGAGAAGATTAGGGGGCTGTCGTAAAGTAGTCTTATTTTGCGGCATGCCCTCTTTTTGATAGATTGAAAGGTGCATAAGATAGAATGGAAGAACAAGTAATAGTAATGCCTACTGTGGCCCTGCGGGGAATGACCATCCTGCCGGGTATGGTGCAGCATTTTGATGTAAGCAGACCGAAATCCATAGCAGCGGTTGAAAAGGCAATGTTAGGGGATCAGAAGCTGTTTTTAGTCAGCCAGAAGCGTCCGGAGATACCGGATCCGGAACTTTCGGATCTGTATCAGATCGGTACCGTTTCTGTAGTAAAACAGCTGGTAAAGCTTCCCTCTAAAAACGTCCGCGTTCTAGTGGAAGGTCTGGAAAAAGCGGAACTTCTCTGCTTTGATACGGAAGAACCTTATCTTATGGGTGAGATCAGCCTCATGGGGGAAGAGGAAGAAGATACAGAACCTCTTGCCGGAGAGGCAATGCTCCGTATTTTAAAGGATAAACTGGAAGAATATGGAACTGTCAATCAGAGAGTGGCAAAGGAAACACTTCCGGCGCTGCTGCTGATCGGTGATCTGAAGGAGATGTTAAAGCAGATTCCTATCCAGATGCCATGGGATTATACCGTATGCCAGGCGATCTTAGAGTGTTCCAGCATATCTGCAAAATATGAGGCTGTCCTTCAGACCCTTATGACAGAAATGGAAGTTTACCGTATAAAAAAGGAATTCCAGGAGAAAGTAAAAGCAGATATTGACCAGAACCAGAAAGAGTATATCCTCAGAGAACAGATGAAGATCATCCGTCAGGAGTTAGGGGAGGATAATCCTTTATCTGATGCAGATGAGTATCAGAAGAAAACAGAAAGCTTAAAAGCAGACAAAGAAGTAAAGGAAAAGCTGTTAAAAGAGATCGGCCGTTTCCGTACCATGCCTGCCGGAAGCCAAGAAGCCAATGTGCTGCGGACCTACATAGAGACTCTTTTAGAACTGCCGTGGAAGAAAACTTCCAAAGATAACGAAGATATCCGCCATGCAGAAAAGATCTTAAATGAGGATCATTATGGTCTGGAAAAGGTAAAAGAGCGTATTTTAGAGTATCTGGCTGTGCGTTCTCTTACCAAGAAGGGTACAAGCCCGATCATCTGTTTAGTAGGTCCGCCAGGAACCGGTAAGACCTCCATTGCAAGATCTGTTGCAAAAGCATTAAATAAAAAATATGTGCGCATCAGCCTTGGCGGTGTAAGAGATGAGGCAGAGATCCGTGGACACAGAAAGACTTATGTAGGGGCAATGCCGGGACGTCTGGTAGAAGGACTGCGCCAGGCAGGAGTTGCCAATCCGCTGATGCTTTTAGATGAGATCGATAAGGTAAGCAGTGACTACAAGGGAGATACTTCCTCTGCTTTGCTGGAAGTATTAGACGGGGAGCAGAATGTAAAATTCCGCGATCACTATGTAGAAGTTCCTGTGGATCTTTCCCAGGTACTGTTTATTGCCACTGCCAATACCACCCAGACCATACCGGGACCATTACTTGACCGTATGGAACTGATCGAGGTAAACAGCTATACAGAAAATGAGAAGTTCCACATTGCAAAGGACTATCTGGTAGGAAAACAGATCGAGCGAAATGGCCTTACACCACAGCAGATCGTATTTTCCGATAAGTGTCTGGAAAAGATCATCCACAATTACACCAGAGAAGCCGGTGTGCGAAACTTAGAGCGCCGGATCGGGGATGTGTGCCGCAAGGCAGCCAGAAAATATCTGGAAAAGAAGCAGGGACCGATCCGTGTAAATGAAGGAAATCTGGAAAAATATCTTGGAAAAGAGAGAGTCTCTTTTGAAGATGCCAATGAAGAAGATGAAGTAGGTATTGTAAGAGGTCTGGCATGGACCAGCGTAGGCGGCGATACCTTACAGATCGAAGTAAATGTGATGCCTGGAAAAGGAAATCTCCTTATGACAGGTCAGATGGGTGATGTAATGAAGGAGTCAGCTCAGATCGCTCTGACTTATGTGCGCTCGATCTGTCCGGATTACCAGGTGGCAGATGATTACTTTGAAAAACATGATCTGCATCTGCATATTCCGGAGGGTGCAGTTCCAAAGGATGGCCCGTCTGCAGGTATTACCATGGCAACAGCTATGCTTTCTGCTGTAATAGGACGGAAAGTTCTGGCAAAAGTGGCTATGACCGGTGAGATTACCTTAAGAGGAAGAGTGCTTCCGATCGGCGGCCTGAAGGAGAAGATCCTGGCAGCCAAGATGGCCCACATTAAAAAAGTCCTGGTTCCGGATAAGAACCGGCCGGATATGGCAGAATTATCAAAAGAGATCACCAGAGGTTTGGAGATCGTTTATGTTAAAAATATGGATGAAGTAATAAAGGAGGCATTTGTATGATCATCAGAGATGTAAATCTGGAAACAGTCTGCGGTGTTACCAGCAAACTTCCGGACAACACACTGCCGGAGTTCGCTTTTGCAGGAAAGTCAAATGTAGGAAAATCCTCATTGATCAATGCACTGATGAACCGGAAAGCCTACGCAAGAACTTCTTCCCAGCCTGGAAAGACCCAGACCATTAACTTTTACAATATCAATAAAGAGTTGTACTACGTGGATCTTCCTGGATATGGTTATGCCAAGGTTTCACTGGAAGCCAAGGAAAAATGGGGCAAGATGATCGAGCGTTATCTTAGAAACTCCGCCATGTTAAAACTGGTTTTTCTTCTGATCGATATCCGTCATGAACCATCTGCCAACGACAAGATGATGTATGACTGGATCATCTATAACGGCTATCATCCGGTGATCATTGCTACCAAATTAGACAAGATCAACCGCAGCCAGATCCAGAAAAATGTAAAGATCGTCCGTCAGGGTCTTGGAATGGAAAAAGATGGGATCATTATCCCGTTTTCTGCTGAAACAAAGCAGGGAAGAGATGAGATCTGGAGGCTGATCGAAGATACCATGGCAGATGTAAATGAAAATACAGCTGCAGAGGCAGAAGAGAAAACAGAAGAATAATTAAGGGAACATATATAAAAAATGTGCTCTGACACAAAAACACGACCGGGAGAAAAACTCTCAGGTCGTGTTTTTTGATGATTTATTACGATTGACTGCCAGTATATCGCAGGTGCGGCGGTCATGGATGATCACAGTGTTTCTCAAAATTTAAGACAGCAGGGTATGCATCACATGAGAATAAATCTCCTGGCTTTTACGTCTCCAGGCGCCGCATACAGCTTCCGCCTGCTCTTTGTCAGGAACAGAAAGGTCCAGCCCGATCAGGACTGCCTTATTTTCACGTACTTCACAGTGGACGATGTAGTCCTGGTTGGTACCTTTGTAAAAGTCGGCGGTGGTACCTACCTCTTCACGCAGGCGGAATTTATTTTCCTTTAAATATTCATCCATGTCATTGATAATGGCAGGAGAAATATTTTTGCCAAAGAAGTTTAAGGTTTCTTCCCCTTCTTTGGTAATATCATAGCGGGTGCTGGAGTGGCTGGCTTCTTTGTGGATCAGCCCGGCATCCTCTAATTCATTTAAGGCCTGCTGCAGTGTGAAATAAGTAGTATAGTCGTGTTCTGTAAAAAAGCTGGTCAGCTGTGCATTGGTAAGAGGAAAATTCACCTGTTTTAACAGATACAGGTTCATCAGTTTATATAAAGTCATAGGTTCCGTAAGCATTATTTCACACTCCGTTAAAAGATTTCTGAACATTCTTATCTATCATAACAAGTTTGCTTCTTTAAATCAAGACAGATTTCACTTTTAAAACAGAAGGAATTGTGTTATCATGGGGGTTAGGTGCTATGTGCCAGTGGCAAATGTTCAGCACCAATCGAAGCGAAGCAAAAATGCGGGAGTGCAAAGCTTACAGCAATCCGGCATTTGAGAAACTGACAGATAAATATGCGAGAGTACATATAGATACAGGTGGTAGTGTATGAGAGAACGGATCAACCGCCTGGCCCGCGGGATCATTGACAGCAGCGTGCCAGAGCTGGTGATAAAACCAGAGAGGATCGAAGGGGTCCTTTCACCGGGAGAGTCCGTGCGGGGAGAATTTTCCGTTCAAAGCGGAAATGACCTGTATATTAAAGGGCTGGTGTATTCCGGAAATGAGAGAGTAAAATTAGAAAGCGAAGCATTTGGTGGACTTCGCAATCACATTATATATAACATCGACACCCGATACTTAGAGGATGGAGATACAGTTAAGGGATCTTTTTACCTGGTCACAAACGGAGGCGAGAAAGAGATTCCTTATTCTTTGCGCATACAGACAGGAAACAGGACAGAGGAACTGGGAAGCTTAAAAACCCCAAGGGATTTTGCAGCTCTGGCAAAGAAAAACTGGGAACTGGCCCTGCGCCTGTTTGAATATCAGGATTTTACAGAAGCGCCTTTTATGCAGGATGTGCAGGCAAGGACGATCTATGAGGGTTTAAAGGGAAGAAACGGCAGAAATAATCTGTTAGAGGAATTTTTAGTAGCTCTTCATGTAAAGGAAGCGGTTTCCCTGCGTACAGACGGGGAAAAGATCCTGTTAAATGCACCGGAAACCATTACAGAAGGTGTGATCGGGCTTACAGCCAGTGGCTGGGGCTATGTAAAAATACAGGTAGAAGCAGACGGGGATTTTCTTGCTGTGGAAAAAAATGCAGTGACCACCCGTGAGTTTGACCAGGGCAACTGCCAGATCCATTACCAGATCCTTCCACAATATCTTCATGTCGGAAGAAACTTTGGTTCTGTGCGCATCCGTTCCCTGCGCCAGGAATTTGTTTTCCCTGTAGAAGTAATAAAGAAAAATGTTCAGGGAGCAGATGGAAGAGAGAAAAAAACAGCAGATAAGGCATCTGTCTGTGAATTTTCCCGTCTGCGCCTGAAACAGGAATTTACAGATGAGGGAGATTTTTCTGTAAACAGCGGGTTATTAAAGAAAACAGAAAATCTCCGTGCCAGATATCCGGAAGATATAGCTGTACGTTTGTGGCGGACAGAACAGCTTTTTAAAGCAGGAAGAAAAGATGCGTATACAGCGGCTCTTGCAGAGATCGGAGATCCTGTTTTAAGATGCAGGGATACAAGACCGGAAATCTACTGCTTTTATCAGTATTTAGAGCTGTTAAATGAGCCTTCTTCTGAAGAGAAAAAGGCAGCACTGGCCCGCTACATACGTAAGCTCTTAAATGAAAACAGGAAAACGGATGGCTGGCTTCTTAACCTGTTAGTAAAAACAGACAGGACCTGCCTGCAAAATCCGCTGGAGCTTTATGAACAGATGCGCTCCATGTTCGGATATGGCTGCAGAAGCCCGTTTTTATATGGACTGGCCTGCCGCCTTCTTAAGATGCATCCGGATCTGTTTGTAAAAATGGGAGAATTTGAGATCCAGGTCTTCCTTGGTGGATTAAAAAATGGCTGGCTGGACCAGAACCTGGCTGTAAAAGCTGCTTTATCCCTTTCAGAGGTAAAGCATTACAGGAAGATCCTGGAAAGACTGTTAGTAAATTTATACAGATCCTATCCGGAAATGCAGGTATTAGAGGCATTATGCGGTCTTCTGATCCGGGGAGAAAAGAAAGACAGATCCGCCTTTGGCTGGTATGAGAAGGCCTTAAAAGCCCATATCAATCTTACAAGGCTTTATGAATATTTCCTTTATTCTCTGCCGGATGATTATGGACATGCCCTTCCAAAAGAAGTGCTATTGTATTTCTCTTATGATAAATCTTTAGACCAGGCCAATAAAAGTGTGCTGTATAAAAACATTTTACAGTATGTAAACCCTTCTACGGAACTGTATCAGGTCTATGTGCGGGAAATGGAGCAGTTTGCCATGGAACAGCTGCTTGCAGGCAGAATGAACGGCTGTCTGGCTGTGATCTATGAGCACATGATCTATACAGATATGATCGATCCCAGGGCTGCAGGGATCCTGCCAAAGATCCTTTGTTCCAGCCGCGTAAAATGTGATGATCCGAGAATGAAATATGTGATCGTGCGCTGTGAGGAATTAAAAGAGGAAGAGGCATTTTTATTAGAACATGGGGAAGCTTATGTTCCGGCTGTTTCTAAGAATACAGTCCTGTTTTTCCAGGATGCATATGGGGGAAGATATCTGAATATAAGCCATCGGAAACTGCCGGTCATGGACCGGAAAGAGCTCCTTGACCGCTGTTATGAGGTATATCCGGATCATCCTATCTTAAAGCTTCGCGCCTGTGAGGCTGTGTTAAAAAAAGGCGTGGAAAAAGAGGAGGAAGCCCTTCTTTTAGAAGATACCTTAAGCCAGTTAAAGCTGAATCCTGTATTTGAGAAAAAGCTTCTTCATCTGGTAACAGAATATTACTGTAAAAAGGCTGTTTCCAAGGAAGAAGAAGAGCGGTGCGCTTTCCTGATCCAGTTAGATAAGGACCTGCTGGAGCCGTCCATGCGAAGAAAGATCTGTGAGATCTTTATAGACTGTAATTATTTAAGAGAAGCATATAATATGCTTTTAACTTATGAAATAGAAGATGTGGATCCGGAGAAGCTGTTAAAGCTTTGTACCCGTATGATCTTACAGCAGCTGTTTGACCAGGATGACCGTTTACTGGAACTGTCCTGGAGAGTGTTTGAGGCTGGAAAAGCGGACAGCGTGATCTTAGATTATCTCTGTGAACATTTTAACGGGACCACTTCCCAGATGTATGAGATCCTGATCCAGGCAGTAGGGGAACATGTGGAAACCTATGATCTGGAAGAACGTCTGTTAGCTCAGATGTTGTTTACAGGCAGCTGTGACCAGATTGATTCTGTATTTGACCTTTACATGAAGCGCAAGCGCACCAGGGAAAGTATGGTAAAAGCATATTTTACCCAGAAGTGTATCCAGTATTTCCTGGAAGAAAAGGAGATCGACAGTCAGATCTTCCAGTACCTGAAAAATGCAGTGGGCGCGGATCCTGGCAAGGAAAAGATCCCTACGATCTATCTGCTGGCTCTTACCCGTTACTATGCAGGACAGGCAGAGATCACGGCAGATGAGAAGAAACAGCTGCAGATCATGGTAAATATTCTGTTAGAGTCAGAAATGGTATTTCCATATATGAAGGATCTGGGACGGTTTGTTTCTATCCCGGAAGACATTATGGATAAGACCATGATCGAGTACCGGGGAGACAAAAATGTACAGCCCTGGATCGAAATGCGTATCCTTCCCCAGGAGGACCATTTTACCAGGGAAGAGATGAAACGGGTATATCAGGGCATTTATGTAAAGAAACTGACCCTGTTTAAGGGAGAACTTTTAGAATACCAGATCTATGAACGGGGCGAAAAGGGCGCTGTTCTTGTAAAAGAAGGCCGTACCTGCTGTGACCCGGAAAGAGCCGGAAGAGAAAACAGCCGCTTTGCCTGCTTAAACCAGATGTCAGAGGCAGTGGCAAAGCAGGATGCAGAAGGGCTTTTAGGGGCAATGGAAGATTATGTAAAACGATCAGCTGCCCTGGGGATCCTATTTCCTGTGAACTGACGTGTTTTTGAAATGGGATCCAAAAAGATTTCAAACGTACATATGAACTACAACGGAGGAAACAAATAGATGGAAGGACTTGTGATCGGGTTAGATCTGAATGACGATTATTCCCAGATCAGCTGCAATGAAAAAGAAAAGTCCTGGACAGTTCCTACAGTGATCTGCCGCAGAAAAGAGAAAGAAACCTGGCTCATAGGAGAAGAAGCCTATGCAGCCACTCTTTTAGGCGAAGGCGTGATCGTAGACAAGCTGCTTAAAATGGTCCGCAAGGAGGGAACTTCTACTATAGGAGGGATCTGCTATACAGGTACGGATCTATTAAAGATATTTTTGAAAAAGCTGTTAGACTGTCCTTTTAAGGAATTCCATACAGACCAGGTGGAGCAGCTGGTGATCACCATGCACGGAACAGACGCAAAAGTAACAGACTGCCTGATGTACTGTGCAGATTATCTGAACATTCCCAGGGACCGTGTCCATGTGATCAGTCATACAGAAAGTTTTGCTTACTATGTGCTCAGTCAGCGCAAAGAGCTGTGGAGTAACCAGGTAGGTTTATTTGAGTTATCAGAAGACCGGCTCTGCTATTATGAAATGAAGGTACAAAGGGGCATGCGCCGCAACATGGTCCAGGCAGAAGCACAAAACCAGGAAGAAGCCTTTGACTTGGATATCCTTGACTCCCCTTCCGGAAGCAAGCTGGCAGATCAGATCCTTTGTTCCTGTGGGGAAAAACTTCTGGAAAATAAGTTGTTTTCAACCGTATTCCTTACAGGAAAAGGCTTTGAACGTCAGGACTGGGCAACCGGTTTTATGAAACTTGCCTGCAACCGGAGAAGGGTGTTTGTGGAAAATGTGCTGTTTTCCAAGGGAGCAGCGATCAAGGCAAGGGACTATATGGTTCAGGGAACGGAATTTCCTTATGTGTTTGTCTGTGAAGGTAGATTAAAGGCAGAAGTAGCCCTGAAAGTCATGCGTGCAGGAAAAGAGATCATGCTGGCAGTTGCCTCCTATGGGGATAACTGGTATGAGTCAAAAAGTTCTCTGGAACTGATCTTAGATGGACAAAAAGAGATCGAATTTCTTATTTCCCATCTGGACTCCCGGAAAAAGAGAGCCGTTTCCGTGCCCCTTACAGGTTTTCCTGACCGGCCGGAAAAGACTACCAGGATCCGGATGAATATTGGATTTACAGATGAAAATACCATGGCGGTGGTGATCCGGGATATGGGCTTTGGAGAGCTGTTCCCGGCATCTGATGCAGTGATCAGACAAGAGGTAATCTTATGAGTTTATTATTGTGCAGAAGGGAAAAAGTAAAACATCCCTTTTATATTGAAGTTCTGGGGATCCATATATATTCTTCCCAGGAACTTTGCTATGTGATCTACCATCATCCCCTTCTTGTGATGAATGATTTTGTAGATGCCTCTTTGTTTTTCTTTGTGAAAAATGAGCTGGGACTTGGCTTTCTTGCAGGACGCATGGAAAAGCTGGTGGAAGCCGGCGGCCGCCCGGAAGAGGCTTTGTACCTGTTCCTTTCTGAATGTGATTACTATACAGAAAAAGAGATACAGAAATTTAAGCAGGTAACGGCTTCTTACAGAAACCTTTCTCAAAATGCTTATGGAAAGGCAGTGGCAGATTATCTTTTTTCCCAGAAACAGTATGGAAAAGCACTGCAGAAGTATGAAAAACTGACCGAGGAAGGGGAACGCAAAAAAGGAGAAGAGGCATTCTGGTCCCAGGTCTATCAGAACTTAGGGGCTGCCTGTGCCCAGATGTTCCAGTTTTCCAGGGCATATAAGGCATATGATACAGCCTATGGATTAAAGGAAGAGGATCAGATCCTGGAAAAGATCTATTTTCTTACCTGTTTTGCTCCGGGACTTTCCGTTGATGAAAGCTATGAGGCTCTTTTTAAGCCAGAATGGAAGGAAGAATGGAAAGGGAAACTGTCCCAGGCAGAAACAGATGCCAAACAGGCAGCAAGTGTGAGAAATTTAAGAGCCCTGTGGAAACAGGATCCTGAAGGACAGTTAGAAAAGGCAAAAAAACTGATCAGCAAATGGAAAAGTGAGTACAGGAAACAGGAGGCATAATCATGGCATTTCAGGCAGCAAAGGAATTTCTGGAAAAAAGAGGATTTGGAGACAGGATCAAAGAGTTTGATGTTTCCAGTGCAACGGTAGAGCTGGCAGCAGTGGCAGTAGGCTGTGAACCGGCCCACATTGCAAAAACATTATCTTTTTTAACAGGAGAAGGACCGGTCCTCATCGTGGCAGCAGGAGATGCGAAGATCGACAATCACAAATATAAATCCTTTTTCGGTGTAAAAGCAAAAATGCTGACCGTAGAGCAGGTGTCTGAACTGATCGGCCATGAGGTTGGGGGTGTATGCCCTTACGGTATCAAAGAGGGCGTAAAGGTGTATTTAGATGAGTCTTTAAGACGCTTTGATGTAGTTTATCCTGCATGTGGAAGCAGCAATAGTGCTGTAAAACTGTCCATCCCGGATCTGGAAAAGTCCTGTGACTTTGAACAGTGGGTGGATGTGTGCAAGCTGCCTCAGTAAAGATACATCTATAATAACTTTGCTCTTGACAAATCCGTAAAAAATATTTATGCTTGAAAACAGCAGTATAAAAAATGGTGATGAACAAGAGGAGTACATTTTTAAGACCCTCAGAGAAAGCGGCTCACTGGCTGAAAGGCCGCTTGGGAATACTTGAAAATGGAAGGTAGCTTGTGAGCCGGACAGGTGAGAAAGATACATTAGCCTGTTCCGTTGGCCCGCGTTAAGGGAGCGAGTACGAAAGGCTTTAAAATATATATAAGATATGTTTCAGGTTTTCGTATTCCATGAGATGACCGGATATGGATGATATATGTGTTGTACATATCGGTTGGATCAAAGGTGGTACCGCGATACAGTCGCCCTTTGCTTCCCCTATGGGATGCAGAGGGCTTTTTTGCTGTTTCAAATGGATACAACCTCTGCCAGGAGGTTTACTGCAAAGAGAAAAGCTGTACTTATTAATGTTCTCTCGGAATCTTTTTGTACTTGATTTTGTGAGAAGATTTTTTGTCAGTTGTGCCCAAATTTCTGAGGCGTACGCGGTGCGTACGTTGATGAAATTCGGGCACAGCTGGCGGAAAATCGGCCACAAAGGCAGGTGCAGGAAAGACTCCGAGAGGACATATTATAAAAAGGAGAATTCAGATGAAGGAACTGGAAAAGACCTACAATCCGGCGGAAATTGAAGACCGCCTCTATGACAAATGGCTGAAGGGAAAATATTTCCACGCAGAAGTAAACAGAAGTAAGAAACCATTTACCATTGTTATGCCGCCGCCAAATATTACAGGCCAGCTGCATATGGGACATGCATTAGATAACACTATGCAGGATATCCTGATCCGCTATAAGAGAATGCAGGGATACGAAGCATTATGGCAGCCAGGCACTGACCATGCAGCCATTGCAACGGAAGTTAAGGTTATTAACAAACTGAAAGAAGAAGGGATCAGCAAGGCTGACCTGGGAAGAGAAGGCTTCTTAAAGGAATGCTGGAAGTGGAGAGATGAATACGGCACCCGTATTGTAAAGCAGCTTCACAAATTAGGCTCTTCCGCTGACTGGGACAGAGAGCGTTTCACTATGGACGAAGGCTGTTCTGACGCAGTTTTGGAAGTTTTTATCAAATTATATGAAAAAGGATATATTTATAAAGGTTCCCGTATTGTAAACTGGTGCCCTGTATGCAAGACTTCTATTTCTGATGCAGAAGTAGAGCATGTAGAGCAGGACGGTTTCTTCTGGCACATCAACTACCCGGTAGTAGGAGAGCCAGGACGCTTCGTAGAGATCGCAACAACCAGACCTGAGACTCTCTTAGGCGATACTGCAGTTGCTGTAAACCCGGATGATGACCGTTACAAGGATATTGTTGGAAAGATGCTGCAGCTGCCATTAACCGACCGTCAGATCCCGGTTATTGCAGATGAGTATGTAGATAAGGAGTTTGGTACCGGCTGCGTTAAGATCACACCTGCTCATGACCCCAATGACTTTGAGGTTGGAAAGCGCCACAACTTAGAGGAGATCGTTATCTTAAATGATGACGCTACCATCAACGTACCTGGACCATACTTTGGCATGGATCGTTATGAGGCAAGAAAGGCCATGGTAGCAGACTTAGACAAGATGGGCCTGTTAGTAAAGGTTGTTCCTCATTCCCACAATGTAGGTACCCATGACCGCTGCAAGACCACAGTAGAGCCTATGGTAAAACAGCAGTGGTTTGTAAAAATGGATGAAATGGCTAAACCTGCCATTGAAGCATTAAAGAGCGGCCAGTTAAAATTCGTTCCGGAAAGTTTTGGAAAGACTTATCTTCACTGGTTAGAGAACATCCGTGACTGGTGTATTTCCAGACAGTTATGGTGGGGCCACAGAATTCCTGCTTATTACTGCCAGGACTGCGGTGATGTAGTTGTTGCAAAAGAAGCTCCAACTGTATGCCCGAAGTGCGGTAAGAACCATTTCAAGCAGGATGAAGATACTCTGGATACCTGGTTCTCCTCTGCATTATGGCCATTCTCCACTCTTGGCTGGCCAAATAAGACAGAAGATCTGGATTACTTCTACCCAACTGATGTACTGGTAACCGGATACGATATTATCTTCTTCTGGGTAATCCGTATGGTATTCTCCGGTATTGAACAGACCGGCAAATGCCCATTTAACACAGTACTGATCCATGGTCTGGTAAGAGACTCCCAGGGACGTAAGATGAGTAAATCCCTTGGAAATGGTATCGATCCTCTGGAAGTTATTGACAAGTACGGCGCAGACGCTCTGCGTATGACCCTGATCACAGGAAATGCACCTGGAAACGATATGCGTTTCTACTGGGAGCGTGTAGAAAACAGCCGTAACTTTGCAAATAAGGTATGGAACGCTTCCCGTTTCATTATGATGAATATTGAAAAGGCAGCAGATGTTTCCGGTGTTACTGAAAAAGACCTGACACTGGCAGATAAGTGGATCCTTTCCAAGGTAAATGCCCTGACTAAGGATGTAACTGAAAATCTGGACAAGTATGAATTAGGTATTGCTCTTCAGAAGGTATATGACTTTATCTGGGAAGAGTTCTGCGACTGGTACATTGAGATGGTGAAGCCAAGACTGTACAATGAAGCAGATGAGACCAAGGCTGCAGCTATCTGGACCTTAAAGAACGTACTGATCCAGGCATTAAAGCTGCTGCATCCATTTATGCCATTTATCACTGAGGAGATCTTCTGCAACTTACAGGAAGAGGAAGATACCATTATGCTTTCTAACTGGCCTGTATACAAGGAAGAGTGGGCATTTGAGGCAGAGCATGAGGCAACTGAGACCATCAAAGAGGCAGTAAGAGCAATCCGAAATGTACGTACTTCCATGAACGTTCCGCCAAGCAAGAAGGCAACTGTTTATGTAGTATCTGAGGATGATGCTGTATTAAAGATCTTTGAGAACAGCCGCAGCTTCTTCGCATCCTTAGGATATGCCGGTGAAGTCATCCTTCAGAAGGATAAGGCAGGTATTGGCGAGGACGCAGTTTCTGCTGTGATCCACAAGGCAGTGATCTACATGCCATTTGCAGAGTTAGTAGATATTGAAAAAGAAGTTCAGCGCTTAAAGACAGAAGAAAAACGTCTGGAAGGCGAATTAAAGCGTTCTCATGCTATGCTTGGAAATGAGAAGTTCGTAAGCAAGGCTCCTCAGGCCAAGATCGACGAAGAGAAGGCAAAACTGGAGAAATACACCCAGATGATGGCGCAGGTAAAAGAGCGTCTGGCACAGCTGGAGAAATAATCAAATGTGCGAAAGCACGTAAAATAAAAACGGCCCGGATGGCAGAACCTACATGCCGTCTGGACCGTTTTGCCAAACAGGGCGAACAAAAGGCTGAAAAGCTTGTATGAAAAAGGAAAAACAAACGATGAAACTGAAAAATGCTCTGATATTACTTTTAACTGCTACGATCTGGGGTGTTGCCTTTGTTGCCCAGAGCGTAGGCATGGATTATGTGAGCCCTTTTACTTTTAATGGTGTGAGAAGCATCATCGGCGGTCTTGTGCTGATCCCGGTGATCCTTGTTTTAGATCGCAAAAAGAAGGCAGAAGGAAAGGATTATAAGGCACCTGGTGACAGAAAAACACTGATCTTAGGCGGGATCTGCTGTGGCGTTGCTCTTTGTGTGGCATCTAATTTCCAGCAGTTTGGTGTTATGTATACAAGCGTGGGAAAAGTTGGCTTTATCACAGCCTGCTATATTATCATTGTGCCGATCCTCAGCCTGTTTCTTGGCAAAAAGTGCAGTCCGGCCATCGCCGGGGCAGTAGTCCTTGCAGTTGCAGGTCTGTATTTACTTTGTATGTCAGGAAGTGATCATGGACTTCAGAAAGGTGATTTCCTGATCATGATCTGCTCTTTTATCTTCTCCATACATATTATGATCATCGACTATTTCTCACCGGCAGTAGACGGAGTGAAAATGTCCTGCATCCAGTTTCTGGTAAGCGGAACTATTTCCCTGATCTGTATGACGATCTTTGAAGAGCCTCATATCGCCCAGATCCTTGCTGCATGGAAACCGATCCTTTATGCTGGTGTTATGTCCTGTGGTATGGGATATACCTTACAGATCGTAGGACAAAAAGGCGTCAATCCAGCCAGCGCTTCCCTGATCTTAAGTCTGGAGTCCAGTATTTCCGTACTTGCAGGCTGGCTGATCTTAGGACAGAAGCTGACAGGAAGAGAGATCCTTGGCTGCGTTCTTATGTTCTCAGCGATTGTGCTGGCACAGGTTCCGGATGTTATTTTAAGTCGAAAAACCGGGGAAAGATAGAGTTGATAACCGGAAAAAATTTGTATAATATAAAGAGGAAAGGAAACAGATGGAAGCAGAAGCATATTTGAACCGGCTTCCCATGTGGGCCAACAAGAAAAATTCCTTAAAGGATATCCGTATATTTTTAGATCAGATGGGCGGACCGGACCGTAAGATCCCTGCTATCCACGTAGCAGGTACCAACGGAAAGGGCTCTGTCTGCGCGTTTATGACCTCTGTATTAAAAAAGGCCGGTCTGCGTACAGGTACTTTTATTTCCCCTCATCTGGTGGAGATCCGGGAACGTTTTCTTATAAACGGGGAACCGGCAGAGAAAAATGCCTTTGAAGAGGCCTTTGAAACAGTAAAAAAACAGGCGGAACATATGGTAGAAGAAGGCTTTTGCCATCCTACTTTTTTTGAGTTCCTTTTTTATATGGCAATGGTACTGTTTGCCCGTGAAAAAGTAGATGTAATGGTGATCGAAACAGGTCTTGGAGGACGTCTGGACGCGACCAATGTGTTAGAGTCTCCCAAAGTTTGCGTGATCACCTCCATCAGCAGGGATCATATGCAGTATCTTGGAAACACGATCCCACAGATCGCAGGGGAAAAAGCGGGGATCATAAAAATGGGCGTTCCGGTAGTATTTGATGATACAGATAAAGACGCCAGCGCTGTGATCGGTGCAAAAGCAAAGGAAATGAAGGCAGTTTCCCTGCCTGTGTCAAAGCTGCTTTATGATACAGAAGACAGCTCAGAGGGTATTTTACTTAAAGAAAAGGGAGAAAAAGGGCTCAGGCTTTCTATTCCTTTTGAGGCACCTTACCAGGCACAGAATGCAGAGATCGCCGTAACGGCTCTTCGCATTTTACGGGATCAGAAAGGTATTTTTACAGGTATAACAGATGCAGTGATCTGTGAAGGGATCAGTGCAGCCAGATGGCCGGGAAGAATGGAAAAAGCTTCAGAAAATGTTTATCTGGACGGCGCCCACAATCCTGGGGGAATTGCTGCTTTTATCCAGGCAGCAGGAAAGATCCAGAAAAGAACCGGTAAAAAAACCTGGCTTTTATTTGCTGCTGTGGCAGATAAAGAATATGAAACCATGGCAAAAGAACTTTGTGAAGGTCTTAACTGGGCAGGAATCGGTGTGGTGCATATGAACAGTGACAGAGGGCTGTCAGCAGGGCGGCTTTCTGATGTTTTTAAAACATACGCCTCCTGCCAGGTCGTTTCTTATGAGGATACAGAAGAAGCAATGGAACAGATGCAAAACAGAGCAGGAGATGATCTGCTTTTCTGTGCAGGTTCCCTGTACCTGATCGGAGAATTAAAGGTACAGCTTAAGAAAGGAGAAAAGATACAGTGATCGATTTTGAAGAAGAAATTGAGCGTTTCAAACCAAGCCTTGATGTAGAGGCAGTAGAAGATGCCATTGTAAAAAGCGACCTTACGGATATGACAGACATTATGATGGAACTGATCAAGGAAAGAGACGGAAATAAACGATGATGGATATTGCAGCAAAGAACAGACAGATAGCCAACAGCTATTACAATCTGGGTCTGGAAAAGGCAAAGGTGCGGGACCTTTCCGGAGCAGCACAGTGCCTGAAAAAAAGCCTGCATTTTTCTAAATATCAGACAGATGCCAGAAATCTTTTGGGTCTGATCTATTATGAAAATGGGGAAGTGGCAGATGCATTAGTCCAGTGGGTCATCAGCTTAAACCTGCAGCCGGAAAATAATCTGGCAGATCATTATTTAGATGAGATCCAGAGAAAACCGGGACAGTTAGAAACAGAAAGCCAGAATGTGAAAACATTTAACCAGGCGCTGTGGCATGCACAAAACGGCAGTGATGACCTGGCGATCCTGCAGCTGGCCCGTGTGGTGGCAGCCAAGCCTCATTTTGTAAAAGCCCATCTTCTTCTGGCTCTTTTGTATATGCGCAGGGAAGATTACAATAAGGCAGGACGTTCCCTTTTTAAGATCCTGCAGATCGACAAAAGCAATCCCAAAGCCCTGTATTACATGTCTTTGGTAAAGCAGAATACAGGCCGGGCAGATGCAGAAAAGCGGAAGATGATCAAGGCATTTTCCCACAGACAGATGCAGGATGATGATGTTATCATCCCAAATACCTACAAGGAAAATACCGGTCTTTCCACTGTGTTTCATATTATCATTGGTCTGATCATGGGACTGGTTGCCTTTTATGTACTGGTCCTTCCTGCAAGGGAGAGCAGTTTAAACCGTGTCAGGGATGATGAACTGATTGGCTATATGCAGCAGCTTAATAATGCAAACCAGCAAAATGACAGCTTGCAGCAGGAAAATGATGATCTGAAAGCCCAGAAAGACGAGGTACAGAAAAAACTGGACGAGCTTACAACAGGAAATACCAGTGTCCTGGCCCAGTACCAGAGCCTGATCTGGGTGCTCCAGTATTACCGCACCGGTGATCTGGTAACCGCAGCAAAGACCTTTGCAGACGCAAACTTTGATATGATCGAAGATGAAAATATCCAGGGGATCATAAGCAACATCCGTCAGGATATGGCAGGCAACATCTATCAGAGTCTGGTACAGCAGGGACTGCAGCTGTGGAATGGCGGTGACAAGACACAGGCAATGGATTACTTCCAGGCCAGCTTAAAGATCCAGCCGGATAACCCGGAAGCCATGTTTTATGTAGGCCGTCTGTATCAGGAAAATGGAGATACTGAAAATGCCAATGCCATGTTTGATAAGATCGTTGGAGAACATGGAGACTCTGAGTACGCCCAGAGGGCAGCAACGGCAAGAGGGTATTAAAATGTGTAAAGTTCTCCGGTTGGGAAAACCGGGGTCAGTAATTGAATATTGAAATTATACAGCAGAGAAAAGAATAACAACCTTTTCTCTGTTTTTTTGGCTTTACATACGGATAACGCGCTGACTGCGCGTATGCCAGACTTATATGTCCGGGAGTTTCGTCTGCCGGTCCGGCGGACATCCCATAATAATATTATAAGGAGGAACTGGGAACCATGAAACAGGCAAAAATTACATACGAAGCATTGGGAGATACGTTACTGATCCATATGCCAAAAGAGTTGGATCACCATAACTGCAGGGACTTAAAAAGGGATACGGACCTGATGTTAGATGAAAACTATATCAACCGCATTATCTTCGATTTTGGAAAAACAGAATTTATGGACTCTTCCGGGATTGGGGTCTTATTAAACCGTTATAAGCAGATGGCAGCCAGCAGAGGGACTGTTACTTATTACGGAGCAGGCCCGAGAGTGGTCCGTATCCTTGAAATGGGCGGGCTGGTGCGTCTGATCCGGGGGTTTAAGGACCGTGAAAGTGCTCTGGGAAATTTATAAAAGCAGGAGGATGGAAAAGGTGGAAGGACAGAAGGAACAGACCAGACAGAAAGAACATGTAAGACTGGAATTTGAAAGCAATTCCCGTAATGAAGAGTTTGCCAGGGTGGTGGCAGCTGTATTTATGAGCCGCTTAGATCCCACATTGGAGGAGACCCAGGATGTAAAAACAGCAGTGTCAGAGGCAGTCACCAATGCCATTATCCATGGTTATGGAAAAGAAGGTGGAGAGATATTTTTAGATATGACGGCTGATCCAGCTGAAAAAACACTGACCGTCTGTGTGACAGATACAGGAGCCGGTATCCAGGATGTAAAAAAGGCCATGGAACCCTTATATACAACGGATACCACCGGGGAACGTTCCGGCATGGGATTTTCCTTTATGGAAGCGTTTATGGATGAAGTGACCGTGGAGTCGGAACCGGGAAAAGGGACAGCAGTGACCATGAAAAAACATATTGGAAGGTAAGCTTTATGGATGAGACCCTGAAATTGATCGAATTAGCTCACCAGGGAGATAAAGCAGCCAGGGACAGGCTGGTAACAGACAATATGGGACTGATATGGAGCATTGTAAAACGCTTTGCAGGTCGTGGATATGAACAGGAAGATCTGTTTCAGATCGGAAGTATCGGTCTGATCAAGGCAATCGATAAATTTGACCTGAATTACCAGGTGAGGTTTTCTACCTATGCAGTACCAATGATATCAGGTGAAATCCGGAGATTTTTGCGGGATGACGGCATGATTAAGGTAAGCCGTTCTTTAAAAGAACTGGCAGGAAAAGTATTTCTTGTAAAAGAAGAATTATCGGACTGTTATGGACGGGATCCAACCGTAGAAGAGATTGCAGGGAAGCTTGGGGTAAGCAGTGAAGAAGTAGCCGCTTCCCTGGAGGCAGGCGCCCAGGTGGAGTCTATTTACAGGCCTTTAAGCGCCACAGAAGGAGAAAAAGGTGTTTTAATGGACAAGTTAGAAGAAAAAAGTGAGGCCCAGGAACAGCTTTTAAACAGGCTTACCCTGGAAAAAGTCATGAAAGATCTGGCACCCCAGGAAAAAGAACTGATCCTGCGCCGGTATTTTTATAATCAGACCCAGATGGAAACTGCAAAAGCGTTAGGGGTATCCCAGGTCCAGGTTTCCCGCCTGGAAAAAAAGTGTTTAAAAGAACTGCGAAAGCGTTTTGAAGGATAAAATAAACGGATAAAAACGAATAAAAATGAAAAAAAGGCACATTCTAGCTGTGAAAGGATGTGAGTTTCAGATGAAAATGAAAAGCGTAAAAGCAGTTCTTATTTTTCTTCTTCTTTTAGCAGGTATGGTCACAGGGTATCTGTTGTGGAGTATGAGGGAACCGGAGTATGAAAAAGAAGGGATGCTGGTGGAAAATGAGGTAACGGCGTATTATAACATGACAGAAACCGGAATTCCGGCTTTTGCGGCAGCGCCGGCCAGTCTGCTGATAGAAGAAAATGGCGAAGGGTGGAGTGAAAACCTATGAGCCAGACAGGCAGCAGCCAGAGTCAGACCGTCTATATACAGTTAAACCAGATCACGGAGCTCCGCCGCAGGGATGTATTTTTAAAGGATGTAGGGGAAGTGACCTGCCGGGATAAGGTGATCTTAAGTAAATGCAGGGCATTAAAAGTAAAGAGTATCCCTGAAAAAGAAGCAAGGCGTTATGTAATGAGCGCGCTGGAAGTAGTGCGGATGTTAGAGGCATTGGATCCGTCCATTGAGGTAAACAACCTGGGAGAGTCGGATTTTATCATCGCCTATAAGCCGCCAAAGGCTTCGGAAGTTTGCTGGCAGTGGATAAAAACAGTCTTTGTGTGTCTGGTCAGCTTTTTCGGGGCAGCATTTGCTATTATGACCTTTAATAATGATGTAAATGTAGGGGATGTACTCAGTCAGGTCTACTTTCAGGTCATGGGACGGCAGCCAGATGGTTTTGGGCTGATGGAAGCAGGATACAGTGTGGGACTTGCTATTGGGATTTTGGTATTTTTCAACCATATTGCAGTGAAAAAGCTGAATACCGATCCCACACCTTTGGAAGTGGAAATGCGCCTTTATGAAGAAAATATCTGTAAGACCCTGATCGACCAGGCAGGTAGAAAGGAGAAAGAGATCGATGTGGATTAAAAATATCTTTCTCCTTTTTTTCGGCCTTTGTTCCGGCGGGATCATTGCAGCCGGCGTTTATGCATTTCTGGCCATCATCGGTGTTTTTGTGCGGCTGATCGGGAAAACGAAGACAAAGAAAAATATCATGCTCTATGAAAATATGATCATTCTCGGGGGAGTATTGGGAAATATCATGGAGCTTTATAAGGTAAGACTGCCCTTAGGCGAAGTGTTTGGGCAGATCTTTCTTCTTACAGGGGGCGTCAGTGTGGGAATATTTACAGGCTGTCTTGCCATGTCTCTGGCAGAAACCTTAAAAGCACTTCCCACATTTTCAAGGCGGATCCGGCTGTCTGTGGGGCTTCCATGGCTGATCATTGCTATTGCTGCAGGGAAATGTGGCGGATCGCTGCTGTATTTCTGGAGGCGGATGGCAGCAGGATGAGAATGAAAAAAGTGGTTTCAACATGGTCATAGAAAGGAAAAGAACATGGAGATCGACAAGAAAAACTATGCGGACTACATTAAAGAGATCACCCCGGTCCATAATCTTTGGGCTTCTATGGGAAAAGCATTTATAACAGGGGGACTGATATGCACTCTGGGGCAGTTGATTATGAACCGGGTGACAAATACCTGGGGGCTGGAGGCAGAGGCGGCAGGTGCCTGGACTTCCATTATCCTGGTATTTTTGAGCGCCTTATGTACCGGTCTTAACATTTACCAGAAACTGGTAAAATTCGGCGGAGCCGGAGCCCTTGTACCCATCACCGGCTTTGCTAATTCCGTAGCTGCTCCCGCAGTGGAATTCCGCTCCGAAGGCCAGGTTTTCGGTATCGGTGTAAAGATATTTACCATCGCCGGGCCTGTGATCCTGTATGGCGTGGGAGTAAGCTGGATATTGGGAATGGGATACTGGGTTTTGCAGAAAATGTGAGTCGCATAGACGGCTCATTTTTTGTGTGTTATACTATTGATTATTAACTATCATAAAAGTCAGAAGAGAAGGATAAGGAGAGAAATACATGGAGCATCTGCGCTGCGTGGTGGAGCGTATTACATATCAAAATGAGGAAAATGGTTATACAGTTTTAAAATGCGCAGTGAAAAACTATAGTGATCTGGTAACAGTAGTTGGCACTATGCCGGATACCCATGTGGGCTCTGTCCTGTCTTTAGACGGCTTCTGGAAAATGAACGCCAGATACGGCAGGCAGTTTTGCGCAGAGCGCTTTGAGGAAACGCTTCCTGCCACTGTATATGGTATTGAAAAATATCTTGGGTCCGGTCTTGTCAAAGGGATCGGGCCTGTTTTTGCAAGAAAGATCGTGGAAAAATTCGGTGAAAATACGCTGGATATTATCGATGAGACACCGGAAGAACTGATCAAAGTTCCCGGCATTGGAAAAGTGCGGGCAGAACGGATCAAAACCAGCTGGAAGGACCAGAAAGAGATCAAAAATATTATGCTGTTCCTTCAAAGCAACGAAGTCAGCACTTCCCATGCTACCAAGATCTATAAAACCTATGGAAGTGAAAGCATTTCCATTGTAAAAGAAAATCCATACCGCCTGGCAGATGATATCTGGGGCATTGGATTTAAAACAGCCGATTCCATTGCGGAGAAAATGGGCATTGACAAGACAAAATTTGTCCGTCTGCGCAGTGGTATTTTTTATACCTTAAATAAACTGGCGGAAAATGGTCACTGTTATGGGGAACGGGAGCAGCTGGTAAAAAAGGCAAAAGAACTTCTGGAAGTAGAAGAAGGAGAAATTGAAGTTACCTTAGATGAGATGCTTCGCACCAAGGACGTGATCCAGGAGGAAGAAGCCATTTATCTGCCGCCTTATTATTTTTCAGAAAGCGGTTGCGCAAAGCGGCTGCTGGAACTTTTGCTTACCGGACGAAAATCTGTGATTGATGCAGAAAAAACACTGGAAAAAGTGGTATCTCAGTCGCAGATCACCTACGATGAGATCCAGTTAGAAGCAGTAAGAACAGCTATTTCTTCCAAAGTCATGATACTCACCGGCGGTCCGGGAACCGGAAAAACCACTACCACACTGGGTATTATATCTGCCTATAAGATGGCCGGTTATAAGATCCTTTTAGCAGCTCCAACAGGGCGGGCGGCAAAGCGTATGGCAGAGGCAACAGGTATGGAAGCAAAGACCATTCACCGCCTTTTGGAATACAAGCCACCGGAAGGATACCAGAAAAATGGGGACAAGCCTTTAGAGGGAGATGTGCTTATCCTGGATGAATGTTCCATGGTGGATATCATGCTTATGTACAACCTGTTAAAAGCAATTCCGGAACATATGTCTCTGGTTTTAGTTGGTGACATTGATCAGCTTCCAAGTGTAGGCGCCGGAAATGTGCTCCGTGATATGATCGAGTCCGGGCGGATCCCGGTGGTGCGTCTTACCAGGATCTTCCGTCAGGCCCAGGGAAGCCGTATTATCATGAACGCCCATAGGATAAATAAAGGGGAAGCTATTGATATGCGGGGCGGCAGAAATTCCGACTTTTTCTTTGCGGAAAAGCAGACAAACGAAGAAACTGTGGCAACGCTGGTTCAGTATTGCAAAGAAAACCTCCCACGGTATTACCATGTAGATCCTATTCAGGATATCCAGGTGCTGACGCCTATGCAAAGAGGAGAGTGCGGCGCAGTCAATCTAAACCAGATACTTCAGGAAGCCATGAATCCTACAGATATCTGCCTGCGCCGGGGTGGTACCCAGTATCGGTTGAATGATAAAGTAATGCAGATCAGAAACGATTATGACAAAGAAGTATTTAATGGGGATATTGGGACTATCTGCAAAGTGGATACAGAAGAACGGGAACTGACGGTAGATTTTGATGGGCGAAAGGTAGTCTATGATGTGACGGAACTGGATGAGTTGTCATTAGCTTATGCAGTCACCATCCACAAAGCCCAGGGAAGCGAATATCCCATTGTAGTCATGCCCTTTACCATGAGTCACTTTGTGATGCTGCAACGAAATCTTCTCTATACAGGTGTTACAAGGGCGAAGAAGATACTGGTATTGATCGGGGAGCGGAAAGCCATTTTTTATGCCATCCGCAATGAAACAACAGCAGGGAGAAATACGAAGCTGGCGAAGCGGCTACAGCCGGAAAGTGAAGAGTCGCGGGCTGTGGTAGCGGCACTGGCAAAAAAACTGGTCCAGGGAGAAGAAACTGTGGGGGCTGACGGAACAGCTTTGCAAAAACCAAATTCAGCACAAAAAGAAAAAATGATCGTATACAAAAACAGTATCCAGCCGTCTATGGTATCGGAAACACCGGCCGCCTACGAAGGCAACCTCTGGAAACGCCTTTCCCAGTCGAAATTTCGCAGCAGTTTCACATTAAAGGCTAATGACAGGCATTATGTAATAGAAAAAGGTATGGATACAGTGCGAAGCCATGCCACAGATTTTATCCGTGACAGGCTGGCACCTGCAGAGCCGAAAAATGATGGAAAACAGACACCAATGAGAGGTCATCCTGTATTTATCGGGCAACACGCTACCGGTACCTGCTGCCGCAGTTGTCTGGAAAAATGGCATCACATTCCAAAGGGAAGAGAACTGACAGAAACAGAGCAAAAATATGTGGTAGATGTGATCATGGAGTGGATCAAAAGGCAGATGCAGACCTTATAAGAGAGTTGTATGAAATGGTTACAAATCTGGATGTTTTGCAGCTTTCAGATGGAGAAAAATGCACACTGGCTTTATTTGGAGATATTGCACGACGCTTGGCGATTGCAAATCCGTCATTGGATGATCCACTTCAGGGAGATGGTGTGGTTCTAATCGATGAATTGGAACTTCATATGCACACTTCCTGGCAACGGAAAGTTATTTCCATGTTAAAGAAAACATTTCCTAATATTCAGTTTATCATTACTACTCATTCACCTCAGATCCTGGGGGAGGTAGATCACGATTTTAATGTTTATGCTTTATCCAGGAACGGATCGGATATTCAGGTGGTACAAACAACGGGGATGTTTGGTATGGATTCCAATTCTATTTTGGAAGACAAAATGGAAACAGATTCGGTAAGTGCGATCATTAAACAAAAAACAGAGGAAATGTATTCCTTGCTTGAATTGAAAGACTTTGATGGTGCGGAAAATATTGCAGATGAGATTGACGAATTGACTCAGAACAGAAATATAGATACAGTTCGTGCAAGGGTAATTATCAGAAGAGGTAGATACAAGAATAACGATTTATCTAATCCGTAACGATGAACAGAATATTTCGTTATGCGGGTGTGCATTTTTTATGCGATTTTATAGCTTGTTCATAATATCTAACAGGTGCTGATAGCTGTCCACACTGTCGTAAACCACATCTGCAGAGGAGAAATTGTGAAACAGCTTTCTGGCACAGTCGATTTTCGCTTTTTCAATAGGCTTCAAATTTAATGTTTCCATGGGAGCATACACCCAGCCCTCCGGATTTCAGAGAATCGGAGAGCTTAATATTATTGCGAGCCTGGATACGGTGAATATTATCCAAAAGCTGACCGTAATCGAGCTGTACCTTAGCGTTGGCAAAGCCCATGTACAGTTCTTCATCAGAAGGCATCCAGTTTGTCACATCTCGCTTGATTTCAACATCGCGGCGGTAGGTGAAGTGGTCGTTGAAAGGCTGACCAGCAAATACACCTACCACGCTGTCCACAGCCTCGGTCTGGTAAGGCTGTATGGTAAATTTGAATTTCATCTCAGCCATTACAGCACCTTCCTTTGCGTTCTCGGACTATAGGTTTCAAATATCTGCTCAAAGTTTGTGGCTACGCTGTCACTCGCCATACTGCTGTCACGGAATACGGCATAAACTGGCTGCTTCTGCGCAATGGCTTTGACGGTTTCTTCTGTAACATCCTTGTCAAAGCAGGCAATCAGATAACCATCCGCTACAGAGAACACCTTCTTGCCAGCAATTTCTGTTTCCTGAATGTCAGAGGAGAGCAAAATACCAAGGTCGAGCATTACCTGGAAGAGCAGATCTTCTGGTGTACGATCCGGTTTGATATTGTCAGCGAACAGTTCCATCTGTCCCTGATTGTAATCGGCAGGGCGGTAGTAGACATCTTCCATATTACTGCTGTCTATTTTGAAAACGCGGAAGCCGATATCAAGATTAGTAGTGGTAAGCGGATTTTCTTCCTTGATCTTCTTTCCAGCACGACGGATACGCTCTTCACCAATTTCACAAATATTACTATATTGTGCATTTTGAATAGTTTCTGGTAGTTGAACCATAATAAATTTTCTTGAACTGTTATCGGTTAGGTTCCAGGATTTGCCAACAATAAGTGCTGAACGTGATTTTTATTTGAGTTAGATACATTATTTAAAAAGAATGAGAATCCACAATATGGATGAATGTCATTTTTAGGTTTAAAGAAATTACTGGAAGAGGGAACTTGATAATGGCTAAAATTGCACATTTTCCCAAACAAAATCACCCTTAAAACCCTGCATAAACCCTGATTGTATGCGCCAAAAAACAAACATTGTTTTTTCTTTAACACAAGATAAAATTTATCAAAAAATCACTTGCCTTTCTCCGAAAATATGATATCATTCGTGGTGAGTTAAGAAAAACTAACAATCGCGGAATACAAAAACAGGAGGAAGGAAATGTTTAACTACGAACAGTGGGACGGATTTGAAGGTCGTCTCTGGAAAGAAGAGATCAATACAAGAGATTTCATTCAGAAGAACTATACACCATATGACGGTGATGCATCATTCTTAGCAGGACCTACCGAAGCTACGGATAAGCTTTGGGGAATTCTGCAGGGACTTCAGAAGGAAGAGCGCGCTAAGGGCGGCGTTTTAGATATGGATACTGATATCGTATCCGGTATTACTTCTCATGGACCTGGATATATCAGTGAAGAGACCAAGGACTTAGAGCAGATCGTTGGTCTGCAGACAGACAAGCCATTAAAGAGAGCATTCATGCCTTACGGTGGTATCCGTATGGCAGAGGAAGCTTGCAAGAACTATGGCTACGAGCCAAGCCCGGAGCTTCACAAGATCTTCACTGAGTACTGCAGAACCCATAACCAGGGCGTATTTGATGCTTACACTCCAGAGATGAAGAAAGTTCGTCACAACAAGATCATTACCGGACTTCCAGATACTTATGGCCGTGGACGTATCGTAGGTGACTACCGCCGTGTAGCTCTGTACGGTATCGACCGCCTGATGGAAGAGAAGGCAAATGATTTTGCTAACTGCGGTGACGGAACTATGACTGATGACGTGATCCGTTTAAGAGAAGAGATCTCCAGACAGTATCAGGCATTAAAGGATATGAAGAAGATGGCAGCATCTTACGGATACGATATCTCCCAGCCTGCTAAGACTGCTAAGGAAGCTGTTCAGTGGTTATACTTCGGATACTTAGCTGCAGTTAAGACCCAGAACGGTGCTGCAATGAGTGTTGGCCGTATCTCTACTTTCCTTGATATCTACATCAAGAGAGATATGGATAAGGGCATCTTAACTGAGTCCCAGGCTCAGGAGCTGATCGATCACATGGTAATGAAGTTCCGTATGGTTAAGTTTGCAAGAATCCCATCTTACAACCAGCTGTTCTCCGGCGACCCGGTATGGGCTACTCTGGAAGTTGGCGGTATCGGTGTAGACGGACGTTCTATGGTAACCAAGACAGATTATCGTTTCCTGCACACCTTAGAGAACATGGGACCATCCCCAGAGCCAAACATGACTGTTCTTTATTCTTCTGCACTGCCAGAGAACTTCAAGAAGTATGCAGCTAAGATCTCTATTGATACAAGCTCTGTACAGTATGAGAACGATGACGTAATGAAGCCAGAGTGGGGCGATGATTACTCCATCTGCTGCTGCGTATCTGCTACCCAGACCGGTAAGGAAATGCAGTTCTTCGGTGCCCGCGCAAACCTGGCTAAGTGCTTACTGTACGCTATGAACGGTGGACGTGATATGAAGTCCAAAGAGCAGGTTGGTCCAGAGTACACACCAATTACTTCTGAATACCTTGATTATGATGAAGTGATCCGTAAGTACGAGGTAATGATGGATTGGCTGGTAGGCGTATATGTAAATACCTTAAACCTGATCCAGTATATGCATGACAAGTACTTCTATGAGGCTGCTGAAATGGCTCTGATCGATACCGATGTCAGACGTACATTCGCTACCGGTATTGCTGGTTTCTCTCATGTAGTTGACTCCTTAAGTGCTATTAAGTACGCAAAGGTTAAGACTGTTCGTGATGAGACTGGCCTGATCGTTGACTTCGTAACTGAGGGAGACTTCCCAAGATACGGTAATGACGATGACAGAGCAGATGAGATTGCTGTATGGCTGTTAAAGACCTTCCTTGAGAAGTTAAAGAGACGTCACACCTACAGAAATTCTGAGCCTACAACTTCTATCCTGACCATTACTTCCAATGTAGTATATGGTAAGGCTACCGGAAGCATGCCAGATGGCAGAAGAGCAGGCGAGCCACTGTCCCCAGGTGCAAACCCAAGCTACGGCGCAGAGCAGAACGGCTTACTGGCTTCCTTAAACTCTGTAGCTAAGCTGCCTTACGAGTGGGCTCTGGATGGTATCTCCAATACCCAGACTATCAACCCAGATGCTTTAGGCCACAGCGAAGAAGAAAGAGTAGATAACCTGGTACAGGTATTAGACGGCTACTTCGATCAGGGCGCTCATCACCTGAATGTAAACGTATTTGGTAAGGAGAAGCTGATCGATGCTATGGAGCATCCGGAGAAGGAAGAGTATGCTAACTTCACTATCCGTGTATCTGGATACGCTGTTAAGTTCATCGACTTAACAAGAGAGCAGCAGCTGGACGTTATCTCCAGAACCTGCCATGCAACCATGTAATTTAATACAGGCTGCATTTAATGTAACTGAGAAATAAAATAGCATTCCGCTATTGATCAAAGATCCATATAATGATGTAACGGTTCAGGACATTATGTTCTGGACCGTTATAAATATTTATGGAATGCATTTTCAGAAAATAAGGAGAAGGACGTGGAAGGATTTGTTCATTCTATGGAGACCTTTGGACTGGTTGACGGTCCAGGTGTCCGTTTCGTTGTATTTCTTCAGGGCTGCCGCATGCGGTGCCGTTACTGCCATAACCCGGAGACATGGAAATTAGAGGGAGGTACTCCCTGGACTGCAGATAAATTATTTTCCCATGTATACCGGTATAAGAGCTACTGGAATAAAAAAGGACAGCCAAACGGCGGTATTACCGTCAGCGGAGGAGAACCTCTTCTCCAGATCGACTTTGTTACAGAGTTTTTTAAGAAAGCCAAGGAAAAAGGCGTTCACACAGCTCTGGATACAGCAGGCAATCCTTTTACACTGGAAGAACCATTTATCAGCAAATTTGAAGAACTGATGAAAGTAACGGATCTGGTGATCCTTGATTTTAAAGAGATCGACAACGAAAAACACAAAAAATTAACCGGATGTCCAAATGAAAATATCGTACAGATGGCAAGATGGCTGTCAGACCATGGAAAAGATATGTGGCTGCGCCATGTACTTGTGCCGGATCTGACCGATGATGAAGAAGGACTGATAAAGACCCGTGACCTGATCCGGGAATTAAAGACAGTAAAACGTGTAGAGGTACTTCCGTACCATACACTGGGACTGTTTAAATGGCAGAAACTGGGAATTCCCTATACTTTGGATGGTGTAAGAACGCCTACTGCAGAAGAAGTAAAGAAGGCAGAGGAGATCCTGGAAGTAAGTAAATATCAGTAATATGAAAAAGACAGAGGTAGCTATACAGGACAGACCTGTTGGTGCAGCTGTCTTTTTTATTATGCAGAAGCTCAAGGTTAGTATGTAAAAGAGGCAAACAGGATTTCTGTTTAAAATTTTGTACATGTTCTATATAAATTATTTCTTGGCATTTTAGGGTATTGGTAGTATAATATATGCATGTGATAATAAATTAACAAACTAATAATCTCAAAATAATGTGAAAAACAGGAGGTAATTATTATGGCAAGACTGAGAATGATGCGTGCACCGCAGAAATATGTACAGGGAAAGGATTCTCTGTTTAAATTCCATGAGGAAATGAAAGATCTTGGAAACAAATTCTTGTTTGTCTGTTCAAGAAGTGGATACAAAATGTGCCATGATAAGATTGAGAAGAGTTTTGAAGGAACAGAAGATATCCGCCAGTATGAGATTTTTGGTGGTGTATCCAGTGTTGGTGAGATTGAACGGATGAGAAAAATTGTCCGCGAAAATAGACTGAATGTAGTAGTAGGTGTTGGCGGTGGTTCAGCCATTGATACAGCAAAAGCTACTGCTCATTATGAAAAACTTCCGGTGGTAATTATCCCAACAGTCGTTGCGACAGATGCTCCATGTACAGGACTTTCTGTTATTTACAATGATGATGAGACATTTAACAGCTATTTATTTTATCCAAAGAACCCGGAAGCTGTTATTGTGGACAGTGATGTGATCGCAAAATCGCCTGTTAAATTTTTGGTAGCAGGTATGGGTGATGCTCTTGGAACTTATTTTGAAGCAAGAGCATGTCAGCGTACCGATGCGCCAAGCCTGGAATTTGGTGGTATTACAAGATCTGCAATGGCACTGTGCAAACTTTGCTATGAGACTTTAAAAGAGTATGGCGCAGCTGCAAAACATGCCTGTGAAAATCAGGTGGTTACTCCAGCGTTGGATGCTATCATCGAAGCCAATGTATACCTGTCTGGTGTAGGCGCTGATAATGGCGGTCTGGCTGTTGCCCATTCATTCTATAATGGTCTGACAGCTTTAGGCGGACACAGTGCACCACATGGAAACTGCGTTGCTTATGGTACTCTGGTACAGCTGATATTAGAGGGCGCTCCAAAGGCAGAGTTTAAAGAAGTTCAGGATTTCTGCCGGGAAGTAGGTCTTCCTGTTACTCTGGAAGAAATTGGTGTAACAACCAAGGAACAGGTAAAGGTCATTGCAGAGCATGCCTGTGTAGAAGGCGAATCCATACATAATATGGTAGCAGATGTAACTGCAGATCAGCTTTACGATGCAATCCTTGCTGCTGATTCTCTGGGGAAAGAGGTACTGGGAAAATAGTGCTGTATTTAAGCATTAAAGTATTCCTCAGCAAGCACAGTCTGTATAAAGGCCCGCACCTGAGGGAGTTCAAAATAATGGCTTTTATATAAAATATGAGAAGTACGTATAAAGGGAGATCCGTCCTGAAAGAAAAGGGGCGTGATGCTCCCTTTATAATTTTTTAAACAGATCTCCGGCAAAATAGACCAGCCAATACCATTTTCCACCATTTCCAGGCAGCTGGAAATATCATCGATCCAAAGCTGGGTGCGGCAGTTGGCGCACCCATTTTCCTGTTTCCACTGTTCAATGCGGTCGTAAAAAGGAGAGTCCGTATGACGTCCGATATAAGGGATATCCTTTAAGGAGAGTTCAGCCATTTCCTGATTTCGTACCAGACATACCGGTTCTCTAGAAAGGATAACATCCCCATCCTGCCAGTTAAAATTGCCACGGACCAATGCAATAGAGATCTCATTATCAGCCAGTGCACGGTATAACTGGGTACTTTGCATTGTAGTCACATAAATGTCTACTTTTGGATATTTTTTCATAAATGTTTTCAGTACAGCTGGAAGTTTATACCGGGCAATATTAACAGAAACACCGATCTTTAAAGAACCGCAGATCTCCCCCTGGAGCGAAAGGGCATAGGCCCGTATGTGTTCCATGGACTGGGAGATCTTTTCAATTTCCGGGAAGATCCCCTCAGCAGCGGGTGTAGGGAGAATGCCTTTGCGGGAACGGATAAAAAGCTGGCATCCCAGGTCCTGCTCCATTTTCTGGATTCGTTTGGTGAGAGAAGACTGGGTGGTATAAAGCTTCTTTGCTGTCTTTGTAATATTCTGTGTATCGATCAATGTTTTTAAAAGTTCAATATCCTGTTCATCCATAAATAAACCAACCTCCTGTCAGGCAAATTTCCATAAACATAAACCATTCCATAATGGAATGTAATATAATGAAATTATACAATTTTACAGAATGGATAGCAAGGCCTATAATACAGTTAAACAAAGAAAAACGTATAGAAATCAATATAAAGGAGGACTTGTTTTATGTATATGAAGAAATATCCCTGTGTTTACATGAGAGGCGGTACCAGCAAAGCCGTATTTTTCCATGAGAAGGATCTGCCGGAAGATCAGAGTCTCTGGGATGACATTTTTATGAAAGTCATGGGAACCCCGGATGTAAAACAGATCGATGGAATGGGCGGAACCGTATCATCTACAAGTAAGGTTGCCATTATTTCCAAATCCGACCGCCCGGATGTAGATGTAAATTATACATTCCGCCAGGTAGACATTATCATTCCAAGGGTAGATGGAAGCGCCAACTGCGGAAATATCTCATCTGCTGTAGGTCCATTTGCCATTGATGAGGGCCTGGTTCCGGCTGTAGAGCCAATCACAGTAGTTCGTATTTTAAATACCAATACCAACAAGATCATTGAAGAACATGTACGTGTAAAAGATGGCCATGCAGATGTGTATGGGGATGAAGTGATCAAGGGTGTTCCTGGAACAGGTTCCCGTATTGATATGTATTTTGAAGATCCGGCAGGTTCTAAAACAGGAAAGCTCTTCCCCACAGGACAGAAAAAAGAGATTTTTGATGTACCGGGATATGGTCCGGCAGAGGTAACGGTTTTAGACTGCTCCAATCCTATGGTATTTATCAAGGCATCGGATCTGGGAATTAAAGGAACGGAACTGGTGGAATTAAACCAGAATGCAGATGTTATGGAACATATTGAACGGATCCGTGGAATGGCAGCTGTTAAGTGCGGGTTTGTGGAAAAATGGGAAGATGCCAGAACGAAATCTACTTCTGCACCAAAGGTATCCATTGTATCAGCGCCTCAGGATTACACAGATATGGACAAAAATCAAGTAAAGGCCGAAGATATGGATCTGTGTGTAAGAGCAATCTCCGTAGGTGCCCTGCATAAGGCATATCCTATGACAGTAGCTGTAGGAACAGGTGCTGCTGCAAGGATCCCTGGAACCATCGTTTATGAAACATTAAAAGCTCCATTAGAGGGTGATATCATCCGTCTGGGACATTCCAGCGGTATTACCGATGTAGATATTAAGATGGATGGAGAAAAGGTGTTAAAAGGCGGTGTTACAAGAACAGCAAGAAGGATCATGGATGGCTTTGTATACATAAGAGAATGATCTGAAGTAACTTCATAAAAATTAAGATAATTGGGGAAATGTTTTAACATTCAGGAGGAATTACATATGGGATTACAGGTATTGGCATTGGCCTGTCTGGTTGGCGCGATCATATTGGGATTTGTAAGAAAGATGAATGTAGGTATTGTCTGTTTTGGACTGGCACTGATCCTGGGAACTATAGGGGGAATGGCGTCAGGAAAGATCTATGGCGGCTTTCCGTATAAACTGTTTAGCACATTGTTGGGAACCATGTTATTTTTCAGTTTGCTGCAGCAAAACGGAACACTGGAAAAAGTTTCCAAAAAGCTGATCAGCTTCTGCGGAAATAATACATTCCTGGTTCCGGTCATTATTTATCTTGTAAGTTTTATCCTTTCCGCTGCAGGCCCTGGTGCTATCAGCGTACAGTCGGTAACCGTTATGTTTGCTGTATCACTGGCAGTACAGATGGATGCAAGCCCGGTACTTATGGGAGCAATGGCCATCCTTGGAGCAGTAGGAGGCACAGCATCACCTATTGCACTGACCGGTATCATTGTAAATGATCTTTTGGCACAAATGAATATGGAAGGCGTTGGAATGAACATGTTTATTGGAGTTTCCATTGCCAACTTTGCCTGTGCAGTTGTTACTTATATTGTTTTAGGCGGTTATAAACTGAGAAGAAGTGCCGGTGAAGCTGCTGCTGTGAAAGAACATTTTACAAAAGAACAGACCATCAGCCTAGTGGCATTACTGATCATGGTGGTTATGGTAGTTGGATTTTCTTATGATGTAGGACTGATCTGCTTTACTTTATCACTTGTTCTTATCCTTCTTAGAACTGCAGATGAGAAGAAAGCGATCAAGATGATCCCATGGAATGTATTGATTCTGATCGCAGGTGTCAGTGTGTTGATGAACATTACCCAGACAATGGGCGGTATTGAGTTGCTTTCTGATATCCTTGCATCTTTTATGAATTCTACTACAGCAGCGCCGCTTATGGGATTTACAGGCGGTCTGATGTCATGGTTTTCCAGTGCAAATGGAGTTGTATTCCCAACGCTGATCCCTACAGTTCCAGATATTTCAGCACAGGTAGGCGGTGCCTCTGTTATGCAGATGATCGTAGCCATCGTATGCAGCGCTACGGTAGCAGGTATCAGTCCTCTGTCTACAGGCGGAAGCCTGATCATGGCAAGTTACACCCAGGAATCTGGCTGTGATGAGAAAGAACAGCAGAAATTATTTGGACAGTTATTTATGCTTTCTGCTGGAATGGTAGCTTTGGTGTTTGTTTTGACTTTAGCCGGACTGCTTAAATTTCTTGGATAAATTTTAAGAAAACATAATACAGAAGGGAAAGATGAAAATGGAAAAATTTGCATATATTGGCTGCCGTACCACAAAAGAGCGAAAAGCCAGAGGAAAAGGGATCAGTGTATACAAGGTTGATGGAGATAACTGGGAGCTGGTACAGATCCTGGAAGGTCAGGTAAATCCTTCTTATCTCTGTCTGAATAAAGCACAGGACCGTCTGTACAGCATACATGGAGATTTTTGCCAGGTAAGCGCATTTAAGATCCGGGAAAATGGTACCTTAGAGTACCTTAATACAGTAAAAACATATGGGACCAATCCGGTGCATCTTACATTAGACCCAGAAGAAAGATGGCTTTATGTAGCCAATCTCCAGACGGGAAGCGTATCTGTGATCCCAGTCCTTGAAGATGGATCTTTGGGAAAACTTTATGACCTGGAATTTATTTCAGGAAATGGCGGTCCCGGCTATATTTCCCATCCTCACCAGACCATGAAAGACAGAAGCGGACGCTGGCTGGTGGTCCCTTCCCAGGGGCGACTGCAGGGAGTCGGGAAACTGACCGTGTTTGCCATTGACGAAGAACAGGGAAGTCTGAAAGAAACATTTATCCAGAAAGGCCGTACCGGTGCGGAACCAAGACACTGCGTGTTCCATCCGGGAAATAAATACTGTTACTGTGTAAATGAAAAAGACAGTACCGTAGCAGCTTATGATTTTGATGAAAAGACAGGTAAGCTGGCATTAAAACAGCTTCTTACCAGTCTGCCGGAAGATTATGCAGGAGATGGCTGGGCAAGTGCCATTGATATCCATCCGGAAGGTCATACACTGTATGTTTCCAACAGAAAACATGACAGCATTACGGTTTATCATCTGGATGAAGCAACAGGAAATATGACTTATATCCAGAATATCAAAACAGGCGGAGAGCAGCCAAGATTTATTACATTAAACCCGGAAGGCACCAGACTTTTGGCAGCAAATGAGCTTTCTGATACCATTACTGTTTTTGAGATCCTAAAAGATGGAACGTTGAAAGATACAGGAAGGAAGATCGCTACAGAAAGTCCGGTGTGCATTGCATGGAAAACCTGTTAGTACAAGATGTGGGAAAATTTCAGATCAGGACATGTTAATACATATAAATTATAGAAGAAAAGGAGAATGAGTATGGTCACTTTACACAGCGGAAAACAGATCATTATTGATAATAAGAGGATTGCATCAAAAGAAGAAGCAGCAGCTGTCTCACAGGAAGAGGCATTTAAAAATACACTGACTTACCAGGTGTTAAAGAAGCATAACCATTCTGATAATATGGAACATTTACAGATCCAGTTTGACTCCATGGGAGTATATGATAATACTTATGTAGGTATCCTTCAGACTGCTTATGCCAGCGGTTTAAAGGAATTTCCAATGCCCTGTGTATTTACCAACTGCCATAACTGCCTTTGTGCGGTAGGCGGCACTATTAATACCGATGTACATAAATATGCGGAGTCAGCCTGTAAAAAATCCGGCGGCATTTTTGTACCGCCTCATGAAGCGGTGATCCACCAGTATATGCGTGAAATGATCGTGAAGTCCGGGGATATGTCTATTGTATCTGACTCCCATACCCGCTATGGAACACAGGGATCTTTATCCATCGGTGAAGGCGGCCCGGAACTGGCAAAGGCAATGCTTGGAAAGTATTATGAGATCGATTATCCGGAAGTGATCGCTGTATTTTTAACAGGTGCTCCAAAGCCATGGGTAGGACCTATGGATGTAGCCTTAAGCATCATCGGAAAAGTATTCAAGAATAATTTCGTTAAGAATAAAGTCCTGGAATTTGTGGGACCTGGTGTAAGCAGCCTGTCCATGGATTTCAGAAATGGTATTGATACCATGACTACAGAGTCTGCCTGCCTTTCTTCTTTATGGTCCACCGATGAAAAGACAGAAGAGTATTTTAAGATCCATAACCGTCCAGATGATTATAAGAAAATGGTGCCGGGAAATGCAGCCCTTTATGACGGTATCGTAGAGATCGATCTGGATACCATTGTTCCTATGATCGCCCTTCCGTTCCACCCAAGCAATGCATATCCTCTGGCAGATGTGATCGCAGAGCCGGAAAAATACCTGTCTATGGTAGAAGAAGAGGCAAAGCGTGTATTTGAGAACAACCCGGATATCCATTTAGACCTGCTTTCCAAGATCCATGATGGAAAGATCAATGTTGACCAGGGCGCTATTGCCGGCTGTGCAGCAGGATCCTTTGAAAATATCTGTGCAGTAGATACCATTGCAAAGAAATTAAACAAAGGCTTGGGAACATTCCCACTTAATATTTATCCGGCTTCCCAGCCGATCATGTATGAGTTAAATAAAGCAGGTGTATTAAATGACCTGATGACTTACGGTGTAAGAGTGAAAACTGCTTTCTGCGGCCCTTGCTTTGGCGCTTCAGATGCTCCGGGAAATAATGATTTCTGCATCCGCCACAGTACCAGAAACTTCCCCAACCGTGAAGGCTCCAATCCGGCAACTGGCCAGATCGCTTCCGTTGCGCTTATGGACTCCAAGTCCATTGCAGCAACCGCATTTAACGGCGGTTATCTGACTTCCGCAGAAGATGTGCCGGTAGAATATTACACTCCAGAGTATCATTTTAACAGTGATATTTATAAGAATATTGTATACAACGGCTATAAAAATCCAAAGCCCGAGACAGAGATCGTTTATGGTCCTTCCATTAAAGATTGGCCAAAGATGGTTGCCCTTACAGACAACTTATTGCTTCAGGTAGCCAGTGTGATCCGTGATGAAGTAACTACTACTGATGAACTGATCCCTTCTGGTGAAACGGCATCCTATCGCTCTAATCCATATAAGATCTCTGAATTTACACTGATCCGCAAGGATCCTCATTATGTGGGAAATGCAAAAGCCATTCAGGAATATGAAACAGCCAGAAGAAACGGGGATGCAAAAAAGACGGCAGAAGTTTATGAAGTATTAAAAGCAGCAGGAGTAACAGCAGATACAGAGGAGCTGATGAAGACTACAGGAATTGGCTCTGTCCTTTATGCAAAACGCCCAGGTGACGGTTCTGCAAGAGAATATGCAGCCAGCTGCCAGAAGGTTCTTGGAGGACTTGCCAATATCTGTATTGAGTATGCAACCAAGCGTTACCGCAGCAACTGTGTAAACTGGGGCATTCTGCCATTTACCAATCCGGATAAGGAAATTGTTCTGGAACCAGGAGAATATGTATATCTTCCAGGCATCCGCAAAGCAGTAGAAGAAGGAGCCACAAAGGTAACAGCTACGGTGATCGGAACAGATGGAAGCACCAGACCAATGGAACTGGAACTTAAAAATGTAACAGAAGCAGAAAAGAAGGTACTTCTTGCAGGTTCTCTGATCAACTTTTATAAGGAAGAAAAATAATAAGAAGTAAAAGCAAGATGATATCCCAAAAAGATCCAAAGAGTAAGGGAATAGAAGGAGCATTTATGGAGAAAAGTGAGATGCGTAAACTGGCAGAGTTTATAGAAAAACTTAGCTGGGATGACCTGCCGGAAGAAGTAAAAACCACAGTATCTTTCCGGGTCCTGGATCTGATCAGCGCTGCTTTGGGAGCTGTGGATGATCCGCTGGTTAAAAAAGTAAAAGCTTCTTATTTAGAGAGAAATAACGGAACAGGCGGTAAGATCTGGGGAAGCGAAGGAGAAACGGATATTTCTACAGCTGCTTATATAAATGCCATGCTGGCCCATACTCTGGAACTGGATGATGTCCATCCGGCGTCAAAAACACATGGAAGCGCCAGCCTGATCCCGGCTGCATGGAGCTGTGCCCGGTATGTCCATGCTTCTGGAAAAGAATTTCTCACAGCAGTGGTATGTGGCTATGAAACCGTCAGCCGGATCGGTATGGCGTTGGGAGTAACAAGTCACAGAAAAAAGGGCTGGCATGCCACTGCTACCTGCGGAGGTTTTGGCTGCGCAGCTGCCTGCGGAAAGCTTCTGGGGCTGAATGCAGATGAGCTGGTATCGGCTCTTGGGATGGCAGGAACCCAGAGTTTTGGCAGATGGGCCTTTTTAGGGGATGGAAGCACCTGCAAAGTGCTCCACCCGGCCAGAGCGGTTGTAAATGGTCTGGATGCAGCATTTTTAGCAAAAGCCGGAATGACCGGACCGGAGCATATTTTGGAGGCAGAGGATGGCGGCTTACTGGCGGCTATGTCTGATACTGGTGATATAGCAAAAGTCAGTAAAGGTCTTGGTACAGATTGGGAGATCCTTCATATGGATATGAAGCCATATCCCTGCTGCCGCAGTGCCCATTGTGCTATAGATTGCAGTCTGAAATTAAGAGACAGTATTTTGGAAAAAATTGGAAAAGAGTACGATCATAAGACCTTAGAAGAAGAGAGAAAAAGGCTGACAGAAGCTATCAGGGAGATTGAGATCAAGACCTATGAAGTGGGATATAAGCAATGTGCAGTCAGTGATGGCTGTTTACATCCGCAAAATACCATGGATGCAAAGTTTTCCATTCCATTTTGTACAGCGGCAGCGTTCCTTTTTGGAAAAGTGACTATGAGCGAGTTTTCAGATCAGACAGTAGAAGATCCTTCTATGCAATGCCTTATAGAAAAAGTAACGGTGATGCCGGATGAAGCTTTTTCGGCTGTATATCCGGCTCATTGGGGATGTTCTATGAAGGTCATTTTAGAAAATGGTATTGTTCTGGAAACACAGGTATCTGATCCGTCAGGAGGAGAGAATTACCCTCTTACAAAAGCGCAGATACTTAAAAAGACAGAAAATCTTATTAAGATCTGCTATCCGGGAAAAGAAAAACAGATAGCAGAAAAATTGCTGGATCTGGCAGAGGCAGAGAGATTACCTGAATTATAAAACATACCAGGAAGTATAAGAAGTATAAAAAGTATAAGATCCAGTAAGACAGCCTGAAGAAAGTCGTGAAAAACGATGAACTTCAGGCTGTTTGCGTTGTCATGAACTTCATTTTCTGTTACAATAAAAGGTACGGAAACAACCAGAAAATGCAGAAAGCCTAAAATCAGGTGACAGAATTTGAATTATAATACAGATAATAAAACAGATACAATATATCAGCCAACCATCTATCAATATGCAAATATCATCATCGACATATCCCACGAAAGCGTAGATAAGACTTTCCAGTACCGCATCCCGGAGCACCTTTTAGGGCAGATCACTGCGGGACAGCAGGTGTATATTCCTTTTGGCGCAGGCAGCCATAAACGCAAAGGCTATGTGGTGGAGTTGACCAACCAGGCGGAATACGACATATCGAAAATAAAAAAAATCGACTCTCTGGTAGAAGGAAGCATTACCGCCCAGTCCCAGCTGATCCACCTGGCATGGTGGATGAAGGAACGGTATGGTTCTACTATGAACCAGGCATTAAAAACAGTGCTTCCAGTGAAGCAAAAGGTGCGGGAAGCGCCTAAGCGTAAGATCCATCTTCTGGTGGATGCGCTGACTCTGGAAGCTGCGATCCAGACAGCAGAGCGGAAAAAATACAAGGCCCGTCTGCGACTATTATATGCTTTAAAAGAAAATCCGGATCTTCCTTATGAAAATACCCTTCATAAGCTGAACCTGACGGCGGCAGCCATCCGGCCGCTGGAACAGGAGGGACTTCTTGCAGTCCAGGTGGTGAACCAGTACCGCAATCCCTTAGAGGAAATGCGCCGCCTTTTAACAGACGATTCTAAAGCTCAGTGGAAACCGCCTGTTCTAAATAAGGATCAGCAAAGGATCGCAGCTAATATCTGTGAAAAATATGACAATGGGGACCGAAAACCATGTCTTATCCACGGTATCACAGGCAGCGGAAAAACAGAAGTGTACATGGAACTGATCAGTCATGTGATCCGGGCTGGAAAGCAGGTCATCCTTCTGATCCCGGAGATCTCCCTTACCTGGCAGACAGTCATGCGTTTTTATCTTCGTTTCGGGGACCGGGTATCTGTACTAAATTCCCGGATGTCCGCAGGAGAGCGCTTTGACCAGTATGAACGGGCCAGAACCGGGGATATTGATATTATCATAGGTCCAAGATCCGCTCTTTTTGTGCCCTTTGAACGATTGGGAATGTTGATCATTGATGAGGAACATGAAAATTCCTATAAAAGTGAGCTTTCTCCCAGATATGACGCCAGGGAAGTGGCAAGAAAACGGGGAGAAATGGAAGGAGCCATGCTGGTCCTTGGCTCTGCAACGCCTTCTCTGGAAACCTATACCAGAGCAGTAAGAGGGGAATATGACCTTTATAAGCTGACCAGACGTGCCAAAGCAGATGCTGTTCTGCCTACGGTGGAGATCGCCGACCTGCGGGAAGAATTAAAAGCGGGCAACCGGTCTATTTTCAGCGAAAGATTAAAAGAACTGCTGGAGGACCGTCTGGAAAAAGGAGAACAGGCCATGCTGTTTATTAATAGACGGGGCTATGCCACCTTTGTGTCCTGCCGATCCTGTGGGGAAGCGGTAAAATGTCCTCACTGTGATGTGACGCTGACCTATCACAAAGACGGCCGGATGATGTGCCATTACTGCGGTTATACTATCCGTCAGCCGAAAACATGCCCCTCCTGTGGCTCCCCATATATTGCCCCTTTTGGTACGGGAACCCAGAAAATAGAAGAGATGGCCACGAAGATGTTTCCAAAAGCCCGGATCCTGCGCATGGACCTGGATACTACTTCTAAAAAGGGCGGTCATCAGCAGATCTTATCTGCTTTTGCAAGAGGAGAAGCAGATATCCTCATTGGCACCCAGATGATCGTCAAAGGCCACGATTTTCCAAAAGTCACTTTGGTAGGTGCTCTGGCAGCGGATCTTTCCCTCTATGCCAGTGATTACCGCTGCAGTGAGGAGACTTTTGATCTTCTGACTCAGGCAGCAGGAAGAGCAGGACGTGGAAATGCAGCTGGAAATGTGGTGATCCAGACCTACCAGCCGGATCATTACAGCATCCAGACAGCTGCGGCCCAGGACTATGAAGCCTTTTATACCCAGGAGATGAATTTCAGGAAACTTCTTGGATATCCGCCAGCAGTAGGGCTTTTAACCATCCAGATCGCAGATAAAAATGAGGGACGATTAGAACAGGCGGCAGCGTTATTGGAAGAGTGTCTGAAGCAGTGGATCGGGCAAAATGAGGATCTGTCAAAGGATGGAACGATCCAGTTTATAGGCCCTGTAAATGCTCCGGTGTTCAAAGTTAATGATATTTATAGAAAAATTTTATATATAAAGCAGGAAAACTATGATATACTGATACACATCAGGAAAATGGCGGAACAATGCTTAAAAGAAGCGCAAGGGCTTGAAAGTGTTGTTTTCCAGTCTGACCTGACTTAATTACGATATTTAAAGGAGAGATAAAAATGGCAGTTCGTCAGATCCGCGTTATTGGGGATGAAATTTTAAATAAGAAATGTAAACCGGTGAAAGAGATGACCGACCGTACAAAAGAGCTGATCGAAGATATGTTCGAGACAATGTATGAGGCAAACGGTGTAGGTCTTGCAGCACCACAGGTAGGTGTTTTAAAAAGAATTGTAGTAATTGATGTAGAAGACGGATATCAGTATGTACTGATCAACCCGGAAATTATTGAGCAGGACGGGGAGCAGACCGGTTATGAAGGCTGCTTAAGCGTTCCTGGAAAAACAGGCGTTGTTACAAGACCAAACCATGTAGTAGTAAGAGCGTTAGATGAGAACATGGATGAGATCGAAGTAGAAGGCGAAGGCTTACTTGCAAGAGCCATCTGCCATGAATGTGCCCATTTAGACGGTCAGCTTTATACTGAACTGGTAGAGGGCGAACTGATGGATACAGAAACTGAAAGTGAAGAAACGATCACAGAAGAGTAAACGCCGATTTTGAAAGGACTGAGAAATATACATGCGTATTGTATTTATGGGAACGCCGGATTTTTCCGTTCCGGCATTAAAAGCATTAGTTGAAGCGGGGCATCAGGTAACAGCTGTTGTGACCCAGCCGGATAAGCCTAAGGGCAGAGGAAAAGATGTCCAGATGACTCCGGTTAAGATCCAGGCTTTAGAATATGGCATTCCGGTATACCAGCCTGTAAAGGTAAAAACACCGGAATTTGTAGAAGTATTAAAGAAAGAAGCACCAGATGCCATTGTTGTTATCGCTTTTGGTCAGATCTTATCCAAAGAGATCCTGGATCTGCCAAAATATGGCTGTGTAAACATCCATGCATCCTTACTTCCAAAATACCGTGGTGCAGCACCGATCCAGTGGGCTGTGATCGACGGCGAAAAAGAGACCGGTGTTACGACCATGATGATGGATGTTGGCCTGGATACAGGTGACATCTTAGAGACAAAGGTGATCCCCTTAGATCCAAAGGAAACAAGCGGCAGCTTATTTGAGAAGTTAAGTGAAGCAGGCGGTCCATTGATCCTGTCTACCCTTGAAAAACTGGAAAAGGGAACTATTACAAGAACTCCTCAGGGCGAGTCAGGCACCAGCTATGCAAAGATGCTTACAAAGACTTTAGGCGATATCAACTGGACCATGTCAGCCACAGCCATTGAGCGTCTGATCCGCGGCTTAAATCCATGGCCAAGTGCTTATACTTTTTATAATGGAAAGACTTTAAAAATCTGGGATGCGGATGTATTAGAGGAAGCAGTTCCTACAGATGCAGTTCCGGGACAGGTCCTTCAGGCTGACAAACATGGATTTACAGTCGCAGCAGGAGAGGGAATTTTAAAGATCAATGAACTTCAGTTAGAAGGAAAGAAACGTATGGCAGCAGATGCACTGCTGCGTGGCTTTACTATTACACCGGGAGAGATCCTGGGACACCAGGAGTAAAGATCCTGTTGTGGGAAACACAACCATTACTGTATGGAATAGAAAGAGAGTGATCTTATGTACGGCTACATGCCTATGTATTATTTTGACCCAACTTATGTCCTGATCATCATCGGTGTGCTCCTTTCTATGGGAGCATCTGCAAAGTTAAATGCTACCTATGGCCGTTATTCTTCCGTAGCCAGCCGCTGCGGCATGACCGGTGCCCAGGCAGCACAGCGGATTTTACAGTCCCAGGGAATTTATGATGTGACGGTGCGCCATGTATCAGGAAGACTGACGGACCATTATGACCCAAGAAGCAAGACCGTCAACCTGTCTGATACGGTTTATGGTTCTACCTCTATTGCAGCTATTGGTGTGGCAGCCCATGAGTGTGGCCATGCTATTCAGGATGCAAGAGATTATGTGCCCTTAAGACTGCGTGCAGCCTTAGTTCCGGTAGCTAATTTCGGTTCCCAGATCTCATGGCTCCTGATCATCCTTGGTATCGTATTAGGAGGAACCGGACTGATCAATCTTGGCATCCTTATGTTTTCACTGGCTGTTCTGTTCCAGATCATTACACTGCCTGTAGAGTACAATGCTTCTCACAGAGCAGTAGCGCTCCTTGACTCCATCGGTATTTTAGAGGGCCGGGAAGTAGGACAGACCAGACAGGTATTAAATGCAGCGGCACTGACGTATGTTGCCGCAGCCGCAGCATCCCTGCTGCAGCTTTTAAGACTTATGCTCCTGTTTGGAAACAGACGCAGAAATGACTAGAAAGGGGAACATGATATGGCAAAAGCCATAGACAGAGGCCTGGAAAACCGGGAGATTGTACTGGGTGTCCTGACAGAGGTACTGGATAAGGGCAATTTCGTCCATCTGGTGTTAAATCAGGCTTTAAGCAAATACCAGTATCTGGAAAAACCAGACCGGGCATTTATCACCAGGGTGACAGAAGGAACTCTGGAATATCTGCTTCAGATCGACTATATCATAAACAGTTATTCAAAAACAAAAACAGAAAAAATGAAACCGCTCATCCGTAATATCCTGCGGATGAGCGTCTACCAGCTCCTTTACATGGACCGTGTACCAGACAGTGCTGTTTGCAATGAAGCAGTCAAACTGGCCATACACCACCATTTTCAGGGGCTGAAAGGCTTTGTAAACGGAGTTTTGCGTACCATTGCAAGAAATAAGGAAGATCTGGATCTTTCCAGTCCGTATTTACGTTACAGCCTTCCGCAGTGGATGTATTCCATGTGGGAAAAAGACTGGGGAAAGGAAAATGCAGAAAAGATTGCAGAATCTTTCTTAAAGGAACGCCCTGTATGGGTGCGCTGTAATTTTAATCTGGATTCCAAAGAAGAGATCCTGGCTTCCCTGAAGGCACAGCAGGCTACAGCAAAACCGGTAGAAGGTTTTGAGGCGATGCTTGCATTATCTGATTATGACTATTTAGAAAGCCTGGAAGCTTTTCAGAAAGGCTGGATCCAGGTGCAGGATATCAGCTCTGCTTTAGTAGGAGAACTGGCTGCGCCGAAAAAAGACAGCTATGTTATGGATGTATGTGCAGCTCCTGGTGGAAAAAGCCTTCATATAGCAGATAAATTACAGGGGACCGGCTGTGTGGAAGCAAGGGATCTTACATACCAGAAGGTGGCTCTTATTGAAGAAAATGCCAGCCGTATGGGGGCAGTCAATGTAAAGGCTGTTCAGTGGGATGCAACAGAATTTGATCCTGCAAGTGAAAATAAAGCGGACCTTGTGATTGCGGATCTGCCCTGCTCCGGTCTGGGAATTATTGGAAGAAAGCCGGATATTAAATATCACACCACAGAAGAAAACTTAAAAGAACTGGCAAAGCTGCAAAGAGAGATCCTTTCTGTTGTATGGAAATACGTAAAACCAGGCGGCCGTCTGATCTACAGCACCTGTACCATCAATAAAGAGGAAAATGCAGAAAATGCCCGTTGGATCACAGAAAATCTTCCTTTTAAGCCGGAAGACCTGACAGAAGCCTTTCCATTAAAGGGAGAAGCATTTGCGGGCTTGAAAGAGAACACATATCCGGGAGCAGACCTTAAAAATGGTCAGATCCAGATCCTTCCAGGCATTTCTCCTTTTGAAGACTTTGACGGCTTTTTCATCAGTGTTTTCAAGCGTACATTATAAGGAGTATTGAAATATATGTTAGACCTGATCGATACAAAAGGTAAAAAAGATATAAAGTCCATGACACTGGAAGAAGTGACAGCAGAGATGACAGCCCTGGGAGAGAAATCTTTCAGGGCAAAGCAGCTTTATGACTGGCTTCATGTAAAGCTGGCAGAAAGCTTTGATGATATGAGCACACTGTCCAAGGACCTGCGTCAGAAACTGAAGGAAAATTACAGTCTTACCGCTTTACAGGTAGCAGGAGAGCGCATTTCAGCTATTGACGGTACCAGAAAATACCTGTTCCGATTAGAAGATGGCAATGTGATCGAAAGCGTGTGGATGCAGTATCACCACGGGAATTCTGTATGTATTTCTTCCCAGGTGGGCTGTCGTATGGGCTGCCGCTTCTGTGCATCTACTCTGGATGGCATGGAGCGAAATTTACGTCCTTCTGAGATGCTGGACCAGATCTACCGTATCCAGACCATTACAGGAGAGCGGGTGTCCAATATCGTAGTCATGGGTTCCGGAGAACCGATGGATAATTATGATAATGTAGTCCGCTTTATCCGCCTGATCTCAAATGAGAAGGGCTTAAATATCAGCCAGAGAAACTTAACGATCTCAACCTGTGGCATTGTTCCTGGAATTAAAAAATTTGCAGAGGAAGGCCTTCAGGTCACACTGGCACTGTCCTTACATGCCCCAAATGACGAAGTGCGAAAGACATTAATGCCCATCGCAAACAGTTTTAAATTAAAGGATGTACTGGAAGCCTGCCATTATTATTTTGAAAAAACAGGAAGAAGACTTACCTTTGAATACAGTCTTGTAAAAGGGGTAAATGACAACCTGGAAGAGGCCAAGGCTCTTACAGAGCTGATCAAAGACCAGCATGGTCATGTAAATCTGATCCCGGTCAATCCGATCAAGGAACGTGATTATGTTCAGTCTGACCGGAAGGCTATTGAGCAGTTTAAAAATTATCTGGAAAAACATGGCATTAACGCAACGGTGCGCAGGGAAATGGGCCGTGATATCGGCGGTGCCTGCGGCCAGTTAAGAAAGAGCTATCTGGAGGAAGGAGAGATCTGATATGGAAGCATATGCACTGACAGACACAGGAAGAGTCCGTTCCATGAATCAGGATTATATCTACGCTTCCCCTGAAAAAGTAGGCTCCCTGCCGGATCTTTTCCTGGTAGCAGATGGAATGGGCGGTCATAAGGCGGGGGATTATGCTTCCCGTTTCATGGTGGAAAACCTGGTGGTATACTTAACCCACCGTCATGACGGTCCCTGTGTTACCCAGATAAAAGAGGGGATAAAAACAGTCAATAAAGCCCTTTACGATATGTCTTTAGAGAGAGAAGAATTTCAGGGAATGGGATGCACCTTAGTGGCTGCTGTGATCGAAGACGGTGTTCTGTATGCAGCCAATGTAGGAGACAGCCGTTTATATCTGATCCATGACGGCTCTATCCGCCAGATCACCCGGGATCATTCTTATGTAGAAGAAATGGTGGCAATGGGAATGATGCAGAGAGGAAGCGCGGATTACAACCGGAAAAAGAACATTATTACCCGGGCAGCAGGCATCCGTCCTGATATTGTGCCTGATTTCTTTGAGGAAGAACTAGAACGGGGGGATTATATCCTTCTGTGTTCCGATGGACTGAGCAATATGGTAGACAACGATACCCTGTGTTCCATTATCCTTTCTGAAGGGTCTTTAAAAGAAAAAGCGCAGCGTCTCATCGCTGAGGCCAATGAAAGAGGGGGAACAGATAACATAGCAGTTGTACTGGTAAAACCTGAGGAAGGAGGGATGGGATCATGTTAAATCCTGGAACCTATCTTCAGGACCGTTATGAGATATTGGGACGGATCGGTTCCGGTGGTATGTCTGTGGTTTATAAGGCAAAATGTCATACCTTAGACCGCCTGGTGGCCATTAAAGTGTTAAAAGAAGAGTTTGCCTCTGATGAAAATTTTGTCAGTAAATTTAAAATGGAAGCACAGGCAGCAGCCAGGCTGTCCCATCCCAATATTGTTAATGTTTATGATGTAGTGGACGAAGGTGACCTTCATTATATCGTCATGGAGCTGATCGAGGGTATTACCTTAAAGAACTATATCGAAAAGAAAGGTTTTCTTGAAAATAAAGAAGCCATTGGTATTGCCATCCAGGTGGCACAGGGAATTGCCGCTGCACATGAGCAGCATATCATCCATCGTGATATCAAGCCTCAGAATATGATCATTTCAAAAGATGGAACGGTCAAGGTAGCAGACTTTGGCATTGCAAGGGCTGTATCCAGCCAGACGATGAATGCGACAGCGGTAGGTTCTGTCCATTATATTTCGCCGGAGCAGGCAAGAGGCGGATACTGTGATGAGCGAAGTGATATTTATTCCTTTGGCATCACTCTTTATGAAATGGTCACCGGCAGAGTACCATTTGAAGGAGACAATACAGTTGCTGTTGCTCTTGCTCACTTAGAGGAGGCAGTTACACCTCCTTCCCGGTTAAATCCAATGGTAAGCCGCGGTTTAGAGGAGATCATTTTAAAATGTACCCAGAAAAAGCCGGATAGACGTTATCCTTCTATTGGGGATGTGATCACAGATCTTCGTCATGTAATGGTAGATCCGGATTATGATATTTATGGATCCGGACTGGAGACAGATGAGGAAAATGATCCGTCCATAACCCGGCCTATTTCCAGGGAAGAACTGGCACAGATCCAGGGACGGCGCAGAAGCCGCGTGGAAGAAGCAGCAGTGCAGGAAGTGGAACCGGAAGAAGATGAAACAGAAGAACCTGAGGATTTTTCGGATGAAGATGAATATGAGGAAAAATCTCAGCCAGAACAGCCTACGCACAAAAAGAGAACTGTAAAGAAAAAGGAAAAAGATGTAAGTACCCAGTTTGAACGGATCATTATGGTCATGGGAATTGTGGCGGCTATTTTAGTGGCAGTTGTGGTCATTTTTGTATTTTCCAGACTGACCGGGCTTTTCTGGTCCAAGACAGATCAGAACAAGGAAACAGAAGTGGTCACCAGCGAAGAACCAACAGAAAGTATCAATGTTTCCCTGGCAGATGACCAGACTTATATGCCAAATGTCCTGGGACTTCCAAAGGATATGGCAGAAGCAAAATTAAAAGAATACAACCTGGTGATGAGTGTGGAAGCAGAAGATTATTCTGATAATTACAAACCGGACCAGGTAATGCGCCAGGATGTTGCAGAAGGCGAAGTGGTTGAGAAGTGGAGCACCGTAGGCGTGACCATCAGCAAGGGCAGCGACAAGGTAGATCTTACATCTTTGGGATTGGAACAGCTTTCCGGTGAAGATGCCCAGAAGCTTCTTATAGAGAAAGAATTAAAAGTAACCTTAAAAGAAGAGTCAAATGATGGCGTTGATACAGGAAAGGTCATCCGCTACAGCCCGGAACAGGCCAAAGTGGGTGATACAGTAGAACTGGTAGTCAGCACAGGTCCAAAAACAGCCCAGGGCCAGGTGCCAAGATTATTAGGCAAAGATGAAGTAACTGCAGATGCCCTTTTAAAGGCAGCTGGCTTAAAAACAGGTACTGTGACCTATGATTATGATGCAGGAAAGCCGGAAGGTACAGTTCTGACCCAGTCTGCCCTTCCTGGAACAGTTCTTGAGCCTTCTTCCACGGTTGATTATGTGATCAATAAAATGGAAGAAGAGGGAAGCACCCAGGCACAGGCAGAAGAGAACCATTATTACATTGGTTCCATTGATACCACCTGCTCTTTAAGCAATTATATCGGACCTGCTTCCCAGACAAGCAGTGTAAAAATTTCTATCCGGTTAAAGCAGAAGGACGCAAGCGGGGCAGAAGTTTATACCCCTCTGATCAGTCCGAGACTGGTGGTAGGTTCCCAGGATATTCCCATTGTATTCCCAAGGATCCGTGGGGCATATGGTGTGGAAAATGGTACTGTAGAAGTGGTAGATGTAGAGAAGGATGCAGTGATCGCCTCTTATCCGGTCTCTTTCTTCCAGGTAGGTTAGGGTAATGTCCTCTCAGAGTTTTTCATGCACCTGCTTTTGCGGCCGATTTTCCGCCAGTCGCACTCGAATTTCATCAACGTACGCACCGCGTACGCCTCAGAAATTTGGGCACAACTGACAAAAAATCTTCTCACAAAATCAGACACAGAAAGACTCCGAGAGAACATTTAAGGTAAAAATTGCGAGGAGAAAGATAATGACAGGAAAGATAATCAAGGGAATTGCAGGATTTTATTACGTAAATAACGGTGAAAATAAAGTATACCAGTGCAAGGCAAAAGGTGTATTCAGAAACCGTAAGATCAAACCTCTGGTAGGGGATGATGTGGAGTTTTCCGTGCTGGATGAAGAGACAATGGAAGGAAATATTGATGAGATCCTTCCAAGAAAGAATGAGCTGATCCGTCCGGCAGCAGCCAATGTAGATCAGGCATTAGTCCTGTTTGCGCTGACCCATCCGGCACCGAACTTAAATTTACTGGACCGGTTTCTGGTCATGATGTCCATGGAAGATATCCCGGTAAAACTGTGTTTTAATAAGCAGGATCTGGGAGATGAGGCACTGATGGACCAGTACCGCAGTATTTATGAGGCTGCAGGTTATCCTGTATATTTTATCAGTGCCAGGGAAGAAACCGGTATTGAGCAGGTGAGAAGCCTTCTTCGCGGAAAGACCACTGTATTAGCAGGTCCTTCGGGCGTGGGAAAATCTTCTCTTACCAACCGGATCCAGCCGGAAGCGGATATGGAAACAGGAGATATCAGCCGCAAGATCGAGCGTGGAAAACATACCACCCGCCATTCACAGCTGTTTTTTGTGGAAAAAGATACTTATATGATGGACACACCGGGCTTCAGCTCCATGTTCACACCGGATATAGAGGCAAATGAGTTAAAGGATTATTTTCCGGAATTTGCCCAGTATGAAGATGACTGCAAGTTTTTAGGCTGTGTCCACATAGGAGAAAAAGTATGCGGCGTAAAAGACGCAGTGGCAGAGGGAAAGATCAGCAAAAGCCGCTATGACAATTACCGCCTGATGTATGAAGAACTGAAACAGAAAAGGAGATATTAACAATGGAGTACAAAGTAGCACCGTCATTACTGGCGGCAGATTTTACCAGACTGGGAGAACAGGTCCATGAAATCGAAGAAGCAGGAGCACCTTATCTGCACCTGGATGTAATGGATGGAGCCTTTGTCCCAAGTATTTCTTTTGGAATGCCTGTCCTTAAAAGCTTAAGAAAAGTTACCAATATGACTTTTGATGTTCATATGATGGTGGAAGAGCCGGGACGCTATGTAGAAGATATTAAAAAAGCAGGCGCAGACATCATTACTGTACACGCAGAAGCATGTACCCATTTGGACCGCGTTGTAAACCAGATCAAAGAAGCAGGCTGCAAGGCAGGCGTTGCTTTAAATCCTGCAACTCCTGTATCTGTTCTGGAATGTATCTTAGGACAGGTGGATATGGTTTTGATCATGACTGTAAACCCAGGTTTTGGCGGCCAGAAATTTATCCCATATACATTGGAAAAAGTAAAACAGGTACGTGCTATGTGTGATGCAAAAGGCCTTAATACCGATATCCAGGTAGATGGCGGCGTCAGCGCAGCTAACGTAAGAGAGGTACTGGAAGCAGGTGCCAATGTATTTGTAGCAGGTTCTGCTGTATTTGGTTCTGAACCGGCAGCAAGAGTAAAAGAATTTAATGAGATCTTTAAGGAATACGAGAAATGAAACGTTGTCTGATCTTAACCGGCGGGAAGCTTTCCCTTGCTTTCGCCGGTTCTTTTTTAAAAGAGCATAAATTTGAAAAGGTAGTGGCCGTAGACGGTGGTCTGGAGGCTGCAAAAGAGCTGGATATCATCCCGGATGTGATCGTAGGGGATTTTGATACGGTCCACCCGGAGATACTGGCCTATTACCGGAAAATGGAACACATCGTATGGGAAGTACATCAGCCGGAAAAGGATGATACAGACACAGAACTTGCCATTAAGCGGGCTCTTGCCATGAACTGCAGCCATATTACGTTATTAGGAGCTACAGGAGGAAGGTTAGATCATATGGTCGGAAATATCCATCTGCTGTTTCCGTGCCTGCAAAAAGGTACTTATGCAGAGATCGTAGACTCCCAGAACCGTCTGTATCTGATCGACGGGGAGCATACCTTCCGAAAGGGAGAGACCTGGGGAAAGTATATCTCTTTCCTGCCCCTTACAGAAGAAGTAAAGGGGATCACGTTAAGAGGCTTTAAATATCCATTAACGGACCGGGATATCTCCATAGGCACCAGCCTCTGCATCAGCAATGAACTGGTGGAAGAGGAGGGGACGATCACTTTTTCAGATGGTGTATTGATCACCGTGGAGTCTCATGACTGATAAGCTGTTGTAAACTGGACTGGTTTAAAATATACAAACTGGATATTTAACCCCATCCAGCAAAGTGCTAGTATACCTTCTAATGAAATGACCGGATAAATTTTTAACAGAAAACCGGTCTGAGGAGGAAAGTTATGAATACAGCACAGGCAGTACAGGAAAAACCAGAGGCAAAGAGCAATAAAGTTTATAAGATCGCTCTTACCGGACTTTTTGCGGCATTATCTTATGTCGTATTTACATTTTTACAGTTTAAGATCTATCTTCCAGGCGGAGATGCAACTTCCATCCATCTGGGAAATGCAGTCTGCGTTTTAGGCGCATTGCTTTTAGGCGGTTTTTACGGTGGTTTAGGCGGCGCCATTGGTATGACCATCGGCGATCTTTTTGATCCTAAGTATGTGTTTTATGCACCAAAGACCTTTGTCTTAAAGCTTTGCATCGGTCTGATCACCGGTCTGGTAGCACATCACATCGGACATATCAACGAAACAAAAGACAGCAGGAAAGTATTAAAATTTGCGATTGCTGCAGCAGTCAGCGGCCTGTTATTTAATGTGATCTTTGATCCGTTAGTAGGTTATTACTACAAATTATGGATCATGGGAAAACCTGCAGCAGAGTTGACACTTGCATGGAATGTAGCAGCAACTTCTATTAACGCAGTTACATCTACCATTGCATCTGTTGTGATCTATATGCCGGTAAGAACGGCTCTGATCCGTTCCGGATTGTTTGAAAAATTAAAATAAATATATCCTGGTGATACTGGGATATATAAGATCCAGGAGTATACAATGACACAATACCACCAGAAAAAAATCGCAATGATCAATGATCTTTCAGGTTACGGCCGCTGTTCTATTACAGCGGCTCTGCCTGTTTTAGCGGCACTGAAGATCCAGTGCTGTCCGGTACCTACCTCTGTGCTGTCCAATCACACAGGTTTTCCGGTTTATTTCTTTGATGATTATACGGATAAAATGGAACCTTATGTTGAAAAATGGAAAGAACTGGGATTATCTTTTGACGGCATTGTCTCCGGCTTTTTAGGCTCTGAACGTCAGATCCAGATCGTCAAAAACATGATCACGGAATTTAAGGGACCGGAAACAAAGGTGATCGTAGACCCGATCATGGGAGATCACGGGGAAGCCTATGCTACCTATACAGAAGCCATGTGCCGGAAAATGAAGGAACTGGCAGAAATGGCAGATGTTTTAACGCCAAATCTTACAGAAGCCTGTATTTTAACAGACCGTCCTTATAAAAAAGAAGGCTGGACCCGGAAAGAGATAGAAGAACTTGCGAAAGAACTTCTTGCTATGGGACCTTGTGGTGTTGTGATCACCGGTATGAGAGAAGGACAGTATCTGGTCAATGCAGTGGCTGAAAAAGGAAAAGCAATGACTTACATCCGCCGTAAAAAGATCGGTACAGAACGTCCTGGCACAGGGGATGTATTTTCTTCTGTTGTGGCAGGTGTGTGCGTCAGGGGCGGAAGCCTGACAGAAGGGGTTGCCCTTGCAGCAGACTTTGTAAAGGATTGTATCCGCCGTTCCGAGGAACTTCAGATCCCTGTTGAAAATGGAGTCTGTTTTGAAGAACTGATGGGGCAGCTGGTGCGTTATAAGGGAAAATAGAGCTTTTCAATGCTTTTAAACGTAAAAAAGGTCTTTTCAATCGTGACAAAATGTTATATACTCAATAACAGTTGGCGAAGAATGGAATATATTCCATATAAACGATCGCTATATAATAAGGAAATGAAGATCCAGGAGGAGCATCATGTTAGATTTAAAGTTTGTCAGAGAAAATCCAGACATCGTAAAGCAGAACATTAAGAATAAATTCCAGGACAGCAAGCTGCCGCTGGTAGATGAGGTTATTGCATTAGATGCAGAGAACCGCACCACCCAGAAGGAAGCAGATGATTTAAGAGCAAGCAGAAACAAATTGTCCAAGCAGATCGGTGCTCTTATGGGACAGGGCAAGAAGGAAGAAGCCGAAGAAGTTAAGAAGCAGGTTAGCGCTAACTCTGCAAGACTGACTGAATTAGAAGCAAAAGAAGCAGAACTTTCCGAGAAGATCTTAAAGATCATGATGACCATTCCTAACATCATCGATTCAAGCGTACCGATCGGTAAAGATGACAGCCAGAACGTAGAAATTGAGCGTTTCGGTGAGCCTGTAGTACCTGATTTTGAGATCCCATATCATACAGATATTATGGAAAGCTTCAACGGTATCGACTTAGATGCAGCAAGAAGAGTAGCAGGAAACGGTTTCTACTACTTAATGGGCGATATCGCAAGACTGCACTCCGCAGTGATCGCATATGCAAGAGATTTCATGATCAACCGTGGATTTACTTACTGCGTACCTCCTTTCATGATCCGCAGCAACGTAGTAACCGGCGTTATGAGCTTTGCTGAAATGGACGCTATGATGTACAAGATCGAAGGAGAGGACCTGTATCTGATCGGTACCAGCGAGCACTCCATGATCGGTAAGTTTATCGATACCATTACTCCGGAAACACAGCTGCCTCTGACACTGACCAGCTATTCTCCGTGCTTCCGTAAGGAGAAAGGCGCTCATGGTATCGAGGAGCGCGGCGTATACCGTATCCATCAGTTTGAGAAGCAGGAGATGATCGTTGTCTGCAAGCCGGAAGAGTCCAAGATGTGGTATGACAAATTGTGGCAGAATACCGTAGATCTGTTCCGTTCCATGGACATTCCGGTCCGCACTCTGGAGTGCTGCTCCGGTGATCTGGCAGACTTAAAGGTGAAATCCTGCGACGTAGAGGCATGGTCCCCGCGCCAGAAGAAGTACTTTGAGGTAGGTTCCTGCTCCAACTTAGGAGACGCACAGGCACGCCGCTTAAAGATCCGCGTAGACGGACCGGATGGAAAGTACTTTGCACACACCTTAAACAACACCGTAGTGGCTCCGCCGCGTATGCTGATCGCATTCCTGGAGAACAACCTGCAGGAAGATGGAACTGTCAAGATTCCGAAGGTGCTGCAGCCGTATATGGGCGGTATGGAAGTTATGGTACCGAAGCATAAATAGAAAGAAATATGTTGAAACAGACCTGCGAATGCCATAGGCATTTGCAGACTGTAAGACGATGGCAGAAGGCCGCCGCACGTTTCGTATGCGGTGGCTTTCGCTGTATTCAGGTTTGAAATATTGCGAGCTAGATTTTATGTTATTATTAGCAAAACGCAATGAGAGGTGTATTGTTATGGATACGGCGAGTCTAGTGAGATCGTTAAGAGAAAAAGTAGGAATGAACCGGAAAGAATTTTCGGAATATACGGGGATCCCTGTTCGGACTTTAGAAGATTGGGAAGCAGCGAGGAGACAACCGCCAGAATATGTTCCAAGATTACTGATGTATCAATTGAGGTTTACGCAGTTGACAAAAGCGGATAACAAATCCAATATCAATATTATTGCAAATCTGGATGGAAAAAAGATTGTTTTGATCAATGATGTACGTTTCAAATCAAGGCGAAACATTAATTGGATTGAAAAACGGCACACCGCATTCTCGTTACTTTAGTGATGAGTTAGGTGTGCCAAATTTTTTAATAAACACAGAACAAATGTTTGCCATATAAAGAAACATATGGTATAATATAAATATGGAAAAAGATATATTTACTATTAAAGAAAGTACACTTTCATATGGTAGAGGATATGTGTATTCTTTACAGTATCATCTTGTCTGGTGCACGAAATACAGAAAACAGGTTCTGAAAAATGGATTAGATGCAGAATGCAAAAAAATGTTATATGAACTTGCGGAGGAATACCGATTTCAGATTCTTGCGATGGAGGTTATGCCGGATCATATTCATTTACTTTTGGACTGTAAGCCACAGTTTTTTATATCAGATATGATCAAAATTATGAAAGGAAATCTGGCGCGTCAGTTGTTTCTTTCGCATCCAGAATTAAAACGGGAACTGTGGGGAGGACATTTGTGGAATCCATCGTATTGTGCAGTTACTGTAAGTGATCGAAGCAGAGATCAGGTAATGGCGTATATTGAGGGGCAAAAAGAAAGGGAAAAAAGAAAGTAAAGGTGCTTTATGCAGATTGTATCCAGCTATGGTGTAGAGGTCAAAAAACAGAATATACCAATCCGCCATACGCTGGATATTTTCCGGAAGGCAGTTTCCTACCTGATTGGGGTGTATGCAGAGAATTGGGAAGAACTTTCAAAAATCGGAAATACACAGAAGCGCTTTAATGAAGCCGAACATCTGGTACATGAAACGAAAAAGAATCGTGCCAGATTTGCGTTTGACCGCCATTTTCCCAAAATGCCATCCTATTTGAGAAGAGCGGCCATTCAGCACGCGCTTGGAAGTATATCCTCCTATCAGACACGGCTGAGTTTGTGGGAAAAGGGAGGCTTGAGCGGAAGACCGAAGCTGACCTGCGAGAATCATGCGATGCCGGTATTTTATCGTGATGTAATGTACAAGGAAGCAGAAAACGGAGAAGATGTGGCTCATTTAAAGTTATTTGATGGGCGTGACTGGAAATGGTTCCCAGTAAAATTACTCCATACAGATATGGAATATCTGCGAAAAAAATGGAGCGGAGAAAAAGCATCTGCGCCTACTTTGGAAAAGAAACATCATAAATATTTTCTTCGATTTTCTTACACAGAGGAAACCATCTTATCAAAAACAGTGGTAAAAGAACAAGTGGTATGCAGCGTTGACTTGGGAATGAATACGGATGCGGTCTGCAGTATTATGTGTGCAGATGGCACTATCCTGGGGCGGAAATTTATAAATTTCTCCAGTGATAAAGACCAATTGTATCATGTACTTGGCAGAATCCGTTGTTTTCAACGAGAACATTGCTCCAGACAGGTTCAAAGCCGATGGGCTTATGCAAAAAGGCTGAACATGGAACTGTCCCGTAAAATAGCTGTGGAAATCACGAAATATGCCAGAGAAAATCAGGCGAACGTAATTGTTTTTGAGTATCTGGAAATGCAGGGAAAGATATCCGGGAAAAAGAAACAAAAGCTTCATTTATGGAGAAAGCAGGATATTCAGAAACTGTGTGAACATCAGGCGCACAGATGTGGAATACATATTTCCCGAGTATCTGCCCGCAACACAAGCCGGTTAGCGTATGATGGAAGCGGAAAAGTGGACAGAAGCACAGGAAATCATAGCCTTTGCACATTTACAACAGGGAAATGCTATCATTGCGATTTATCTGCTTCGTATAATATCGGTGCCAGATATTTTATCAGGGAATTACTAAAACCCTTACCGGAAACGGAAAGGTCTTCACTGGAGGCAAAAGTTCCTTCTGTGAAGCGTAGAACCTCATGTGTTTATGCAGATTTAAGAAAGCTTTCTGTGGAAATAAACAATTCCAAAGCTGTATAAACACAGGCAGATATACAGTGGATTACCTATAATGTGGAAACCAGCCGTATCCGGCATGGAAAAAGTGCGTATCCGCACAAATTCTAAGTTACAGGCGTATCCGCCGATATTTAGTCTTGCTGCTTAAAGCAGCTGAGAAGCACGTGACTTTAGTCATGTGAGGTTCACTTACCCAGCGATCTACGAGAGGGAATTCGGAAACTGAGTAGCGAAGTCAGGGATTATCGAGAACTTACGGCTAAGAAACAGGCAATGCTGAAGGGCAACGCAGAATATCAGGCTCGTGCGGATGAATTGACAGAGGAGATTTGCGGCATTCTGCTTTCCTACAGTGCGTTAGATCAGAACCTGCAGTATGATAGTTGTCTCCGTAATCTTCGGAAACGCTTTGACGGGTATCGGGAAGCAATGGAACGCCTTGCCCGCTATACTAGGGATTTTGAAAGTGCTTCTTCCCAAAAAGCGCAGGCCAATGAATCTCTCGAACAATTTTTAATGAAGTACCAACTTCAAGAGGATACATCAGAGAGTTTAATCGACTCTGTTGATAAGGATATACATAAAAGAGATTCTGCAAAACAGGCTCTTGCAGAGGCGCAGAATAAACTGACAACTTTTCTGGAGGAAAATCCTGGCATTGAAAACGATGTTGCTGATACCAATATGGATATTCCTGATCCGGAAGATTTGCAGAAATCCGAAAAAGACCTTCAAGAACAAATGGATAATATTGATACAGAACTGCGTAATTTGCGTCAGGAACGTGACCGCATCCGTCGAGCTGTCGAGAATATTCCAGCCTGGGAAGACCGCATGGCACGTCTTAAGTCTGAAAAGGAAGAGGCCGAAAAGAAACTTGCTATTGCCGAAAAGGCAATGGATTTTTTGAGTCGTGCTAAGGATAATCTTGCAAATAGCTATGTGGGCAAGGTCGAGCGAGGTTTCAAGTATTATGCTGATACTCTTATGGGGAACGACCTCGGTAATGTGATGGTCGATAGGAACCTGCATCTGCATATTGACGAAAAAGGTGCAGCCCGCGAGGTCGGAAGTTTCAGTGCAGGAACAATAGATTGTATCGTGTTGTGCATGAGATTGGCACTTGTGGATGCGCTTTTTGGAGATGAAAAACCATTTTTGATTTTGGATGATCCATTTGTAAATTTGGATGATAAGCACATGGAACGTGCGCGGGAAATGCTGGATAAAATCGCACAGGATCATCAGGTAGTATATTTGGTCTGCAATACAAGTCGGCAATAATGTTCACGATCAGCCTATAAAAGCCACATACGATTTCGATTGGTATGTGGCTTTTTAACGTCCTCTATTGGTATTATGCGAGTCAGGCAAACGACTGTAAGTTATTGACCGCATATGGTATAATTTTTCTTTCTGGACGGGATTATTGAATATTTGTTCGGTACATGTAAAAAATGCGGAGCACAGCAGCTTCTGATAGTTGCTGTGCTCCCACATTATCGCTTCCTTGGTGTAGGAAAGAATTCTCGTAAATTATTGGAGAAACGGTTCAGTATTTTATGAGTGTAGGAAAAACTAGATATAAGCAACATGACTGATCTGCCAGCCAAACCTTGTGCTGTTTACAGCCGTGCAGCGTAAGGTGTAAGTACGAGATCCTTTTGCAGTATATTGATATACAAACTGGATGGCGGCAATGGAGTGCAAACAGGAATCATCATAATCTTTAAATGAAGCATCCGTTAGCACAATATCCTGTATTGAACGGATGGCAGGGAAGCCATATAATCCCTTGATTATATAATCCTGGGATTTATAGAAAAATTCTTCTGTCAAAGCAGTATCCGGCAGCAGGTCAATATCCTGTTTTAATTGGGCGAAAAGCCATTGCCGCAGGCCGCGCTCAATATAGGAACGGGTAAAATCTATATTAATGGCAGCCGGCTTTACGGCAGTTGCAGTTAAGAGCTGCTCAAATGAATTGGATTTTTGTTTTCTCTTAAAAAACGGCAATCGGTTCAAAGTTTTTTCCCTCCCCAATTATTATATCTCAATGAGAAGGATACATAATCGCCTGGTCCGGCTACAAAATCTTTGGAAGCCTGCTTGTATTTGGTCATCCACCGGGAGTCTATTGAAACATAATCCGCGATCACTTTTTCAGGAGCGTGGCTACGGAGCATTAAAAGAATAGAAAAGTTACGGAGCTGCTGCAGCGTAAAGGGATGAACTCCAGCACGTTGGCAGGCTTTTTTTATTTCAAATGATAAATTACGCGGTGTAAACGGGCAGCGATTACGGCTGGTCAAAAACAGAGTTTCCGTTTCATTGTCTGTTTGCTCAGAAAGCAATAGCAGCAGTGAGAAAAGCTCAGGTGGAACTTTGATAAAACGTTTTCTAGTACCGGGAAGCATAATTCCATACTGATCAGCCTGGCTAGTGGCTATCAGCTGATGAATCTTTAAACCACAGATTTCTTCTGTTGTCATACCAGTACATAGAACCAAGGAAATGATGGCAAATAGAGTTACATTCTGCTCATCCATAAGTGTAGCCAATACGCGGTCAATATCCTTCATGGTGAGTCCGACAATGAGTGGCTGATCACATTCGAAGGAGTACTCTGGAAAGAGTGCAGAAAATCTTCCATTATCTGCGATTTCTGTCTGTTCTTCCTTTTGAAGATCTGGCGTCACCATATCAAAATCATCCGCATCGTTGCTGTTTTCTGCATCCAAATACCTTGCAAATGCTCTCAAGGCGCGGATCCGTGTGCATAAGGAGTGCGTGGAATACTTATCACGCACAGAAGAAAAGTAATAATGCGCATCTTCTGCAGTTATCTGAAGAAAATCCTTCGTTAGAAAGTTGAAAAAATCAGCAAACATATAGGCATATTCATTTGCTGTTCTTGCGTTTTTGAAATGTTTACGGTACTGCGAAAATGCATTCAGCGTAAATTCGGAACAATAAGGAGTAAGCTGTGATAAAGCCACCGGAGTTGGCTGATCCAAAATTTTCTGTAATAATTCATCGGATATTTGCATGAAATCCTCCTTAAATCGGGCAATGATGATGCAATCATTTTATAGGTCTATTATACTATGGGAACGAATTGAAATCAACGAAAATAGAACGTATATTCGAATAAGTGATGCTAAATAAATTGACACAAAAGTAAAAATAATATTTAAGTTTACGTTTACGCTGTAAACGTAAACAATTAATGAAAAGTATATCATGGATGCACAAAAACGGTCATAATCGGAGATACAGGTTGGAAAAACCACGGAAGCTCCCTATAATAGAATTCAGGCAGTAGTTCCGTTGATATCCCTGAGCATTATTGTTGGGAAGATTATTTTCCTACAAATAATAGGCCAATACTTATGGGTGTGATAAGGTGTATATTATGATGGACAGAAATAGCTGCAGCTGGAAAGAATGGCACTTGAGAAAACATAATGGGGGAGAAGAAGTAGTGAAGGAGAAAATAGCAAAGAAAGATACACAATGGATCAGCCTATACCGGGTTCGGCTGGAAAAAGATCGTGATTTGATGAAAAATCGTGGGACATTCAGCATTGCAGCTCCGGAAGATATTGTGGAAGTAATAAAGCCGGTCTTTGACGGAGTGGATCGGGAACAGTTTGTGGTTCTGTATCTCAATATGAAGCTGCAGCCAATTGGCGTAGAGATTATTGCGATTGGGGGAAGCTATGCATGCAACGTGGAGATCAAGAACATATTCAAGGGTGCAATCGTGGCCAATGCGGTAGCCATCGCGGTAGCTCATAATCATCCGAGCGGAGTCCCAAAACCGTCTGAAGGAGATTTTACCTTAACACGGCAGATTGCATGGGCCGGGGAAATATTGGGGATCCGATTAATGGATCATGTGATCCTAGGTGAAGATGTTTTTTACAGTATGAAAAAGGAAAATCCTGGTGTGTCGTTGACCGACATAGGATTAAGCCAGGATGAAGAAACTGGTGAATAAAGAAACAGTGCTGGAAAAATATGGGGATTTAATCGAGAAAGGAAATGGCTGAACTTAAAGGTTTTGATTATTGATTATTTATGGCCATGCCTGAAAGGGGATTTTTGTTTGAAAATTCCATAAATAGATGATAGGATAGTGACATCCAACTATTCGCTAAACGCTGGTTTAACGAATAGTTGGCAATGAAGAGGGGCCATTCCAGATATAAACCGACTTACTATATGGTACAATCAGCACGATATCTGGATCTTCCCCCTCTTTTTATTTTATCACCCATTCTACTAAACATTAAGACATTCGATTAAGTCTACTGGTTTTGCAGTGATACTTTCCGTCACTTCCAGATTATCACTAAGAATATTTATGTGCCAGGAAGAAGCAAGTTCATCATATTCAATACCGGTTACATGTTCCGCAAGTATCTGTCGGCGTTCCTCTGCTTTTTTCTTCAGCACACTAAGCATATCTTTTTCTGTTCCACAAAATGAATAGAATGAAACGATGCAGTCACAATCTGCAACGATAATAATATAGTTCATCAAATATTCCTCCTGACATTTAAAATTTAGGATTTCCACCACTTTGGAAATTATAATCATATTCCCGGCAGGTGAATTTCTGCCTGCGACATATTCTATCTGCGCGTTCCGTCATCATAAAATTTTTTCTTTAATGCGTGTTCCGTTGGTAAAATAGATAGAACCAAAACAACGCATTGAACGATCACCAGAATGAGACTGACATTTCCAATCGTATCTTCGTCACTGTGATAGAATGGAACATGCACCAGTACGGAAGGAATGATCATCCATAATCCAAGCTTCCACCAAAGCCGGCCGCAATAATCATGTGCGAATTTCCATGTTTCTATATTTTTCATGGAACGCCGTGTCCGGTATCCGACGACACCATTAATGTGTTTCGGGCAGTGCCTCCACATCATTCTTCCGGCAATCAGCATTGTAAAAGGAACTAATAAGTCACAAATTAAAATGAACCACCAGAACCACATAAATACCACCTCTGAAACTTGAATTTACCATATTGCTGGTTCACAATCATTCGGTGTTTCCCTCTCTCCTGCTTCTACCATCGAAAAGAATGTATCCTCTCGTTTAACTTGAACCAGCTCATTTTATAAGACAAATTGACATTTCTTCATATTGCTTAGAACTAAACGTTACGCACCACTCAACATCTTCCTGAAGCGGTTTAAAGTGCAGGGCAGAATATGCCGTATGCAGCTTATCATGTTCCGCCATTATGAAAGAACCACCACCGATGACGCTAACACTTGAAACGCTACTAGGGGTGAACTGATCTTCTTTTTGGCCAATTTCTAATGGCCGATCGCTTTTACCGCAATCATTAATCATAATGTGCTCATCTGGCTCCGGCGAAAGGCTATAGGCCATGGCTGTGTAATGTGTTGGGTAGCAAAAGCAATCAGAGGCGAAGCTATTCTTTGGCAGAGTCTGCTGTTCTAATTCCTGCACTGTCAACACATATTCCTTGCCGCTGACCAGGTGCGTAAAGGCAAAGGTGTCGCCGGGTGCATGAACCCGGAAATGTGGCCCAGGAACCCGGATCGGCTGTTGCTTCATAGTGAGAGAAAGCGACTTGATTTCCGGGCGGCGCTTGCCTGCCCAGGGAAACGCACTCCTGCAAATTCCCCATCCGTAAGACCTGTCCAATCCATAGTGTTCCACCGCCCATTTTGCTTCCAACTCATTGACTATTCCGTCCTGCAGGCAGGGGTTGAAGGTCACGGCACAGCCGTGAGATGTTCGCAGAGAATTTCCGTTTAATTCCAACCTGGGAGTAAAATTAAGGCAAAGTGGATTTTCCAATTCCATTTGCATTTGCTGCTCCCGGGTGAAGTTCTCACACGAATCATTCTCCGGGGTGAGATTCCATTTTTTCATAAAGCTGCGGATGTCTTCAGGTTCGATACGCATACAGAAATCCACGACAAGTCCCTTGCTGCACGAGTAAGCCGCAGGGATCACCCAATGGTGTCCTGCCCAGTCAAATTGCCCGTCGATTCTGAGTTCCGTTCCGGCGTGAGTCTTTTCATGATGGCCCCAGAAATTGCCATCGAAGAAAACTTTCCATGTTTTATCCATATAATAATTCCTTTGGCTCTCGAATTGATCATTACACAAACTGTAATTTTCTGATGTGCGCAAGTAAAATCACTTCATCATTGTTTTTTATAAAACGTTCATATAAGTACAGCGCTACAAGGATTGCCGGAACATATACAAAAATGTTCACGATTGCCTGAAGAATTATGCTGCCAAAATAAGTCAGTATAAAGCTCAATGTCATACTTATTTTCCTCCTCTTAGATTTTCTCTAATCTCCCGCATCGTTGGTTCTCCGAGTGCGAAGGCTTAGTGAGATTACGGAAATGATCCAGATGCGTTTATGCCCAGAGACTCACCAGTGCGTTCCTCCCGCCAATTCTATCCTCGTATCAAACCATACAGATTCATTCCGATCATAGCCACCGCTAGTCCAACAAACACCGAATAAACCACCTTGCTCCCCCTGGATTCCGTATTTCTAATACAAAACACAAGATAACAGATCCACACAATATAAGCGACAAACAGCAAGCCGCTCCTATAAAAAAACATCGCCAAAAAGAATAAGACATTAACCGCCTTCATGCCATTCTCAGAAAATATGACCTCTTTTATTTTCCTCATAGCCGTCACCTCTTAATATTGTCAATCTCCCAGCCCCCATTTGACATATGCCCACTGACGCTTAGTATTGTCCACTTCGTGTTCGCTCACGGGAGTCCCACACTCCTGATAAACATAAAAGTCTTCGGGCATTCCACCACTATTTGGAGTATAGTACTTGCTTCCATCAATATAAGCATATTTCTTCTCCTGGTCAGTTAATTCGCCGGCATATGAATACCCTTCAGGCACCTCGTTCACAATACATAATTCCGTTGCATAATAGTTATGTCCATCAAGAACTATTTTCGGTGCCCCCATATATGGATTATCATCCTCTTCGAAAGCAGCCACTGCTTCCTTCAGGCCGGCCAGATCTGTTCTACCACCAAAATCCAGAATGATCAGGTGTGTTTTGTCTTTTAAAATCACCTCATCCAGAGCAGGTTCCTCCTCATTTCCAGAAGCATTGCTTCCTGGATCAGGATCGGTTCCGTCTTTCCGGAACATATAGCGGTACCAGGCCACTTCCATACCATTTGGAAGACTTTCCATTTCGGCCGGAAGTTTCTGCTCGGTCTGGTCCCACAAATCGGACATGTCTTTTGGATAACACTCACTGGTTTTGCGAATGATCCATGGAATAGGGCTTGTATATATGGTAACGCCTACTGGAGTTCCAGAGCCATTTACTCTAAATTCATCACTCTGGCAGCTTGCAAATATGGTTTGCTTTTTATCAGTGTCCGGTTCCTCATTTCCCAGAAAATGTGACGTGACCGCGTTACACAGGGGAATGGTGATCATGCAGATCACAGCGACGCCAACCATGTATCCAATCCAGTCATCGCGGCTATCACCACTTCCATTATTCCGGATCCAGTTTCTTATAAAGAAGGAAATCGCTACAATGAGTACGGAAGAGATCATAAATCCGACAAAGGCACTCATGG